>Ga0137418_10005554_pt1 | contig 11578 bp, 15 predicted proteins | sample CZODoug3_1_2_16f_FD_122242 | JGI IMG/M metagenome (GOLD analysis project Ga0137418, IMG submission 122242) | Vadose zone soil fungal communities from Angelo Coast Range Reserve, California, USA - CZODoug3_1_2_16fungal (Hybrid Assembly) | ecosystem: Environmental > Terrestrial > Soil > Vadose... | reverse complement strand
GGATAGAGCATCGGATTTCTAATCCGGCGGTTGCAGGTTCGATCCCTGCCGTCCCTACCATGCCTTATGAGTCAAGCGGTGGCTACTTCGCAGATTCCTCCCGCTCGGCGGTGGATGCCGGTGGCAGAGCTTCTCGTTCTGTTCGTGGCGCTGCCCTTGGCTTTGCGCTTCAAACCGTTTCCATTCCCTCCGATTCCTGCGTTGTGGCTAGGGGCCGCCTATTGCTTGTTCCGTTTGCGGAGCGATTCGTCGTTTGACCGGAGGCTGCTGTGGAGTCCTGCGGAGTTCCCCTCCCTGTCCGGGCAAATTGTGCTGATGTTTCTAACGGCAGCGATCATATTAGGTCTGGGTGTGTATTTCCTGCAGCCGCAGACGCTGTTCGCTTTTGTTCGGCACGAGCCTTGGTTTTGGGGCCTGGTAATGCTTTTATATCCGGTGCTCTCGGTGTATCCGCAAGGCATCATCTATCGGGCGTTTTTCTTTCACCGGTATCGCAGGTTATTCCCGGGGCCCATGGGGATGATCCTGGCAAGCGCTGTGGCGTTTGCTTTTGTGCACATTATCTTTCGCAATCCGATCGCGGTATCCTTCACGCTCGTCGGCGGATTGCTGTTTGCGTGGCGCTACCAGCAGACGGCTTCGCTGTTCACATCTTCGCTGGAACACGCGTTGTACGGATGTTTGATGTTTACGATCGGTCTGGGCGACTACTTCTATAAGGGTGCCCGTTGAGGTCCGGGCACCGTGCTGGGGAACGCAACTAGTCGTGCAGGGGCACAACCGGGTCCGGCCCGTGGCAGAACGTTGCCACGTGCAGCAAGCTGCCGTCGTGGTCGGGGACGGTGACGACCGGGCCAATGCAGTAGACAGCGTGTCCCGTCTCGGCCATGTACCAGCGACCATGCTGGGCGGGCTTTTGCGGTAGCTGTTCGCGGATGGCGCCTGGTTGTGGAGGAGCCGTCGGGGCAACGGGCAGAGAGAACAACGCGGCTAAAATCAAGGACTTCATTCGCTGACCACCTAACCGGAAATAGTTTTTGTGGGTTGCCTTGGCTTGATCTGCGTCAAGTCCAGATTTTGCGGTCCGATCTTTCCCGAACGGTACTTCCGTTAAATCTGCGCCGGATAGCGGCGGCGATCGATTTTGTCGTCCGCTTGCAGCGGTTGTTTCTCAATCCTGGATTTCCGCCTCAGCAACTTCTGCGCCTGCTCCTTCTGCATCGGAGCCATACGGGAAACGCCGCTCTTGCCCTTGGGGTTTGCGTTGGCGTTTGCGTTCGCCTGCTTCTTTTCAATCGCTTGCTGGGCGGCTGCCTGGATTTTGAACGCTGTTAGCTGGTGGCTATCCTGGACGAGCTGTTGGATCAAGTTGCGTTGCGACTGGAGGACGTGGCCCTGTTCGACCACTACCAGCGCCATGATGCCGTAGCACGCCATGAGCAAGAACACGAGCACCGGGAACGTCTTCGAATTCGCTTTCGAATTGGGCTTCGTGGTTGGCGGGACGACCAGCTCGACGTGCATCGCTGCCTCCTCAGACCCCCACTTTCGCGGGAGCTTCGCAGACATACGGTGCAGATCGCTTACCACCAGGAAGAATTAATGTAAGTATCTGGAGGGATTGAAGATACGGGCAAACTATGAGACTTCTCGAAGCCTCGAGCGTGCAAGAAGCTGCACATATTGGGAAACGAACCCTGAGTTGGCAACTCCGACGGGCGCAAAACTTAGCACTTAAGGGATAGGCGGAGGGACTGACCGGAGCCCCGCCCCTTCGGCCATCACGACCCCAAGACAATCTTGGCAATCGTCCCTAGTTGCATGTTGGACGTGCCCTCGTAAATCTTGCCGATTTTAGCGTCGCGGAAGTATTTCTCTACGGGATAGTCCTTGGTGAAGCCGGCACCGCCGTAGATCTCCACCGCCAGCGAGGTGACGCGCTCGGCCACCTGCGATGTGTAGAGCTTGGTCATCGCCGCTTCTTTCAGGAAGTTCATGCCCGCATCCTTCATTCGCGCGGTGTTGTAGACGAGCAGACGAGCCGCTTCAATTTCGGTGGCCATCTGCGCCAGTTGGAACTGGATGCTCTGGAACTCCGAGATGGACTTGCCGAATTGCTTGCGTTCCTTGGCGTACTTGACGGCACACTCCCAGGCGCCACGAGCCACGCCAATCATCTGCGCGCCAATGCCGATGCGGCCTTCGTTCAGAGTCTCGATAGCGATCTTGTACCCTTTGCCGGGCTCGCCGAGGACGTTTTCTTTGGGGACGCGACAGTCTTCGAGAATCAGCTCGCAGGTGGAGGAGGCGCGAATGCCCAGCTTGTCTTCCTTTTTGCCAACCGTAAAGCCGGGAAAGTTGTTTTCCACCAGGAAAGCGGTGATGCCTTTGTAGCCCTTCGCCGGATCCAGCGTGGCAAAGAGAATGAAGAGGCCAGCCTCTTTGGCGTTCGTGATCCAGAGCTTGCGCCCGTTGAGCACGTACTCGCTGCCTAGGAGTTCGGCGCGAGTCTGCAAGGCGAACGCGTCCGACCCTGAAGCGGCCTCGCTGAGCGCGTATGCGCCCACGGTATCGGACGCCATCCTCGGGAGGTAGTGTTTTTTCTGCACCTCGTCGCCCCAGCGAATGAGCGCATTGTTGACCAATGTGTTCTGCACATCGACGATGACGCCGGCCGAGGCATCGACGCGGGAGAACTCCTCCACGGCGAGAATCGCTTCAAAGAAAGTGCCCCCGCTGCCGCCGTAAGACTCAGGAATTTCGATGCCCATCAGCCCCAGTTGGAAAGATTCGTCGAGCAGGCTGCGCTCGAAAACACCCGCCTCGTCCATGTGCTTCACGTGCGGCCGAATCTTGTCTTCGGCGAACTGACGCACGGTATCGCGAAACAGTGTTTCGTCTTCAGAAATTAAAGTGACGGGGGTCGAGCGATGCAGCACAGTTTCCGGCATAGACACACCTAATTAAAAGTGACGAACTCTTCAGTTTAGCACCGGGAATGGGGAGGATTCCGGAAAGACCTCAGCTGCGCCTGCGGTAGACCAGCTTGAGTGTATCGGCGGCCAGAATCTTGCGTATTTGGTGCCGGGCATGCGTGGACCACGGACCGGTCCGGTCGAGCCTAACGTAGGCTTTCCAATGCGCCAGCGCCCGCCGCGGCTCGCCAATTTTCTCGTAGGCCAATGCGAGGTTGTAGTTTGCGTCGGCATAGGTGGGGGCAAGGTGCAGCGCATTGCGATAAGCTTCGATCGCCTCGTGCACTCGCCCGGTTTCGTCGAGCACATTGCCCAAGTCGAAATACGCCAAAGCATAGCGCGGATCAATCTCGACGGCGCGGCGATAATGGAATTCGGACTCGCTATATTCCTGCCGGTTGTAGAACAAGGTGCCCAGGTTGATGTGCGCCGGAGCGTGATCCGGTTCAAGATCGAGCACGCGCTCGTATGCCTGAATGGCCTCCGCTTGCCGGGCCGGATCCTCTTCCAAGGCGATGCCGTGCGAGAACAGGTCGGAAATCGCCGCGTCCACCTGCTGTTCCTTCATCCGTTCGACGGCCTGCCGCTTGGGTAATGCCGCCAGGCTCCCCTCGACGCGCATGGAGGCCAGAGCCTGCATTCCGTCGGCATCGGCAGCAAAGTCCATCACGAACTGGCCGGAGACCGGCTCCACTACTTTGCCCTTGTGGCGGAACGCCACGCGCGACCCCGAAGAAAACGCTGTGGCTTCGAGTAGCGGATTCGACATGCCGGAAACCTGCTTCTGCATCGCCTCGAGCGATTGGCGAATCGTCGCAGGGCGCACGCGCTTGGCGCAAAGCTCGTCGATTTTCTTGATTTGCAGCAGGTCAGCGAACGAATATTGCTCCGCAGACGCAACCAGACCCGCACGCTCCCACGACGACAGTTGCCGTGGCGTGATGCGCAGAATTCTCAGCAAATCCGCTCGCGTGTAAGCGCTCACCGTGTTTTTGCGGTTCCCCCAGGGTGTTGCTCACTTAATTATCAGAATTTGGCGGCCCCATGGCAAGTGGGAAAACTACTCTTTCTTGCGGAGAACCCGGTTAATTCACATGCAGCGAAAATGGTGCAACTCTGAAAAAGTCGTTGCTGGCACGGATCGGGACGATTCTGAGGGCGGCCCTTTTAGCCTGCACGTTCGTTTCCAAGGGCATCAATGTCCTGCCGGGCAGTGCCCTGTGGGGCGTGGACGCACGGCGGGAGGTGCCCTCGGCAGCATTCCTTACTCTAAGGCTGCACACCTAATGCCCCAACCGTTTGGCTGGAGTTGTGAAGTAAGCTATCCCCAGTTCGAAATTCCTCTTCCTCCGCCGCGCACCCTCAAAATCGGAACCCCAGCCGACTCGCTGGCTCGTACTTCGAAAAAGATGACGGAGCACAGCAATGTCCGCAATCAGTGACGATACACAAGACGGCCTCGCCATTAACAAGGTTCAACCCAAGAAACTGGCCGATCTGCAATTCGCGCTGGATCAACACGCTACCGTGGCAGTGACTGACATTCGGGGAATAGTTAATTCTGTAAACCAGAAGTTCTGCGTCATCCATCAAAATGCCAAGGTTGGACGGATCAGCCAGAACCACCGTCTCCTCAACTCCGGCTGCCACCCCAAGAGTTTTTCGAGCAGCTGTACCGTGCCATTGCTCATGCGAAGGTTTGGCACGGCGAAAAACAACCAGGCCTAAGGACAGTTCGACCCAGGCACGGCGAACAATTCAATACAAATCGAAGCCAGTTGACCGGCCAGTTAGAACGCATCGATGGAGGACTCCAATGGGAAAACCGAAAATCCTGATTGTCGACGATGACCCAGACCTGAGACGGGCAATGAAAATACGTCTGCGGGCCAACCACTACGACACCGTGCAGGCTTCGGGTGTCCATTCTGCAATTGCAATGGCGCAGAAGGAGCGACCCAGTCTTATTATTCTCGATCTCGGTCTGTGCGCGGGTGACGGATTTGCAGTTCTAAAGTGGTTGCAGGGTGCTGATACGCTATCGAGCATCCCCGTCATTGTGCTGACCGCCCGTGGTCCTCAATTCAACGAACAACAGGCGCTGCAAGCGGGAGCCGCAGCTTTCTTCCAGAAGCCTGTGGACAACCGCGAGCTCATGGATGTGATTCGCAAGAGCGTGCCGAATCCATGGCCGGCAACGACATTTCTATCGTAAACGACGGGGCGGGCCGCAACGGGTTAGGAATACGCGCCTGTTGGTCGACAACGCGGTTGCATCGCGGCTCCGAAATGAATTGACCGAAGAGCTTGCTTGAGGGAAAAGCGCGAGTTGGTCGGGAATCGGCCCTATGCAGACAAACCCAAAGCAGCCGACGCATGCGAGCGAGCCACGCAAGTTCTTCAATGGACAGCTCGATCTCTGAAGGACAGTACCGGGAAATGCGTGCTGGCGAAATCGGGGTGGTTCTTCCCGACTTTCGTTACCTTGTCTCCCCGTATACGCGTCCTCTAGGGTTGGAGACTCGGGCTTCATTGTCGGTTCCTCCCCGCTTTCCGTAAGCCGCGACTGCAGAATGAAACCTCAAAGGGTGACCATGAATGGGAACAGAAATGTTGCGCAAGTCTCAAGCAGGGGCACAATCCGACAGTCTTCCTGGCTATCCTTGCGAGCTTGGCTTTGGGCGTAGCCGTTGACGTTCAACGAAGCAGAATCCGAGACCGTCGTGATGTTGCGTGATTCCACGCAAGGCCCCGAGGCAACCCAAACCTTCGACCTGCTTTCTCGAGTTGTCGAGCAGATAGCCGACAGCGTGATCCTCACCGATACGCAAGGTGTCATCCAGTACGTCAATCCAGCTTTTGAGGCGACTTCCGGATACGGCCGAGAGGAAGCCGTGGGCAAAACTCCTCGGATTCTGAAGTCGGGTCGGCACGATGCAGAGTTCTACCGGCAGATGTGGGCGCAGCTCGCGCAGGGGCTCCCTTTCAAAGGAATGGTCATCAACCGCAAGAAGACGGGTGAACTCTGCTGGGCACAACAAACCATTCCCTCGATACGGGATAAGTCAGGACGTCTGACCCACTTTGTCGTAGTGTCCCAGGACATCACCGGGCTGCGGCAAAAGCAGGAACAGGAATTCCAATTGCAGCTTGCTCGCGATGTGCAGCAACGCTTGTATGCGGACCCGCCCTTGGTATCGGGCTTTGACATCGGTGCATCCGCGCATCCGGCCGACGAAACCGGAGGGGACTACTTCGATTTCATTTCCATGGCCGACGGTTCTCTTGTGATCGCAGTGGCTGACGCCAAGGGCCATGGTTTCAGCTCCGCGCTGGTCGTGGCGCTCACTCGGGCTTATGTGCGCTGTTTTGCCGCAATGCAGATGGACTTGGATGAATTGCTGGCTCACGTCAACCAGATGCTGGCGAAAGACCTAGACCATGGCGATTTCGTAACCCTCTTTCTAGCTCGATTGGATACGGGTCATCGAACTCTGTCATACGCAAGCGCAGGCCACGTCCCCGGCCTCGTATTACTCAACTCCGGCGACGTGAAGTGCATGCTGGATAGCACCGGCCCGCCCCTTGGCCTGTTTCCCGTTAGCAAGTTTTCGCTGCAACAGCCAATTAGCCTCAATCCGGGAGAGATCGTGGTGTTCCTAACCGACGGGGTCACGGAGTCGAGCACGCCGGATGGTCATCAATTCGGCACCCAGCGCGTCCTTGATCAGATTCGGGCTCTCAGGCACAAATCGGCTTCGACGATCGCGGATGGCATCTATCATGCGACTCGGGCCTTCGTGCAAGGTGATCTCCAGGACGACGATATTACGTCAGTTGTCATCAAGGCTAATTCGGTTCACTAAGGCATCCGTTTCAGGACAGGAACCGTAGGAACTGCCGTCGGTTGGTGAAATGGGGGTCTTCCCCATCACGCGGTCCCTTGATTGGGCTCTCCGAAAAGATAAGCACTGAAAGCTCTCCCCGGGAGGCTGAGTTGCGAACACTTTGGGTCATCGCCACGGCTCCAGCCTGCTTCATTGCCATCACATTCTCGACGTCCGCAGGTGCAGCGAAACAGTCTGAAAGTATGCACGCCTATTCGCATGGCGCCACGGGTTGCTTGCAAGGAGATGAAGGACCCGGGCTCCGGCTGCGCTTGAGGCAAAGCAGCCGCTGTGAAGGGAACGTTTCCTAGCCGTATTTGGAAATAGATGTTAGAGAACTGCCCATCTCAGTTCACAAGAGCATCATAATCGGCTCACACAACCGGGCGTTCAGGTGCACAAATCCGAAGGAATCATGCGAACAATCCAGCGCGATAAACGTGTTCCTGTTTTCGCTTTGGCTTGCTTCAAGATGGAGATGTTGGGGACGACGTTTTTCCAGAGGGAAGGCAGCCAGTGGCACTCGATAGGAATTGCTAAGCCGCCCTTCCATTGCCCTTGGACGGTGGGCTGCCAACCAAATCTTGTCGGAGTCGTTCCATTTGTGCCGCTGTTTCTTTCATCTGTTCAGCGTATTCGTGCCCCTGTCGTGGAAGGAAACCTCCGTAATTTTCCAGCAGCAAGCGGGAGTTGGTATTGATGGCAATAATGTCAGAACGCGCTTGGCCGGAAAGGGCAGAGGTTAATTTCTCTAACTGCAAATTCCGCACGGCTAGCTCATTCCTGCTCTGGGCGGCTTCTCCTCCGAGCAGTCGCCCATGATGGCGGATTAGCACAAATGCGCATATTGCCAGCACCAGCAGGCCAGAATTGAAAATAATGGTTGAAGAAAATGCTCTCTTCAGCGTGGCAGTCCTCTCTCCGTCCAATCTCGCGAACGTGCTGCTCTCCGCTGAAGATAACGAAGACGCGATCCCCCGAATCTCATCCATACAGTTCTTGCCTTGGTTTGTATCGACCAGCTTGAAAGAGCGATGGCGATACCCCTGTTGGCGCAAACGAATAGAATGCTCCATCTCAGTCTGTTTTGACCTAGCCAAGGACTCCAACTGCGACTCCAGTGATTGTTCGCGCTGCCGATCAGCGAGCGCTGCTCGAAGACTGACAAAATCCATTTCGATCCTGCCCTTCGCATCAGTGTAGGGCAGCAAGTAAGCGGGGTCCCCGGTTAGCAAGTAGCCGCGCTGACCTGTTTCCATATCGGTCAGGTCTTTCAAGACCCCGGAAAGTTTTGCTTGGATCGCGGAACTTTCAAGTGTGAGCGCCGCTGTTTTCTGCACCCGTTGCAGATGGTTGACGGCAAGGTACGCATTCCATGCAATAAAAGCGAGTAGCGCGGGGAGGCCTATTTGCAGCGCAGCTTTTCGAATCATCTATGTTGCCGCCCTTCATGTGACGTTGAGTGCACCCTCAGTCGTGATTCGACTGGCTTTGCCAATTTCCTCAGCAACCCTCACCGCTGCCTTGTTGCTGTGGGCCGGCCCTTCTGCTGACATTACCGAACTGGCAGCCAGCGTGAAAAGCAAGGCATCCTGCTGCGTGTCGAAGTAAAGCACTACTTGATTCGCTGCCATGTGCGTAGCTCCTACTGACGGTCTTAGCGGATGATAGGCCGATTCGGCACAAGAACGAGGTTATCTCTTTTGGTGCGGCCCACCGACGACTGACGGAAATGATCCAGTTGTCCGGTTAAAAGGGTCGCATGCTACCTGATCAGTCGGAAACTCGAGGGCAAAAACGCGAAGCGAGCCTCAAAGTTCAGCTTTGCGCAACAAAACTAGGTCCCAACCTAGGTGCGGGCTGTGCCGCGAGTCGTCACTGCCGCCATGAAACGGCGGAGTCTCAGGTCGCTGGTACAGCAGTTGTACAGCAGACGCCACCTTCATCGCCGTCGCGCCTTTGCTGCAGCGGCTTGAGAAGCAGATTTCCGATTACGAGCCATGTTGGCGGTCCGTGTTTTTGCTGCTTCACTCGCCCAGCGATTTCTCCAAGAGGGTCGAAACCGATTCCCTTAGTCGCACGGCGATGTAGGGCAGCCGACTGGTACGGCTCGTCCATCCGAAAACTTTGCCAGCGGAAAACAACGGTACGAGGTTCGTGTCCGATCGAACCGCTGCCACAAACTGGTTCTTCCCGAATCTGGGTGTATTTCAGGAAAGTTCGTCGGCAACCTTTCTGCTACCGATTAGGGAAGGGTTGCCCGTTATCTCGACGACCACTTTCAGATCACTGCCTCACCCGAACTTGCTTCCGGCCAAAGGGCTGGCGGCCCGCACGCAAAGAGCCGACAGCCCTGGCTCGTGAACCTTAGAAGGGGCAGTAGGGGCCAGGGGCCGGAAGCTCGTTGCGGAACGGAAGTCCCACAGGAGCGATAGCCACTACAACATCCTTTGCCGGGTTGCCGGTCTCGTTACGACCGATATGCCCATGCCCGGTGTCGACATACCCCTGACCTTCCCTGACCACTTTGGGAGTACAGGTCGGATCATCCACCTCGTAGAAAGTGACTTCGCCGAGAGTTACGGTGATGAAAGCGGGGCCGGGGTGTGTATGCCATCCCGTCGAAGCTCCGGGCGCGTAACCGTTGGTTCGCACCACGAAGTCTGCCACGGGTTCGGGTGACGCCGTTGATTTAGAGGCTAAGTCGTCAGATTTTTCTTTCCCCGATGCGAGCGACGCCTTGAATCTAAAGGCTAAGTTGTCCGACTTTACCCTGAACCCGCTGAAGGTTCCCCGACCGATAAGCGTAGGAGTAACCCCAATAGGCGTGGAGGCCCACGTCATCATCATGTACCCAGCGAGGACCAGCATGCATAGCAGCCCCACAGTTCTCTTCATTTTTGTTCCAACTATTCTTTTCATTTTTCTTCCTCCTGATTCTTGCCTGGCCTCTGGCCAGTAGTGACCTTTCACCTTCCCTTGGCTATGACGGAGTATTGGGCGGCAGATTCTCCATTCCTCCCGTGGTGGAGGTCTGAAGGGTGGCCAAGAACACTCCACGAGCGAACCAACAGCATCAAGGCCGATCAATGGGCCTCGTGGTCCATAGGGAATCGTGTGTCGGAGCGTTAATCTTTTGTGTCGCGCTAACTTAAAGAATCAATTCGCCTTTAACTGAGTGCTTGGAGCCGGTGTAGAATCAGGACCCCTCGCCAGCGGGTGTTCTCATGCCTACCCAACCAATCAAAGTGCAGGAACGGATCAGCTTAGGCGAAGATTTCGAGCTCGAGGTCCATGGCCGCAGGCTGCTCCGCGGCGGTCACGCGCTGAAGCTGGAGCGGATCCCGCTGCAGATCCTGGTTCTACTGCTCGAACACAGGGGCGAGATCGTCACGCGAGACGAAATCGTCGCGAATACTTGGGGCAAAGGTGTTTTCCTGGACACGGACAACAGCATCAGAGGCGCTATCCGCAAGATTCGCCAGGTCTTGAAGGACGACTCTGAAAATCCCCGGTTTATACAAACAGTGACAGGGCAGGGGTATTGCTTCATCGCACCGGTGAATCCACCTGACGAAGGAAACCACGCGGACGCTTCTGAGGCTCAGCCTTCCGCCATCCCCGGGGGCATGCCGATTCATCGCCACGTCCACGGTACGCGCGGCTCTTTCTACGCTTTCATTTCGGAGCTCGGTTCCTGGTTGCAAAGCCGCAGACTGCGTTTGGAGGAGGAAGAAACAGAGCTCAGGACAAAGACGCCGGTAAATTCGAACGCTGACCAAGGCTCAAGGGGGGCATGGTACGCGCGTCGTTGGCTCGTCCGGGGTGTCGTGGCCGTACTCGCCCTGCTTGCCGTCACCTACATTACGACCCGGAGCCGGGATACGACCGGACCGAAGATCGGGTCGCTAGCGGTGCTGCCTCTGAAAAACCTATCCGGCGACCCCACCCAGGAATATCTTGCCGACGGCATGACCGAGTCGGTTATCGGACGCTTATCCATGATCCGCGGACTTCGAGTCACCTCCCGCACATCGGTGATGCCGTTCAAGGATACCCGCATGTCTGCCCCGGAGATTGCGAAAAAGCTGCACGTCGATGCCATTGTCGAAGGCTCTGTTTTACGGGAGGGCGATCGCATCCGCGTTCACGCGCAGTTGATTCGTGGAGAGACCGACGAGCACTTTTGGTCCGAGACTTACGATCGCGATCTGGGGGAGGCCCTCGCTCTGGAGAGTGAGGTGGCGCAATCCATTGCGCAAAAGGTTGAGGTTACGGTCACGGGGCAGGAGCGTGCCAGGCTGGTCGCTGCGCGCCATGTCTTGCCTGAAGTTTATGAAAGCTATCTCAAAGGCCGAGGACAGCTCGCCAAGAGCAACAGCAGGGCTGACATCGAAGAGAGTATTGCTTACTTTGAGGAGGCGATCAGGAAGGACGCGACGTTTGCACCGGCTTACGTCGGCCTGGCAGAGGCGTACGACCGACTCGGCCTGATCTTTGTCGGTGCTCGCCCCGATGAAGTGCGTCCAAAAGTGATCAATGCCGCCCGGAAGGCACTGGAAATGGACCCGGGCCTTGCCAAAGCACACCTCCTGCTGGCAGACGTATATCAAAAACAGTGGCAGTGGGTCGCGGCCGAGGCTGAGTACAGACGCGCGCTCGAGTTGAACCCGAAAGACTCTGCTGCGCAGGCTGGATTCGCTGACTGGCTGCTAT
>Ga0137418_10005553_pt1 | contig 11578 bp, 8 predicted proteins | sample CZODoug3_1_2_16f_FD_122242 | JGI IMG/M metagenome (GOLD analysis project Ga0137418, IMG submission 122242) | Vadose zone soil fungal communities from Angelo Coast Range Reserve, California, USA - CZODoug3_1_2_16fungal (Hybrid Assembly) | ecosystem: Environmental > Terrestrial > Soil > Vadose... | reverse complement strand
TGACATTCGTCACGTCTCGGTGGCAACAGCGCCGGGTGGCACTCCGATAACAGTCGGGGATGTCGCAAACGTCCAGATCGGACCCGCCCTCCGACGGGGCATCGCGGACTTCAACGGCAAAGGCGAGATCGTAACCGGCTGGGTCGTGATGCGGTACGGCGCGAATCCACTTGCAGTGATCAAGGCCGTGAAAGAGAAGATGATCGAAGTTCAGGGCTCGCTCCCGAAAGGCGTGCGATTTGTCGGGGGATATGACCGGTCGGGGCTGATTGACGCGGCGATTCGAACACTGCGCGGAAAACTTATCGAAGAGTCGATCATCGTCGCGCTCGTGACAGTCCTCTTTCTATTTCACGCGCAGAGCGCACTGGTGGCCATTGTGACTCTCCCCATCGGGCTTCTTATGGCGTTTCTCGCCATGAGAATCCTCGGTCTGAGCGCGAACATCATGAGCCTCGGTGGTTTCGCGGTCGCAATTGGTGCGATGATCGACGCGGCGATTGTGATGGTTGAGAACCTTCACAAGCACATCGAGCGCAATGGGTCGAACGGCGGCGCAAAACCGCATTGGCAACTCGTGCGAGAAGCGGCCCAGGAGGTGGGCGGACCACTTTTTATTTCGCTCCTCATTATCACCGCGAGCTTTCTCCCGGTATTCGCCCTTCAGGATCAGGAAGGGAGACTTTTCAAACCACTCGCCTGGACAAAGACGCTCGCGATGGCCTCGGCAGCGATTCTTTCAATCACGCTCGTACCTGTAGCGATGGGCTTTTTCATCCGCGGCGATCTTAAGCCGGAGTCCGCGAATCCGGTAAATCGATTCCTCATTCGTATTTATCGCCCGATCATCGAGTTTGTCCTTCGCCACCGCTGGCCGACAATCGCCGTCGCGGCTGGATTTCTACTCGTTACCCTGTTCCCATGGTCAAGATTGGGAAGTGAGTTCATGCCGCCTTTGAACGAAGGCAGCATCATGGACATGCCTTCGCTCTTTCCCGGCGTCGGCTCGGGTGAGGCAAAGCTGATACTCCAGCAGCGTGACGCCGCGCTGGCGCGGGTTCCCGAGGTCCAGATGGTGCTTGGCAAGATCGGGAGAGCGGAGAGCGCCACGGATATGGCACCAATGTCGATGATCGAAACGATTGCCGTGCTAAAGGACAAGAAAGACTGGCGGTCCGGAGTGAGTTACGACTCGATTGTGTCGGAGGCGAACAACACCGTGAGAACGCCGGGCGTCGCCAACATGTGGAGCATGCCAATCAAGAACCGGCTCGACATGCTCGCCACAGGAATCAAGACTCCCGTAGGAATCAAGATCTTTGGCCCCGACCTGGCGACGCTCGATAGGATAGGCAAACAGATCGAGGGAATATTGCCCTCGGTGCGCGGAACCAGCGCCGTATTTGCAGAGCGTGCGATGGGTGGCCGGTACCTCGATGTAACCGTCGATCGCGCCGCCGCTGCACGTTACGGGCTGACAGGCGACGACGTCCAGATGGCGCTCAGCACGGCCGTTGGAGGAATGGACGCGGGTCAGGTCATCGAAGGCAGGGAGCGTTACGGGGTCTTGGTTCGCTATCCGCGAGAGCTGCGGGACGATCCACAGGCAATCGCCCAGGTGCTCGTCGCTACTCCTTCAGGCGCGCAAGTCGCTTTGGGAGAGCTGGCGAGCATCAAAGTTGTGCAGGGATCAACGCTGATCAAATCCGAAGATGGATATCTCAACAATGTCGTTTATGTCGACGTGAGGAACCGTGACGTCGGCGGATACGTTGGCGAAGCAAAGAGCCTTCTCGAAAAGAGCATCGCACTGCCGACCGGATATCGTCTCGAATGGTCCGGCCAGTACGAGTCGATGCAACGTGCTTCGAAGCGGCTTCGTGTCGTGGTCCCTATCACGCTCCTCATCATCTTCGGCCTGCTTTATTTCAACTTTCGCAGTACCGCCGAGAGTTTGATCGTGATGGCATCGCTCCCCTTCGCACTCGCCGGTGGCGTGTGGCTGATGTGGATTCTGGCGTACAACCTTAGTGTTGCAGTTGCCATCGGTTTTATTGCTTTGGCGGGTGTGGCGGCGCAGACCGCCGTCGTGTTGCTCATTTATCTCGACCAAGCTTGGAATCACAGCTTGACGTCCACCCAGAACGTTGGGTCTGTGCCAACACGCAAAGACCTGGATGCGGCGGTGGAATTTGGTGCGGTCGAACGACTGCGCCCGAAAATGATGACAGTTGCCGCCATCACACTCTCCCTGGTGCCGATTCTCTGGAGTCAGCAGACCGGATCGGACGTGCTTAAGAGGATAGCCGCGCCCATGGTGGGGGGGCTAATCACGAGCGCTGGCCTTACTCTGATTGTCCTTCCGGCGATCTACTCTCTGTGGCGGGAAGCAGAGCTAAGACATGCTGGAACTCAACGGTCTGGTGCAGACCAGGCGGAGGAGCGAGCTCGTCCACCGCTCGGCCAGATCGCCGGCTGAGTTAAAGACCCGCTTCTCTTTTGGTCCTCCTTCGTTACTCTCTATTTATGATCGCGCGCCGATTCATCGCAACGCTGACCGGTATCTGTGCCCTGTCGCTAACGCTGGGGCGTAGCGCAGAAGGTTGCGAGCGTCCGAACGCTAAAGTAGCGTCGGCATCGCCTTCGATGACGATGGCCCAGCATGCTGGAGCGCAACACGAGTCACCGGCGAACCGGCATCAAGGCAAGTCGTGCGATTCGTCTACGGTCATTTGCTGCCAAGCCATGACCTCGTGCGGACTGACCTTCGCAGCGGGGAGCATGGCGTCCGCTGGTACGGAGTTCTCAGCTGCGACTCGCGTAACTCAGATCGAACTCCAGACTCCGCTCAGCCGCACAGCGGCTCCAGAAACTCCGCCTCCGAAGGCATAGAACACCCGCAAGCCGGTGTTCACTGTCCGCCTAGTGTGACCAACCCACTCGCGGACCAATAGACGCCTGCGGATTTCGCAGTGCGACCACCACAAAAACCTCGGATCCACAATGTATCTGCTGTCATTACGTCATTGCTGGCGCATTGCCCCGGCGCTCGTCCTGGTCTCTGGTATCGCGGTAGTACCTGCTCGCGCTCAGCAGCCGCAGCCAACGGCGCACGATTCCTCAAAATCGAAGATGCCCATGAATATGCCGATGGGCACTCCAACGAAAAAGAAAAGGCCCCCCACGAGTCACAAGGCGACTTCGTCAACTACGGGGAAGAAGGTCAGCGGCAAGGCAGCCACCAAACCGCGCTCGGACTCCACCCACATGAACATGCCGAACATTCCGTCGAAACCCGACTCGGCGCACATGAACATGCCCGGCATGGCCGGGATGCCCGGAATGCCAAGTGAAAAACGCGATACCTCGGCGGGCGCAATGAAAGAAATGCCGCAGGGAATGAAGATGCCCGGAATGAAGGGGCATACGACTGACGACATGATGATCGGCCCGGCCGGCGTGAGCATGGAGAGAATGGGATCAGGAACCACATGGATTCCTGACGCTGTCAGCATGCCGTCTCGCACCAGAATGGTCGGCAGCTGGATGTTCATGGCCCATGGGTTTGTATTCGCCCAGTACGACCATCAAAGCGGTGAGCGCGGCGACGATCAATTCGGCTCATTGAACTGGGCGATGCTGATGGCCACGCATCAACTCGCTGGCGGTCGGTTCCAGGCGCGCACCATGCTCAGCCTCGATCCATTCACCGTGACGAATCGTGGATACCCATTGCTACTGCAGACCGGCGAGAGTTACAAAGGACAGCCGCTATACGATCGGCAACACCCGCACGATTTCTGGATGGAGCTGGGTGCGCTCTATCAAAGACCGATCACCAAATCACTGGCGTGGAGTCTTTACGCAGCCCCATCGGGCGAACCCGCGTTAGGCCCTGTAGCTTTCATGCATCGGCCATCGGCCATGGACATTCCGAATGCGCCGATCGGTCACCACTGGCAGGACGCAACGCACGTGAGTTTTGGTGTGGTCACTGCGGGGATTTTTACGCACACGTGGCAGCTCGAGGGATCAGTCTTCAATGGTCGCGAGCCGGATGAGAAACGATGGGACTTCGATCGAATCCATCTTGATTCTTACTCCGGCCGACTCACACTCAATCCCAACGCCCACTGGAGCTTTAGCGGCGCATACGGTTATCTCAAGAGCCCAGAGGGACTCAACCCGACCGAATCAATGCATCGCATTACCGCTTCTGCGGAGCACGGCACTTCGCTGGGGAGCGATGGGCAAGTGGCAAGCACCCTTATCTGGGCCGCAAACAAGCACAGCAGTATGTCCGGGCTATCCAACAGCTTCCTGCTCGAGAGTGAAGCGATTCTCGACAAGAAGAACACGCTCTTCGGGAGAACCGAGCTCGTTCAGAAAAGCGCCGAAGAGCTCGTCGTAGTCAATCCTGTGCTGACGAGTAGAGGCGTGTTGCTCCCAGGATTCCCGACCACGCAGCACTTCAACGTCGGCACTGCGCAGCTGGGGTACATTCGCGAGTTGGCACGCACTCACTGGGCGACCATTGGGTTGGGTGCTGCTGGTACTCTCAACTTCGTGCCCAGCCCACTCGAACCCTACTACGGCTCGAGGATCCCGGTCGGGACATTCATTTTCCTGAGGCTTCGCCCGTTTCACGCGTCCAAGAAAGGAATGACCGACAGGGGCGGGATGAAGATGGGCACCGGCCATGAATAGAACGCTTCGGATTCTGGTGATGACGGCCGCCATGCTCATGCCGGCGCGAGCGTGGGCGCATGCGCACTTAGTGCGCAGTGATCCGGCAGCTGGGTCCCACCTCGCTGTTGCTCCTCAGGTCATCCGCCTCTGGTTCTCGGAACAGCCGGAGCTGTCGATGACGTTCGCATCGTTGAAGGACTCCGCGGGTAAAACGTTCGCTCTGAGTTCCGCCGAGCGCGAAACGTCGGGTCAGATGGGTTTAGCCTTACACATATTGAAAGCCCTTCCGCCCGGCCGCTACATATTGTCGTGGCGGACAGCCGCCTCGGACGGTCATCCCTCCAGTGGAAAGTTTACGTTTGTTGTCTTAGCGGGTCCGACCGAAGCATCAGGGGTCACACTCCCGGCCGCTGCATCGCGAGTGGATATAACTGGTGCTGTGCTTTCGCCCGGAACCACAGTTGTCCCGCGGAAAGAAACACCTCTTGATGCGGAGGATCTCGATGCTGCCAGCTCGATTGGAAATTCAATCGCGCGCGCTTTTCTGTTTCTGGGTCTTCTCGCTCTGATCGGAGCGGTCTCGTTCAAGCTGTTAGTTCTTCGCGGAGCCCGCGCCGTGGCCATCGAGCTGAAGCAAAGAATGTCGCAACGTGCCGCGACGCTCGGACTGATCTCGGCTGTGGTGGTGATCGTGGTTGGGCTCGCGAGACTGTATCTCGAATCGCAAATGATGAGCGCGATGCCGGACATGCCGGGAATGAAAGGAATGGGCGTTCGCGAGATGGTGCTGGGAACCGACTGGGGATTTGCGTTCCGTATTCAGCTCGCTGCTGCTATCGCGGCGCTTATCGGCTTCGGCCTGGCAGTCCGCCATGTGCGCGGCGGGTGGTTCGTAGCCACAGCGTCTGCTCTGGTGTTAGCAATAACTCCAGCGTTAGGTGGGCATGCCGCCGCGAGTCCCAGGTTCACTTCCCTCATGATTGCCGCTGACTGGCTTCACGTCCTCGGCGGCGCCAGCTGGCTCGGAAGTTTGCTCTGCGTGATGGTGATCGGTATTCCGATTGCGCTGACCCTCGAACTTCCGGAGAGATGGGCGTCTATCGCATCTCTCGTGAATGCGTTTTCTCCACTTGCCCTGCTATCTGCCGGAGTAGTCGTGGCCAGCGGGGTATTCGCCTCGTGGATTCACTTGGAGCATTGGTCGGCGCTCTGGCAGACAACCTACGGCAAGACGCTCCTCGTCAAACTGCTGCTCGTCGCAATCACTTTTGGAATCGGTGCCTACAATTTCAAGAGAGTGCAGCCGCAGCTGCTTACTGAAATCGGAGCTTTGCGGCTTCGGAAATCGGCAGCTATGGAACTCGCAGTCGGTTTTATGATCCTGCTCGTTACCGGTTTGCTCACTGGAGTGTCGCCATGAGTGGTCCCTCAAGTCATCACTCGCACGCAGATATGACTCATCCGGATGTGCCACCCTCGCCGGATCGAAAACAGGATGAACATCAGGGGCATGATCCGCGTCAGGGACACGATCCGCATCAGGCGCACGATGCGCACCAGGGTCACGATCAGCACGCCGGCCACAGCGTAGCGATGTTCCGCGACAAGTTCTGGTGGTCAGTTGCTCTGACGGTGCCAACCGTCGTTTGGTCGCCGATGATCCAGCAGTGGCTCCATTTCCAGGCGCCGACTTTCCCCGGGTCTCGCTACATCCCGGCCGTCTTCGGAACAATCCTGTTTTTCTACGGCGGGATGGTCTTTCTGCGGGGTGCCGTGCAGGAGATAAAGGATCGGCTGCCCGGCATGATGGTTCTGATCTCGCTCGCCATCGTCGTGTCGTTTGGTTTCAGCCTCGCGGTAACCTTCGGCGTTCAGGGGATGGATCTCTGGTGGGAGCTCTCGACGCTCATCACCATCATGATCCTCGGCCATTGGATCGAAATGCGCTCGATCGCACAGGCTCAGGGGGCACTCCAGGAGCTGGCGAAGCTGGTACCCGACACTGCCGTTCGCCTGGTTGGCGACAAGCCGGAAGAAGTGCCGGTGTCAGATCTTCGCGAGGGCGACATCATACTTCTCCGCCCGGGCTCGAGCGTTCCCGCCGATGGTGTCGTCGTTGACGGAACGAGCGCTGTGAACGAGGCCATGATCACCGGCGAGTCGCGTCCTCTCGAGAAGAAACCCGATGCCAAGGTGATCGCGGGCACGGTGAACGGCGCCGGCTCTCTTCGCGTGAAGGTGATCGGAGTGGGCGAGCGTACGGCGCTTGCCGGGATCATGCGGCTGGTTGCGCAAGCGCAAACTTCACGCTCGAGGGCGCAGGCGCTCGCCGACCGGGCAGCCTTCTTCCTGACAGTGGTCGCCATCGTGTCCGCCATCATCACGCTTGTCGCCTGGCTCCTGGTCGGCGCGTCGCCGGTCTTCGCGGTCGAACGCGTTGTCACGGTTCTGGCGATTGCGTGCCCTCACGCTTTGGGGTTGGCGATTCCGCTGGTCATTGCGATTTCGACGACGCTTGGCGCTCGAGCCGGGCTTCTGGTTCGCAACCGGCGCGGACTGGAAGAAGCGCGGAATCTCGACGCCGTGTTCTTCGACAAGACCGGTACGTTGACTCGGGGGGAATTTCGCGTCGTAGAGACTACACCGGTTCCCGGCCTATCGGCGGATGATGCACTGAGACTTGCGGCTTCTGTCGAACAGGATTCCGAGCACACTATCGCGCAAGGTGTTGTGAAGAGCGCCCAGGAACGCGGGCTTTCGTTGTCCCGCGCTGAACAATTCCAGGCAATACCAGGCCAAGGGGTCAAAGCGGTCGTGGAAGGACGCTCGCTGGTAATCGGCGGTCCAGCTCTGCTCCGTCAACTGGGCTCCGAGCTACCGCCCGTGCTCCGCGAGGCGGTCGATCGTGCCACCAGCCGAGCCCAGACCGCGATCACTCTCATCGAAGGTCGGACAGCTCTTGCGGTATTCGCTGTTGCCGATGCAATTCGTGAAGAATCGCCCGAGGCTGTGCGACGCCTGCACGAACAGGGAATCGAAGTGATTATGATGACGGGCGACGCGAAGCCAGTTGCGGATGCGGTCGCAAGGGAGCTGGGGATCGAAACGGTGTTCGCCGAGGTTCTCCCCGATCAGAAGGCGTCAAAGATCGAAGAGGTAAAGCGTAGCGGAAAGCGTGTTGCTATGGTCGGGGACGGAGTCAATGACGCGCCGGCACTCCTGACGGCTGACGTGGGAATCGCGATCGGAGCGGGGACGGAGGTCGCCGTTGAAGCAGGGGATGTCGTACTGGTCCGAAATGATCCTCGAGACGTTCCAAGAATCATCACGCTCAGTAAAGCAACCTACCGTAAGGAGGTGCAGAACCTCTGGTGGGCCGCCGGATATAACATCGTGGCAATCCCGCTTGCCGCGGGGGTTCTCGCCCCATGGGGGATCGTGCTGAATCCGGCGGTAGGCGCGATCCTTATGTCATTCAGTACGGTAGTCGTGGCCCTGAACGCACAGCTTCTGCGTCGGGTTGCGCTATGAACGTGAGTGACATGGGGCGCGTGTGGATTACACCTATTCGTTCCGGTTTTCGTATCTCCGTTAGCTTCGCCTAGCCGTCAATATAGAAATCGAGCAGGACCTCGTATCTCCGTCAGCTTCGCCTGTTGCGCTGGCGTGAGCGTGTTCTTGATGCGCACCATCAGCGAAATCTGCGTCCTCTTCATCTCGCGCTCCAGCGCCAGGATGCGGTCGACCTCCTCGAGGACCTGCGTCTCGTCCACCTGCGCGGGCTGAAGCAGACGGCCCATCTTCTCGCCCTCGGCGCTCAGCTTCCACTGCACGTCCGTGAACTTGCCCTGCGCCTGCTGAATGGCGGAGGCGAGCGCCGCGCGCTGTGAGTCCTGCAGTCCGATTTCACTCTGGTGCTGCATCACCAGCTCCGGCGGGAAGAAGTTGCGTCCGAAGTCGTCTGGTGTCGGGCCCGGTTGGGGACCGCGCTGTCCCGGCGGTCCCTGGGCCGATAAGCTCGCGGCGCTGAGCACAAACGCGAGGGCAAGAATTGAAACTCTCATGGTCAAATTCCTCTATTTGAAGGTTTAGGAATCATCGTGTCGAGAACGGACGCGCCGAGCGCGGGCATCTCGCCGAGCAGTTCGCTGCCTGGAATGCGAAGGAGGACATCCGACGGCGCGCGCCAGGTCGCGATCTCAGGCGTGGCCGCGGGCGGCGAGAGCGATCGCGCATACGCTAGCCCAATCGCGGCGATCACGACGGCTGCCGCCGTGGCGATCACAAGGGCCCGCACGCGCCGTGTCGCACGCAAGCTCCGACGCGCGCGAGTGCGCACGTATGTCTGCGCGAAGCTCGGTGCACTCTCTTGATCGGCCTCACGCAGCTGCGCGAAGCGTTGGCGAATCTCGCTGTCGTCCATCATCGTCACAGCTCCTTTGCGTCGCCGAGCATTGCGGCAAGGTTCGCCTTGCCACGCGCATAGTGAGTCCGCGCAGAGCCAACGCTTACGTGCATTACAGCGGCGGCTTCCTCGACCGTCAGGTCGTGGTAGAACACGAGTTGGAGCACCTCGCGCTGTCGCTTGGCGAGGTGGCCGAGCGCGTGACGCAAGCCGTCGCGCCGCGATTCGTGCTCGACCTCCGCGTCCGGCGGGGCAAACGGATTCGGGGCGAGAATTCCTGCCCCCCGCTTCTCAATTCCCACTTCCCGCTCCAACAACAATCCCCGCAGCCACGCCTTGCGCCGCTCCGATGCGGCCGTTCGACGAATCACGCCGAACAGCCAGGTGCGGAAGGTCGACCTCCCGTCGTAGCGCGCACGTCCATCAAGCACTGTGAGATACACGGTCTGCAGAACCTCCTCGGCGTCGTCGCGATCGCGTCCACAACACGCCATCGCCCAGCCGAAGCAGTCGGCGTGCGCCCGCTCGAGCTGTAGCTTCAGCTCGACCTCGTCCATTGCACGCTCCTCGGCTTTGGCGTTTCCGAGAATGAGTGGCGTGAGGGCTGATTTCATATGACAAGGATGCCACGGCAGCGCGCTTATTGCGTCGCGAAGATCATCAGGTTTGACCCGAGGAACGAATGAGCGTAAAGACCCGCCCGGCGGTACAGTCCACGAACATTCCCAAGACTATGAACGCGGTGGCGATCGATCGCTCCGGCGGGCCCGAAGTATTGACGATGCACACGTTGCCGGTGCCGGTCCCAACTGCCAGCGAAGTGCTGATCGCGGTGCACACCGCCGAAGTTGGCGGATGGGATGCCGATATCCGGGACGGATGGTCCATTGACGGCAAAAAGCCGCGTTTTCCCCTCGTGCTCGGTGCTGGCGGTTCAGGGACGGTCGCAGCGGTGGGATCACGGGTGCGTCGCTTTCAATTGGGCGAGCCAGTGTACTCGTACACCTGGAGCAATCCCAAGGGCGGGTTCTACGCCGAGTACGTCGTGGTGCCCGCGGAGGACGTGGCTGCGGCTCCGAGGGCTCTGGACTTGAAGCACGCAGGTGCCGTCCCGATAGCCGGGATAACGGCGCTTCAGGGGATCGACGACGCGCTGCATGTGAAGACGGGCGAGCGCGTGATCATTTACGGCGCGTCCGGCGGCTTGGGCGTGTTCGCGGTCCAGTTCGCGAAGCTGCGTGGCGCGCGCGTGTTGGCGACCGCGTCCGGTTCGGATGGCGTCGCGCTCGTGCGCAAGCTGGGTGCGGACGCGGCAGTCGATGGCCGGGACGGCGACATCGCCCGTGCTGCGCAAGAGTTCGCGCCGGAAGGTGTGGACGCGATCCTGGCGCTTGCGGGTGGCGATACGCTTGAGCGCTGCATCGACGCGCTCCGGAAGGGCGGACGGCTCGCCTATCCGAACGGGATCGAGCCCGAGCCGAAGCGTCGGCGCGGGATCAAGACGAAGCCGTACGACGGCACGCCGGGCCGCGAGGAGTTTGAGCATCTGGGGCGCGCGATCGATTTGGCGCGGCTGCAGGTGCCGATCGCGGCGGAATTCCCGCTGGCGGACGCAAAGCTGGCGCACGAGCGTCTGGCGCGGGGGCACGTCTTGGGCAAGATCGTGCTAAGGGTCCGTTGATGGGCTCTCACTTCAACTGCGACTTACGACTACCGGCCGGGGGAACTGCAAACTTACGACTACCGGCCGGGGGCTGTCGGCGGGTCAGTTGATGGCTACGTGCTGAAGTCGATTGCGTTGAATTCCTTAGGGGGAATCATGACAGTTGACACTCCCGATCACGAGTCCTACCGTACGAGTACGATGCGGGTCATTGTAGCGCTCTCAATCCTTGCGGGGTTCGCGTGCTCCGCCGCCACTTCGGCGCGCATCACCGAAGTCGTTGGGACATGGGGCGGTGACAATGCGGGGTTGATTGTCACCAACACCGATGTGCACGTCCACATCGGTTGCACACTCGGCGATGCCGTCGGCCCGATTCACCCCGACGCCGATGGCCGGTTCGAAGCTACGGGGACCTACAACGTCGACGCGTATCCGGTCAGTCGCGGGATCATCCATCCGGCCCAGTTCACCGGACAGATCAGCGGGCTGACGATGACGCTGACGGTCTCGCTCACCGACACCGCGCGGGTGCTAGGTCCAGTTAACCTGATTTACGGAAAGGAGCCGAAGATGGGCCCGTGCCCGATATGCAGGGTGCCCAAGGGAATACGAACCTCGACCAATCGCGCCCTTCGCACGCAGCCCACAGCCGGTCCGCCGACAGCCCCCGGCCGGTAGTCATAAGTGGCAGTTGCAGTTGCCTTTATTGCCGCACCCCGACATCAACGGTGTACCCGTCCTTCGCCAGCAACAGCTGCAGTAGCTCAATCGCGCTCTCGTTAGCGTGACGAAGCAGCGCGAGTTGTCCGCCGGCCGCC
>Ga0137418_10005552_pt1 | contig 11579 bp, 9 predicted proteins | sample CZODoug3_1_2_16f_FD_122242 | JGI IMG/M metagenome (GOLD analysis project Ga0137418, IMG submission 122242) | Vadose zone soil fungal communities from Angelo Coast Range Reserve, California, USA - CZODoug3_1_2_16fungal (Hybrid Assembly) | ecosystem: Environmental > Terrestrial > Soil > Vadose... | reverse complement strand
GGGGCTCCGACCAAGCGAGCGTAGCCGCCGAAGGGAATCCTCTCCGACGTACCGGCAACTGACTCCAACGCTGACGGCTAATCGAATCAGCGCGCGGCTTTGGCCGTTATTGCCCTCGGACGCGCGGTCTCTCTCTCGGCGAGCGAGCTCGTTGCGACCATTTCCGATTCGATCGGCGCGCCCCCGCGTCGAACGACGTACGCCTCCATCGCGAAATATTCGGGGAGGCCGAGCCGATCGACCCGCTGCGCGGTGTTGCGATTCCGCTCCTCGACGCGCTGCCAGAACTCCCGGTCGTCCTGGCCCGGGAAGGGAGCGCGATCCTTCTGACTCTGGTGCTTGAAGATGGCCATCTTCTTCGCCCGCAGCTCGTCCTCCGACAGCGGGACCAGCACGTCGGCCTCGGCTATCTCCCACTCCTGCCAGGCACCGCGATAGTACCACACTTCCGGCGACGGGCCCGAGTACTGGGCGAGCGCACCCTGAATGGCCTCGAGACACATCCGGTGGGTGCCATGGGGATCGGAGAGATCACCGGCGACAAACACCAGCTCCGGCTTTTGCTCCTCGAGCAAGTCGAGAACGATACGCACGTCCTCCGGACGGATAGGATCCTTCTTGACCTTGCCGGTCTGATAGAAGGGCAGATTCAGAAAGCGCGCCTGCTCGCGCTTCATTCCGAACGTCTCGATGCCCGAGACTGCTTCCGCCTCCCGGATCGCGCGCTTCATCACCTGCACGGGGAACGCGTCGATCTCGCCCACCTGCTTCGAGTCGAGGAATTCCTCCACCTCCTCGATCAGCGCGCCCGCGGTCGAGTCGTTGATGTCGAAGTCGTTTCCGAAGCGCCGGAGAAAATCCGCGTAGCGACGCACTTCGTGGTCGAATACGGCGATGTTCCCCGACGTCATGTAGGCGACGAGAATGTCGTTCTTGTTCTGGTGCAGCTTGTTGAGCATTCCGCCCATGGAGATGACGTCGTCGTCCGGATGTGGTGAGAACACGACCACGCGCTTACCGGACGGAAGCTTGCTTCGTCCGCGGATTTTCGCGATCAAGGCGTTGAACACTTCACCGTTGAGCGGTCCCGCCTTTCCGTGGCGCGCGAGCAGCGAGCTGAGATGGTGTTCGCGGTAGTCGTTCTCGTCGAGTTTGAGGACCGACTTCTGAGTAGTCTCGCTCAACCAGATGACCGCGTCGATCTCTTTCTCGCGCGTCCACTTCATCTCACCGATTACCCACGGCGTGCGAATGCGCGTGAGGTCCGCCGCCGCCGCGAAATCGACGTAAAACACCGCATTCGAGTGCTGCTGCAAATACGTCGCGGCAACATCGGGATCGGGCTCACCCTCTACCGCCCGCCGAATGATGGCGGCTTTGTGCTCGCCCGTCGCCACCAGAGCGATCTCCTTCGCTTCCATGATCGTCGCCACGCCCATCGTGATTGCTTCTGTCGGGACGTTGTCTTCGCCGAAGAAATCACCGGCCGCGTCACGACGTGTGACGGTGTCCAGGGAAATGCGACGAGTGCGGGAATCCGACCCCGAGCCGGGTTCGTTGAAGCCGATGTGGCCGGTTTTGCCGATGCCAAGGATCTGAAGATCGATTCCACCTGCCTTCTTGATCGCGGCCTCGTACGCCTCGCATTCGTCATCCACATCGTCGCGGGGAACGTCGCCGCGAGGGATGTGAATGTTCTCCGGACGCACGTTGATATGGTTGAAGAGATTCTCCCGCATGAACCGGTGATAGCTGTGGATGCTGTCCGGCTTCATCGGGTAGTACTCATCGAGGTTGAAGGTCACGACATCGGAGAAGTCGAGGCCTTCGTCGCGGTGCATCTTGATCAGCTCGCGATAGATGCCGATTGGCGTACTGCCGGTGGCGAGCCCGAGCACAGCGTGTCCACCTTCTCGCCGCCGTTCCTTGATGATGTCGGCGATGCGCCGGGCGATTGTGCGGGCGATTTCGTCGTACTCGACGATGACTAGAGGGACACGTTCCCTGGAGGCTGGCATTCAGTGAGAAGGAATTAGCACTTTATAAATTTACGCTCAGCGGTCGCATGATGCTCGTCTTTGCTCTCGGCGTACGGATCGGTGCCGACAACCGGCATCCACAAAACAAAAGCAGGGAGCTGATGGACTTGCAGCTAATCGCGAGGAGCTTTTCCGGCGGCGCATGGTGCTGCGGAGTCGATTTAAACGGACTCCTCGAGACACCGAGGAAGTGCGCTATGGCCTCGGCTCGGCCTTCAAAGTATCCCAGATCGCGGGATCTTCGGGGCCAAGCACCCACACCGAGAAGCCGCGCAGGCGGTACGTGCGTGCGAGATTCAGCTTCTCCCTGAAGCTGCGCGCGTTCTCCAGAAAGACCCATTCGTACACCCCACCATTCGAGAAATAGGCGTACGGCACTCCTGCCACGCTGTCCCACTGCATGGCGGCACCGTGCCGCTCCGCGATGCTCGAGCCCCACGTCCACCCAACCGTCTCGCTCCACGATCTGGCGCGCTCGGGAATGGTGCGGTCTTCTCGCGCGAACCAATGGTCGCCGTACGTCGGAATTCCGAGCGACAGCTTCTCGCGTGGAACGTACTTGAGGAAATAGTCGATGTTCTCGCGCATCCACTGGAGGCTCGCCACGGGACCCGGTGGGGTTCGGCGCGTGTTCTCGCTGTAAGTCATGAGCGAGATGAAATCTCCGGCTTGCGCCAGCGCGGCGAGATCGTAGCCGGCACGCCAGCTGTCCTGAAGAAATCGATGGTAAGCGGTGGGACCGGCGTTGTCTTCGGTGCGATGTACGACGGCAATACTAAGAGTGAAGCCGCCGCGGTGCAGCGCGGTCGCGGTCTCACGGTACCACGTCGTGAGAAGGTCACGATCCTGGATGTTGACGTTCTCGATGTCGAACTGGATTCCCCAGTAGCCGTTCTGTTGGCAAAGCTGCACCAGAGCCCGCGTGGCGCGCCCCCGCGCCGCGGTGTCGGCCAACAGCTTTCTCAGTGCCGGCTGGTTGAAGGCCTCGTTGACCACAAGCGGCATCACTTTGACACGGTGCGCCTTGGCGAGCGCGAGGACGCGCGAATCCAGCTCTCCGAAGACGATACCGAGGCTGTCGACGGTGTAGACCTGAGGGCCGAGTATCGTGATCTGGTCGACGTTCTTGACCAGGCTCTCGTAGCTGTCCTGCCGATCGACGTAATAGAACAGCCGCTCCAGCGCCTGCGCATTGGATCGTCGCGGGGCTACCAGCGAGAGGGCGAAGACGAGGGCGGCGAGAGCGAGGCGGAGGGACTTGGGCGTTCTCATGCCGAAGAATCTATTGTCAGCTGAGAGCGTTGACTAACGACGTCGGCGTATGGCTTCTGGCTAGACCACTGGCATCCACAAAACCGAAGCAGGGAGCCGTTAGCCTCGCAGCTAAATAGCTTGGAGCTTTTCCGGCGGGGTAGGGAGCTTCGGAGTCGGGAAAATCACGGACCTCCTCCGGATCTCGACGAATTGCGCGAGGATCGGACCTGGGGGTTTCGCAATCGCCAGTATGAAAGCTCCCAGCGATTAGCTGCAAAGCAGTCAGCTCCCTGCTTTAGTTCCGTGGATGCCCGCTCAGGCAATCAGACCATACGCCGAGAATACGCCGAGACTAACGAGCTTCCCAGTTAACGATCCGTGCCCCTAGTACCGACTGCTGAACCGCGTCCGCGACATCCCGCCGCAGCTGGACGTGCCGGGTGTTGTTGCGCGTCGGATTAACGCGGTTGGTAAGGACTACCACGAAGAGATCCTTCTCGGGATCGATCCAGATCGAGGTGCCGGTGAATCCCGTGTGGCCGAAGCTCCAGGGTGAAAAGAATTGTCCCGCACTCGAGCCTCCCTCGGGGGAATCCCAGCCGAGCGTACGGGTCGATTCCTTTCCCTGACGCGCCGTCCAGCGCGCGATCGTCGGCGGCTTGACGATGCGAACTCCGTTCGCTCCCTCGCCGCCGTTCAGGATCATCATCGAGAAGAGCGCGAGGTCCTTGGCAGTGGAGAAAAGTCCGGCATGTCCCGCGACTCCACCCATCGCCCACGCATTCTCGTCGTGCACGGTTCCCCATAACAGTCCGCCCCGCGCATCGTCGACCTGCGTCGGCGCGATGCGCGGACGCAGCGCGATTGCCGGCTGGAACTGGGTGTCGATCATGCCGAGTGGCTTGAAGATCTTTTCGTTGGCGAGAACATCCAGCGTTTTGCCCGTGATTCGCTCCATCACCAGCTGGAGCAGGATCATATCCCAGTCGCTGTAGATCATGCTCGAGCCGGGCGTGTACTCCAGCGGCCGGGCGTTGATCTGATACAGGTATTGATCGCGGCCGCGCGCGGTCGAATAAATATTCGCGCCCGCCTCGAGTCCGCCGCTGTGGGTGAGGATCTGCTTCACCGTGATCTGCGCCTTCTCCGGTGAATTGAACTCGGGAAGGTACGAAACCACGGTGCGGCTGATGTCGAGCTGACCGCCCTCCTCGAGAATCATCGCCAGCGTCGTTGTGGCGATAACCTTGGTGAGCGAGGCAAGATCGTAGAGTGTGTTGGTATCGACGGCGGGGGAACCCGGTTGATTCCAGTCGATGTAGCCGTAGCCCTTCATGTAAGCGATGTGTCCGTTGCGTCCGACGGCTATTGCTACGCCGGGGGCGACCGCTTCCTCGATCGCCGTCTTGACGATCTTGTCGAGCTTGCCCGCGAGGGCGGTATCCAGTCCGGAATTGTTGAGACCGAGCTCGGGGGCCACATACTTGATCGGCGGTGGCGGTGCGGCCGCGGAGACGCGGGCCTGAGGGGGCGGGCCGCAGGCGACCAGCGCAACGATAAAGAAAACGGCAAAAGAGTTGAAAGACTTCATTAGGACGACGGTAGGGTACAGTGTGTCGGCGCCGGCGCTACGCAGGGCCCGCTGATCTTCTCAAGAAAGACGATTGTATCGGCGCTGCACAACGATGGGGAGCCATACGGGCACCTAACGGCCGGAGGAAAACGCCTTGTTCTTGTTCGCCGGCGCTTGCTGCTAGCGGCCCGGCGCGCGAATGCAGTTCCTGATGAGATCGCCCGCGGCAACGGAATCCGCCCGCGTCGTGAGCGTCGGGCAGGGCGGAGGGACCGCGCCCGTGAGCGAACGGTGCCCGTTCGCGCCGACGGAGCGAACCGCCGCCCAGCCATCGTCGAGCTGATCTGGAAGCAGAAACGACGCCGCGGAGCCGGCCTGATAGATCTTCTCATAGGTCGGCGCCGTCGTGCGGCGGAAGAGAACCTCGTAACCCGCCGCGCCTGGGACTTGGCCCCAGGTGATCATCCACTTCTGCCCGCCCGATGCCTGATCGCGACGAGCGAGTGCGGCGGGAGGCGCGGGAGCGTTGGCGAGCGTCCCCACGACAGATGCGTTGAGTCTCGCGACATTCGCGACATAACCGAAGTTCACGTGCGCGAAATCGTCCGTCGGCAGATGCTGGCGCTTGTAGTTCTCGAGCCTCTCGGTATAGCGAAGCCCCGGATCGCCCAGGCTCACATACGGACTGTGGTCTCCGCCGCGCGAGATGCGATCGAGTCTGAACACGGGGAGAATCTGAAACGAGGGATTGTAGATCGTTCCCGCCGCCCATGCGTAACGCGCCAGCTCTCTGCTCGGTCCGTTGTCCGGTTCGGCGCCAAAGATTCTGACGCTCGTCGAATCGACGCTTCCATCTTCCGCTACTACGTTGCCGACGATGTCGTCCGTAAAAGCCGAGACGATCTTGTAGCCGGCGGCATGGAGGCGCTGGGCGAGGTGCGTCGAGCCGTAGAGTCCCTCTTCCTCACCGGAATACGCAACGAAGATGACCGACGCCTCGAGGCCGCGCGGGAAGTGTTTCGAGAAAACCCGCGCGAGCTCCACGACGGCCGAGGTGCCGGATCCATCGTCGTCGGCACCGGGCGCGTCCTGTGTTGCCTCGAATCGCGCCAACGGCCCGAGATCACCGCGCGCGCAGATGCACGAATCGTAATGGCCTCCCATCACCAGCACCCTTGTGGTGTCGCGGCCCGGCAGCCACGCGAGCACATTGACGACATTGACGATTGGCCGCTGCGGATGACCCCGCATCTCCATCATTGCGGGATCGTACTCTACGCGGAGACACCCGCCGCACGCCTTGCTGTAGCCATCCAGCTTGTTGAACAGATATCGGCGCGCTGCTCCAATACCGCGGGTATTGCTCAGCGTATCGCTCATCGTGTGGCGGGTGCCGAATGAAACCAGCGTCGAGTCCGTCGCTCGGATCTCCGACGCCGAGATGTCTCCGATGGCGGCAGCGAGGGCTGGATCGCGCGCGAGCCCGAGCGTGACATCGGAGACGACTGTGGCGGCAATCGGTCGCGGCTCGACTCGGGCCGAGGGCGCCGGAGGCGAACACGATCCGGCGAGCAGAATTGCGGGGACGAGAAGGCCGAACGTGCTTCTTTGCATGTTAATTTTATCCGAATGGAGACGGTTCAAGGCTCAGAATAGGCACCGGCAATGAGTAAGACAAGCGCGCGAGCTGAGTCGAGTCCCGCCAATACCCCGCGCGACTCGGACGACTTTTTCTGGCAGTGGTCCGGCTTCAGCGCGCTGACGCCGGCCGACCTCTACGCCGTGGTGCGGCTTCGCGAAGCGGTTTTCATAGTCGAGCAGAACTGCCCTTATCCCGACTCCGACGGACGCGATCCCAACGCCTGGCATTTACTCGGTTGGGAGGAGCGCTCGAGCGGGCGAGCACTCGTGGCGTACGCGCGCATCTTCGAGCCGGGAGTGCGCTACGATGAAGGATCCATTGGACGAGTTGTCACCGCGCCAGATGTGAGGGGGACCGGCAAGGGCAGAGCATTGATGGCTGAAGCTTTGCGACGTTTCGACTCGCTGGCGCCCGGCCAGCCCATCAGGATCGCAGCGCAACGCCGGCTCGAGGATTTCTATCTCGGCCTCGGATTCAGGACCGTCTCCGATCCGTACGAGGAGGATGGAATCATTCACGTCGACATGCTCCGTTAGATTCAAAATCCGATGATAACCAAAGCACGTTACTCCGCCGGAGAAACCTTCGGCGAGTTCATGGCCCGTCCGATCAAGGACCAGGCGATGTGGGCCGGGATCACGCACCACGTAGTCATCCCGCTCGAGATATCCGCGCGCGTCGAGGCAATCGGCGGACACTGGCACCTGCTGGTGCTGAGCGAAGACTGGTGCGGCGATTCGGTGAACATCGTTCCGGTCGTCGCCAAACTCGCCGAGTCGGTGAGCAACATGGACGTGCGGATTCTCGCGCGCGATCAGAACCTGGACATCATGGACACCCATCTGACAGGAAAATCGCGATCGATCCCGATCGTGATCCTGTTGAACAACAAATTCCAGGACTGCGGCTGGTGGGGGCCCCGCCCGAGTCCGCTACAGAAGTGGGTGCTGGAGCAGGGGCTGCTTTTGCCCAAGGCCGATCGATACAAGGAGATCCGAAAGTATTACGCGCGCGACCGCGGGCTTACAACGATGCACGAACTGGTGGACATGCTGGAACAGTGTTCTGTGAAGGGCCCGGTGGGCGCGACGGAAGCCTCGGCAGCGTCCTGAGGTTTCCCTGCGCCAAGGCGGTTGGTTCGCAGTTCAAGCCTTTTGGAGCCGGAGAGTGAAGGCGGAGCCCTTGCCCAGATCACTCACCGCGGTGAGTGATCCACCCATGGCATTGGCGAGTCTGCGGCTGATCGGCAGTCCGAGTCCGGTGCCGTTGCTCAAGGTGTCTTTGGGACGAATCTGAGCGAACGGCTGGAACACGGCTTCCAGCTTGTCGAGGGGGATCCCAATGCCGCTGTCGATGACGCGAATCGCGACGGCATCCGCCTCGGATTCGCACTCGAGCGAAACGCTGCCACCGAAAGGCGTGAACCTTATCGCGTTGGCGAGGAGATTCAGGACGATCTGCTGCACCTTCGCCGCGTCCGCTCGAGCGGCGATGGACGCGTTGTTGCAGCGATACTGGTATCTCAGCTCCTTCGTCTCGAGCTGAGAACGGACCAATCCTTCAATGTTGAGCAGAATCTCGTTCAATGCAATCGGAACCGGGTGCATCTCGATCGCCTGCCCGCTTTCGATCCGGGCGAAGTCGAGTATCGCCGTGATCAATCCAAGCAGAAGCTGCTGGCTCTGTTGAATCCGCTCGAGATCGCGCCGCTGCGCCTGGGTGAGCGGGCCGTGAATCTCCCGCTCGAGCAGCTCGGTGTATCCGAATATCGCCTGTAACGGCGTCCGGAATTCGTGACTTAGCAGAGCGAGGAAGTCGGATTTCGCGCGGTTGGCTTCCTCCGCCTCCTCTCGCGCCTTGCGCTCGCTGAGGAGGAGATCGTCCTTGATCCGTTGCGTCGCGGCGAGCTGAACGGTTCCGGACTTGACTCGCAGCTCGAGCTCGCGCTTCTCTTCACGAATCGCTTCCTCCGCTTGTCGCCTGGCGGTGATGTCGTGGATGATCCAGCGATATTCGGCGGCCAGGTAGTTTCTCGAGGATCGGGAGATCGAGGCTGAGACTCTGGCCGTCGCCCCGCGTCGCGGATTAAGCCACATCTCCCAATCGTCGAGCCGGTCCCGGTCGCAGAGCACGTCCAGTTGTTGAGGGTACTGCCTCCGGGCCGATTCTTCAAAGAAGGACGGAAGCAGCTTTCCGACGAGAATTTTCGGGTCGAGACCGAGCAGGCGCCCCGCGGCGACATTCGCCTCGCGTATCGTTCCGTAGAGATCGGTGACGAAATAAGCGTCGGGCGCGAACTCGAACAGCTCGCGAAATTTGCGGCGCTCTCGATCGAGCTCATCGCTGGTGACGGCAAGCGCCTCGCTCTCCGCCCTGAGCTCTTCGTCGGCGAGACGAAGCTCTTCGAATGCTGATATCAGGTCCTCTCGCTCGTCCCGCCTCAGCGGCGCGTCCGCGATTTCCGTCGTTGCCACCTGATTTCGGGGACTCCTTCTGGCGTCGCGCGCTTGGCGCGAAAACTCGCGGAGGTCGTCGGCGGTGGGTTGTGGCCCGGGGTCCATCATTTTACGGCGGGGAGGAGTAACGAGCGGGCTTTCTCTACCAGAAACATGTGGATGCAACTACGGGGCCGAACACCTCAAATTCCCCCACGCAATTCATTTTGGTCGTGGCATTCCAAATCGGTTCGAAAAGGCATCCCGACTAAGTCCGGATAGTTCCTCCTAGAGCTTGAAATTCGATTCTGAGAATTCGCCCGGGCAGCCTTGAAATACCGACCAGAGAATTCGCCTGGGCAGCCTTGAAATACCGACCAGAGAATTCGCCTGCGCAGTCTTGAATACCGACCAGAGAATTTGTCTCGGCACTCCGAAATTCGGTCCCGAAAAAACGAAGAGGCACGGAGAGATCCGTGCCTCGTTCGCTTCCGTCCGGCTTCGTCGGTCAGTTGTTGTTGTTGCCCGCTTCGCTCGACCGGCGACCGCCGCGGGATGCTTCACCACCCTTTCTTCCCGCGATTCTGGCCTCTTCGCTCGTGAATTCGTGCGCGGTTCCTTTCTGGTGAGCGGCGCGCCCACCTTTCGCCGCGATTGCGCGCTGCGCTTGAGGATCCATCGCCGCGAATCCGCGGGGAGTCTTGCGACTCACACCGCCGGCATTGCGTGTCTCCGCTCCGCTTTCTCCTCTCGTCCCGCTGATCGTTCCACTGCCGCCTCCCACTCCGCTGCTACGCATGGTTCGTTCGTCCATCCTGTCCCCTTTGTTGTCGGCCTGGTCTGCCATTATCCATCTCCTGCCGCGATTTTCGAGTTTGTCAGTCATGGGCCGGTGGAAGTCCATCCTGCCAGCGGTGGAATATCCCTGCGCGGACCGCGTCTGCGTGAAGTATCCTGCTGCGCAAGCGTCAGGCCGCAAGTTTCGGGCGAGGACGAGCCAACTGCCTCCCCAACCGAAATTGTGGATTTCTACTTTTCTCTCACTTGTGTGAGGCTTATGTTAAAAGGGAATGCCGCTGGAGCCCGGCTAGGGCGCGCGCGGCGAGGTGTTTGGGTAGCTTCTACTACTCTGCCGCAGGCGGCGGGGTGTCGCCGCGTCGTTAATCCTGTCAGAGGTCGCGAGTGAATCCAGTAGAAGAAGAGACGCTGTCGAAGATCGAGGTGCTCGCCGACCTGGAGCCCCTGGTGGTGGAGTTGATGGCGGCGCACGAAGCCAAACGTGTGCTTTGGTTCCCCGCGGAGCTGCTGGAGCCGCCGCCGGGAGAGGATCCTGATCGCCACCTCAAGGCACTGAAAGAACGCGCGCGGGGCATAAGCGACCCGGCGCGCGTAGCACTGGCGCTCAATCTTCTCACTGAAGAGGGACTGCCTCACTTCCATCGTCTCCTCGCCGTGTACCTCGGCACCGACAGCATCTGGGCGAAGTGGAACAACCTCTGGACGGCGGAGGAGGACCGGCACGGCGCAATTCTCCACGACTACACGAGAGATGCGGGCGTGTTCGATCCCGTCGTGATCGAGAAGATGCAGTTCGAGTACATCAAGGCGGGCTTCGAGCCCGAGTGGGATCGCGATCCCTATCGCGTCTTCGTGTACACCTCTCTTCAGGAGAGGGCAACGCAGGTCTCGCACGCCAACACCGGCAAGTTCGCCTCACAGTACGAGCCGACGATCGGAACCGTGCTGCAGAACGTCGCCAAGGAAGAAGCCCGCCACTACACCTTCTACCGCTCCGTATTCAAGGCGGTGATGGAGAGGGATCCGAACCAGGCCCTCGTCGCGGCCTCCAAGATCATGCCGGCGATCGACATGCCCGGTGTCAACATGCCGCATTTCCGCGAGCTCGCGGATGTCGTGCGACGGGCGGGCATTTACGGACCGCGCGATTATCTCCGGATCGTCGACGAACTGATCAAGTACTGGTCGATCGACACGATGAATGGGCTGAATGATCTAGGGCGCATGGCGCAGGAAAAAATCATGGGGATCCCCGCCCGTCTCGAGCGCATCGCGGATATCATGGAGCAAAAAACCAAGCCCAAGAGCTTCGCGTTCGACGTGATCTTCAATCGCGTCTTCGCGATGGAGTAATGCCCTAAGTCCTCGGGATCAGTGCGCGTCGGTCCGTCGGAGGGGGTCCTCTTCGCGGCTACGCTCGCTTTCCCCGCCCGCACGCTTGCGCTTAGCGGGCACCCGAAGCCCCTAACAGCGCTCCTTCGCTCCGCTCAGTCGCGGGTCTCCTCCTCGCGCTCGCTTTGGAAAGCCGCTACGAGGACCCCCTCCGACTTCCCTCCATGCATGATCTCAAACTGCGCGTCTTTCCTCAGCGACACGACGCGATCGAAGATCACGTCGAGGCTTCGCCTCGCACCAACGACATCACGCTCCTAAGGCGGCGCGGAGAGCGCCGAAAACGGCCGGCGGGCCCACGGGCGAAAACCGCGCTGTGCCACGCATCACGCGCCGAAGGCGCGCACAGTTACAGATCTCTGCAGGGAGGTGAGGGCGTCCTCGCAGGCGCTTTGCAAAGCGAGCGCGAGGAGGAGACCCGCGACCGAGCAGAGCGAGGGAGCGCT
>Ga0137418_10005551_pt1 | contig 11580 bp, 8 predicted proteins | sample CZODoug3_1_2_16f_FD_122242 | JGI IMG/M metagenome (GOLD analysis project Ga0137418, IMG submission 122242) | Vadose zone soil fungal communities from Angelo Coast Range Reserve, California, USA - CZODoug3_1_2_16fungal (Hybrid Assembly) | ecosystem: Environmental > Terrestrial > Soil > Vadose... | reverse complement strand
GATCGGTCGACGTTTGACCGGTCGTGGGAAACCTGAGAATGATGAATTCAGGGCCGGCAGCCAACGTCAGGTCCATCCGTCCCGAGACCTGATGTTCATACAAACCTTCCACGGTGTGCGCAATAATTGTGTCAGCGCCTGCCTGCGGAAATTGGAACTGTTCGAATCCGTATTGCAAACCCACCTGGTCGAAATGATTGAGAACGTGGCTGTACCCGACCTGGGCGCTTTCCTGGTGGCTGTTGGCGGTACCTGGGCCGTTGGAATGCAGGAAGTCCGTAAAGGTATAGCCAACTGCCGCGGTGACCGAGGAACGTGGACTGAAGCTCTCGCGAAGATCGAGTGAAGCAGCGTTCGTGAGCCGCGGAGACTGCCCTACCGAGCCAAAACTGGACCCTCCGCCAAAGCTTCCGCCACAAGACCCTCCCACGGTATTGCCACCGGCGCCGTTGAAGCCGCTGAAACCAAACGAACCTTCGGGCAAATAGGTCAGATGGTCGCACGCCTGTAGTTGTCCCGTACGCCATGCATAGCGTTGCGCTGCGGCGGCCTCGTGGACTTGGGAAGGGTGGCTCCAGTCATCGCTGTACAACGCCGCGCCCCCGACGTAGTCCGCCGCAAACGCGTAGCGGCTCCAGAGTCTGGTCAAGTCCAGACTGCCCAAAAGCCGTGTAATCCCCACTACACCGCCGTTCGAGCCAAGGTTGCTATTCACAGACTCCGTCGCGTGAACGCCTGGCTGTAGAAAACTGCGAGCAGCGATTGTGGCCTCGAGGGACGCCTGATCCAGCGAGGTCACTGGTGGCGCCTGCGTAACTTGCGGCGCGGGCTGATCCTGCCCGAACGCGGGGGCCGGCGTAGCGGGTCCCTGGGCGGCGGGTGGCGGGGTGTCCTGCTGAGCCCACGCTGTCGTCCCTAGCAACAACATGCCCAGGAGGCCGATTCGATATCTATTTCTTACCTTCATCGCATTCATCGCAGTGAATATCATGGCAATAGAAATCATCGATTTACGGCACCACCACGGTGTCACCGGGCTTTAGCAGAATGTTCTGTTCCATATGTTCTCCCTTGACCACGGCCTTATAGTTGAACGGCAATTTGTCTTGCCTGCCATTTTCCGTTCGCAAAATATAGATCCCTTTCGTGTTGGCGAACTGCGAAAAGCCTGCTGTCGATAACACCTGCAAGACCGTCATGTTCGGCAGCAGCGGAACCGCGCCCGTGTGCAGAACTTCGCCCAGCAGAAACACTTTCTGGCTGTTCATCTGGGTTACGACGACCGTGACTTGCGGCTCGGAAACATACTTCTTGAGACGCGTCGTCAAGTCAGAGGCCAATTGCATCGGTGTCAAACCTGCCGCTTGCACGTCGTTCAAGAGCGGCAGGGAAATCTTTCCATCGGGACGCACTGGCAAGGTAGCCGTTAGATCGGGTTCCTTCCACACCGAGACATGAAGCGTGTCCTCGGAGCCAATCACGTAGTCGGGCGAAGCCGAGGGCGTGGTCGCCTGTCCGCAGCCGGTCGTGCAGGGCGGAGGTACGGGCTTGGCCTTGGCGTCCTGCGCTTTGGAGTCCTGACCCAACGCCGTGCCCGTCGCCAACCCGGCAACTATCATCCATCCCAACCAGAACCTACTACTTGTGTTCATTTCCCATCTCCTCTGTTCCCATTCCGTGGATTCGATTTTCCACTGGCTAGGCTCCGTACTCTTCGCAGCCGATCTGCTTCAACTTGTACAGCAATGCCTTGTAGCTGATCTGCAACTCCTGCGCGGCGCGCCGCCGGTTCCAGCGTGTTTTATTCAAAGCCTTGAGAATCAATTCCTTTTCCGCTTCGCGAGAAGCCGCCTTCGACGCTTCCTTCAGCGAAACGCGCGCCGCGGTGCGACCGCCGGAAAGCACACTTAATCCACGCAGCCCGCCCAGGACCAGCGCTTCGTCTCCCAGTACAACAATTGCCTTGGCAACGTCTTGCAGCTCGCGCAGATTTCCCGGCCAGGCATAGTCCCGCATCCGCCGCTCGGCCTCGGCGCTCAACTTCGGAAGCCGCCGACCCATCTCGTCTGCATAGCGCGCCAGATAGAAGCTCACCAGTTGCGGAATTTCCTCTCGCCTCTGTCGCAAGGGCGGCAACCGCAGGCAAACCCCGCTAATGCGGTAGTAGAGATCCTCGCGAAAGCGCCGCGCCGCCAATTCGCCTTCCAAATCCCGTGCCGTGGTAAAGACCAAACGCGCTCCGCCGCTGGCTCCGGTTCCGGTTTCTGTTCCGTTTCCCAGAGGCTTGACGTTTTCGAGCACGTCCATCAGCTTCGCCTGGCACGCCGGCGTTAAGCTCGCCACTTCCTCCAGCAAAACTGTGCCGCGCCGGAATGAACTAGAAACGCTGCTTTCGAGCGATTCCACCGTCAACGTCGCACAGTCGAGCGCCACGAAGGGCTGGCTTCTGCGAATCGACATCTGATGAATTCTTGCCGCCGCGGTTCGCTTCCCCGCGCCAGCTTCCGCACGGATCAACACCGGTGCGTCTCCGGTGGCCAACTCCCGCATGACTTGTTCCACCGAGCGCATGGCTGGGCAACCGCCCGGCAAAAACGTTGGCTCGGCCTCCGTCTGTCGACTCGGGAAAACCGCGTCTGCTTCTCGCGAAGCGGGAAAGTTGTGATCGAAGGTGGACATAATTGTGCTGCGCTCGAGTGGGCGTGCCAATTCGCGAAATGTATGCGAATGCTTCATTCGTGCACGCCGCCTACCAGGAGAACCGCGCCTCACCGGCGCTCCGGCACACGCCCCTATCTCCTTATTGAGTAACTACTTAGCCCGCTTCGCGACGAAAGATTTCCACACTACTGCCTATCGTATCTTCCCATGCTTGGGAGCAAAAGTGGAAAACTTTTGCCCATTCTTTCGTAATCTCACGTCATTATCGCTCTCAAGTCCGAGCTTTGCTGAGCAATTTAAACCTATTTTAATCAATAATTTACCTTAGACACTGCCCTCGTCCATAGCCCGAACGGGTCACCTTAGCCGAACTCCCCCTTGAGGCTATAGGTTTCGCCCCGGAACTTGGCTTATGCTGGCAACAAACGTCATGAATTCAGGGGTCCAGGGATTGCCCTCTCGTCCGGACATAGCGGCTGTTTGGGAGGATCCTGCCTCAAAGATTCAGTTCGCTCTGATGGCGAGCCTACTCGCCTACTTGTATGGCTCAATCTTTGTGCGGCTGGCTTCTCAGTGGTCCCACGACTCGAATTTCTCGCACGGCTTTTTTGTCCCGGCCTTTGCGCTCTACATTCTCTGGGAGCGGCACGAGGCGCTGGCCCGCTTTGACCCAGAGCCAGCTTGGTCCGGTTTCTGGCTCCTCCTGGCAGGATTGCTGTGCCTCATGGCGGGCGTGCTTGGCGCGGAGCTTTATCTCTCTCGCGTCTCCATTGTGCCCATGTTGGGCGGCCTCGTTGTCATATTTCTGGGATGGCGCTTCCTACTGGCAGTTGCCTTCCCCTGGCTGTTTCTATTGCTCATGATTCCTCCGCCTGCTTTGGTCTTCAACCAGATCACATTCCCGTTGCAGATCTTCGCCTCACAGGCCGCCGCTAACCTATTGCCTCTCTTGGGGGTCCCGGTCTTGCGGGAGGGCAATGTCATTCACCTCCCAGCCATGGCGCTGGAAGTCGCCGAGGCCTGCAGCGGCATACGATCACTCATGTCTCTGGTAACGCTCGCTGTCATGTACGGCTATGTTCTGGAAAGCCGCCGGAGTCTACGCGTTCTACTCGCCTTGGCTGCGGTTCCCATTGCCGTCGCGGCCAACAGCCTGCGCATTGTCGGCACGGGCTTACTGGTCCAGTACTGGGATCCCGATAAGGCCGAGGGCTTCTTTCACACGTTCTCGGGATGGATCATTTTCGTCGTGTCGATTCTGCTGCTCTTTGCAGTCCGCCGGGTTCTTCATTGGGCGCTCGATCGAACTCTCTACCGACCTGGCGCCCAAGTCGACCCCAATTCCCCGGATCTCATGAGAAAACCAGCGCCGGAAACCCCGTCATGAAGCCGCACCGCTATGCCCGATTTCTAATGGCACTCTCGCTGCTGGCGCTGACAGCGGTGTTTCTTCATGCACGCGGCCAAGAGATCCAGCCAGCGCGGGAGCCCCTCTCTTCATTCCCGAAATCGCTTGGCACGCGCAGCGGAATCGACTACACCATTCCTCAGGACATTCGCGAAGTACTTGGCGACGGCGATTTCCTCTGGCGCCTTTACCCGGACCCGAACGGCGCTCCCGACGTGGACCTGTTTGTGGCCTACTTCGCCTCACAGCGTGCTGGCGATACCCTGCATTCTCCGAAGAACTGCCTGCCGGGCGATGGCTGGTTTCCGATTCGATCTGGCGAGCAAGAAATCAACGTTCCCGGCGTCGCTCCGTTTCGGGCCAATGAATACCTTGTCGCCAAGAATTCCGAGAGACGGTTGGTGCTCTACTGGTACCAATCGCACAACCGTGCTGTGGCCAATGAGTATTGGGCCAAGTTTTACCAAGTGGCGGACGCCATTCGTTACAACCGCAGCGACGGCTCTCTCATTCGAATCACAACCCCTCTCGCTCACGGCGAACGCATTGAGAGTGCCCGCGAGCGACTGATGCAGTTCGTTGGTCAGGTCACGCCGCAACTGGGCCGCTACATCCCGCAATGACCACTTGAATTTGGAGAATCTCCGATGAAGCGTACGCTGTGGCTTTCGACCCGTGTGCTACCGATTTTCGCGCTCGCTCTGGTGGCGCTCCTCGTGGGATGCAAGCGCGACCCAAACATCCAGAAGCAGAAATATCTCGAAAGCGGCGAGCGCTATTTCAAAGTAGCGAAGTACCGCGAGGCCGTCATCCAATTCTCCAACGCGGTGCAGGTAGACCCGGGTTTCGCGGAGGGTCATTATCAGCTCGCCCAAGCCTACATTAAATTGCAAGAATGGAACCTGGCTTATGAGCAACTGGAAAAGACCATCGAGCTCCGTCCCGACCACTATCCCGCCCACATCGATCTGGCTAACCTGCTCATTGCCAGCCGATCACTCGACCGGGCCAAGGAACACCTCGACATTCTCGCCGCTAAAGATTCGCAAGACCTTCAGTTCCACGTCGCCCTGGCCAACTATCTGGCGGCCAAGGACGATTTGGCCGCCGCTCTTGTCGAAATGCAAAAGGCAGTCGATGCAGCTCCCGGCAGCGTGGAGACACTTCTCAATCTTGCCGCACTCCAGGTCCGCGCCAGTCAACCCGAGGCCGCCGAGGACAGCTTCCGTAAAGCCGTTGCCCTCAACCCGACCGCTGTGAATTCGCTGATCGCTCTGGGCACCTTTTACCAATCCAGATCACGGTGGATTGAGGCAGAACAGACTTTTCGCCGCGCCATGGCTACCGATACTCAGAATCACGAGCCTCGCGCCGCCCTCGCGCGCCTTTATATGGAGCAAGGCAAGCGCGAAGAGGCCGAGAATCTTCTGCGCCAAGCGCAGCAAGAACTCCCCAATGACGCGGAAGCCTATCGCATGCTTGGCGATTTCTACTTCGCTTCCGGCGATCTCGACAAGGCCACTGCGGAATACCAATCGGTCTGCGCCGCCCATCCCAAGGATTCGCAAGCTAAGAAAAACTACATTCAGCTCCTCATACTCAAGAGCCGACTGGACGATGCCACGAAACTGAATGACGAGGTCTTGAAGGCGAACTCCAAAGACCCGGAGGGCCTCGTCTATCGCGGCCAGATTCTACTTAAGCGTGGTCAGCCTCGCGATGCCGCGGCCACGTTACAGAGCGTTCTCAGCGCCGAACCCGAAAACGCAGTCGCCCACTACCACATGGGCGCGGCGTACGACGCGCAAGGCAACCTGACATCCGCTGAGAGCGAATGGCGGAATGCTGTTCGCCTGAATCCCGATCTGTTCGAAGCTCATCGCGCGCTCGCCGCCCTCGAACTCAAGAAGAACAGCTACTCCGCTCTCGAGACCTCTGCCAACCAGATCATCCGCTTGCAGCCTCTTCTACCCGACGGCTATGTTCTCCTGGGGCTTTCCTGGCAAGGTCGCAAGGACCTGAAGCAGGCCGAGGCCGATATGCGCAAAGCCATTGAAGTCGCCCCGCAAAGTCCTGTTGGATACATTCACCTTGGGAATCTGCGACTGGAACAAAAAAAATATGCCGACGCCAACAACTTTTACGAACAGGCGCTGACGAACGATCCCACCGCTGCCGACGCTCTGGTCGGGATGGCCCGCGCGGACTCCGAGCAGAGCAAGTGGGATGATGCCATAGCGCGGATCCAAGCGCAGATCGCGAAGGTTCCCAATAACGGCAGTTTCTATTACTTGCTGGGCGTTGTTCTCTCCGACAAGAAAGATTATGCCGGAGCCGAAACGGCGATCAAGAAATCCATCGAACTCGACAAGAGTAATTCCGATGCCCTGTTAAAGCTCGGCCAAGTGCAGATCGCCGCAGGTAACACCGACCAGGCGATCGCCACTTACCAGCAGTCAATTCAGAATAATCCAACCGATTTCCGCTTCTATATTCTGCTGGGGGAAATGTACGAATCCAAGCAGCAATTTCCGCAAGCCAAACAGATGTATCAGAGAGCCCTGCAAGTCCAGCCCGAAAACGCATTGGCGAAAAACAACTTGGCCTACCTGATGCTGCAGGAAGGGGGCAATGTCGATGTCGCTTTGGCGATGGCCCAGGAAGCCCGCCGCGGTATGCCCGATTCTCCCAACTCCGCCGACACCCTGGGCTGGGCCTACTATCAGAAAGGCATCTATGGATCCGCCATTAACCTGTTCCAGGAATCGCTCAAAGACGGACGGAAAGGCAACCAGCCTGAAGATGCTCTCACCTATTACCACTTGGGTCTTGCCTATCAGAAAAACGGACAGAAAGATCTGTCTCGGACAACCCTGCAAAAAGCGCTTAAGCTGAATCCAAAGTTCCCAGGCGCTGATGGTGCGCGGCAGGCGTTGGCGCAGTTGTAACGCCCAGCAGTTATATTCGAAGTTCACCCGGTCATGCTGTGGGCCCTACAACTATTTTCCCGCGCCGCCAGCGTCCAAAACTAAGATTGGGTTCACTCGATGAAGAGTTTCGCCATTGGGTACGGGAACCCTCCATGGCAGGTTCTCCATCCGTTCGCAATTTGCGACCGCATGGTTGCGGCAATGTTCGATCTTCAACCTGCCTTCATGACTTCCTGAACGGCCCGATCCGCCTGATCAATCGCCGCGTTCGTATATGCGCTGGCTGCGGCGTCGGAATTGGCGATCGAAATCCGCCCAAACTGTTTCCGGCCCACCACGCAGGGCCGCTCCGCTTCCGGCCAATTTGGATCCGACAGCGAGTTGTATTCGTATGCGTAGCCGTGAGCCCAGCGATTGACCGTAATGCCAGCGATATCACGCGCGGCATCGAACCCCGCTCCTCCCAGCATCCTCTGTAGTTGATCGCGAATGTTATGTTCAAAGACCGAAAATGGCGTTCTCAGCAGCTCCACGCGGCCCATGCGGTATTGATCTTGGCGCTTCAGACCGGGTTTGCACGGCGCGCGCAGCATGAAGAGCACCATGGGATCGTCCGGCTTCCTCGGAAATTGGTACTCGCCGATGCTCACCGGAAAATCCAGCGCTGTAAACGAATGGTAACTCCCCGGGGAAACAATTTGGCGAATACCCAGCTTTTGGAATGGCAGCCAGTTGCGGAGAGCTACGTGCGTATAGATGAGTGGCTCCTTCACTCCATAATGCAGCGCTTCTTTTTGTTTCTCCGGCATCTCGGGGCACAAGTACGGAATCATCATGTTGTAGCAGGCCAGCACGCAATGGCTGGCGCGCACTGAGTGCAACTTGTCGCCGCGTATGTAGGCAATCTCTACCTCTTTCGCGGAGGCGCGTGGCCCAATATGGCGGGCCTGCACCACTGTGCTGTTGAGACGGATTTGTACCGCTGAGCCGGGCTGATCCAAACGCGCGTACTCGACACGAGCCGCCACAACGTCTTCCATGGTGCTTCCGGAAATGGTCCCTGGAATCAGTGAGCGCACCAGCAAACGCGCCACCGAAGCGTTGCCGTCCGGAAAATGAAAGATATAGGGTTCTTCTTCCGGGATAGCACTTAGATCCATCCCGTCGAAACCGGCGTAGGTGATCGCGTCATAGTCGTCAGGCGACTCGTAGCAGCTCAGCGCAGAAACGGCTTCGATGCCAACCGCAAAAAGGTCATGCGTGTAGGTCTGGAAAAACGGCAAGACTTCAGCCGGAGCTTTGCAGATCTTGGTCAGGAAATCGGCATAGCTGATCTTGGCCAGCCGTTTACGTTTCTGAGCGCGGGGCAATCCGGGAAGGTAGTCGATCTTCTCTGTGTAGAGCCGCGCAATCTCGCGCCGACTGACCTCGGAGAGCGGCGTTTTCGCCAGGAATTCCGGCCACGGGGTCGATCCCATTCCTGGGACAAGGCGATCCGAGCCAAAGGTCTCCCGATCAAAGAAGCAGGCTGTGCGGAGCTTGTCGTACAGTTTTTGGTCATAATCCTTGTAGAAACGCGAGACTTCGACCCCAAGTTCCTTCAGCAGATCCTTGGAGACTTGGCTGTACTCTGAGGGATTCTCAATCGATTGTGTTCCTCCATTGCTTAATAACAAACGGTCGCCAACGCGGAATTCATTGCGCTTGGCGTGTCCGCCAAAGTCATCATGATTGTCGAGAATCAGGATTCTTGCTTTCGCACCAGAGTGCTTGCGGAAAAAGTACGCGGCGGCCAGCCCACTAATTCCCCCACCCACTACGACAAGATCGTATTTCTCCCCTGTGGGTTGCGGCTTACCTTCGCCGTCCCAAAAATCCCCATCCCGGAGCTTGTGAGCGTAGGTGTACGTGCCATCATGGTTGCCACGCATGCCCAGTAGCGCAGGAGGGTAGTAGCTTGGGTCGTTCTCAGGTGCGGCAGATCCAGCTTGATCAACGCTTGCAATAGGGCTCGACGGGGAAGCAACCGCCGATCCCAGCAAGGAGCTGCCTACCGTAACTGCGGCGCCGTTCACGAAGTCCCGCCGGGTAATCCCGGAGGACATCCCGAGCTTCCGATCCTGCGAGTCCTGCCCCATCCTCGCTATCCTCCGCGCGTGCTACACCCTTGCCGCACAAATCATAGCGCGTTGGCCTTGGTCGAGTCTCATACTCCCTGTCGACGAAGTCGCCGGCAAAGCAAAACCCCGTCGCGAGGCGACGGGGTATCCTGAAAAAATCGTATTGGATGTTCTAGGCGATCCGGCGGCGGCGAACGATGCCAGCCAAAGCGACGAGTCCAGCCCCAAGCAGCGAGAGCGTTCCCGGCTCTGGCACGGGAAGAGCTATGCCTCCTCCATCATCCCCTCGGTCGTCATCGCCGCCTTTAGAATGCTCGTATCCTAGGTTGTGTCTTTTTCCTGCCAGTGAAATCCGATCGTCCGCCTTCCCGTCGGTCCACACTCCGCTTTGCCGAAACGAGCCGTCGAACTTGTGGGTCGTGAGGGCCACACTTCCCAGACGCGCTGCACCAAAGCTAGCGCCGCTCACTCCCTGAATGCCGGAGTAATTTGACCCGGGAGTTCGGGTCGAGAAGACATCGCCACCGAAGTGGCTCTTATCTTGAAAATTCTGGACGTCTAACCTGCTGTTCGCCCAAGACGACAACGGCATCGTAGCGATCAACGTCACTAACCACATCAGCTTACGCATTTCAACCCTCCCGAGGGGTCACGACTACAGTTGAAGAACCTTGCTCCCCGCCGTGCCTCTTCTAACACCGGGCATTTAGCGAAGTTGTTGTTTTGGGCTTACGGTGCAATCGTGTGCCCTACATGCCAGCAGCACGTTAATTCTTAGAATCAATCACTTACCGGTGGGGTTTTGAGCACGAGTATGCAAACTTCTGCACTCTTTTAGTAAGGTGGCGTGATGCTATTCGCTGAGCCCCACGTGCGTGCTAGTCGGCTCGGGTGCCGGGGGCTGGTTTCGTCGCGAGGGTAATCCAGCATTACGAATCTTGTAAAGCAGTGCGCGGTAGCTGATGTTCAAGGCTCGCGCTGCCGCCTTGCGGTTCCAGTGGTGATGTTGCAGAACGCGCAGGATGATTTTGCGCTCCATCTCATGAACCGCCTTGCGGGTCAGTTTTTTCAACGAGATAGGACCGTCAATCGAAATCTCGGCGGTGAACAGATCCGGTTCGTGCGGCACCAGATCGCTAGTGATTGCCTCTTCGTTACCGAGGATCACGTAGCGCTTCATCATGTTTTCCAGCTCGCGGATGTTTCCAGGAAAGTGATAGCTCTTTAACGTCGCCATCATCTCGCTAGAGAAGGGCTTCGCCCGGCAATTGAATTTCTGGTTATAGTGCTCGAGGAAGTAGTCCACCAACGCTTCCAGGTCCGCGCGGCGTTCGCGCAGGGGTGGCAGGTAAAGGTTTACGACGTTGATGCGGTAGAACAGATCCTGACGGAATGTTCCTGCTTCGATTTCGTGCTCGAGCTTGCGGTTAGTGGCGCAGACTACCCGCACTTCAACCTTCTTGTCCTCTTGGGCACCGATGCGGCAAAACTGGCCGTCTTGCAGCAACTGCAACAGCTTAGATTGCAGAGAGGAATCAAGTTCGGAGATTTCGTCAAGAAACAACGTACCGCGGTGCGCCATCTCAACCCGTCCGGGCTTCGTGCCAAAAGCGCCGGTGAAAGCGCCCTTTTCGTAGCCGAAGAGCTCGCTCTCGAGCAACGTGCCCGGAATGGCGGGGCAGTTCACTTTAACCCAGGGGCCAGTCTTCCACGGCGACGCGGCATGAATCATGCGCGCGATAATGTCCTTACCAGTGCCGCTCTCTCCCTGAATAAGCACCGGGACATTGGCGCCAGCCAAGCGGATCAGCCGCTGTTGGACGGCCTGCATCGCCTCTGTACGACCAAAAGTTATCGCCTCGGGCGGCATCTCTCCCAGTGGTTGGGCCAGCGGATTAACGCTATTCATGTTTGTCATTTGGACACTTCTGCGACTCAGCCTGCGGCGGCCTGACTAAAACCTTGCACCCCTGAAGCCAAACCTTTGCGAGGATCTTTGCAGACCCTCTGAGGATATCTTATGTCGTTGAAAAGTAAAAGCTTACCAAAGGTTCGACGCGACGAAAACTAGTAACAATGGGACACATCCGTGTGAAAACATTTTCACACTGCAGAAGGCACTTTCCGCAGCCGCGCGATGTTCGGCGAGGAGCCGAGCAACGGCCGCGCGAACTTAAGCCCCAGCAAATGATAACCCTCGGCGTGGGTAGTCCGCGTGGCCTTGGCCCGCAAGTTGCGCGATGTCTTGGGAAGACTTGCCAAGGCTGCCAGCGGAGCGCTGGGTATTTCCAACTGAATGATCGCCGACGGCGGCAGGACGCGCCGGACGGCGACCAGCATCCCCCCCGCGCTTACATTCAGGGCGGTCGCAAATTCCAAAAATTCCTTCCCCTTGTCGTCACGCGTGCGAACGAAAACGGGAATCGCCAGCGGCAACCGAATCCATTTCCGTCGCTCGCCT
>Ga0137418_10005550_pt1 | contig 11580 bp, 4 predicted proteins | sample CZODoug3_1_2_16f_FD_122242 | JGI IMG/M metagenome (GOLD analysis project Ga0137418, IMG submission 122242) | Vadose zone soil fungal communities from Angelo Coast Range Reserve, California, USA - CZODoug3_1_2_16fungal (Hybrid Assembly) | ecosystem: Environmental > Terrestrial > Soil > Vadose... | reverse complement strand
GGATCGGAAATAGGTAGGGAACCGTCCAGTCAGGCGGTGCCTCTTGGCCGAGGTTAGGGTAGAAATGGACGAGGCCGGTGCCGTACTGGACGTCGAGATCTGTTGTGTTCAGATCTGCACTTGGGTCGCGAGGAGTAACTAATCCCATATTAAATAACATGAGATCGGTTCTCCGGAATCCGGAATTGTCGAGTAAGTGTCCCAGGACTATTCCGTCATGAGAGGTAAGGACGATATCGCGTAGGTGATGACTTCTTGGAAATCGAGAGGCTTCGCCCAATCCGGTAAGGAGCGCTTGTGCATCCGATTGAGTGATTGCCCCCGAACACAAGGGAACAAGTTCGTTCTCGTGCTGAACTTTTGCAGGACCGAGTCTGATTTCCATAGTAGATTCTGTTTGAGTATGAGGTGAAGCCATGATATCTGAGGTTAAATTTTCGACTTTTAAACTTGAATCTCGGAATTCACGTGACCTCTTCAAGGTCTCAATTATTTCCTTGTTAGGAGATTCACTTATGCTGAGTCTTGAAATTCCGAATTCCGAGTCACACTGACTACTAGAATTGGAATGAGGGCTTACGCGGCCTTCAAGGTACGAAGCATTCCGCGGCGTTTGTGGGTTCATGTGACCTACTATTTCGGAATTTGACGCGCCATCAGGGCGCTCGGCACAGCCACGATCATCTTCTTGCGCGGTACAGTCGATATAATAGGAAATATTTTCTTCTGGAACATACCATGTGGACGGATCGAAGTCCCAATCATCTGGAATGTTCGCGTCTGGAGTTACTAGAACTTTCTTTCTGGGCTCTTTAGATTCCGGGTCCTTAAATACAAGATAGGTTCCGTCTTCTAATTCATCAATAGAGACTAAGTTTCCTCTTTGCCAGGGTCTTCCGAGCAATAAGTCAAATGGCACATGCGCGCCAACGTATAAATTCGCGCGAGTGCGTACACTTCCAAATTCAAATGGGACATTCTCAACAATCCCATTTAATTTCTTCTCTCCACCGTTTGCGTCATTCATATTGATAGAGGCTGAATAATCAATAGGTCTTCTGATTTTGGACTTGCAGATTTTCTCGCTAACAATATTTAATTGAGAGCCGGTATCAATGATAGCTTCAATAGGATTTCCGTCACACTCCATAGTGACTTTAATTAGCAGGCCGCGCGTCTTTGCTCGCTTTCCTGTTGTAGAAAGTCCAACTGCTTGTACTTGTTTGGCTGGCTTGTATTTAATTACTTCTGCTAATTGTCCTGATAACTCGCGGGAAACTCCAATGATTTCTCCAACTGCTAATTCCACTTTTGCATTTAAGACTTGATCCAAAACTTTCAAGGAATTTACATGCTCTGAAACTGCTGATTTTCTTTGTGGGCGCTTGTCTGAAGGTAGGACTATTTTCGGTAATTCGTTTTGCGGCCGAATTTGGTTAGTGATCGATTGAAGGTGCTTATCCTCAATGATTTGAGTGTCATTGCTCGCATCAAATCGGGGCTTATGTACCTCAACTGGGATGGTTTCTGGGGGATTCTTAGGCTTGGAAAGAATTTCTTTAATGACTGGGGGAGGCCTGGGTTTAGGTGCTTGACCTTTTCCTGGGCGTATAGGGCGGCCAGTTTCTGGATCTGCAGGTCGATTCTCTTTTCCGGCAGATAAATCCTTTAATCTAGGAGGGTAGACTCCATCCATGACCATCTTCTGTCTAGCAGCTATTTTCTTTTCAGGTCTATCCGCTGCATAAGATCTCCAACCGACATCACGAATTGCAAATACATCTTCGTAATCACTATCATAATATACATCTGAGTCATACTGCTGATAATCAGTAGCAACTTCATTGTCACTATTGAGTGGGCTATCCTGATCATGATCATTTACAATTGATATGTAATGACTAGAAACTCTTTGTTCACGTTCATAGGCTTGGATAAATGTCTCATCGCTATATCTTCGAATAGAAGATCCATCTTGGTAAACTACTCTGCCAGCTTGATCTCTGGTCAAAATTCCCTGACTAATTAACTCTGAGATAGATGGGCATCTATTCATGCCATGTCCCTTCTCTCCACATCCATAGCAAATAATTTCACTTCCTCGAGGAGGTGGTGCTTGTGTAGAATTAGATGGACGAGGTGCATACGTAGTTTGATTGGGAATTGTCTGCTGATAGGTAGCTACTTTCTGAGGGGGTGATTTCCAATCATAGGTGCGTCTCATGGCAGGTTCACTGACAATCTTTGCAACATCGGGATCTAATTTTAAAGCTCGATAATAGGCAATGCCATATTGAGGATCGTCCTGAGTGAGTAAATTCATCTGCTTGATAAGAGATTCTACTTCTCTCTGAGGAGCACTGACAGTTCTCTTCTTAGAAGTGATATTCTTTTCTTCTCGACTGGAGGATCGTTTATGGCTTAATTTCTTCTTCAATCTTCTTCTTCTCTTCTCTTTCTCATCTTCTGATTCTGAATCTGAGCTTTCATCATCGCTTTCACTTGAGGATTCCTCTACACTACTACCTTCTGAGTCAGAATCTGAATCATCAAATGCTCGATCAAAGCGATCTCTTTGAAGGACAGCTGAAGCTGCAGTATCAATTTCTATAGCTTCGAAAGGCTCAGAGAGATCTCGAATAGGATTCTTGGCTAGGATTCGATTTTCCAGCCTAATACGCAATAGCTTGGGAATTCCTTGCCAAAAATAGATGGCATATTCTTTGTCACTGATTTTGCCTTCTGCCAAAAGGGATCCAGCAATTCTTAAAAATGCTCTACAATATTTCTTCCAGGCTGCTAGATCTCGAATCTTCTTGACTTTCTGCTTCTTGGAGAAATTTCTGACATCTTTAACTTTGTATCTCCGGGTATCCAAATCTGCATCGTACAATCGCAAAATATCTTCTCTGAGGCATCCCCAGGACTTCTTCCAAAAACTTGACATATTCTTGATAGTTTGCTTTTCCCTTTTTGAGCAATAACGTAACAATGTATCACATTTTTCAGTGTCATTTGAAACATTATTCTGGGCACAGAGTCGTTCATAGTGTTGGATAAACTCCTTCACTTTGTGGAAATCTCCACGGAATTTCTCCGGCGCGAGCTTTGTTCCAGGGATAGGCATAGTGAGAACTGAATTGAATGGATTTGTAATATTCATTCTGTATCGAGGGGCAGATGAAAATGGTTCGGCTTGCTGAAAAGTAGGTCTAGGAGCACCTTCAGAATCAATATTTATATCTTCCAAATGATCTACACTGGGTATGGACTGATCTGTATCAAATAGGGACTTTTCAACAAATTGGGAGTTAGAGGAGGATGGATCAAAAACTGAATGAGAATGCATTTCAGAATAAAATTCTGAATGACTTGCAAATGACAATATGTAATAGGGGAGGTTATAAAACTTCCCCTCGCGGTGGGCTCCAGATGTGAATTCGATAAACTGTTTTGACTACAGTTATATCACAGGCTAGCTGGTCCAGTACCTGGTCGAGTGTTGCCTGGCGTTCGTTATTTTAGTTACTAATATTAATAGTAACTGGGGAAACTTTACAAGGTTCAGAAGTTTAATCTGAAATGCACAATACAGACTACTTCTACAATGTACTACAAAAGATTACTGTGGCTTGAGGAACTTGAAGTCACACTAATATCACACACACACACACACACACACAAAAGGCTTGACTTATATGAGACTTGGGCTTAATGAAACTATGATAGTGCACACAGGCACTAGACTGACTTGAATGATGACTTAAACTTAGACTTAGAGTGATATAAGCTGTTGAAGCTAATCACTAAAGACTCAAAAACTTAGTGAGACTAACTAATACTGGTGAGGACTAACACTGGATCCTGTATTTCTGGAGGCACATAAGCCCTTCTTATATACATTTTATGAGTCTAGTTTTCTCGCGAGGCACAGTCATTTACAAGGTTCTATGGAATTCTGTGATGTTCTCTTCAGTCTTCTGCAACATTCTGGGACTTTCCATGGAATTTTCTGTGAGTTTCCATGGCATTCTCTTGATATTTCTCTGGAATTCCACAAGATTCTATGCAGTTTCTCTGTGATTCTGTGAGATTCCATCCAGTCTGCACAGCCTTTTTACAAGAATGTCCAACTAAAGCTATGTGTAGTCCTGTGTCTGGTCACATGAGGACCAATCTTGTCTCACATGACTTCTCATTAACTTATTTTCTTGTAACCAAAGAGCGAATTCTTTTGAATAAGAAATATAAAAGTGTATATATCAACCAATGTATTAAGTAAAGAAGCATGCATGTATAAAAGTGTTCATAAGTTCATATATCATATGCATAGGACGAAGGATTGTTTGCAAAATAAAAGTTCTTAAGCGAAGAAGAAAGTTACATATACTCAGCGCACAAAGCAATGTACGGTGCCTTCTCCGCGTCTGAATAAATGAATTCTCCCTTCAAGTCTCCAGGCTTTCGTTCCCATTCGCGCAAGGGAAGAAGCGTCTCGCGTGTCTCTACATTAATTCTCTGCCCAATACTTCCCTTCATGTATGGAGCGAAATGGTCGCTATGATGAGTGAATATCCTTGGGATGGCGATGAGGACTGGAGGGGGATTTGGAAGCGGGGGGCAGATGTTGCGAGAGTTGAGGACTGGTTGTCCTCCATAAATGATGCAACCTGGCTCCTGCCATATTGCGTTGCCGAGAATGATGAACGTGGAGGATACTTCAGGAAACTTTTTATCGTCAGCTTTAGAGTAGTCTCCAATATATATTGTAGACCCTTTAGAAAGCGCGATCGAGCCAGTCTGTTTCGACGACCTGAGTCCTGTAATGACCCAAGCTTCCGTAGCATTATCTTCCAAATTGTAAGGAGCGATTCCCTGGAAGGGAATATAATTTCCGGCTCGGCGTCCAGCATTCGATTTACTGGCGCAGAGGGCTAACATAGCGTCCCATATGGCGGCTTCCTGCTGAATGCTAAAGCTAACCAACTTTTCCTTGGCACTTTGAACCACAGGATTCTCTACTGCATTAGATGAATCCGACTCAGATGAAGAGTATTCGGGTGATGGAGAGTAAATATGCGCTCGATCGGAAATGATGGCTGCACCGTCGGGCAACTTGGGGCTGATAGGAATAATTGGCCAACGAGAGGTTACTTGAGTAAGCGAAGGTAGAGGAAGGTTGGTTCGCGAGTTGGTGGGATTCATTGTGCGACAAGGGTGAAAGACGACTTGTAGAGTATATTATAGATCGGAGAGAGGACGTAGTGGCAAATTTAAAGGGCGAGAAAATGGGGTTGTGAGCCTAACGCGTGTGCCCTAAATGATTCGGCACTTATTAAAGTGAAATTCGGTTCCACTGTTTTGGCTCGGTTAAGATTCTTTCTAAGTCCGATATACATATTATTCCACTTTTGGCTAATATGCTCCTGTCTGTCTTTTTGGGATGTGATTTTACACCGATTGTCACGGGCGGCATTTTGAACTTTGCCAAGTAGTATTTTCTATCAACCTTTTCTTGCGCAGGACTCAACTCTCGGCAATAATTATAAATTGCGTAAGGTGCCCAAGGGTATTTGCTTCTGTTCGCTGGAGGTCGGGTAATGGTCATGTGATTTGACGCCTTTAAATATCTATCCGAAAATGTCCGCATTTTTACTACAGCATAACTTGGAATGTGTCTGGTACTACGAAACCGACATAGGAATAGGTAATTGTCCGTTCAATGTTCATAGGTGAGTAAAAAGGTCGGTAAATAGAAATGGGAGCGAGGACGTCATTGATATCATAATTGTCCTTTGGATTTTATAGCGCGGTCATCTCACTGACCCATTGCTGCGCTACAGCATCGAAGTCGTCGAGTGCCCTCTCATCCTTATCATCCTGCTTCTCTTCTTCTCCTTCGAGCAACGGGCGCACATAGACGTTCGACGTTCCAACTTGTCGCTGACCGAGCGTGCTGCTATAAACTTTTCCAGGAGCACGCTGCGGGTCAAGGTATGCAAATGGGATGGCGATAAAAGTATAGGAGTGCGAGATTGGCTTCGGAGGGATGCACGTTGTGTGCAGGTGAATGTCGAAATAATAGACTTCGAAGCCGGGCTCAACCCAAGCACGATTGCCTACAGTTCCCCAGATGGTCGGCAGGCGAGGATCGATACGGTCGTGAAGTAGCGTAGTATCCTGAAGACAGATATTCTCTCCTTTGGAAAGCTTGACTAGCTGGGAGGGATAATCCGCTCTCATCTCGTCAAGGATCCAGGCAGGCGTAATCGCGTTCCCTCCAACAATATGTCTGTTGAAGGGGGAAAGGGCACCGAAGAGCATGTAGTCGCGGACAGTGAGGTTAAGAATGCGACCACGGGAATACTTGGTGAAGAAGATGTTCCACAGAGCCTCGTCTCCTTCGAGGGGCTCATGTCGAACTCCAGTGGATGTGGGATTATCACCGTGAACGGTATGGGCAGACGGCTTCCGGGGTGGCTTCCCTCGCTTATTCTTCTTGTGAGAGCCAGGACGAGGTGGCTCAGAATGAGTGCGCGGTTTACGAGTGGGACGCAACTGCCATTGCACTGAGGAGGGGAGACACAAACTCATGGCTGCAACAAGCGTGTTGGTAAGAGGAAAAACTTGACGGGGATGAGACCATGAGGCCTAGCGCCCTTAACAGTCGGTGTCTTTTGTCCCTTAAGGTTTGAGGTTCTTCCGTCCAGATTTCATCTTGCTAAGTCCGATTGATCTTCATTAGGCTCAATTCGTCTTCACAGCTCCTATCCTTCATTCAAAGATAGTATCGTTCAAATTCGACGGGGAATTTCTTTCCTCATTGCTTGGTCCATAACGTGGCTTACTCGCTTGCAATCCAGAAGTGTAATTTGATCGATTAAGATTCGATTGGATCCTGCACTTGATCAAATTGAACTTATCAATCAAAAGCTAAAGGAATCAAATTAATCCAATTAAGTTAAAAATCAAAAAAATCTGTGCTCTACTGAGAAAACAATTTTGAAGTAGGACACCTACAGGACAGCGAAAATTGTAACCGTCCCCGGTTACCACTGGGTAGGGGGGGGTAAGGAAAGACATGTCATAAAAAAGAATCCATTTAAAACATAAGGCATAAACATAAAGCATAGACCAAGGCCTGAAATTGCATAAGTAAAGGCATAAATCATAAATCATAAATGGTGCATATTAAGGTACATAATCTTCTTCATCAGAACCTTCGTAGTCACTTCCTTCAGAGTTGGTGAACCAATCATCATCTGATCCTGATTCTTCTCTTTCGTCAGCTTCTATTCTGGCAATTTCTTTAAGAACCTTCTTATCATGACGTGATGTGTATGGAAGCAGCCTAAAAGCTGCTGCTCCTTCAATTAAAGTTGCTCCATCAAGTTCCTGAAGGACATATGATCCACCTTTGGTTCTTCTGACTACCTCGTAAGGTCCAAGGTATCTGGGTTTAGTTTTTCGGTTCATCTTCATTTCTTCACTAGAGTTTCGGAGTACGACTAAATCTCCTGGTTTATAGTGATCTCTCTTCATTCTTTTTCTATACTTCCATTCAAATTCATCCTTGGATTTGAATCTGGCCTGCTTCATGGCTCTAGCAGCAGAAGCTAAATCTTCATCTCTTCTCTCAAGTTGTCTCATGCGTAAGACAAGCAAATCAGTAGATGACATTCCTGACGTAAATCCATCAACAAGAAATGTGGCATCTGCCAGATCAAATGGAAGCACAGGGTGCACTCCATGAATCAGGTAATATGCGGAATATCCCGTAACTTTGCTAACAGTGACTCGATCTGCAAATGAGGCCAAATGAAGCTTACTGGGCCATTCTTTCCTATACTGTACAGATTTCATGATTGCTTCTCGAAGAATAAAGTGTCCTCTTTCAACAACTCCATTAGCTTGTTTATTGTAGGCTGAGATTCTAACTTGTGGAATATTGAGTCTGCGAAGAAGTTCTGCAAAGGCTCCTTTGACTTCAGGGCCATTGTCTGTGACTACATGGGCTATGGCTCCATATCTGCAATATATTTGTTCCCAGAAAAATCTCATGAGAGACTTGGAGTCATTCTTGATTAAGGCTCTACATTCGGTAGCTCTTGAAAGATCATCCCTGGCACAAACAATATATTTGTGTCCTTGAATTGATTCAGTCATATCCATGACGTCAACATAGACTTTGGTAAAGATGGTGGCAGGGGTAGAGACTGTAATTGGAATCTTCATCTTGATAGTGCTACGAATCTGACATTGGTGACATGAGCGCACATGGTGTCGAATGTCCTGGCGAAGATGTGGCCAGTAATATCTTTCTCTGACTGTCTCAAACACAGCCTGTTCTCCTCTATGTCCGAGGTCTTCATGGGCCTGTGTGAGAATTGCTAGCCTTCTATCTTGATCTAAGATCACTAGCAAGGGTGGCATGTATCTTCTTCTTTTCCACATTTTCTCATCTTTGACAAAATACTGTGTAGCCTTCTGAATAAATCTTTTTTGGTCTTGAGGGCTATCATAAGGTGGAGCTTCTAAGGTTGTTAGGAACCGATAAATTTTTCTAAGGTTATCATCTAAACGAACTGTTGCAATAAAGAAGTGGGAAGGTAGCTGATCTGAACTGTATTTGGCAGGTGTCAAGGGATTTGGATTGGAATCATCATCAGCTTTCACATAAAGCGCAATGTCATCTAACCAATCATCATTATCCTCTATGATTTCTTCTCCTTCGGCTAAGGGCCGTCTCGAAAGAGCATCCGCAGCAAGGTGGGTTTTTCCAGGAACATGTTTCATCACAAAGTCAAACATCATGATTCCTTGAATCCAACGATTCATAGCTGCATTTGGAATTAGATCAGGGGCGTTCATCATTCCCTTGATGTACTTGGCATCAACTTCAATAATCAATTTCTTAACTCCGATGAGGTGGAGGCGATAGGCACGTAAGGCTCGGTAAAGTCCGTACAGTTCTAACTTGGGTTGGCTATAACGTGATTCCACTTCTGTAAGAGGAATGGATCCGTAACGGGCAGGTCTCCTTTTTCCTTTCTCATCTAATTGAAGCAAAACGATTCCTACTGCATATTTGCTGGTATCCACTGCTAATATTACTGCAAGGTCTGAATTGTAATCAATAGGGCGGAGGGCAGGGGGTGAGGAAACTGCTGTCTTAAGGGCTTCAAAAGCTTCTATCCTGTCTTCTGTCCATTCAAACGGAACATCCTTCTTATACAACTCTGTCAACTTTCGATTCATTTGGGAATATCCCTGAATCCATATTCTAACTGTTCCACATAAACCTAGAAAACCTCTCACTTGAGAAATGTTCTCAGGCAAGGGCCAACGTAATATCTTTGCAATCTTAGATTCATCAGGAAGTCTTCCTTCAGGTGTACATGTTTGCCCAACAATTAATGCCTGAGGACGGCATAATTGAATTTTAGTCGCGGAAAATGTACAGCCGGCTCTTTTAATTCTGTGCATAATTCTGTTGACATCAAGAGCATGTTCCCAAATAAATCTTCTAATTCCTGGATTCTCTGGTAATGTCTCTGGATTTCCATCTTGGTCTGGATATATTGTAGCAGGACCCTTGATTGGAAGATCGTCAATAAATATATTTGCGGGATCGGGAATTTCATCTCTCAGAATAAACACCATACACTTTTGAAATTCTGCTGGTGAGTTTGTGTATCCCATTGGCATACTGGTAAGTCTGAGTAAACCTAATGGTGATGAAAACGCAGTCAAATCACGACAATCAGGATGAACTCTTCTGGCATCAAATCCCCAGAATAAATCAAAGACTGTATAACATTGTCGACCAGCGAATGGTTCAACAAAATCATCAAGTATAGGTGGTCCTCCTGCGTCTCGAATTGATACTGCATTTAATGCTTGAAGGTCGTGGACAATTCGTAACTTTCCTGATTTCTTCAGGACACAAAACCATTTGGAGCGATAAGCAGATTGACAATGCTCATAAACTCCAGCATCCATCTTATGCTTAAGAAGTTCAATGACTTTATCTTTGATACCAGGCGGAATTGGTATATTCTTTTCTTCCCATGCTGTGTGAGGTACAGTTGGCATAATATAGGGGGAGAAATAATCTTCACGTAAGGTTCCTCGATCTGTCTCCTCAAAAGCGAGTGCTGTCTCATTAAGAACCATGACTTGAGCAAACAATTTCTCTTCCTCTGGCCATAAATATCCTTCTCCATTAATATTTATTATTTTTAAGCGTTCTAGCGTGATTTTCTTGGTAGGAATGAAATCAGGAGGGTTACGTGATAAGATTGGCAATCCATCCAGTGGATTGTGTGGAAATGAGCGCTGGACAAGCGCTTCTTGCGGAAAAGGACCAGAAATTGGCCGGACGCGACGGTCAACTGGCTTATAGGCGGTAAATGATTGAGCGGAATGAATGTGAGATGCCTCACAATCATCTGGAATAAGGAGGGTGTCTTCTCCTTTAATGAAGCCTTCAAGTTCGCCACGGAAATATAGCTTATTGGATCTAAGTCCTTGTAAGGCTGAACTTGCGGGGTCATATGATTTTGGTTCAAGTCGGGTGACCTGATCCATTGGCATTTCATTCACTATTGAAATATAGTGGGTATAAGGGTTTTGCTTAGAGTCTGAGAATTGAGAACTCTTAACAAATTTGGCAAACAATAACAAGTATTTCATACTAAGTAAAAGAAACAATAATCCGTGCAATAGAACTAAAGGCACTATATACTGAGAAGTGGAAACTAATGTCAACAGACACATCAAGACACGACGAGAAAGGTATACTAGAATGACTGGGAGACGGCATATGGGTAATTCAAAACTATCAAACTTTGTCCGTATGTGACCCGGAACGCTCAAATGAACTTGCGGGTGACGGTGTACAGATAATTTCCGAAACAGCAAACTCACGGAGGACAGAGAACAACATAAATAAGCAAGTACAAGTCCAAGCACAGATACGGTGCCCAACGAAAGCGTGTATTTATCGCGGGTATTCACCGTTCTGCTGATAATGTCAGAACATAAAATCATTAGGGAACAAAACTTACCATCTCGCAAATGGTTAGAGTCAAGTATTAAAGAAAGCATCACCCTGCGCAGCGTCCTCATAGTGCTGAAAAAAGTGGTAAGCTTCCTCTTCTTTACCATCTTTGTCCAGGCATCCGAGTTCGAGGAGAGATCTGCACATAAATTCGTCGAGCTGGGGTGAGCGAAGGAGCAAATCAATGGTTTCGGCAAAATGATATTGTTGGAATTGTCGAAAAATATAGCATACTCCACGAAGGAACACTGCTTCGACCCGAGTAATAAGTGGGTTGAATGTAGGGTGAATAATTCGAAAGAACATCGCCCGATTGACACGAGTTTCAACGAGCTGAGTCCCATGCAATGCGAAAAGAGTAAAAAATGCTGAGTTGGCTTCTGTTATCTGCCACGGGGTGAGCATCTGCCGAACCTGTACGATAAAACGCATTATTGATTTCCGCAACTCGCATAAGCCTTGGAATCGTTCTCCCAGCGTGCGTGCTACAACGTGGGGTAAGTCCAGTGGTCCAAAAC
>Ga0137418_10005547_pt1 | contig 11585 bp, 10 predicted proteins | sample CZODoug3_1_2_16f_FD_122242 | JGI IMG/M metagenome (GOLD analysis project Ga0137418, IMG submission 122242) | Vadose zone soil fungal communities from Angelo Coast Range Reserve, California, USA - CZODoug3_1_2_16fungal (Hybrid Assembly) | ecosystem: Environmental > Terrestrial > Soil > Vadose... | reverse complement strand
TCGAGCGTTTCCCCTACCTCCGCCGCATCCCCGCCCGCCTAGTCGGCATAGGCTTCCGCCCCGAACACATCCGCCTCGCCGCCCAAGATCCAACGGCATAACTCCTCGCCAAGGCCACGTAGCGAACCCCTTTCAGTAAAGAGTTCGGCCAGTCTCCACGGAGGCAGTGGAACGCGGTTATGGGGCGGGACTCCCTCTCGTGGAAGGTCCGCTTATATCGGCTTCACCAGGACCTCAAATAACTTGAGGAAGTACTCTCGTAACTCGGAAAGGTACTCTAGTTTAATTGACATCAAGTATTTATTAAGTTGTAATTATCATAGGGAGACCCAGCCCCATGAGATTATTTGTTAAAACAGCATTGATAGTTGTTTGCATCGCGTTGATGATTGCAGTGCTCACATTTACTTACGTCCACTGGTTCTGATCTTGGATATACGCATGGGGCGAGGACTCCTTTTCGCCGAATGGTGAGGCTGCACCGGATTCAGCAAAATTCTGCATATCTATTTTCCTCTCGCCATCTTCGATGGCCCTCGCTCAGGCTGCATCCCCGCCCGCCGGCATTAGCTTCCGCTCCGAACACATCCGCTGCCCCCAAATTCCGCAAAAGCTTTTGCATTGAGCGACTTCGTTAGCGTTGAAATGAAATCTGTATCTTACAGGCGGGCGGTGCAGACCAGGCTAACAACAAACGTCTCCGTGACTGTGACCCTTCAGTAGCGAAAGAGGAAAAACATCCGCCGGGCTCAACTGTGCCCTAATTTCCTGGGCCGTCAGGTCGCAGTCCAATATAGACATCACTTCATTAGTAACCCGCCGCGGGAATTCATCATAAGTTCTGCCCGCTAGACGCCTTCCCGCCGATTTCTTGCGCACTCCACCCCATTGTTTGAAGAAAAAAGGAATCCCGTTTCTCTGACACTGGCCGCGGAGCTGCAACACCCACTCCTTCTTCATCGGCCGTGCTCCAGCGCCGCTCTCCCCACCCACGATCATCCAATCGACTCCCCGCAGGTTCACTTTCCCCAAGTCTTCCAGCAACGGTTCCACGGACAAGAATCGAACGCCCGCTCTCGCGTTGCGCAAGTCTTCGATTCTCGGCAAACCATATTTCTTATCCTCCACACTCACGCCCCACCAAATGTGCGGCTGCTCTGCGGCAAAACGGAGTTTAGTATTCAGCAGATCGCGCAACCGCCCCGACCGCTTGGTCAGGACCTGGTACGTATGCCATTTGGCCGCCACCATAACCCGCGCCACCGCCACAATGTAGCTATCCGGCACCAAATCGTGAAACAAATCACTCATCGAATTCACAAAGATCATCTTCGGCGCGCGCCACTTCAGCGGCTCCCCAAGCTTTCCCGGCACCAATCGCAAATCAAAACCTTGTTCATAAGGGTGCCCCTTAACTCCCCGGAATCGCTCAGCAAACGTCTCCGCATAACAATGTTTGCACCCAGGACTAATCTTCGTGCACCCCCGCACCGGATTCCAAGTCGCATCCGTCCATTCGATTTTTGATCCCATTGCCATCCAACACCTCTTCATGCTTTCTGAATCATATTTTCTCACCTTGCAGCGGGAATAGCCGCGTTAGTCACGATCTCACCCGTCCGTCAGGCCAGTTTTCATTTCTGTCCTTCAGGTCAGTTGTAGTTACCGTACTCATACAGTAAACTCAGGTAGGATCGTTGCTCGGCGACCATTTCCACGGATACCTCGCCATTTCCGCGCCCAAACTTTCGCTTCCATTCCCAAAGTTCCGTGGTTGATGTTTTCAGAACGCCGCTTCCTAACTCCTTTCCCTGCCACACATCCGCAAAATTCATCCGTAACTCCTTTCGCTGCCACACATACGATTTTGCCCTCCTGCAAGTCCTTTCCCTGCCACACATACAAAAAAAGGTGTGTCCCCTTTGGGAGTGCGGCGGTCTTGCCGTCGCTTTCGCGGTCGCCAACTTCGCGCCCCAATCAGCTATCTGGTCGAGGCGCGCAACCACAATCACCTCTTTTCTTCTCGCTTCGCAAATCTGATCTCACACAGGAGCTTCTAAAATGAATTCCACCAAGCAATCCCGCACCAGAAACGCCGTCGACCCCACCCAACTCTGCCAATTCTCTTTCTCCGACGGCCGCCAGTGCCGCATGTTCCGTCACCAGTCCCACGCCTCCTTCTGCCTCGTCCACGCCCGCGAAGAGCAGCAACTCCTCGCCCAGGAAGAAATCGGCCAAGAGCTCGTATCCATCTCCGGCCAATTCCGCACGAACACAGACATCAACCACGTCCTCGGCAAACTCTTCAATCTCGTAGCCAACGGCCGCATCCCCGCCCGCCGCGCCGAAAACCTCACCTATCTCGCTCAGCTTCTCCTATACAGCCAAAAACATATCCGTTACGAAACCAATCTGGCCAACGAAGACATGGGCGCATGGGAAGAAACCGTCCGTGCCGCCTATCCATCGCCCCAATCCGAAGAAGAACAGGAAACCGAGTCAGAAGAGGAAACCGTCGACGTTAACTGAGATGGGGAAAACCCAAATCCGCGCTAATTTGCAATTTTCGTCCAACACAGCCAACAATACTCTTTGCGCGCCGGCATCTGTAGAGGCTGGGCTTCAGCCCGGCCACCGAGCGCCGCGAGGTGATCCCAATGCCCGAAGCCGTAATAGTCTCCGCCGTCCGCACCCCAGTAGGCCGCGCCTACAAAGGCTCGCTCCGGTCCACGCGCCCCGATGATCTCGCTGCCTTGGCCATCAAGGAAGCCCTCGCCCGCGTCCCTGCCGTCGACACCAAACAAATCGACGACGTCATCCTCGGATGCGCCATGCCCGAAGGCGAGCAAGGCATGAACGTCGCCCGCATCGCCGCCCTCCGCGCCGGCCTCCCCGTCGAAACTTCCGCCATGACCATCAACCGCTTCTGCTCCTCCGGACTGCAAGCCATCGCGCTGGCCGCCGAGCGTATCCGCGGCGGCTCCGCCGAAATCATCGTAGCCGGCGGCACCGAATCCATGTCTCTCGTGCCCATGGGCGGCAACAAAATCTCCCCCAATCCCTGGCTCGTCGACCACTATCCTGACGCCTACATCAACATGGGCCTCGGCACAGAAAATATCGCCCGCAAATTCGGCATCACCCGCGAACAAGCCGACGAATTTTCCGCCAACTCCCACAAAAAAGCGCTAGCCGCCATCGCCGCCGGAAACTTCAAGGACGAAACCATCCCCGTCGAAGTAAAAATCACATCGCTACCCAACTGGAACGGCAACAGCGCCTCTTCTTTCGGTCCCGGGGTGCCCCATCCTGCGCGCGGGGTTGGCGCAAAGGGTGGGTCGGTGAAGCCCACAACTCAGACCTTTATTTTCGACACCGACGAACTTCCCCGCGCCGACACCTCCCTCGAAGTCCTCGCCAAGCTAAAGCCCGCCTTCCACGCCAAAGGCACCGTAACCGCCGGCAACAGCTCTCCCATGAGCGACGGCGCAGCCGCCACCGTAATCATGAGCGACGCCCGCGCCAAAGCCCTCGGCCTCACGCCGCTGGCCCGCTTCATCGCTTACGCCACCGCCGGCTGCCCTCCCGAAGAATTCGGCATCGGCCCAGTCTTCGCCATTCCCAAAGCGCTAAAACTAGCCGGCCTCTCCCTCAGCGACATCGCCGTAATCGAGCTAAACGAAGCCTTCGGCGCCCAATCCCTAGCCGTCATCCAGCAAGCCGGACTCGACCCCACCCGCGTAAATCCCAACGGCGGCGCCATCGCCCTAGGCCACCCTCTAGGCTGCACCGGAGCAAAACTAACCGCCACCCTCATCCGCGACCTCCAACGCAAAAACGCCCGCTACGGCATGGTAACCATGTGCATAGGCGGAGGCATGGGCGCCGCCGGCATCTTCGAGCGCCTCTAGGACAGCACTTGACTGTGGATTTCAGTGACCGAAAATAGCGCCGACGGGAGTGAATTAGATCAACGATGCGAAGGAAGTTGGCATTCGTGCTTATCGCCGCAGCCCTAACGGCGACTGCAATACGTTTTTGGCGGACGAGGAACTCTGGCCAGAACTTGGTTTCGGTCATCCTGCCGATGGAGGCATCGATTCGATTCGAGTACGCGGTGTATATGTTGCCTCGCCACGTAACAGACCCATTCCTTCTCCTTCGTAAAGCCCTGGACCAGAAATATCCTGGGTTGAAGCTCGTGGACGAACTTCCAAAGAATCCAAGCGAAATGATGCTAAGCGCTCACCTTCAAAGAGCCATCCAACAGGCTTATGCGCCACCGAGTATCGAGATGCTTAAAGTCTCGGGCAACGACATCAGCGACGAGCAAGGGCAGGCACTTCAAAAATCTGAAGAGGCGTTCGTTCTCGAGTTTGCGCACCCGAAGGCGAATGTATGGACGGCGATGCGAAATGCCGATGCCCTCATAGAGGAAATTGCTCGGGACGAGCATGGCCTGATATTTGACGAGGAGACCAGGGAAGCCTTTTCTCCAAATGCCTGGCATACAAAGAGATGGGGTTCTTGGCATGACACTGTCCCCGAGATGTCGAGCCAAACGGTCATACATATTTACAAAAAGGAGGAGTACGTAAGGGCAATTACACTTGGAATGAAAAAGGCAGGCCTACCTGACGTAATAGTGGATGATTTCTTTTGGTCGTCAGCAAATCAAGTAGAACACCTCATCAATCTTTTCTGCCAGTCCTTAGCGGAAGGCGCCTCCCTCGATAAGCGCGGTACGTTTTATTTGAACTTACGAACAATACAGAATAGCGCTCTCAGAAACAGGCAATTGGATTCCCTGAAAGAAAACTCTACTGGGGTGGGATTTTTAAACCTGAGGGAAGGGGTACGGGAGGAAGGTGACCCAGACAACCGTTTAATCCAGCTAACCTTTGATAGATACGTTGGAGTGGACATTCACGCCAAGCGCGAACGGATGCTCAGTTGTTTCTTTGGTTGGGAAGACAAGATCAAAACCGTTCGCCATGATGAACAAGTGCTTGAGGCAAGTGCCAAAGCCAGGTCCAAGTTGCCAGAACTCCATAAGCTATTTGACGCTGGTCTTCAACCCGGCGAATTTCTTGAGGTAAAGGCTCCATTTCCGGCGCCAACTGGTGGTAATGAGTGGATGTGGGTTGAGGTCACCAGTTGGAAAGGAAGCAAGATTAAGGGACTTCTCGAAAATCAACCTTTCAACATTCCAGATCTCCACAGTGGGCAGATCGTCAAAGTTCGCGAGGAAGACGTCTTCGATTATGTTTGGCAGTATTCCGACGGACGCGAGGAAGGAAACACGACAGGCGAAATTCTCAAGAAAATGGTCGAGGCAACAGACTCCGAACCCAGCGCCTCTACAGCACGCCTTACACAAATCGCGTCCCAGCCGAGCTTTGGTTGTGCCCCCGACTGACTTCGTGGATCTGATTCGCGCGGAGGACGCGTGACGGGTATTACCGCGAGCGCGTGGTGAAGCTGGTGTCGGCCGCTGGCAGAACGCAACCTTGCAGCGGCGGCCAGCCCGGATCCGTAGTCGAGTTACGGCACAGAGTCGCAAGTGCCGGCGTGATTTGCCCCGGGGAAACGACACCATCAAGCGGCTCGGCGTAAACAGTGTAAGTGCGACCGATCGGAAGATGGTCGAGCTGGTAAGTGCCGTCGAATTGGGCTGGCCCATGGACGACGCAACTCCAGCCCGCCATGGTTCCTGCGATGACCGCTCCGCTGCCCTGGTCAATTGCGACAACATGCGCGCCGAAAATGCCAGTCACTCCCGGCGGCGATAGTGGCAATGAAAGCGGATTAGCGGGGAGAATCCGCCCGGCGATAACGCCGATGTTTACGGCGTCGGCCGGATCGGGATAGAGAATGCGCAGACCAGTGCGATCGTCGTCGCCAAGCGGCGCATCAGGTTGCTGCGCGCTGGGCCGCGGACCGTTAAACGTGCCGGGCGCGGGCGCGTAGGGATACATCATGGCGCTCCATACAGCGGAGTGGCTGAAGCCGAGAAAATGCCCCAGCTCGTGAGTCAGGACGGAAGCCAGGTCGTAAGATTTCGGTGACGCGGGAAGAGCGGCGGGAGTCGCGAACGTGATCAGCGAATCGCTGGGATCGAAATAAATGTCAGCGTCGAGAATCTGTCCGAGCTGCGTAGCAGCCGGGCTGCCGCCGATTTGTTGGCCGAGCGCGTCGGAAGTAATGACGCGAGTGAACGCGAGCACGCCGGGAGTGAAAGCCATATCGGCTTGATCGAAGCAAATGGAGTTGAGGCCATCGGAGCCGCAAGCATTTTGCGTTGCAATGCGGGCCAACGGCGCAACGCTGCCAGGCAGCAACGTCGTGCCGATCACGCCAGTCCATGCCGCAAGCGATTGCGAAATCACTTGCTCGATTTCAGTAAGGCGCGCGGCAGCAGTCTGGTTTTGCGTGACGACCGCAACTGGATTAGCGCCAAGCGTGGTGCTCCACCGCACGGATATGCTCGAGGCGGCGCTAAGTTGGTGAGCTCGCACCGGGCACGCCGAGCCGCCGGAGAGAGCAATGCCTTGCCGCACGTCCGGCACGATTTGATTGAAGGCGTAACCGGCCGCGCACTGCGCCGTTGCCGCTAAATAGAGTGCCGAAACCAAGGCCGACGAAATCTTGTAAAGGATGGCTCGCAGTTTTGTTCGCATCTTTGCTCAATTCTCTTGCTGCAATGCTTTGCGCAGTTTCAACTGGAAAATTTCGACGGGCAGTTTGCGAATGCCGCCGTGACGGAAGGTTCGCGTGCGCGGATCGAATAAAGGTAAAAGAGCAGAGTCTTGGGTGACGGATTCGTTTCCAGTATCTGCATTGTGCGCGATGCGAAAGGTGCCTTGCGCCCAACCCAGAACGCGATACGGCTCGCCCGGCCGCTCCCACAAGAAGAGATAAACCTCTTCGCCACTGCGAAAGATGGGAACGCCATCAACGTGCGAATGCAAGTGGCCGGAGATGCCCCCGATAGTGCGCACGGTGACAATTCCGGAGAGCAGCCCTTTATTGCGCTCGAGAACTTCAAAGCGCGTTTCGGTCCACAGCTCGCCCCGCTCCCAATGAAACTCCGAGCCGAGGCAGCGCAGCCGGGCAACCGCGGAAGATTGCTGCGCCAATTCCTCAAAGCGCAAGCGTGCCAGCGTGGTGCCGTTGGCGAACGCCGCGGTCAGACCCAGCAGCACCAATCCGGCCAGGAAGCACATCCACAGGAACCGTCTGCGTTGTATAAAACTCATTTCACTGCACCTCCAGAGCGCCGGTAGCGGCGGTCTTGTCTAAATTTGTGTTTTGAATAAAAAGCGTGCGCGCCCCGGGACTCGCGGCGGCGGAGATTTGCAGCGTGAGGTGAATGATGCCGAGGCCCGCAGGCTGCTTGGCGATTACGGCGATATCTCCGGAACCGGTAACGGTGTAGGCCATGCTGGTATCGAGACCACTGGCGGAGAAAAGACAAATGTCCGCCGCGGCAACTCCGGTGGCGGGGCGTTGCAGAGCAACGGGATTTCCGGCGAGCGAGCACGAATTGGTGATCGTGGAGAAAGCGCCGAGCGCGGCGACATTTAAGTCAACGCCGGCGTTCGGCAAGGAGACGCCGGCGGTAGTGGGATCGACGACGATGATGTCTTTGCCGCTTGCAGACGGCGCGGCGCTGGTGAGCGAGATCAGTTCGTCCGAAACGTTGGGCGCCGCGACGATCAGGGAAACGCTGTTGGAAGTGGTGTTGTCAGGATTACGGATTTGGACGGAGAGATTTCCGGCATTGGCTACGTCGGCGGGAGTTACCGGCGCGGTGCATTGTGTTACGGAGTTGCACGTAGTCGTGCGCGCGGTTCCCGCGATTAGTAGGACGGAGCCCGGACCGGGAGCGGAGGCGGCGAAATTGCTGCCGTCGACTCGCAGGGTGAAGCCGTTCGCGCCGCCGGCATAAACGCTGGCGGGATGCAGCGCGAGGATATTTGCGCCAAAAGCGATGGCCACATTGGCCGCGCCGGATTGCAGCGGATCGTCGGCGCTGACAGCGACGACGATGAACGCGTTTGGGGACGGCGCGGATCCGGGGGCGGTGTAAACGCCATTGGCGTCGATTGCGCCGCAGGCCCCGGGCACGGAGCAGGGGACTCCTTGAATTTGCCAGACGACACTTTGATTGGCCGAGCCGAGAACAGTGGCAACGAATTGCTGCACCGCCAAAGGAGCCAGCGTCGCGTTAGAAGGCAACACGGTGACAACGTCGTGATTGATGACGGTGATTTGCGCAGTCGCGCCGCGTGTCAGGTCGGCAAGGCTTGTGGCGCGAACCGTGACGGGGTTAGGTGTCGGGATTGCACCGGGGGCCTGATAGTCCACCTGCAAATTGTTGCTAGAGGCTAGAGGCTGGCAGGGATTGCTGGCTGCGACGCAAATTTGGCCGACGGTGCCGTTACCATTGGAAATTCCATTGACCGCCCAGGTCACCGCATTGCTTACGCTGCCGAAAACCTGCGCGGTGAGCCGGACGCGATGATTCCCGGAGAGCGTGACGGCGCCTGGTGAAAGCGTCACGCCGACGCCGGGCTGAATCGTTATGGCCGCTTGCGCTTTTTTAGACGGGTCGGCTTGCGGTGTTATAGAAATGGTGACGATGTTGGGACTTGGCGGAATCGGCGGCGCGGCATACGTCGCTGAAATCGACATGACGCCGCCCAACGCTTGGCTCGTTACGATGGTGAGCACGCCGCAACTGGTTCCGCTGCACCCCGGGCCGGAGATGGTCCAGGAAAGATTCGTCGAAGGATTCGAGCCGGCAATCGGAGTGAGGGTAGAGGCGATGGTCCCGGACCCACCGGAGGCAACTGCCGGGGGCGCGGAAAGCTGCAGAGAAAAATTACTGGTGATGGTGACGGCTGCCGAGACTTGCTTGCCCGGGTCGGCGACGCTCTGCGCGGTCAGGGTGAGGGTGGATGCCGCAGGCAGGAATTGCGGCGCGGTGAAATTGCCGTTTGCGTCGAGCGAGCCGCAAGCCGCGGGACAGGCTAGGCCGGAAATACTCCAGCGAATCGCGGCGTTCGGTTGTCCAGCGCTGGAGATTGCGGCGTGGAACTGCTGCGTTGCTCCGAGTTCGACGCCGATGGCACCAGGCGTGAGCGCGATGGCGATGTCGCTGAGAATGGATATTGTGGCGGATGCTTGCTTAGTGGAATCGGCGGCGCTCTGCGCGGTAATGGTGACGGTGGCCGAAGCGGGCAGAATTGGTGGAACGGTGTAAATGCCTGCGGGCGTGATGAAGCCGACAGAGGCGCTTCCTCCGGTGATGCCGTTAACGGTCCAGGAGACGCTGGTGTTTGTTGCGCCGGACACCGCTGAGGTGAAAGTTTGCGAATTGCCTAAGAGCACGGACGCAGTGGCGGGTGTTACGACGACGCTAATGGAAGAGGGAGTGGGCGTTGGGGGCGTTGGTACAACGGAGCTGGCGATTCCGCCGCCGCATCCTGCGACATAGAAAACAATCGCGAGGAAAAGTGCCGTTTGCGGAGCGAGAGAATGCGAGTGTGCGGTTGGGCGGGAATCGGTCACGGCGTTTAGCGAGAGGGGCCGCATGCACTGGCGAAATGCAGGCGAAGTGCCAGCTAAAGCGGCGATTGCGCACGGGGAGCTGTGTTTGCGGAATTGACCGGGGAAGCACGGTAAGATGCTCGAATTGCGAGAGTTAGGATGGGTGCTACTGCGTAAATGAATGGCGGTGTGGAAGTCGAATGAGAGGCGAGAAGTTGGTCAGCCTCCCGTTTTGAAACTTCGGTATAGGTTTTCTGTTTCATTCGGGAACTGAGCCTTGTAGCGCGCTTCACGTTTGGACTGACAATTTTCGTGGAGGTCCGCGGAAACGAACCACAAACGGTACCGCGGAGTCTAGTATGTGAAACGGGAGGGCGAGCGCAGTTGGCTCGCACGTGAGAACGAATGCAGGAGCTGGTTCTGATCCAGCCAATTCGCGCCGCTGAGAACGAGTGCAGCCGGGAAGCGGCGCAGGCGGTGCGGCGTCGCGAATTTGAGGCGCGGCTTGCGGAGTGCGGGCCGCTGGCGTTTCGCGTGGCGCGCGGCGTCTTGCGCAACGATGCCGATGCGGAAGATGTCGCGCAGGAAGCGCTGCTGCGCGCGTATCGTCGGTTTGATCGCTTGCGCGATGCGCAACGATTTCGCGGATGGCTGGTGCGCATTGTTTTTCGATTGGCGCTGGATCGCGCGCGTTCAGCCAAGCGGCGGGAGTTGCGCGAAACGGAATGGGCGCAGCCGGCCCGGCGAGCTGCACCGCCAAATGCGGAGGAACTCGCGGCGTCGGGCGAATTTCAAGCGCACTTCGATCGTGCGATGGACGAACTGCCGGAAAAGTTGCGACTGGTGCTGCTGCTCGCGGCTATGGAAGGGCACACGCTGGAAGAAGTAGCAGCGATGCTGAGTTTGCCGGTGGGCACGGTGAAATCGCGGTTGTTTGCGGGCCGCAAGAAATTAGCGGAGAAGTTGCAATGCTATGTGACGAATACAAAGAAGCGTTGATCGAAGCGGCGGCGAGCGGTGCCGCGCTGCCCAATGCGCTGCGCGAACACATGCAAGCCTGCGAGCACTGTGCAGCCATGCTGACCGGCGAACGGGCTCTCTTCGCTGCGGTCGATGCCGGATTACACAAAGCTGCGAACGCAGCAGTGCGTCCTTCCTTTGTTCCTAACGTGCAGGCAACGCTTGCGACCGAAACAGTTCCGACGCGGAATCCTATTCCAGCTTGGGGCCTGGTGTGCGCGACAGGTGCGCTTGCTTTGGCAGCCGCTTTTCTCAGTCTGCCACGCGGCGCTCACGACAAAGCCGACACCGGGACGACCACGGTGGCGAGGAGGGTGCCTGCTGGAGCGGGTGAGGTGGAGTTGAGTCACGCGGCTGCGCGCAAAGCTCGTTTCTCCGCGAAAGCCGTTGCGGCGAAGAAGGGGCAAGCGGAAGAAGAACTCTGTAAAGGATGCAGGAGCGGAGGAAGGCGATTGGGAAGAAGTGGAGAAGCCCGACACACAAAACCACACCGCGGATACGAGAGTACCAGAAGCAGCAGTTGAACTGGTATCCATAGCAAAGCTTTCCATGGTAGTCCAACCTGCATCAAAATCACCATCCACCCCTTCTTTAATCGTTTCAGACACTGTACTTGGTCCGTTTATCTTCATATCAGTTCTGTGTTCGCGGCTGATTGGTTATTATCAGGTTTCGGGTCACATGGTACGGTTGTGTACCAGGGCTCTCTACAAGGACGTGCCGTGGCCGTCAAACGGCTACTGCAAGATTTTGTCACACTTGCTTCGCGAGAAGTGAGCTTACTTCAGGATGCAGATGATCATCCCAATGTCATCCGATACTATTATCAAGAGGCTCAAGCTGACTTTTTGTACATCGCCCTTGAACTATGCCCTGCATCGCTAGCGGACGTCATCGAGCGGCCGGACCAGTATCGCGAGATCGCAGTAGCTTTTGAGCCCAAACGGGCCCTTCGGCAGATCACGTCAGGCTTACGACATCTACACGCACTTAAAATTGTGCACCGAGAC
>Ga0137418_10005546_pt1 | contig 11585 bp, 16 predicted proteins | sample CZODoug3_1_2_16f_FD_122242 | JGI IMG/M metagenome (GOLD analysis project Ga0137418, IMG submission 122242) | Vadose zone soil fungal communities from Angelo Coast Range Reserve, California, USA - CZODoug3_1_2_16fungal (Hybrid Assembly) | ecosystem: Environmental > Terrestrial > Soil > Vadose... | reverse complement strand
GATCGCGGAGAAGAACCAGGCCGTGCCGCCGCCGTCGTGGGCGCTGCGGCTCGCCCTGCCGCTGGTGCCCGCGGCCGTGATGGCGCTGGCCGATCCGCGACGGCGGCCGGGTGCCGCGGCGATGGCGTACGGCGTCGCCGTCTTCGCCGCGTACACCTGGTTTCTCTCGTCCCTGCCGGCGTATGCGCCGCTCGCCCCTACGGGACTCGAGACCGCGACCGCGCTCGCGCTCACCGTCGCGTCCGGGGCCGCGGGTGGTCACGCCGCGCGCTGGCTCTCCGACCGGCTGGTCGGCGGCGCCCCTCGGGCGGGCGTGGCCCGCGAGCGCCCGGTCGCCGGCGCTACATCACCGGGCCGATGATCCAGGGCGCGAACTCTTCCTCGCCGACGCCGGAGAGCTCGCTCTTCGAGCGCTTGCCCGAGGCCACCGCGATCACCTCTTCGAAGATCTGACGGCCCACCGCCGCGATCGGCGTGCCCTCGAGGACCACACCACAGTTGATGTCCATGTCCTCGGCCATGTGGCGGTACATCAGCGAGTTGGTCGCGAGCTTGATCGACGGCACGGGCTTGCACCCGAACACCGAGCCGCGGCCCGTCGTGAAGCAGATGATGTTGCAGCCGCCCGCGACCAGCCCGGTGATCGACACCGGATCGTGGCCCGGCGTGTCCATGAACACGAAGCCGCGCGTGGTGATCGGCTCGCCGTAGAGGAACACGTCCATCATCGGCGTCGTCCCACCCTTGGTCACGCCGCCCAGGGACTTCTCGAACACCGTCGTGATCCCGCCGGCCTTGTTGCCCGGCGCGGGATTGTTGTCCATCGCCTCGATCCCGCGGCAGTACCACTCCCACCACTTGTAGCGATCGATGAGCTTCTTGGCGACGCCCTCGTTGATGGCGCGCCGGATCAGCAGATGCTCGGCGCCGTAGATCTCGGGCGTCTCGGCCAGCACGCCGGTGCCGCCGTATCGTACGAGCTCGTCCACCGCCCACCCGAGCGCCGGATTGGCGGTCATCCCGGAGTTCGCGTCGGAGCCGCCGCAATTGGTGGCCAGCACCAGCTCGGAGATCGGCTGCGGCGTGCGCCGGGCCTCGTTGGCGAACGGCAGGAGCTTGGCGACCTCTTGCGCGGCGCGATCGACTGTTTTCCGGATGCCGCCCGCCTCCTGGATATTGATGACGGTCGGCTTGCGCTCGGGATGACCCGGCGCCGCCATCCGCTGGCGCTCGACCATCACCGCGGCCTGATTGGTCTCACAGCCGAGACCGACCAGAATGTACGCGGCCACGTTCGGATGCTTGGCGTAGCCGGCGAGCACGCGCTGGAGCGCCATGTGGTCCTCGCCGAAGAGCTTGGTGCCGCACCCGGACTTGTGCGTGATCGCGAGGACGCCGTCGATGTTCGGGTAGTCCTTCTGGACGTCGCGGAAGCGGTCCTTGACGAACTGACTCACGCTCGCGGAGCAATTGACCCCCGAGATGATCGCGACGTAGTTGCGCGTGCCGATCCGTCCGTCGTCGCGCTTGTAGCCGTCGAACGTGCGCATCTGCGCGGGCGGATAGAAGTCGACGGGACGCACGTCGACGCCGATCTCATAGCGGTCTGCGCTCAGGTCGCCGATGCCGAGAATCTGCGTGTGGACGTGGTCGCCGACCGCGATGTCCTGCGAGGCGAAGCCGATCACCTGACCGTAACGGCGGACCGGAACGCCCGTGGCCACCGCCCGGCGGGCCACCTTGTGGCCGGGCTTGATGTCCTGGCGAACCTCGATGCGGGTGCCGGCGTCCTCGAGGATGGTGCCGGCCGGCAACTCGGCCTTCGCGACCGCCACGTCGTCCTCGGATCGCAGGACGACCGCCTTGTCCGTGAGCGCGTATGTCGCCATGGATGCCTCCCCGCGGCAACTATACCGGATTGCCCAGGGCCCTCAAGGCTCCGCGGTGGGGCGAATCAGAGGGCTGCGAGAAGAAATCCTGCCACGGCGCTCGCCAGCGCGACGCCGACAACGCCGAAGATCCATCCGAATCGACGCAGGAAGCCCGCGTCATCCTGGGAGAGGATCATCCGCGACGGTCTCATAGTCTCCTCCAGGTGTGCGATCGCCTGATTGACGATCGACCGATCGATGCGGCGCTTTTGGACTGCGTACCCGAACAGAAGGCAATGATCCGCGAGCCTCGCGCCAACGTTCGGGCCACGTGAATTCACAGTCAAGGTCTTGTTTCTCCGTGAGAAATGCGCCGTTCAGGCGGCATCACGACGGAATCCAGCGTGGAAACAGGGAATCCGGCAGAGGTGCCCCTGGTGCCCAGGAAAACGGTGACATTTCGGCGACATTGTCCCGCGCAGCCCTGTCAGATGGGCCGTTTCGGCGATTGTGGATATTTGTGGAGAAGTGGATAAGTCCCGGAACGCCGCGCCGGTCCATCCTGGGAGCGCAGAAAAACCTCGCGAGATTCCTGGCCATCACGCTATCTAATGAGGCGAGGTCGATGGAGAGTCGGGAATCCTTCGGGCTCGCGAGCGCCGCGTCGCCGGCGGGATCTGGTATCGCGGCCAGACGCCTGTGCGTCGTCTCCCGGAATCCGCTCGTGTCCGGCGCATTCATCGCGGGCCTCACGTCGCTCGTGGGCTCGCGCGACGAGCTCGAGATCGTCGTGGACCGGCGCCGAAACAGCCCGGCACACGATCATCCGTCGGTCGAGCGGCGCCAGCGATCGAACATTGTTCGTGCACTCGAGCGTGATGGGTTCGCCGTGGTGCCGATGCCCCCGTCACGGGCGACCGAACAGCTCGAGGCGCCGGTCGAACGCGGCTCCCGTGAAGAGGCCTACGAGCAAACGCTCGAGCGCCTCCTCCGGCTCAAGCACCGCCGATCAGTCCGGCTCAAGCGGTGGCTGATCCTCTCCGCCCTGATGAACGCGATCGTGGTGTTACTGCTGTTGCCGGCGGCGACGGCGCTCCTGCGGCAGGCTCGGGCTGTCGCGCCGGCGACGACCAACCTCTCGGCAGATCCGCCGCGCCCCGCGGGCCGCCCTCTGTCGCCGTCGAGCCCGCGAGAGAGCCAAGAGCCAAGGCCCTGATGCCTGTCGAAGTAGCCTGAGGCCTACGCCGAGCTCGGTCCCTGGATGCGGAGCACCGCCGGCGGCTCCGTCTCGAGCTGGATCGTGGTGTGGTCGATGCCGAAGCGGGCGTGCAGGACGGCGTGGAGCGTCTCCAGCAGGCGCTCGCTGTCGCGGACGTCGTCGACGACGACGTGGGCGCTCATGGCTTCGCGCTCCGACGTGAGCGTCCACACGTGCAGGTCGTGGACGCGACGCACGCCGGGTACCGAGCACATCGCGTCTTCGATCTCACCGAGGTTCAGGTGCGCCGGCGTACCCTCCAGCAGGACGTTGACGGCCTGCCGCAGGAGTCGCCACGTCCGGGGCACGATGACGAGGGCGATCGCGCCGCTCACGAGCGGATCGGCCAGCGTCCAGCCGGTCACGACGACCAGCGCCGCGGCGACCACCACGCCGATGGAGCTCAGCGCGTCGCCGAGCACCTCGAGGTACGCCGCGCGGACGTTGAGGCTCGTCTCGGCCGCGCCGTGGAGCAGGCCCGCGCACACCAGGTTCACCACGAGACCCACGGCCGCAATGCCCAGCATCGGGCCGCCGAGGATCGGCGGCGGCGCCAGGAGGCGCCGGTAGGTCTCGAGGAGAATCCAGCCCGCGACCACGAGCAGCGCGACCGCGTTGACAAACGCGGCGAGGATCTCGGCTCGGTAGTAGCCGTAGGTCTTCGCCGGGGTCGGTGGGCGCCCGGCGATCCAGATGGCGAACAGCGCGAGGGCGAGGCCCCCGGCGTCGGCGAGCATGTGGCCGGCGTCGGCCAGGAGCGCGAGGCTGCCCGACCACAGCGCGCCGACGACCTCGACGATGAGGAATCCACACGTCAGCGCCAGGGTCGCGCTCAGACGCCCGCGCGAGCGCGCGGCGGCCGTCTGGCGATGCGCATGCGCCTCCATCGTGCGGATCGTAGCAGGTTCCGGCGCCGAATCGCTCCTTCAGTCGTGCTCGTCGACGTCGGACAGGGTGAATCCGATGAAGAGCAGGACCGTGTACTTGTCGAACTTCGCGCGGCCCGTGGCGATCGGCGGCGCGTGGACGATGGCGTCGGTCTTGCCGTCGAACTCGTAGAGCCGAAGCTCGGCGACGGCCCGATTGCGCTGCCACTTGAAGAACGCGATCTCCGGAACCGGGAGGTTCACCACCGGCGCCTGGAACGCGGGAATCCCGAACAGGGCCTGGTCGTTGTCGGTGCCCAGGACGCTCGAGAAGGCCTTCACCTTGAGGTCGGGCGACTCCGACACGGTGCGCACACCGTGCGCCCGGAGCCAGGTCACGACGAACTCCTTGACCAGGGCCTCAGGGCCGGCGTGATGAAAGACCTCCACGGCGACGGTCTGGCTCTTCAATCGCTCGATGTCCAGCTGGCTCAGCGCGCGCTCGAGGGACCGCATCAGCAGCTGCTGGGTGACGCCGGAGGGCAGCGTCGGGGGGGGCACGGGCGATAGCGAGCAGGCGCCGAAGGCCAGGCACAACAGAAAGCCAATGACGGGGCGGACTCGCTCGATGTGGACCATCGCCGATATCTAGAAGTCTACGACCGCCTGCTAGAATCGATTATGCACTACGACCGGACCATCGACCTGTGCGGCCGGCGGTTTCATTACACGGAATGGGGTGCGCCGACGTCGCCGGCGCTCGTCATGCTCCACGGCGTCACCGGTCACGCGCGAACGTGGGACGATGAGGCGGCCGCGCTTGCCACCCGCTATCGCGTCCTGGCGCTCGACCAGCGGGGCCACGGCGATTCCGAGCCCGCGACCGATTGCGACTATACCGTCGCGGCGATGTCCGCTGACCTCGACGCGTTCGCCGACGCCCTCGACCTCGCCAGCGTCTCGATCGTCGGGTTGTCGATGGGCGGGCGTGTGGCGATCGCCTTCGCGGGCCAGGCACCGCGGCGCGTCGACCGGCTGGTGATCGTCGACATCGGCCCCGACATCTCCGAGGCCGGCTTGCTCCGGGTCGGCACGCTCATGGCGAAATCGCCGGAGCTGTTCACGAGCCTCGAGCACGCGCTGGCCTTCCACCGCGTGACCAACCCGCTCTACACCGAGGCGATGCTCCTGCATCGGGTGCAGCACGGCACGAAGCCCGTGGAGGGCGGGTTCACCTGGAAATACGATCGCGGTCTGCGCGAGGCCGTGCGCTCGGGCACCTGGCGCGATCCGATCGATCTCTGGCCGCTCTGGCGCGACATCGCCTGCCCGATTCTTCTGGTGCGCGGCGGCGACTCGGACGTGCTGTCGGCCGAGACCGCCAAGCGCATGCTCGACGAAAACCCCAACACCCGCCTCGCGGAAGTCCCCGGCGCCGGCCACACGGTCCCGGGCGACCAACCCGTCGCCTTCCGCACCCTCCTCGACGATTTCCTCGCCTGACGCGCGGGCTAGCGTTCGCGGAGCTTGCGCGCGGCGTCGGCCCGCATCTGCTGCATGGCGCGCGTCTCCTGGTCGGAGTAGCGCTCCTCGGTCCACGGGTCGGCGTGCATGTGGTAGCCGTTCTGCTCCCAGAATCCGGGCGGGTTGACGTCGAGGAATTCGAAGGCGCGGAGCCACTTCGCGCTCTTCCAGAAGTAGAGCTTGGGCACGACCAGCCGCATCGGTCCGCCGTGGTCGGGCTCGAGGTCGCGCCCGTTGTGCTTGAGCGCGAGGATCACGTCGTCCTGCACGAGGTCGACGAGCGCGGTGTTGGTCGTGTAGTCCGGGTCGGCGTGCTGCATGACGAACGTGGCCTCGGGGCGCGGCTTCACCCGATTCACGATCTCGCGGATGGGTACGCCCTCCCAGACGTTGTCGAGCTTCGACCAGCGCGTGACGCAGTGCATGTCCGAGGTGATCGTGATTCGCGGCAGCGCGAGGAACTCCGGCCACGTCCACGTCATCTCGTGCTCGACCAGGCCCCGGCAGCGGAACGTCCAACGGGCGGGATCGAACCGCGGCGTGCGGCCGTACGTGAGCACCGGCCACTTGGCCGTCAGGGTCTGGCCCGGCGGGACGCGCGCGGCGAGGGCCGGGTCGAGTTCTTGCTTCATGCCGGCCTGCGTCCGGCGGCGCCCGTCGATCCCATCGTCATCGTGCTCAACTATACAACGCGCCCAGAAGCTTCCTGGGAGATGGAGTCGCGCCGTATAATCGACCTCAGTCGGCGCCCGGTGGGGCGGAGCGCCGGACGAAAGGATCGCAGGGATGAACGGGGAACGAAAGCTGGCGCTGTTCATCGACTTCGAGAACATCGCCCGCGGCGTCAAGGAGGCCCAGTACCAGGCCTTCGAGATCAAGCTGGTCCTCGAGCGGTTGCTAGAGAAGGGCAAGATCATCGTCCGGCGGGCCTACGCCGACTGGAACCGGTTCACCGAGTACAAGCGGCCCTTCCACGAGTGGGCGATCGAGTTGATCGACGTCCCGCAGTCGCGCTACAGCGGCAAGAACTCCGCCGACATCCGGATGGTCGTCGACGCCCTCGACCTGGCCTACGGCAAGACGCACATCGACAGCTTCGCGCTGGTGTCCGGCGACTCGGACTTCTCGCCGCTGGTCTCCAAGCTCCGCGAGAACGACCGCTACGTGATCGGCCTCGGCGTCAAGTCGTCCTCGTCCGACCTGCTGGTGGCCAACTGCGACGAGTTCATCTTCTACGAAGACCTCATCCGCGACACGAAGAAGACCACCCTGCTGCGCGGGATGCCAGAAAAGAAGGCCGAGGCCATGGCCCAGCTGATCGACGCCATCCAGGCGCTCCAGCGCGAGAACAAGGAGACGCTCTGGGGCTCGATGGTGAAGCAGACGATGATCCGGAAGAACCCGGCCTTCAACGAGACGTACTACGGGTTCCCGACCTTCTCCAAGCTCCTCGAGGACGCCGCCAAGCAGAAGATCGTCACGCTCGAGCGCGACGAGAAGAGCGGCACCTACGTCATCACCGCTCTCAGCGAAGAAGGCGGCCGCGCCGCGTGAGGATATTGACCGGCTGCTAGAGGCGGCCCAGGCGCCCGCTGTCGCTGACGAAGACCGTCAGGGCCCAGCTCACCACCGAGATCAGAAGCGCGCCGAGGAAGGCGGCCCGGAAGCCGTGGATGTCGAATCCCGGGACGACGGCTGACGTCAACCACAAGCAGAACGCGTTCAGCACGAACAGGAAGAGGCCGAGCGTGAGGAGCGTCAGCGGCAAGGTGATCAGCTTCAGGACGGGCCTCACGATCGCGTTGACGAGGGCCAGTACCAACCCGGCCAGCAGCGCCGGCCAGAGCGGTTTGCCTCGCAAGGTGATGCCCGGCACGACCTGGGCCGCCAGATAGATCATGGCGGCGTTCACGATGCTCCGCGCGACGAAGCCGATCAGAGCCTACTCGCCGAACGGCGCGAGGAGCCGATCGATCGACAGCGCGCCCGCGCCGCCGATGAGGATCGACAGAGCCATCGCGAGGAGCACCAGGTTGAACTCGTACCCATGTCCCTTGCCCGGGACCAGGTAGAAGTTCAGGAAGAAGCCATTCTTCCCGTGCACCTTCACGATCGCCACCAGCATGATGACGATCAAGCCGACCGCCGCCGGGCGCGCGAGGAAGCCGACAATCATCGCGAGACCACCGAAGAACTCGATGAACGCCGCGAGCGCGGCCGCCGCGGGCGGAATGTTCATCTGGCGGAAGCCGGCGGTCGTCGCCGACAGCCCGGGGCCGCCGAACCAGCCGAACGTCTTCTGGGATCCGTGGGCGAAGAAGACGACGCCCAGCGCGACGCGAACGACCAGGTGGGACCACGACGGATAGGTGCCGAACACGAGAACGCTCAAGTCTTGCATGGGTCCTCCCTGCCCGTTGCGATGGGCACGGTCGCATCGTATTCTCGAGCCGTGAAGTGCCAGTCACGCTGCGCCGACGGGTCGTCGCGAGTGTACTACAGCTCGATCGGCATGGTTCTCGCGCTGCTCGTCTTGACGTGCTCGCCGGCGACGTCGCGCGCGCTCGCGCAGGTCGAGCTCACCTGGTCTCCGAGCATGGTCAAGGGTGCGGCCGGCGCGCCGGTGACGATCGTCGAGTTCTCCGACTATCAGTGACCGTATTGTCAGCTCGTCCAGCGGTCGCTGGCGAAGGTGCTCGAGGAGTACGACGGCCGCGTGCGCCTCGTGTTCAAGGACCGGCCGCTGGCGATGCACACGCTGGCGCGGCCGGCGCACGAGGCGGCGCGCTGCGCCGGCGCCGCCGGAAAGTACTGGCCCTATCACGATCGCCTCTTCGCGGCCCAGCCCGCGTTCCGCCGCGCCGACCTGCTCGCCTACGCGGGCGAGCTCGGCCTCGACCGTGACGCCTTCGCGAAGTGCCTGGACGAGCGGCGATTCGCCTCGGACGTCGAGCGGGACATCGAGCAAGCGCAGGCGCTCGGGATCAACAGCACGCCCACGTTTCTCATCAACGGCCAGCTCGTGATCGGCGCGACCAGCCTCGAGGAGTTTCGGTCGATCATCGACAAGGCGCTCCAGGAGCGGCGCTGATGCCGTACACGAAGGTCGCGGACATCGACGAGATCGCCGTCGGCCAGGGGACGCTGATCGAGCGTGGCGGAATGACGATCGCGGTCTTCAACGCGGGCGGCGGCCGCTTCTACGCGACCAGTCCCACCTGCCCTCACGAGGATGGACCGCTCGCCGAAGGCTGGCTCGAAGGCGATGCGGTCATCTGTCCGTGGCACGGCTACGACTTCGAGCTCGCCAGCGGCGCCTGCCGGGTCGCCTCGGGCCTGAAGATATCGGTCTATTCGGTTCGCGTGAACGGCACCGCGGTCGAGATCGACCTACCCTGAAGGCTCGCTCGCTGTCTCACTTCTGAGTCTTGCACTTTTTACACACGTCGAGCGTGCAGAGGGTGCCCGGAACGGTTGCGAAACCACGGAAAGGTGGTTAACGTAGCAAGTACGTCGCAGCACGAGGAGGACCACGGTCCCGTGACAGAGCGCGCCGTCAAACACGTCAGGAAGTTTCTCGGTCAGCGTCTCCGCGCCTTGCGCAAACAGCGCGCGCTCAGCCAGGAACGTCTCGGCAAGGGCTCCGGGCTCAGCGGAAAGTTCATCGGCGAGGTCGAGCGTGGTGAAAAGTCGATCTCCATCGACAGTCTCTACCGCGTGTCGGTCGCGCTCGAGGTTCCGCTGCGCGATCTCACCGATGTCGGCGACAAGCACAGCACCGTGCCGACCGAGGAGGCCGAGAAGATCTTCGCGCTGGTCTCGGGACGGCGGCGTCCGGAAGACGTCCGCAAGGCCTACAACGTCCTGCGCGCGATGTTCAGCCGCGCCTCGTAACTCCCGTCGCTCATCGGTCCTGCCCCGCACGCGGGCGCGATCGTCCGACGATCGAGCGCCACGCTGAAGGTGTGACATGACCACTGACCAGCTGTGGCTCGGAGTCGGCTTTCTCGGTCAGGCGTTCTTCTCCGCGCGCTTCCTGATCCAGTGGATCGCGTCCGAGCGTCTGGGCAAGAGCGTGGTGCCCCGTCCGTTCTGGTATTTCTCGGTGGGCGGCGGCATGGTCTTGCTCGCGTACGCCCTCTGGCGGCGCGACCCCGTGTTCATTCTCGGTCAAGCGGCGGGCCTCTTCGTCTACGCCCGAAACCTCTACTTCATCCTCCGCGACCCCGAGCGCGTCACCTCCTGACCGCGTGATAAGATGCCCGCGCGAAACCAGCTGGAGAGCGGGCGAACCAAGAACCCCGGAGCCAAGGACCACGGAGCCAGGAACCAAACAGCCGAGCCGAGAACCGAACGGCGGAGCCGAATCACGAAGGACCGCTAGATTGGACGTGCGGAGCCGGCTCGCGTCTATCTCAGGCCACCCTCGGTAAGAGCCGGCCTCAAGGCACTCGCTACAAAGGAGCGTCACGTTGACCATCAATTGGGCCCAGTGTCATACGCGTCCGGTCCTCATGATCCCCGGTCCGACGGAGCTCCCGTTTCCGGTGATCCAGGCCATGAACCAGCCTCCGACGATCCAGTACGATCGGAGCTTCGACGAAGAAGTGCTCGAGCCCACGACGCTCGCGCTGCGCGAGGTGTTCCAGACCCAGAGCGAGGTCGTGCTCCTTCCAGGCTCGGGCCGCACGGCGCTCGAGGCCGGGGCCTTGTCCGTGATCGAGCCCGGCGACCGCGTGCTCGTGATCGGTGCCGGACAGTTCGGTGTCCTGATGCGCGAGATCATGAATCGCGTCGGCGCCGATTGGACCGAGTTCCCGGTCGAGCTGGGCGCGCGCCTCGACCTGGACCGCCTCGCGCGCGAGGCCGAACGTCTGCGGCCCAAGGCGATCACGCTCGTGCACAACGAGACCTCGACCGGCACGACCTACCCGGCCGCTGAAGTGGGGCGGATCGCACGCTCCGTCGACTCGCTCTTCCTCCTGGACACCGTGTCCTCGATCGCCGGCATCGACGTCCGCACCGACGAGTGGGGCGTCGATCTCAACATGACCGGCTCGCAGAAATGTCTGGCCGCGCCGCTCGGCCTGGCGCTCGTCGGCGTGAGTCCTCGCGCGTTCGCGGCGATGGAGCGGCGCAAGCGCCCGGCGTCCAGCCTGGTCTATGACCTGCTGCGCTGGAAGGAGCTGTGGATGCCGGTCTCGCGCGGCGGCAAGGTGCCCGACGGATCGCCGCGGCGGCAGCCGGTGTCGATCCCGACGCACCTGACCAGCGCGATGCGCGCGGCGGTGCGCCTCATCCTCGAGGAAGGGTTGCCGCACCGATTCCGCCGTCACGCCGTCGCTGGCGCCGCCGTCAGGCGTGGCGTCGCCGCGATGGGGCTCGAGATGTTCCCGGACGCCTCGATCCTGTCGAACACCGTGTCGTGCGTGAAGACACCGAAGAACGTCGAGCCGGGCGCCGTCGTCGCCCGCATGCGGGACCAGTACGGCATCCTCATCGGGACCGGTCTCGACAAGATGCGGACGACCACGCTGCGCATCGGCACCATGGCGATGACCGCGAGCCCGCACTACGTGCTGCCGACCCTGTCCGCGCTCGAGCTCACCTTGCGCGACCTCGGCTACAAATGCGAGCCCGGCGCGGGCGTGGCCGCGGCCCAGGCGGCCTTCGCCGACGCGGTGTAGTCGTGACCTCCAGGGTTGAACGGGTGTCGGAGCCGGCTCGTTCCTTTCTCGGGCCACCCGCGGTGAACACCGACCTCGAGGCACCCGCTACAACATGAGCCCCGACCTCAAGGCACCCGTTACAATAACCATTCCCGACGACTTTCCGTCGGTCTTCGAGAACACGCCCGCCCACGAGCGCTGCCGCAAGGTCGGCGAGACGAAGGTGTACACCGCGCGCGGCGCCGACGACGAAACCGAGCTGATCAAGCGGATCGACGCCGCTCGCGTCGCCATCAACATTCGCGCCCACGCTCGCTTCACCGATCACGTGATGCAATCGTGCCGCAAGCTCGAGATGATCTCGATCTGGGGCACGGGGACGGACAACATCGACCTC
>Ga0137418_10005545_pt1 | contig 11586 bp, 12 predicted proteins | sample CZODoug3_1_2_16f_FD_122242 | JGI IMG/M metagenome (GOLD analysis project Ga0137418, IMG submission 122242) | Vadose zone soil fungal communities from Angelo Coast Range Reserve, California, USA - CZODoug3_1_2_16fungal (Hybrid Assembly) | ecosystem: Environmental > Terrestrial > Soil > Vadose... | reverse complement strand
GAGATCTGGCCCAACCTTCGGGTTTATGTCCACGGGGGAGTTTCGTTTGATCCGTACCGGAAAGGGTTTGAAAAACTCCTGGGGCGTCCTATTTATTATATTGAAACCTATCTTGCCTCGGAGGGCTTCATTGCCTATCAGGCTTATCCCCGGCGCCGATCGATGCGGCTGGTGTTGAACAACGGGATATTTTATGAATTTGTGGCCTTTGAAGAAAAAAATTTTAACGGTAATGGAGAAATTAACCCCGATGCCGAGACCCTGTTGATCGACGAGGTGGAGGAGGGGAAAGAATATGCACTCCTGCTTTCCACCTGCGCCGGAGCCTGGCGCTACCTGATCGGTGATGTAATCAAATTTGTGTCCAAGGAAGAATCTGAAATTATCATTACGGGAAGGACAAAACATTTTCTGAGCTTATGTGGAGAGCACCTTTCAGTCGATAATATGAACAAGGCCATTGAACTGGTTTCAAATGAAATGAATATCAGTATCAAAGAATTTACCGTGGCGGGAATCCCCTTCGGGACCCTCTTCGCTCACCACTGGTATGTCGCCACCGACGATCCGGTGGACAAAAAACGATTGAAAGAACGCCTCGATTTTCACCTGAAAGAGCTCAATGATGATTATGCGGTAGAACGCAGTGCTGCCTTACAAGAGATCATTGTCGATGCCTACCCCACCAGCGTATTTTATGCCTGGATGGAGTCAAAAGGAAAGGCGGGCGGGCAAAATAAATTTCCGCGGGTAATGAAAAATGCCCTGTTGGATGAATGGGTCTCCTATCTTGCAACCGGTAAATGAAGATCATCCTCAACGGAATCCAATTGGGTGTCGTACTGGCCTTTCTTGTGGGGCCGGTGTTCTTCAGCATCATTCAGACCAGCGTGGAGAAGGGATTTTTGAAAGGTGCGCTGGTCGCCCTGGGCGTATCGATCAGCGACATCCTCTACGTGGTCGTCTGCTATTTTGGATTGATACAGTTTTTCCAGAATCCCCAGTTCAGGACGTATATGGCGTACGTGGGAGGTACCATATTGATCCTCTTTGGGTTGTATTACTTACTGGTCAAAAGCCGGCGCAGCCTGCTGGCCGATGTGCCGGTATCAAATGAAAGAAGGACGTACCGGTATATCATGAAAGGGTTTATCATCAATGGCCTGAGCCCGATGGTATTGATTTTTTGGATTGGCACGATCAGCGTTGCGTCGCTCAACTTTGGATATTCAAAGGGCCTGGAATTTTTTCTTTTTTTTGCGGCTGTCCTGGTGACCGTCCTGGCGACCGACCTTCTGAAAGCCTACCTGGCGGACAAGGTAAGGACGCTGGTCACGCCCAAATCCATTATGGTCATGAATATTATTTTAGGCGTTGTCATGATTGGTTTTGGGGTGCGGCTGATCTGGTTGTCGCAGACTATCGGCTTTTAACGTCTTTTGCCACAAGGCCACAAAGCCACGAAGACACTAAGAATAATAAATAAATAGAGAGTTTTGGATCGCAGTGTTCCAGCTACTGACAAAATTTCACATACCTAAGTATCCTATGTATTTAGAAAATAATCTACCAAAAATTTGTGTCTTTGTGCCTTTGTGGCAAAGCCATTAAGTAGTCGCCAAGGATAATTAATCCTGTAAGACATTAATCAGGAACGTGGATTTCAACCCCAGCCAAACCAGAAAAAAGAGCATAGCCCACTGCAAGTAGATAAAGTAGTAATCCGATGTGTCTTTGAACCGGGTTTCCTTGATCTCCGCTTTTTCGTATTGATCGATTTTGGCAAACACGTTCTTCAATGTCTCATTATCCGTTACACGGAAGAATTCACCCGAACCGATGTCTGCGATTTTACGCATGGTGGTTTCGTCCACGGTATTTTCTACCATATTGGGCCTTCCAAAATAATCCTTACCAAAGGGAACCAGTCCTTCTTTTCCAACAACGATGGTGTAAATTTTAATGTTATAGGCGGCCGCCAGTTCGGCCGCTGTAATGGGATCAATATTTCCGGCCGTATTATCTCCGTCACTCAGCAAGATGCATACTTTCGATTTTGATTCTGACTCGCGCATGCGGTTGGTAACCACCGCCAGTGCGCTGCCGATGGCGGTACCCCGGTTTTCAATCATATCAAAGCTGATGTCATTGAGGTAGGAGTTCAGCAAGGCATAGTCGGTCGTTAAAGGAGCAAGCGAAAATGCATCGCCTGAAAATACAACGATCCCGATGCGGTCTTGAAGGCGGCCTTTAATAAAATCCCGTGCGACATTTTTAGCGGCCTCGAGCCGGTTGGGCGTAAAATCCTCAATCTGCATGGATTGCGAAATATCGATCGCCAGCATAATGTCAATGCCCTCCGTCCATTGCTCCACCTTCTCGTTTGTTTTTTGCGGCCGGGCCAGGGCAACTAAAATCAACGCCACCGTAGCGGCCAAAATAAATTCCGGAAGGAACCGAAGCAGGGTAAGCGGGGTCTCCCGCAATTCGCTTTTAACCAGTGCGACAGGCAATTTCTGATTGAAAAGATACCGGATCATCCACCGAAGGATAAACACCAAGGGTAAGGAGAAAAGGCCAAAGAGGAAAAGAGGGTTTTGCCACGTGTATCCCGAAAGGGTAGCCGGGTCAAACCAGGACAGCGAATACCACGGAGCCATCGTCTTATCCATGCTTCACCTCCTCCGTCCTTCTATTGAACTGGTCTTGTGAAAAGGTTCGCAGCGGCTCAAAGACTTCGGGTGAAGAACTGCCGTCGCGGGCATACACCATCCTGTCGATGGCATGAAGGGCCTTCCCCAACGTTTCATCTGCAGCCATTTTCAGAATCTCCTTCGTGGTGAATTTGGTGTAGGGCCTGCCCACCAGGCTTTCCATGTATTTCTTCCAATCCACCAGCGCGGCTTCCGCCCCGGCATACGTATTTTCCTTTCGCAACTTTTCTATGTGCTGAGCGAATCGCTGCAGGAAAGCCAGGTGATTTTTATTGAGCCGCCTCAACAAAAAGTATCGCCTTATTTTTTTTCCAAAGACAATTCCCACGATAATAAGAATAAGGATCAGGACGCCCCCGATCAGTAAGAAGAGGGGGTAATTCAAAAGCCATCGTACGTCGAGGTAATCCGCATTGTATTTCAGGGGCAAGTCTTTGGCCGTTACCGACTCCGGGATTACTTTCACGGAAGTTTTGATAAAGAGGGTGTCGGGCTGGGCATAGACCGCGGTACAATCGGTCCGGTTTAAAACAAACACCGGCAATCCGAGCCATTGCACACTATCGAGTTCGTATGTGGAAAGGAAGTAGACGGCGCTATCCACACTGACTTGATGGTTCGTGTGTGTGGGGAAATAGGTTTTCCTCTCGAGCTCAAAGGGTGCAAAAGAGAAGGTCGAGTCGGGAAACACGACGGATTGAGAAGATGGATGATGAACTGAAAACGAATAGGGTACCCGTTCTCCGATCTTGATGGTGTCTTTTTGAAACCGCCCCCGGACAAGGATCTGCTGGGCGGGCGCCCGGATGCAAAACAAAATGCCGGCGAGAAGTAAGAATGAAACCCTGCTAAACACTTTTCACAGTTTTATTTCTCACCTTAAATAACTTGAGGAGTTTAGGGACATAATTTTCATCCGTGTCAATCGTCACAAAATTAATTTGATGCTTGCGGCTGAAATCCGTCAATTCTTTTTCCCGGACGCCGTGGTGCTCCCGGATGCGGTTACGGAAATCGCCAAACGAGGTGTTAACCCAAAGTGTCTTTTTACTTTCTTTATCCTGAACGGGGATAATGCCCAGCCTGGGCAGTTGTGTCTCCCGCTTATCGCTGATACGAATCATTACTAAATCATGCCTGCGGGCTAGCGATTTGAGGCCGTGCTGGTACCCTTCATCAATAAAATCGGAAATCATGATGATCACCGCACGACGTCGTATTGAATTCAACGCAAAGGATATGGCTTTATTCAAATTGGTCTTCAGCGATTTTGGTTCCAGCTTGGCGAGGGAGTAAATCAGCTGATAAGCCTGGACGGTTCCTTTGGCTGGTTTGATAAATTTCTCCCGTGCATCCGAAAAGCAGATGAGTCCGAGCTGGCTGGACTCCTTTGCCCCCGCCAGTGCCAGTACGCCGCAAATTTCCATGCCGATGTCCATTTTTGTTTTACCCGGGCTCCCAATATTCTGCGAAGCACTCACATCGAGGATGAAAAAGATCGTCTGCTCTTTTTCCTCCCTGAAGGTCTTCACGAAGGTCCCATGCCCTTTCGCGGTAACATTCCAGTCGATGCTACGGATATCGTCGCCGTATTGATACGGGCGTACATCATCAAATTCGAGTCCGGATCCCTTGAAAATGGAGTGAAAATCACCCTGCATTTGGCTGTTGATCGCCTTCCGGATCTGGATCTCGTACTTGCGAAGTTTTTTAAGCAGTTCTTTCAACCTTGGCCTGGTTTTAGAGGGTCAAAAATAAAGTAATTATGACTAATTTTGACTCGTTTAAAATGGTATCAACGATAAATTTGACCAAAGGTAGCTCCTGGAAGACGATCCTGGTGGTGGTTATTTCGCTTTTGTCGCTCTATTCCTGCAAAAAAACGGGACGCCCCGACGATGTTCTCAGCCAGGAAGAGCTTGCTGATTTGATGGTGGAGTTCTACCTCGCAGAAGGAAAAATTAATACCCTGGGTATTCAGCGTGATTCTGCGATGAAGCTCTTTCTGCCCTTCGAGCAATCCGTTATGACAAAGAAAAAAGTATCCGATGAAACCTTGAGCAGAACGTATAGGTACTATCTGGACCATCCGCTCGAATTTGAAAAGGTATATGACGCTATTATTGATACCCTTAGTTTGCGTGAAACGAAGGCGAATCGGATACAACCTAGGTAACAGGTAGTTGGTAATCGGTGATCGGTAATCGGTGTGTGGAGTATACCTAAGAGACGTCTTCAGCTGGACGAACTCAACTTGCGCCTAACTCGTAATGAATATGAAAATCTACCGATTACCGATTACCGATCACTGATCACCGATTCCTACAAACTCGATCCAATGTTATACTCATGACGGCACCCGATGTTGAAGAAAAGCTTGGGTTTGATCTCCTTCGGCAACGGTTGAATACGTATTGCCTGACCGGGTTGGGTGTTCGGGAGGTAGAGAAAATTAAGTTCTCCCGGGATTTCAAGGAAATCAAAACACAGCTTGGGCTCACCTCGGAATTTAAACAGATATTGGAAAAGGCGGAAGCGTTTCCTTCCCATCATTTTTTTGACGCCGAAGAATACCTACAAACTGCTGCGATCGAGGATAGCTTTTTGGAAGCCGACGTGCTGCTAAAAATTGCGCTATCGCTTGCCACCGTTTTTGAATGCAAGACATTCCTGGCCAAAACCGCCGACGTTTATCCCGAACTGAACCAGCTCGGCTTACCGGTAAGCCTTTCCAACCGGGTTCCTTCCTCTCTTCTTTCAAAAATAGATGAAGCTGCTAACGTGAAAGACCATGCCAGTCCGGAATTGGCCCGGCTGAGAAAGCAATTGCGGGAAGAACAACATCGCGTACGGAGGATTACCGATCAACTCTTTCGCGAAGCGGCTAGCCTGGGTTGGGTACCGGAAGGCGTTTCCGCTACAATTCGCGATGGCCGGGCAGTCATACCCGTCCTGGCCGAGCACAAGCGAAAGCTTCGCGGTTTTATTATGGATGAGTCGGCCACGGGGCAGACAGTCTATATTGAGCCTGCCGAAGTGCTGGAGGTCAATAATGAAATTCGCGACCTGCAACATGCCGAGCGGAGGGAAGTGGTTAAAATTCTGAAAGACCTGACGGGCCTGTTGCGGGAGAACCTGGAAGGATTGTATCAATCGTATCATTTTCTCGCTCAACTGGAGCTTACCCGGGCCAAAGCAAAATTAGCGATCGATTTACACGCTGAATTGCCACAGTTGAAAGAAGGCCCTGACTTAAACTGGCTTCACGCCCGGCATCCGTTGTTGTATTTAAGTTTGAAAGGCAAGCGTGAGGTGATCCCGTTAACGATTGACCTGACGGCAACCAATCGCATGCTCCTGGTTTCGGGGCCCAACGCCGGAGGGAAATCGGTATGCTTGAAAACGGTAGGACTTATTCAATACATGGCCCAATGCGGACTGCTGGTACCCCTGCACGATCGATCTTCAGTGGGTGTTTTTTCGGAGCTATTCCTTGACATCGGTGATCAACAGTCAATCGAAAATGATCTCAGTACCTACAGCTCCCACTTGCGCAACATGGCCTACTTCATTGCGCAGGCCTCGGAGTCAACCCTGGTCTTGCTGGATGAACTGGGCTCGGGTACGGATCCGAATTTTGGCGGGGGTATAGCGCAGGCCGTGTTGGCTACCCTTCTTGAAAAAAAGGTCTGGGGCATCGCCACTACCCATTATTACAATTTAAAACTCTTTGCCGAAAACCGGTCAGGCATCCGCAACGGGGCCATGTTGTTTGACATCAGGAAGCTGGAGCCTCTTTTCCAGTTGGAGATTGGGCGTCCCGGAAGTTCGTTCGCACTGGAGATCGCGCGGAAAACCGGCCTCCCTTCCGAAACCATTGAATCGGCGGAAGTCATTATTGGAAAAGAATTAACAGGGCTGGACAGGCTGATGAAATCCGTAACGGAAGAAAAACAATCGCTGGTCAGAAAAGAGGCGGAACTAAGGGAGAAGGAAAACCTCCTGACGCAGGAGTTGGCCAAATACAAAAAACTGTCCTCCGAATTGGAAGGGCGGAAAAAAGAGATCATCAATTCAGCCAAATCGGAAGCCTCCTTTATATTGAAGGAAACAAACCGTGAAATTGAGAAAACCATCCGCCATATTCAGGAGAACAAGGCGGAGAAAAAGGAAACGCGAAAAGCACGGCAGGGTCTGAAGGCCCTTACTGAAAAAGTACTTCCGGCGGAAGCCCCGGGGATTGTACTGAACGAATTGTTCAAGGTAGGTGATAAAGTGAGGATCATCGGTCAGGAGGTGACAGGAACCGTCATCTCCGCAAGTGGGAGTAAAGCAGTGGTTCAGTTTGGAGATCTCCGTTCTACACTCCGGATGGAGGAACTTGTGAGGAGTGATCAGGCCGATCCTTCTCTTTCTTCTTCAAAGGCGAGGTCCTATGGACTGGACTTGTATAAAAAACAATCGCAATTTATGAGTACACTGGATATCCGGGGTAAACGGGTAGATGAGGTGTTGCCTTTATTGGACCGGTTTTTAGATGATGCTATTTTACTGGGTCAGGGAGAATTAAAAATTCTACACGGAAAGGGCGAAGGTGTGCTGAGAAAAGTGGTGAGGGAGCGATTAAAATCGGTTCGGCAAGTAGCTGCCATAGGCGATGAGCATATTGAGCGTGGTGGAGATGGGATAACGGTGGTGGTATTAAAGTAAAAATGTCCCGCGGACCGCGGGACATTGAAGAATGGTATTTATTTTTTTCGTTAGTGACCAAAAGTAAAGATCCAATCCCCGGTCACATTTGCAGTACGATTAGTATAACCATTTCCGGCAAATGAAAAACTCATATTGAGGTTGGTCGCGGTCACAGCATACTGTACAATAACAGGCGGAGTGTCGTTGCGGGATAGGTCGGTTGTCGAACCTGTAACAAAAGTAAACTGGCCACTCGACGGCCAAGGGCTTAACGCAGGCCTGCCGGAGGTGCTAAAATTAAAAGTAGTTTGCCCTTTGGTGCCCGATAAGGTCAATTGAAAATTTGGGTAATCCGTCATTTTATCGACCCCACCCAGCGTTACGGCTGTTACCTTCCAGACTGCTTTGTTCAACAAATCCAGTTGCTGATCCGTAAACGGTACGGGCTCATCCTTATGTTTCTTGCACCCGGCATACATCATTAAAAAACATACAATCCCCAGTGCCAAGACGATTTTACTTGCAAATTTCATGTCCAATGGTTTTAAAACTTCTTAAATTTAACAAAAGCAAGGTTCAAAAAAAACCCGCCAGGGCAGGTTGTTGTGCAGCCCTTGGTTTTCAGGGTTTAATCGGGCGCTCCAGTGGTTTGTAACCTTACCGATAGGTTGAAATATCAATTTTTTGTGCTGTATTGGGATATTCTGCTTCCTGATTGGAGGCAATAAAGACCATTAATCCCGGGGGAAGGTGTGAAAACTGATCCCAGTACCACTGGATGGATTTCTTATCCAGGTTGGTGGTCGGCTCGTCAAAAAAGAGGATGGCGGATTCCGATAAGAATGCTAATCCGAGTTTGAGCCGTTGCCGCATGCCCGAGGAAAGGTTCGAAATCAATTTTCCGGAGGCATGGGTGAGTTCCATCTTTTCAATAATTTCCTGAATGGACCCCCCCCTTGTTTTCTTGAAATGGAAATGAAAGCGAACCATCTCTTCCAATGTAAACTCTTCGATCAACTCCTGGTAAGGCGTGGCAATGGACAAATAGCTAAAAATTTCCTCTACGGGGATGACTCCCGGGCCCTGCGAATACCTCAGTGTTCCCATACTTTGGGGAAGTTGGCCCCAGAGGATTTGTAGCAGGGTAGACTTTCCCGATCCATTCGGACCTACGATAGCATAGGTATGACCTGATTCAAAGATGCAGGTTACGTTCTTAAAGATCCACTCGCGGTTAAACCGTTTTCCAAGATTTTCAACCGCGATCTTCATTCAAACGATGAAGTACTGGTGGAAAAGCCTTTCATGATCCCGCGTTCCGATCCCCGGATGAACGTGACAATGTACTCTTTTTCTGTGCTGGTGGGCAGCTCCTTTTCAACCAGGTCAATGGCTTTCGAATTATTAAGTCCTTTTAGGAAAATGTACCGGTAGATCTCCTGGATTTCGCTGATCTTGTCAGCATCAAAACCCCTGCGCCGCAAACCGATGGTGTTGATGCCGCAGTAGGTGAGGGGCTCCCGGGCGGCTTTAGTATAGGGCGGGATATCTTTTCGCACGAGCGACCCTCCGGAGACCATGACGTGCGCACCGACTTTTACGAATTGATGTACGGCGCTCGAGCCACCAATAATGGCCCAATCATCAATTTGTACATGGCCTGCCAGTTGCACCGCATTTGCCAAAATGCAATTGTTGCCAACGATACAGTCGTGTGCGATGTGCACGTACGCCATCAAGAGGCAATTGCTGCCGACGACCGTCTTGTATTTGTCGGACGTCCCGCGACTGATGGTGACGAACTCCCGGATCACGGTATTATCGCCAATAAAAGTCTCGGTTTCTTCTCCAGCGAATTTCAGGTCCTGTGGAACCGCGGATATGGAAGCACCGGGAAAAATCTTAACATTCTTTCCGAGGCGCGCACCTTCCCAGATCACGACATTGGCAGCGATCCAGCTTCCATCCCCAATGGTTACGTTTCGTTGTACGGTAGCAAAGGGCTCAATCGTAACATTGCTGCCAATTTTTGCTTCGGGGTGAACGTTTGCGAGCGGATAACTCATGAATCTTTTCGTACAATTCCTGCCGTCATGGTTCCTTCGCATACCAATGTGCTGCCCACATAACCACGACCATTCATCTTGGCGATGCCCCGCTTCACCCCCAGGTCCGCCCGCAGTCCGTTGCCCCAGTAGCCGTCTGAGACGCCCTGCTCGATAGCATCGACTCCATCCCAGGCCCAGTTGGGGCTGGTGCGCCGGGGACTGGGGACGATCCGGACGTTATCCCGCCGGAGGTCGATGCCCGCCTCCTCTAGCAGGCGCTTCATCGTCAGGCCGGGGTCGGCCGATGCGCTCAGGCGCAACCCTTTCACCCCACTGACGTCGCCCCGTTCGCATTTGACGTCAGAGCGGACGGCCAGGAACCAGTAGTTGTATTGGGAAAGAGCGCACAGGAGGACACCGCCCCGCCAGCCGGGGAAGGTCCGCAGGCCGGTGTAGGGGGACCCGCCGAAGAAGTCAATGGCCCCGTCCTTCAGGGCCTGCGATGGATCCGGCGGCGAGAAGACGAACTCCATGTCGACGCCTTCCTGTTGGAAGAACCCGAGCTGCACGGCAGCGATGGCCACGAAGTAAGAAGGAGAGATCGCGTCAGCAACGGTAAGCCGCATCGTATCCTCCACGATTCCGTCTCGCTCGATGCCGGTCCTCGCGATTCTCGGTGTGACAGCTTTGGCAGCGGATGGCGGGATGATACGTGCTCACGGCATGGTTGACCACGGTCAGGATCCTGACCGCCTTCTCCTCGTAGAACGACACCGCGCGCTCGAGCTGGGCGGGCCTGATGCTCGTGTAGATCTGGGTCGTGTCGAGCCGCGCGTGGCCAAGCAGGGCGCGCACCTGCTCGAGGTACTGGTCAATCAGCAAACCCGCAGCGCGCGCTCACCACGACGTCCACGATCGCCTTGCGAAGATTTCCACGAGGCTGCCCTTCCCAGATGCTCCACTATGGATCCCTTCCGACGTCACTAGCGGGGAACGTGGATGCTTCCAGCGCCGATAGTCCGAAAGCCGGGGATGAGCGTTCCGTTCGCGGGCAGCGTGTCGCACAAGTATCCGTTGCCGCGGCGCTGCGTCTGAGGAAAGCCGGAGCGATGTTCGCGCTACTTGAGATCCGGGTCCGTGATCCAGAAACTCGGTGAAGGTTTCGTAGGATCGGCGACGCGAGGAGCAATGGGGCGCGGGCGTGCGACTCGCGTCATCAGTGATTTCGGCGCGCTTCGGTTGTACCCCTCACCTCCACCCGCTCCGAAGCTAACCACGCGACCACCCCACGACCCCCAATCGCAACGAGTACGACACTAACGAGCAAGACGAGTGCGGGCAACGATGCCCCTACTGCCACTGAATAGACGAGCGCGAAGAGGCCTAACACGACATTGACGCTGTGGTGGGCGATCGCCGCGGCCAGCGCCTGGCCAGGAGGACGAAGCCTCTTGGGTAAGAACGAGAACAGCACACCAGCGGCAATCACGACGTTGACTGAGAGCATGACGGCCCCGATTGTTCGGTGGCCCTGATGAAATAGGAGGTAACCAGCCAGGCCGTCGAGCGGTGGCTCGACGAAGAGCAGGAGGCCGACAATCAGTGCTGCGAGGGCAAATCGACTCATGTTCGCCACTCGCCTCCGGGTTTTCACGGTGCAAGAGCGGGGCCACTCCGGGGGCCGCAGACAATCAATAGATTACGGAGCAAATTCCAAAACTCCGCATGCGGTGCTGACGAAAATGGTGGGGAATGTGCCCGTCCGTCGCGAGCCTCAGAGGCGCATCATGGAGATCTCCTCTGAGTTCGTACCATCAATGCTACCCGATTCACGCGATTGTGGCTTGATCAGAGACGACAGATCAACTACTCCTGATCCCCTACGTCATACCGCAATTCTACGACGAGATCGGCGAAGGCCGCGATCCGGGACCGTGACCTGAGGGCGGCGTGAAGAACGCCTGCCAGCGTCAGTCTCGTGCCTCGACCATGGTGGGCAGAATGACGTGAAAACTCGCACCGCGCGGAGAGTTGTCAGAGGCCCACAAGCGGCCATTGTGCGATTCAACGATGGAGCGGCTGATGGACAATCCCATACCGGTTCCATGAGGCTTCGTCGTAAAGAATGCATA
>Ga0137418_10005542_pt1 | contig 11591 bp, 9 predicted proteins | sample CZODoug3_1_2_16f_FD_122242 | JGI IMG/M metagenome (GOLD analysis project Ga0137418, IMG submission 122242) | Vadose zone soil fungal communities from Angelo Coast Range Reserve, California, USA - CZODoug3_1_2_16fungal (Hybrid Assembly) | ecosystem: Environmental > Terrestrial > Soil > Vadose... | reverse complement strand
TCAAGGCGCCAATATTCGTCAAGGGAGCAATGGCAATCAGCGTGATCTGGTTCGGATAACGCCGAATCTGCTCGAGAATGAAGTCCACCGACGAACCGAACGGCTTGGCCCGCGGTGGCAGTCCCTGTGCCCAGCGCGCATGGTCCAGGGGGACCTTGCTGGTGGTCTCGATTCCGGCGAAAATTGGAATAGCATCCTTTCCCGTTTCGCAGAAAAGTCGATCGACAATCTGCGCTCTCACCTGTGTATTGCCCCACGCGGTGCTTACTCCCAAAAGTTCGATTTCAGGGCTGGATAGGACCAGAGCCAGAGCAAACGCGTCATCGATGTCGTCGCCGATGTCGGTATCGAGGATGACTTTCTCCCGGACGCGATTGGCTGCCTCCTGCTGGGCACGCGCCAGATACCCGGTCGCGACGAAAATTGTTACCAGCCAGGCTGCGAGGCACCGCTTTGTCATCCTCTGCCCCCTTGTCTTCGGCATTGAAATCCAGAAAAAGCTAAGTTGAGCTTTTCTTGTGGTTTTACGATCAAACACCAACCGGAGCACCGGCGGCATCGACCAACTGTTTACGTCCGATCACGAGCCGTGCACGCGTGCATGCTATGGCCACCACCGCGCCCGAGCCGAGCGCCGGCATCCCTAGTATGGCGAATATGCCGACGGATTATCCGAACGCAAAAGTGCAAAGGAGTTCCGCGGGAGAGTACAACGCGTGCGATAAACCTCTCCCCGACCCGGGGGATTGAATCTCGCAACCCGAGCTTCATGCCAGGCAGTAGCGCTATTGGTGTGCGCCATTATAGACCCGCAGAAAAGTCTTGCTCGCTTCACTCTAGAAGCGGCCGCATTCGGGATTTCGGTCCACACGGGTGACTCCCGGGTGGGCTGCCGGTAGCGAAACCTGCCCAAAAACCCGATTCAAGCCGATCTGCAATTAGGAAGTAAAGTGGTTTAAGGTTTGCTTATCCGCTTGATAAATCACGCGGCCTTGGTTGACCGATCATCATCGATGCTCTGCACCGAATGATGTAAACGCCCACGAATGGCCCGAGGGTCCGAGAGAGGAAACCAGAGCACTTGGGTTGCACGCCAGAGCCTCCCGGGGCCAGAAATGTAATGTATCAGGTTGGCTAAAGGCGGAGGTCCGTATTGCTCCATTCGTCTTTTCCACCATTTGACCACTTCCACACACGTCATCAAGGTCCCGATGAGAAACATCGTCGACAGAAGGATCGTGATGGTGCGTTCGGTTCCGTGATTTTGCGTCGCGCTTTTGCTGACTGAGGAAGTAGCACTCATGGGGTCCGGTTTGAACGTGGAAGGCATTTCCACCAACAGCAGGCGTGGTTGTTCCGGTTGTCCCGAAACCTGAACCCCGAGCCAGTGGATTCCACCGGGGGCAACGATATCCGCTGGCAGTCCTCCCAGCGTAGTCTCACCCAGCAGGACCGTGTAGCCTCCGTCAGCATCCGGATGCACGTTCTGTGTCTCCTGCCAGTACGCCGACCCTCCATAGGGCTGGTTGTACATCATGAAGTGCAGGGCGACTGTACCCCCGATGAACCCCCGCTGCGTTTCAGTCAGGTTTCCGGAGAATTTGAATAGACGTTGCACATTGACGCTCTCGCGGAGTGGAGGGGAAAGCGCATGTGCAGAAGAAAACGAAAAACATGCGACGATGAGGCCGACGAGTGGAAGCTTCACAGTCAGTTACCGCGGGATGCCGATTAGGAATCTCTTGCTAGCGACAGTCTGGTAATATTTCGCTGCGGTTTGTATAAGGTAGATCGTGTAGACACAAACGGAATTTCCCTGATTTCCCAATCAGAGGGCATGGATGTCTCGTTGTTCGCCGGTCGTTTTTATCGTCAGGAAGTGGTTGTCGGAAAAACCGTGTAGCCCGGCTAAGCTAGCCCCGCCGCTGCGATTTGGAAAACCTGACGGCCAAATGCAGGTTGCAAAACGCTGTTGCCAGCTAAACCGATAAGCTGGAAACTAAGCAGTCCATGAAAGCCATTGCTATCATCCCTGCCCGCCTTGCCTCAACCCGGCTGCCACGAAAAGTGCTGCGTGAGATCGCAGGCAAGCCGCTGATTGGCCTGGTCTACGAGGCGGTACGATCTTCTCCCCTGTTGGCCGACGTGATCATCGCCACCGACTCAGAAGAGATTATGGAAGTCTGCCGGAACCGAGGGTGGAAAGCGCAGATCACTTCGTCCGCGCATCGCAGTGGGACAGAGCGGGTGCACGAGGTTTCCAATTCGGTGGTGGCTGACGTTTATGTGAACGTGCAAGGGGATGAGCCGCTTATCCGCGCAGAGCATATTGCTACGTTGCTCGAGGTGATGAAGAATCCTTCCGTACCCGTGGGAACCGTGATGACACCCGCCGGCGCGGCGGACATCTCCAATCCTAACGCGGTAAAGGTGGTTGCCGATTTGTACGGCCGAGCCCTTTATTTCTCGCGGGCCACTATTCCATTCGACCGCGACGACACCCAACCGCGTTATTATAAACATCTCGGCGTTTATGCGTACCGAGAAGCCGCGCTCAACCGGTTCGTGAGCCTGCCTGAGTCCACGCTCGAGCAAAGCGAGCGGCTGGAGCAACTGCGTTTTCTGGAAAACGGCATTCCGATCTATGTGGGCGAGACTCCCTATGACACAGTCGGAGTGGATACGGACGAGGACCTGCAACGTGTGGCTGAGATATTACAGCGCGGAAGTCGCTGACAGGCCCCGTAGGCCATACGAGTTACGTGCTGGGAGTTGCGGCCCCTTGCCTCCGACTCCACGCTTCAGCAGCCGCGACGCGCTTGGAGATGGCGGGGTGCGAGTGAAAAAGCAATTCTATCCACTCCGAAGGCGTGCGCTCTGCAAGGTTCTGCTCGGCTAGCTTGTTCATCGCGGAAATGAAAGGCTCCACGCTGACGATCGACTCGAAGGCATACCGATCGGCTTGCCGTTCGTTGAAGCGCGAGTAAGCATTCATCGCCGGCATCAGCAACACAGAAAGTAAGGCAGAGACCAGCACGAGCAAAGGCAGGTTGGCAAAGTCAGAGAGTTCTTCGAACATGTGCTGATCAACGGCGTAATGAAGCACCCAGTTCGCTGCCCAGAACCCAGCAAACGTAATCGCCGCCTGCACCATGATGCTTTTCAGAATGTGCCGGTGGACGTGATGTCCCAGTTCGTGGGCCAGCACCGCTTCAATTTCTTCCGGAGCGTAGTGGTCGAGCAAGGTGTCGGCCAGGATGATGCGCCGCGTGTTGCCCAGTCCGGTCAGGGCGGCGTTGGCTTTCTTGCTCTTTTCGGAAAGCTTCCAGCGATAGACTCCGCGCACGCGCGTTCCGGCGCGCTCACTCAGAAGTAGGAGACGGCGCCGCAGGTCTTCGTTGTCCAGCGGCTCAAACTTATAGAAGATAGGAAACAGGATTACCGGTGCAAGCTGGGCCAGCATGATGAACAGTCCCATGAAGAGCGCCCACATTACCAGCCACCAATGCTGCGGGGATTGGCGGATTGTGAAATAGAGCAACTCGACGACGAGCGCCGCCATGATGAGGCCGACGAGAAAGCCCTTCACTTCATCCCAAATCCAGGCGCGCAGCCGTTGATTCGAAAGTTGGAACTCCCGCTCCAGCCGGAAACCGTAGTAGTCAAGGCCGAAACCGAGCGTCTTCCCGATGGCCAGCAACAACAGTACATACAGGAATAGAGCCAGCGTGTAGTTCTGAAAACCCCAGAGGTAGGCAAGGTCCCGCAACCAACCGGACCAGCCCGTAGTCAGCAGGATAATCATGAACAAAAGCCCAACCAGAAAGTCGGCAATCCCCAGCCAGCGCCGGATGCTGTTGTAGCGGCGTGCTTCCGGAGAATCGGAGGGAGTGGAGGTCGGGCTTGATGCAAGACTCATGTCTGCCAGAAGTATCGCACTTCTGCCGTAAAAAATGGCCCTCAGAAAACGGTGGGACAATTTCGTTGCAGGGCAGGTTGATGTCTCGGGGGAAGCGACCCTACCCGCTGCTTCTTACGAACTGCTCTCCGCTGGCGAGAATTTCGCGGACCAACTCGGGCGAAGCGGCTTCGGAGTAGAGGCGCAGCAGCGGTTCTGTCCCGGACGCGCGGAACAAGACCCAGGCTTCAGCGCCATTCCCGCTCGTAGGCGCATCCAGAAAAAACTTAACGCCGTCCATGTGTTCCTTCTTGATCACGCGGTAATCACCCAAGCTCTTGGTGCCTTCGGCTCGTGCACGCTGAATGGCAAACTGCTTCACCGGTTCAGAAATGTGCAAGTCGCGCCGCCCATAATGATGCGCGCCGAACTCACGCTGCAAATCTGCAACCAATTGTCCCAACGGCTTGCCTTCCTCAGCCATGACATTGGCCAACAGCAGGCAGTTCAGCACTCCATCGCGCTCAGGCAAGTACCGCGAGTAGCCGATTCCACCTGATTCCTCGCCACCAATCAGGATGTCCCGCTCCATCATCAAGTCGGCAATGTACTTGAAACCGATTGGGCACTCGTGGACTTTGCGGCCATGCTTCGCGGCGATACGGTCGACCATGCGCGTAGTGTTGAATGCGCGGACGACATCGCCGGGCCACTTTTTGCGCTCCAAGAGCCACCGCAGCAGAATGGAAAAAATCTTGTGCGAGTCCACAAAGCTTCCATCTTCGGCTACCGCGCCGATGCGGTCGGCATCGCCATCGATAGCCAAGCCGGCATCGCATCTCTCGCGTACCACCGTCTGTTGCAGCCAGGCCGTGTGTGGCTCGATGGGTTCGGGATTAATGTCGGGGAACAGTGGATTCAATTCCTGGCGGATGGCAACATGCTGAACTCCCCGCTCGCTGAACATTCCGGTCAGAAGGCCGCGGCCAGAGCCGTACATGGAATCCACGACGAACTTGAATTTTGTTCGGCCGATGAGGTCCATATCGGCGAAGCGGCAGGCCCCACGAACGTAAGCCTGTTTCAAATCGACCTCCTCAATGTGCGCTTTGTTTCCTTTTGGCAGTGCGCCAGCGCGGAGCTCTTCCTCCACTTTTTTCATGATGGCGGGCGTGGCTGAGCCTCCGAACTTGCCTTTGAACTTCACCCCGTTCCAATTCCAGGGATTGTGGCTGGAAGTGATCATTACTCCGCCGGCGGCGTTCTGATGTTTCACTGAGTACGAGACCGCAGGAGTGGGCACAAAATCGTTGGCGAGTTTAACCGGAATTCCAGCCGCCGCAATAATCTCTGCCGCCACCCGTGCTGCTCCTGGTGAAGCGAAGCGGGTGTCGTACCCAACGAAGACCCCCTTCTGACGATCTTCGTACTTCAATACATAGGAGGCGATCGCGCCCGCTACGCGGCGCACGTTTTCGAAGGTGAAGTCGTCAGCGATGATGCCGCGCCAGCCATCCGTACCGAATTTTATCTCCTGGGCCATGGCTTTGGTGGCTGGTAGCTCGTGATTAGGATTCAGTTTGTCGCATCTCAGGAGCGACGTTGGTCGCGGCTGACGGAGCTTGGTCTCACACCAGCTTGTGCAGCTTTTTCTGGTCAAGGTACTTTACTATTTTGCCGACGTCTTGCGCTCGCTGGCGAGTTGTGATCAGCAAAGCATCCTCAGTTTCCACCACCACCAGATCGCTGACTCCCACGGCCGCCACAAATTTGCCCGGGGCGTGCACATAATTGCCCTGGGCGTTCAGAACGAAGTGGCCGGAGCAGGCAATGAGATTGTTTTCCTGCGGGCGACTCTTTGCACTGTGATGCTCGTGCAGCGCCGTCCACGATCCCAGATCGTTCCAACCGAACTCAGCCGGCAAGCAAAACATGTTCCCGCCCTGTTCGCCTTTTGCCGAGCGCGGTTCGAGCACGGCATAGTCCACGCTAATGTTTTCGCATTTGGGATACAGCCTTCGGAAAGTGGCAGCAAACTTGCGCGCGCCGAAGGCAGCGGCAATCTCTTCGAGCAGTGGAGCGGTTTTCGGCAGATGCTCGCGCAAGGCGTTGGCCAGGGTTCGAGCACTCCACAGAAACATTCCGCTGTTCCAGAAATAGTTCCCGGCTGCCACAAACTCGGCGGCTGTTTTGTCGTCCGGCTTCTCTGTGAAGCGACGGACTCTCAGGGCGTTTGCCTCGCAGGCCGCTCCCGCCTCAACGTAGCCATAGCCGGTTTCGGGCCGTGTTGGCCTGATGCCGAGTACAACGATGTTCTCGCCCGCACTGGCGATTTCAATTCCACGCTGCAGTGTGTCGCGATAACGTTTCTCGTCGGCTATGACGTGGTCGGAGGGAAACATGCCGATCACCCCATCAGGATCTGTCTTCAGCAAGAGAAAAGCAGCGAGTCCGATCGCAGGAGCGGTGTTCCGCCCAGCTGGCTCAGCCAGTACTTGCGCTTGAGGCAACTTGGGAAGCTGGCGCAAGAGCGCAGGCCGGAGATCGTGGTTAGTGATGATCCAGAAACGTTTCGCCGGAGCCATCGGCCGCAAGCGCGCCACCGTCTGCTGGATCATGCTCTGCTTGCCATCGAGCGCAAGCAGTTGTTTGGCGCGCTTCTTCCGGCTTAATGGCCAGAAGCGCGTGCCTCGGCCACCAGCCAGAATTATGGGATAGAAATTAGAATTCTTCATCACTGATTTTCACGGATTCCAGCCGCAATGATCCATCGTCCAAGACCCCGCATCACTACATTCTGGTTTCGGGCTCCGGCAAAATCTTGCCCGGCACATACGACTTCAAGAATTCGAGCGTCCATTGCGGTCGCACACTGAATTTATCCAACATGGCGGGCACGACAACCGCGTCACCCTTGGCCAATGTGATGGGCTCTAGGCCTGGGATCTCGACCACGCCGCATCCTTCGACGGCAACCAGAATCTGCACCGAACTGTTGCCAGAATCGTCATGCGTCGAAAGTTCTAGGTCTTCCCTGATCTCGAACATGTCCACCACAAAATAGGGAGCGGCAATCAAGTGGGCCTGTCGATTGTTGGTTCTACCGATGGTTTGTGGCGCCGGCCGAATGACCTTTCCGGAGGCCACTCTCTGTTTCACCGCCGCCAGCCCGTCTTCGAGATGCAATTCCCGCGGACGCCCGTAATCGTACAACCGATAAGTCGTATCCGACTGTTGCTGGGTTTCTACAATCACCGAACCCGGGCCTAGAGTGTGCACGGTCCCGCCTGCAACGTAAATCATGTCTCCCGAGTAAACCTTGAGCCAGTTCAGCAGGTCTTCGGCGCGTTTGTCGTGGATCGCCTGCTCCAGCTGAGCAGTGGTCACACCGAACTTGAGTCCCACCGCGATTTGCGATCCGGGCTTGGCATGCGCCACGTACCAGCACTCGGTCTTGCCCCACGGCTGGCCGATCTGACGGGCGCGTTCATCGTCGGGATGCACCTGCACTGACAGTTTCTCGTGCGGAAAAAGAAACTTCAGGAGCAACGGAAATCGCCGCGCATCGCGTGCCGCATCGCCCACTAAGTCTCGTTGATACTGTTCACTGAGTTGGGAGAGAGTCTTTCCTTTCAGTGGGCCGTTGGCCACTTTGCAATCGTCCCCCGTAAGCCAGGCTTCGCCAATTCTCTCTTCGAACTTGTGATTGGGATAAATCGGGGACAGGTCGTAACCGCCCCAGGGCCGGGGATCGAAGCCCGGTAGCATCAAAAGTGGATAAAGACTTCCCATGTTCAACCATATAAAAGGCCGCTCCGGGATGGAACGGCCCCTTTTTCAAACTCCAACCCTGCTTGTATCCGAGGATCTCAGGGGCCTGAAGCCCATTCTTGTTTTTGGCCTTAGGCGGCAGGGCTGAAGCCGCGCCCTTCCCAAACCGGTGGGCTGAGCGATCCGACAAACGCTGGCTTACAGCGCCGCAAAAAACTTCCGCATGCGCTCCAGGCCGCGATCCAATTCCGCCTTCGAGGTGGCGTAGGAAACGCGGATGTGGTCGCTGGTGCCGAATCCTTCGCCCGGCACCGTGGCCACGTGCGCTTCGCGGAGCAAGCGTCCGGCCACGTCCGACGCCGACTTCACGTTTGCCCGCCCCAGAAGAGACGAAATGTTGGGGTAGGCGTAGAAGGCACCCTCGGGCATGGTGCAGGTCACCCCCGGAATTGAGCGTAATCCTTTCACCACATGGTCACGCAGTTCAATATATTCGCGCCGCATCTGCTCAACGCACTCTTGCGGTCCATTCAAAGCTGCAACCCCGGCCTTCTGTACGATCGAAGTGGGATTGGAAGTGGATTGGCTTTGCAGCTTGGCCATTGCGCTCACAACCGGGGCGGGGGCGAGAGCGTAGCCCAGACGCCAGCCGGTCATGGCATAGGTCTTCGACAGTGAGCCCAAGACGACGATGCGCTCCTTGTATTCGCGCAACGATCCCACGGAAAAGTTCTTGCCGGTGTAGTTCAGGTAAACGTAGCACTCGTCGGACAGAACCCAGATGCCGCGCGCCTGCGCCAGGCGGATGAGTTCGGTCATATCCTCCGGGCGCATCACCGCGCCCGATGGGTTCGATGGCGAGTTGAGAATGATGGCCTTGGTCCGCGAAGTGATCAAGTTCGCAACCATGTCGGCGGTAACCCGAAAGCCTTTTCCTTCGTCGGACTGCAGCAGCACGCATTGGCCGCCCGCGTAACGAATAATGTCTTTGAACGAAACCCAGTAGGGAACCGGCAGAATCACCTCGTCGCCGTGGTCGACCAGAACCTGCACCGCGTTGAATAGCGCCTGCTTGCCGCCCACGGAGGCAATGACTTGTTCGCGGCGGTAGTCAGAATCGAAATCTACGTCGTGACGGTGCACAATGGCATCGCGCAATTCGCTTGTACCGGCCACCGCGGTATATTTGGTGAAATTACCCTGGATCGCGGCAATCGCCGCGTCTTTGATGTGCTGCGGCGTGGCGAAGTGCGGCTCTCCGGCGCCGAAGTCAACTACGTCGACTCCCTGAGCCCGTAGCTTGTCCGCTTCAGCAACGACCGCCATCGTAGCTGACGGCTCAATTCGATGGATTCGTTCGGTAAGTCTGAGAGCTTCGCTGGTCGCAGTGGTCATGCTTTCTTTTTCCTTTTCCTCGGGGCTTCGACGATCCCACGGATATTTTGCAGCTTGTAGGCGGGCTCCAGTTTTTGCCTCAGCTCATGCTCCACTACCTCCGGCACCAGCCCTTTGACAGGTCCGCCGAGCTGAGCCACTTCGCGCACCAGGCGGGAGCTGACATAAGAATACTTGTCGGCGGGCATCATGAAAACCGTCTCCAGTGTGGGCTCAAGCTTGCGGTTCAGAAGCGCCATTTGCAATTCGTATTCGTAGTCGCTGACGGCGCGGATGCCGCGCAGCACGCAAGTCGCATGGATTGATTTCGCGTATTCCACCATCAAACCGCCGAAGGTATCGAGACGCACATTCTTCAAGTGCGCGGTCAGAGTCGTGAGCATCTGGAAGCGCTCCGCCACGCTGAACATCGGGCTCTTTTCCGAGTTGCGCAGGATTGCCACGACCAACTCTTCAAAGATCTTGCTGCCTCGCTCAATCAGGTCGAGGTGACCATTCGTGGGCGGATCAAACGACCCGGGATAAATAGCGATGCCCTTGTTCAATAGCCCCCTTGCGTAGGCGAAAGCCAGTCTTCCGTTGACAAGCCCCGCGTGCCGATGAGCGAATAGAAGATTCTATGCGGCGGACAACAGAGATGGCAATGAGAACTCCGTGAGGCGCAGAGCATGCGCGCTGCGCCTACAGGGAAACGATTACCGGCGCGCGACCAGGGGTACCTTGGCCCCATCGGTGCCAGTCGGCATGGTTGTAACCCGCGCCCCCTGGGGGGCACTGGGGGCTTGCGCAGGTGCCGGGACGGCGGTGGGCGCAGCCGTAGGGGCCAGCCCCAGCGCCTTGCGCACCTCGGCGTCAAGCTTGCCCATGGTGTCTTTATTGTCTTTGAGGAACTGACGGGCGTTCTCGCGGCCCTGGCCGATGCGTTCGCCTTTGTAGCTGAACCAGGAGCCAGATTTTTCCAGTATGTTGCTGTTCACGGCCAGATCGAGCAGATCTCCTTCGCGGGAAATGCCCTCGCCGTAAAGAATGTCGAATTCGGCCTCGCGGAAGGGGGCGGCGACTTTGTTCTTCACGACTTTTACTCTGGTGCGCGAACCTGTGACCAGGTCTCCGTCTTTGATGGCGGCAATGCGGCGAATGTCGACCCGCACCGATGAATAAAACTTCAGCGCGCGCCCGCCAGTGGTTGTTTCCGGATTACCGAACATCACGCCGATTTTTTCGCGGATTTGGTTGATGAAGATGAGGCAGGTGCGCGACTTGGAAACCGTTCCCGTCAGCTTACGCAGCGCCTGCGACATCAGACGCGCCTGCAGACCCATATGACTGTCACCCATTTCGCCATCGAGTTCAGCCTTGGGCACGAGCGCGGCGACGGAGTCCACAACGAGCACATCAATCGCATTCGAGCGCACTAGCGCCTCGGTAATTTCCAGCGCCTGCTCGCCGTAGTCGGGCTGCGAGACCAGTAGGTTGTCGACGTCCACCCCCAGCTTTTTCGCATAGGCGGGATCGAGAGCGTGTTCTGCGTCCACAAATGCGGCCATGCCCCCGGTTTTTTGTGCTTCTGCAATCACTTGCAGGGTGATGGTGGTCTTGCCCGATGACTCCGGGCCGAAGACTTCAACCACCCGACCGCGTGGAAAGCCTCCAACCCCCAAGGCCGCATCGAAGGAGATGGCCCCGGTCGAGATCACAGCGATAGGGACGATGGCTTCCTTCGAGCCCAGCCGCATGATCGAACCTTTGCCAAACTGCTTTTCAATCTGTGACACCGCCAACTCAATTGCCTTGCCCCGTTCATCTGCCATGGGAGTGTGGCTCCTTTTAAAGAGTGCAGAACTAATCTGGCCGGATTATACAGTCATAAAGAAGCGAATAAAAGGCGAATCAGTGAAATTATTGTGAATAACGTTCCGCAATGGGCAACAACTGGGGCAGCGCGTTCCCCGCCCTCATCCTGAGGGCGCCCTGGGAGAGCGGAGGAGCAATGCCATTGGCCGCAAGTTGCGCAGGTCGTTCGCTTCGCTCCGGACGGCCAACGAAGCGCGGTCAGCGGGCCAGCGGCACGGGATGCTCCGCGAATCCAATTGAACGTGAGCCCATTTTGTCTCCTCAACGCTGCAGCAAATCCACCGGCGCCGTCACATCATGCACCCGGAAATACTTGGCCAGGGCCGGATACTTCCGCACCACGGCCTCAAACATGGCATAGGCCACGTTGCGGTAGGAAACGTGTCCTGCCGGTGTGGTGCGCAACTCGGAAATGTAAACGGCCTCAGCAAAATCCATTTTGAAGAGGGCACGCTTGCGGAAGGCCAGAGGTATCACATACTGCGAGTTTTCCGCGGCGCCCGCCGCATCTCGCTTGGCCAAATTCTCCGCCGCGGTCTGCGCACGCCGCATCGCGGTCTGGTAACGATGGCGCACTCCGGCATCTTCCACATCGAGCAACATTTCGTAGCCGTGGTGCGTGGTGAATCCCTGCATCAGCTGGATGCAGCGCCGGTGACGGTGCATGTCCCGG
>Ga0137418_10005541_pt1 | contig 11592 bp, 7 predicted proteins | sample CZODoug3_1_2_16f_FD_122242 | JGI IMG/M metagenome (GOLD analysis project Ga0137418, IMG submission 122242) | Vadose zone soil fungal communities from Angelo Coast Range Reserve, California, USA - CZODoug3_1_2_16fungal (Hybrid Assembly) | ecosystem: Environmental > Terrestrial > Soil > Vadose... | reverse complement strand
GGAACAACAATTTTCTATAAGGACTGGGGAAGTGGGCCGGTCGTCACATTTTCCCACGGCTGGCCGCTCTGTTCCGACGCATGGGATGGCCAAATGTTGTTCCTCGCCCAGAACGGATTCCGCGTGGTCGCCCACGACCGGCGCGGACATGGCCGATCAAGTCAAGCTTGGTCGGGGAACGACATGAATGGGTACGCCGATGATCTGGCAGCTCTCGTCGAAGCGCTTGATCTCACAGATATCACCATGGTGGGCCATTCCACGGGCGGAGGCGAAGTTGCACGCTACATCGGACGGCACGGTACAAAGAGGGTTGCCGCAGCCGTTCTGATCGGCGCTGTACCGCCGGTCATGGTGAAGTCAGCCGCCAATCCGGACGGGGTTCCGATCGAAGTATTTGATGGACTGCGCAGCGGTGTCGCTAAGGACCGTTCTCAGTTCTGGAAAGACTTCGCCATCATGTTCTATGGCGCCAATCGGCGAGGCGCGAAAGTCTCGCAGGGGATGCTGGATCAGTTCTGGCTATGGAGCATGCAGGGCGGTCTCAAGAATGTTTATGACAGCATCAAGGCATTTTCCGAGACCGACTTTCACGAGGACCTCAAGAAAATCGACGTGCCAACGCTGGTCATGCATGGTGAAGACGATCAAATCGTGCCGATTGGTATTTCAGGTAGAAAATCGGCCAAGCTCATCAAGGGAGCTAAAGAGATTTTCTACCCGGGCTTGCCGCATGGCCTCACCGCCACGAATGCAGATCAAGTCAACGCCGACCTGCTGGAATTCCTGAAGTCGGTTCAACGAGCACGCAGGGCATCAGCCTGAATGCTTTACGCCGAGCAGATAGGGTTAGAATCTTTTCATCGGGGATCCCAATGGCGAAGTTGTGCGCGTCGACGTTCCGCTCACATTCGTTGTCCAAAGCGAGTCACAAGTGACTGAGTCCGCACACTCAACGCTTCTCTCAAGCGCCCCGAATGCAGCGCTCCTGTTTCCGAAGTTGAGTCCTGCGCAGATTGCACGGATAGCTTCGCTCGGAGTGATTCGTCCAATCACCCGCGGCGAAGTGTTGATCGACGGCGGCCAAACCAACGTGCCGTTCTTTGTGCTGAAGGCTGGCGAGATCGAGGTCATTCGCCCATCGGCTCTGGACGAGATTCTGATCGCGACTGTCCGGCCGACTCAGTTCACTGGCGACATCAGCATGATCCTCGGTCGCCCCGCGCAGATGCGCCTCCGTGTGCGTACCTCTGGCGAAGTCGTCCAACTGACGCGCGACCAGATGCACGCCCTTATTCAAACCGACGCCGAAATCAGCGAAGTGCTGATGAGAGCGTTTATCCATCGACGTGTCGCGGTGATTGCGCAAGGGATTGGCGACGTGCTGCTCATCGGCTCCGTCGGGTCCGGGGCAACGCTACGAATTAAACAATTCCTAACGCGCAATGGCCACCCCTTCAAGTACCTCGATCTTGACCGGGACGCCGATGTACGGCAATTGCTCGATCGCTTTCGCGTGGAGCCGGCGGATATACCAGTCGTGATCTGCCGCGGCGAGGCCGTACTGAAGAATCCCAGCAATCAAGAGATCGCTGATTGTCTCGGCTTCAATAAAGGGATCGATTACACCCACCGGCGCGATGTCGTCATCGTCGGCGCCGGACCAGCAGGTCTTGCGGCCGCCGTTTACGCGGCTTCCGAGGGACTCGACGTGCTGGTTATCGAGGCGAGCTCGCCTGGAGGGCAAGCGGGCTCAAGCTCAAGAATCGAGAACTACCTTGGATTCCCAACGGGGATTTCAGGGCGAGAGCTGGCCGGGCGCGCCTACGCCCAGGCACAGAAATTTGGCGCCGAGGTCATGATCGCGAAAGGCGCCGCGGAGTTGGTCTGTGAAAACAACGCCTACGGCGTGAGACTCGACGACACCGTGACCATTCCTGCTCGCACAGTGGTCATCGCCACCGGGGCTCGATATCACAGGCCGTCGCTCGAGAATCTCTGTCAGTTCGAAGGTGCGGGTGTCTACTACAACGCGACTTTCATGGAAGCGCAGCTGTGCGAAGGCGATGACGTCATAGTCGTAGGTGGAGCGAACTCGGCCGGCCAAGCCGCGCTTTTTCTGTCGCAGACGGTGAGACACGTTCATCTGCTCGTCCGCTCCAGCAGTCTTTCGGCGAGCATGTCGCGATACCTGATTCGACGCATCGAGGAGACTCCAACAATCCAGGTCAAAACGGGAACCGAGATCGTGGCTCTTGAGGGAACCGAACATCTTGAGCGTGTGCGGTGGCGCGACGGCTCGGGCTCGGTAACGAGTCACGACCTTAAGCACGTATTCCTGATGACGGGGGCCGACGCGAACACCGGTTGGCTGAATGGCCGTGTCGCGCTCGATGCGAAGGGTTTCATCAAGACCGGACGGGATCTGACGAAGGAAGATCTCGCCGCTGCCCGATGGCCGGCCGACCGCTCACCGTATCTGCTCGAAACTTCGCTTCCAGGCGTGTTCGCCGTGGGCGACGTTCGGTGCGGCAGTGTCAAACGCGTGGCATCGGCAGTCGGTGAAGGGTCGATCGCGGTTTCGTTTGTCCATCGCGCGCTAGCTGAATAGTTCAGACTATCGAGATCTCTAATGACCGACCGCCATCAAGACCGTTAAGCATCCGAAGGCGATACAGTGAGAGAAGTGCATCTGCCTCCTTATATACTTAGCTTGGTGATCCCGCCGCTCGCTGTTTGTCAGACTGCCGCGTGCGGTAGTCGGTCACGAAGAACCCGTTGATGTCAGGGTACGACACCAAGCTCGCGAAGCCTGCGAAACTCCCTTCCGACTTTAACTTTTGCGCTGCGCGCGTGAAACCGGTCCATGCAGCAAGAGCCAACGCGCCGCCGACACTGATGCGTCGCACGCCGAGCGCCGCTATGTCGGCGACGCTCAAGCCACTGTCCCGAACCACCAGGACGTTGATCGGCTTCGGCCGAACCGCGTCAACGAGCGCTTTGATCGCCGTGGGATCGTGGGGGCCGGGTGCAAATAGCACGTCCGCCCCCGCCTCAGCGAATGCCTGCAGACGCCGGACCGATTCGCGAAGCGCATCATGATGGCCGACAAGGAAACATTCTGCTCTAGCCGTCAGCAGGACGTCGGCACGGGACTGATTGATCGCCTCGCGCGCAGCGCGCACACGCTCGACGGCGAGCGGCAGCTCGTAAAGCGGCGACGATGGATCACCGGTCGCATCTTCGATCGACAGGCCCGCGACGCCGGCAGCGATGCAGCGGGTGACATTATCGGCCACATCTTTCGGTGACGCTCCGTAGCCAGACGCGAAGTCCGCATTGACCGGGACATCGACCGCTTCCGCGATATCTGATATGTATGCCAGGTTACGCTCACAAGTGAGCGCACCTTCGGAGTCAGGCAGTCCCTGCGAGAACGCAAAGCCCGCGCTGGTCGTCGCCAGCGCCGGGAATCCGAGCTGCTGCAGGTACCGCGCAGAGCCGACATCCCATGGATTCGGAATCACGAAACAGCCTGCCTCATGCAGAGCGCGGAACGCCCCGCGACGGGCTCTGAAGTTCTCTACCGATTCCCGACCTTCCGTTCCGACACGGTGCGTTGTCATCCGTGGTTCGAACTTGTTCATCGCATGCTCCAATCGCTTGACTGAATCGATCCGACTCGCCAAGAGCTAGCTACAGGTGCAGATCATCGTCCGGTCACCAAGCAGATAGTGTAGACCCACCCTGCTTACTCTGGGGCCTAAGCAGGTTCTAGCTCCCGTCAATCAGGACCTATCGCGACTTTGGCCGCAAGAACACAGTTGCCGATTCACCCTGCCATCCATTGGTTCCGGATCGTCGACTGCGCGGAAGTTTCGCCGGATTAGTAACGGGAAGTCGGCTTGTAGGAAGTGATCAGCGATGGCATGTAGCGTCACGCTGTGCCCAACTTCAGAGGTCATCGCGAATTTTCATCGGTGTGCGAGAAAGCCTTTACTTCGCAGTCGGATCGCGACCGATGTACAAGGTAGGGAGAAAAAGCAATCGGAGATTGGAATTTGCCATACACAATCGTGGAGCCATCACTTCTGTCGTCGATAACAGAGGCAAATTCGCTCCAGGGAATGCGCTTTTGTGGGCGCCACCGAAGCGCTGTCTAATGCCTGACGAGTCGATGACGACTCGTCCCGGTAGCGCCCGCAGAATCGCGACTGGAGGCGCCCTGAAGATCGATACAACAATCGGCTTGAAGGTACAAAGGGTCCCCCGGGATTCGGTCTGCTGATGAGCAAACCAAACAGAACCAACCCATAAGGCCTCCTGCCTACGACAAATTCACAGGGCAGTGAGCAAAAAAAACGAGCATCTCTAAGTGATTAAAAACAAAAACCATAAATTGGTCGGGGCGTCCGGATTCGAACCGGAGACTTCCTGCGCCCAAGGCAGGCGTGCGCACAGAAATCCAACGCTGGAGAGATTTGTTCTTGGAATTTCCGTTGAGGAGTCGACTCACGCTCGACTGTGCCATAACTGTGACACAGAAACCTGTTTTTGATGACAAAACTGACGTTATTGACGGTTGGCTTTTGTTGATTCTACGCAAGTTATGAAAGCAGGGAAGCGCCCGAAGAATCCGTAGTTTATAGGGAGGCTCTCAGTTAGTGACTTCCTTTTTCAGCTCTCGAAATTCGGGAACTGCGAACGCATTTTCAAAGGTGATGGAGATGGAAGAGCCTTTGCGGACATTGTTCACGAGCGCGGGGCGGAAACATGCGATGCAAGTTCCGCCTTGATGACGAACGCTCGGGTACACAATACCGGGTGATCCTTCCTCGAGAAGCTCGCTGGCTAAACGTTGGGATTCTTTGTAGCTATCTCGATCCAAACACTTTTCAAAACGTGCATCGCCTCGAATGTCGTAAAACTTGCCTCGAAAATCAACGAGAAATTCGACAAATGAAAAGGTTTCCCTCTCCTGCCAGTTGATTTCCTGGAGTTCCTTGGCCTTGTGGTAGGCCACCTCGAACTCCGAAGTCTCGCGGGAGAAGGCCGCGTACCATGCACCCCGTTCTGACCCGTTGAAACGGCTTCCTGCGGGACTGGCATGCGTGAAAGCCGCATTAACGATATGGAAGTAGGGGATACCAAAAACGAGTTCCCGCACGGTAATGCCTGGAAGCAAGCCAGCTTCCCCCAGCAGGCGATCATTTGTGGCTCCCTCAAGTTCGAATAAAACGTTCAGACCATCGGGATCATCGGTGAGGCGCGTCAGAACACTCTCGTCACGGTCGCTGTACCGGGCGGGAATGAGACGATGGGTGTCGTCGCGAGCAACCTCGGAAACGCGGGGCAGCACCTAGCGGCCGCCGCGGCGAGAGTCCAGAAGTTGCCTGACGCGCAACATGGCTGGCTGGCCGCCTTTTATCATGTATGGAAGGGGCGCTTCCCCTTCAAACATCGCGTTTTCATTCGGCAACTGTACCCAACGGTCGGCGAGCTTCTTGCTATAGAGAATATTTAGTGCCTTAAAAATACCGGTCAGGATGGAAATCCTGGTCAGTCGGTCCTGGTCGAGCGTTCCGCGCGGTTTTCGCTTCAACTCGTAGAATGCGCCATTGGACATGCCGCCGAGCAATCGCCGGGCGTCCTCATCACGCAATTCCCAAAGGTCACGAATTTTCAAGAACGCTTGCACTGCCGAAGGTCCCAATCGCTTTTGGACGTCCTTGCTCGAAAGATCGGCTGGCCTCTCCCAGGCAATCCCTGCGCCTACTCGATTCATGGTCGCCACGTTTAGCTCCTTTAATCACTCCATATATGGAGCATTATACATCCATTATTGGATAGGATCAATCGTTCGTTCGCCCATGACAACTGAGCCGGAAACGCTCAGCGACGCCAAGGGTAAGCAAATGCCACTACGGGACGGCACAGCTACACTCGCCGACACTCTTCCGAAACGGTGAAACCAACCATCCCGGCTACTTGCAGGCTTCTTCGCGGTCTACCAGACGTCTGAAGTCGTTTTCGGCTTCGGTGTGGCTGCCGTATTTGCCCCTTTCATATTCTTTCTTCACCACCTCAAGAATTCGTTGAATGGCTCGACGGCACGGGGCAGTTTTGTTAATTCTAAGTTGCGTCGCCAGTTGGTCGAGGAAGCCAGCGCCCATGAGCTGGATTATACCGATGTGGTCGTCGGTCAGTGTGAAAGGGATAGCCTCCGAAGGCTGAAACCGGGAAAATCCGTCGTTTGACTGTCTGCAAACCGGAGGCGTAGCATCTGGTTCGGCACCATATTCGGCTGCCTACCATGCATCGCATGAACGACGGTTCGGTGTAGGAACGTCAAATCCGTGCTTCGCCTTGTCAACGCTCGCCGTTGGATGTGGTTTGGTTCCGTTCTGGTCTGCTTTGCCTCGATTGCTCTGCTCGTTATTGCGTTTCGCCCCGGGCTTTACACTGGGGGGCAGGTCTCTTCCGTGCTGCTGGCCCTTGTTTTGACTGCTCTTCTAGTTGCCATCGCGCTCCACGTCCGTTTCCTAATTCTGGCAAAAAGGGAACAGCGCGAAACCGCAAACGCGCTGGATGCCGCGGAGCGGGAATACAAGGCCGTCTTCGATAGCACACTGGATGGCATTTTGATTATCGACGACCAGGGGATCTGCGTCGAAGCTAATCCAGCGGCACTGACCTTATTCGGCACCGACCGCAACGTACTCGTGAGTCGACCTATTGTGAAGTTTTTCGAGGGCTCAGGAGATTTCAGAGACAGTTGGAATCGATTTTTGGAGCACAAAAACGAACACGCCGAAACGCGGGTTTTGCGAGGAGATGGCGAGACGATCGTTGTTGAATACACGGCGAAGGCGCACTTCTTGCCCGGCAAGCATGTGGCTGTGCTTCGCAACATCACCCGGAGAAAGCACGCGGAAGAAGCCTTACGCGAGAGTGAAGAGCGATTTCGGCAGATGGCCAGCAACATCCAGGAGATTTTCTGGATGCTGGATGCCAAGAATCTGAAGGTTCTCTACGTCAGCCCGGCATACGAAACGATCACAGGCCGAACCAGCGAGTCACTCAAAGAGAATCCCAAATCATACGAAGAAGCCATCCATCCCGAGGACCGGATTCGAGTGCTTTCTCGATTGGGCGAATCGGTCGAAAGCGGCCGGCTGGACGAGGAGTTCCGCATCGTCAGGCCGGATAACCTAACCCGCTGGGTGTGGGTCCGCGGATTTCCAGTCCGTGATTCTGCTGGGATTGTCCGGCGCCTTGTGGGAACTGCCCAGGATGTTTCAGCGCGAAAATCGGCCGAACAGGAAATAGCTCAAAACCTTGATATGGCCGAATCGGCGCGCGCCGAAGCTGACGCGTTTCGAAAGACAACTCTTGCACTCACCCAGAACCTCAGCATGGACTACGTTCTGGACACGCTGCTCCAGTCCCTTTTGAAACTGGTTCCTTGTGAATCAGCTCGCATCGTTTTGGTAGAAGCTGAGACCCGCCTATTCCTTGCACGCGAGGTGCAGGGGACTGAAACAAGTCATCGGGTTCCGAAATGTCCGGCAACGTTGGATGCGAAGGACAGCGAGTTTCTGATGCACGTTCTCGCAGGCAGGAGCTGTCTGCTCATCACGAACACTGCCGTAGAGACAGGATGGAAGGCCTTCAAGGGCTTTTCCCATCTACGCTCCTGGTTGTGTGTGCCGCTCGTTGCATCGCAACAGGTGCTCGGACTTCTGTCCCTGGGAGATACTCGTGCCCAGACGTTTACCCAAGAGCATTTGCGCCTGGCCAAATCACTCGCAATCCCTGCTGCGGTTGCGATTCAGAATGCCCGGCTTTACGAGCAAGCGGAGATCTTTCGTACCGAACTCGAACAACGTTTGGCCGATTTGGAGCAGGCACAGAAAGAGCTTCGAGAAGTACAGCAGGGCAGGGAATTGTCCTAGATATTCTGATTCTGGACCCCTGCCGGTTGGAGTCTTCAAGTGGCGCCTTCAACACGACCTTACATGGGAGCTACGCCCTACAATGGCGGTGTCACGTTCCGCTTGTGGGCACCGTTTGCATCCGATGTGCAGGTGCAGGGGGACTTCAACAACTGGAAACCTGGCACCCCTCTATTTTCCGAAGGGAACGGCTACTGGAGCGCAGACCTGCCCGGAGCAATGGTCGGACAGCAATACAACTATCTCCTTACAAACGCCGCGTCGGGAGCGGTGCTCACGCACGTTGATCCGTATAGCCGCGCATTCCAGAAGCGTGGCGGTTCAAGCTGGATCGCGCCGAGCGACACGCAATATGCCGACAGTTCCTATACAACGCCTGCCTGGAATGAACTGGTGATCTACGAGTTGCACGTCGGCACATTTACACTTGATCAAACCTTGTCACAACCGGGCGGGACGTTCGATTCGGCGGCGACGAAACTCGATTACTTAAAGGATCTCGGGATTAACGCGATCGAGATCATGGCGGCGGGCGAGTTCGAGACTGATACTTCCTGGGGATACAACCCAGCTTACATCTTCGCAATCGAGGAACAGTATGGCGGACCGGACGGGTTCCGTGCGTTCGTGCAAGAAGCACACAAACGCGGCATTGCGGTGATTATGGACGTTGTTTACAACCACTTGGGCTATCCCGCGGGGGATATGTGGCAGTTTGACGGATGGGGCCAAAATGGCAAAGGCGGGATCTATTTTTACAACGACTGGAGGAGCGCGACTCCGTGGGGCGATACACGGTTTGACTACGGTCGGCCGGAAGTGCGGAACTACATTCTCGACAACGCGCGGCGCTGGCTGCAACAGCGATTTGCTGATGGCTTGCGCTGGGATGCCACCGGCTGGATTCGCAACGTATACGGCAACAACAACGATCCAGGAAACGACTTATCGGACGGATGGTCACTCATGCAAGCGATTAACGCGGAGATAAGACAGAGCCAACCCTGGAAGATCAGTATCGCCGAGGATATGCAGGCCAATGAATGGGTAACGAAAGACATCAGTGTTGGCGGCGCGGGCTTCGACGCGCAGTGGGAAGCACAATTCGTGCATGCAATACGTTCAGCGATTATCCCTGCGGATGATTCGGCGCGAAACATGTATTCCGTCCGCGATGCAATCAGCCATGGCTACAACGGCAATGCGATTGAGCGCGTTGTCTACACCGAATCGCACGATGAGGACGCGAATGGACATTTTCGCGTCCCAGAAGAAATTTGGCGCGGCAATGCGAGCGGCTATTTTTCGAAGAAACGCTCGACCTTAGGCGCCGCGCTCGTTTTCACGGCGCCCGGGATTCCGATGATCTTCCAGGGGCAGGAATTCCTCGAAAATGGTGATTTTAGTGATACGAAGCCGCTCGATTGGACCAAACGGCTGACCTTTAGCGGCATTCTGACCATGTATCGCGATCTGATCCGATTGCGGCGGAATTGGTTTAATAATACGGCAGGCCTGAAAGGGCAGTCACTAAATGTGTTCCACGTGAACGACGCGGCGAAAGTAATCGCATTTCACCGTTGGGACCGCGGCGGAGCGGCAGATGATGTGGTTGTGGTCGTCAATATGGCGAACCGATCGTACGACTCCTACTCGATCGGTTTTCCGCGCGCAGGCGCGTGGAACATCAGGTTCAATAGCGACTGGAATGGTTATAGCTCTGATTTCGGCAATCAGTTGTCGTATGACACTACCGTGAGTCAACCCGGTAGAGATGGGATGCCATACAGTGGCGATGTCGGAATCGGCCCCTACACCGCAATCATCCTGTCACAAGGATAGTCTGGAACAGCACTAACAATCTTCCTGGCTACTCTCTCGCAAATTCTGCGAAATTGAGGACCTTCAGGGTCCGGTGACTACCTGTCCCAGCGAACGACCTAAACGTCAGCGCGACTGCCCGCGCCAGAGGGAATTCGTAACCTTGAGTTAGGGACGCGAGCAAGGTGGTCACCTCGATCCTGAAGTGCGTGGCTGCGGCTGACCTTCTTTCGGTTTCTCATTCGGACTGATTCGCGCCTACCGACCCTCTGGTCGCAATACCTGCCAGATCGAGAGTTGATCAGAAGAAGCGGTGGCGAGGGCGCAGACGCAGCGCGTCCCTAATTGTCTTCGGTTCCGGAAGTTCTTGTCCGTTGTTGGAAGATGTTCCGACCACAAGAAAAGTATTTCACCACTCCCATGTTGCCTCGCGGCAGTATGTTGCCCCTCCGCACCGGCCGCCTTTCCGAGCAGAAAGGGAGGGCCATCCGGTGCTGGAGACTGCGGGGATGCGGCCGAGAAGAACTTTGCGGCCAATCCCGGCACGGTGCCGCCTCGAGAAGCGCTTCCAAAAAACATCGATGGTTGACGAGGTTGAACACTCACCAACGCAACCGGTTCTGCGAGCAAATTCGACACGGTGTTTTGTCCGATGGCAGACCATTGGGCCAGTCCAACAGGCAGTTATTCCTTCCGGTTTTTCTCCCCGGAACAAATCGATCGAATCTTGCGCGAAGGTGTGAAGCGTGGCAGAGCCGGTTCGCACGATGCGATCGAAAGAATTCTCAAACACGAGCCGGGCCTCGAACGGGCGGAATTGTGGCGACGAATTCACCGGCTCAAGCAGCCTTCGAATGGAGAATTTTATCGGCGCACGGTCTGGAGTCCAGAAGACGACCAAATCCTTCGGAAGGGTTATGGGGAAGGGTGGAATGGGAAGCGAGCAGCAGTGCGCGAACTTCTTAGGCGGCATCCCGGTTGGCGGCCTCACTCGATTTGGGGGCGGGCAGCTAGGCTCGGACTCGTTGAAAAGGACCCTAAAAAGGTACGACAGCGTTCGCGACAGCCTTGGACTGAGGATGACGACCGCATACTGCTCATAATGGCAGGTTACAAGACAGCGGAATTTATTGCCAAAGCCTTACGTCGGTCCGAAAACGCCGTCCGCTATCGCCTCGCTGTCCTGGGAAAGAGCAGTCGCGTTCATTTAGAAGGATATGCACGACGGACTCTCGCGCAACAGCTGCATTTGGGCAGCCGCACAATCCAACGCCTGATTGTCCAGGGTTTGCTTGACGTTCGGGATCCGAGGATTACCCACAAGTCTTTGGAACAGGCGCGTAAGACAGGTCGGGTGACAGTGTCACTGCATGGCCAGCAGCCTGAAGCCCAGGATTCCGGGATCGTCCCGAGCGAAGAAAAGCTCCCTGCTACTTCGCCGACCACTTTCATTTCGGCTGCACCGCACGATTCCTCAAAACCGCCTCGTTCTTGTCGAGCCAAGCGAATTTGGGCGGATGTTGCGAGGGAACTCAACGTCGATGCCGGCGTGATCGAAGATCTGGTCTTCTGCGGGGTACTCAAACTCTATGATCCTCGAGTCACGGAAACGTCACTCACAAGGTTCTGTGCACGGTATGGCGCTTTGATCAAAACCGATTTTCTCGATGCGGAAACACGGGATTGGCTTGCTGGCTCAATGGACCTTGCGCCGAATGCGGGCAAGGAGGTGGCGCCCGGGTTGGAGGCTTTTCGTAAGCATGCGCGAGTTGTGCGGACCTGTGAAAATTGCGGGAGAGCGGTTCGTGGCAACGTG
>Ga0137418_10005540_pt1 | contig 11592 bp, 11 predicted proteins | sample CZODoug3_1_2_16f_FD_122242 | JGI IMG/M metagenome (GOLD analysis project Ga0137418, IMG submission 122242) | Vadose zone soil fungal communities from Angelo Coast Range Reserve, California, USA - CZODoug3_1_2_16fungal (Hybrid Assembly) | ecosystem: Environmental > Terrestrial > Soil > Vadose... | reverse complement strand
CGCGGGTCGTGATCGCCGCCGCGGCGAGCGGGCACGGCAAGACGTCAGTGGCCACCGGGCTGCTGGCGGCGTTCCGGGCGCGTGGGCTGGCCGTCTCCGGGCACAAGGTCGGCCCGGACTACATCGATCCGGGTTATCACGCGCTCGCCGCCGGGCGTCCCGGTCGCAACCTCGACCCGTGGCTGGTCGGCGAGCAGCGGATCGCGCCGATGTTCGTGCACGGCGCGTCGACCCCGGCGCTCGCGGACATCGCGATCGTCGAGGGAGTGATGGGACTCTTCGACGGGGCGGCCGGGCAGGACGGATTCGCGTCCACCGCGCACGTCGCCGCGTTGCTGCAGGCCCCGATCGTGCTGGTGGTGGACGCGAGGGGGATGGCCGGCTCGGTGGCCGCGCTGGTGCACGGCTTCGCGACCTACGACCCGGCGGTGCGCCTCGGCGGCGTCATCCTCAACCGGGTCGGTTCGCCGCGCCACGCGCAGGTGCTCACCGATGCGGTGACGGCGGCCGGCCTGCCGGTGCTTGGCGTGATCCATCGCCACGACGCGCTCGCCACGCCGTCGCGGCATCTCGGCCTGGTGCCGGCGGCGGAGCGGTCGTCCGAAGCGGTGCGTACCGTCGCCGCGTTGGGCGAGGTCGTCGGCGCAGGTGTCGATCTGGACGCGGTGCTGCGGTTGGCCGCGGACGCGCCGTCGCTGCCCGACGCGCCGTCGACGCCGAGCCCGAAGCCGGAAGCGTCGCGGCCGGTGGTCGCCGTGGCCGGGGGAGTGGCGTTCACGTTCGGGTACGCCGAGCAGACCGAACTGCTGACCGCCGCCGGAGCCGAGGTGGTTCCCGTCGATCCGCTGCACGACGAGCGGCTGCCGCCGGGGACGGCGGGGCTGGTGCTGGGCGGCGGCTTTCCCGAGATGCACGGCGAAGAGCTGTCGGCCAACGTGGGCCTGCGCGACTCGGTCGCGGCATTGGCCCGGGCGGGTGGCCCGATCGCTGCCGAGTGCGCGGGGTTGCTCTACCTCGCCCGCTCGCTGGACGGCCGGCCGATGTGCGGGGTGCTCGACGTCGACGCGACGATGACCGAGCGGCTCACCCTGGGCTATCGCGAAGCGGTGGCGTCGGCCGACTCGGTGCTCGCGCCGGCGGGGACCCGGGTACGCGGCCACGAGTTCCACCGCACGGCGTGCACGCCGGGGGCAGGCGACCCGCCCGCCTGGCGCTGGTCGCCCGGTGTCGCCGAGGGATTCGTGCGCGGCGCGGTGCACGCGTCCTACCTGCACCTGCACTGGACCGGCGTTCCCGGCACGGCGGAACGCTTCGTGGACGCCTGCCGGACGCCGTAACCAGGCGTTCGAGGTTCGCCGGACCCCTGCCGCAATCGGCCTCTTTAGGCTAAATTAGTTACCGGAATTCACTCAGCCAATTGTTCGACACTGGACGGGAGAGCTATGTGGACTAGGCGAAACCGGTTGGCGAGGCTTGCCGGCGTGGCAACTCTGATTGCCGGGCTGATGTTCGCGGCCTCGGTGTCCGCCGACGCGGGCACCGTCAGAACGTTGTCGCACTTCTACGACCCCGGCACGGAAGTCGTTCCATCGCCCATCACGTGCGACCCGGGCGGCAATCCCATTCACGGCGTCGCCACCTTCGGGACGCAGGCGGGCGACGACTGGGTCGGCACCACCTCGTACGACTACTGCGTCTATACGCAGGCTGATCCGACCTGGTTCTCGTTCACCGGAACCGAGACGCTCACCGGAACGGCCAGTAGCTGTGGCCACCAATCCGGGTCCATGACCTGGACCCAGGTGGGCACGTTCCACGCGGGTACCACGGATGGCGGCGGCCAATGGCAGATCATCCCCGGATCGGGCACCGGCGGCCTCAGGGGAGCCAGGGGCGCCGGAACGTCGACCACGTTCGTCACGGCCACGTTGGAGAACTACGGCGACTTCTCCGGATGGTTCCACTGCTAGACAGTTTCTGACCCGATCAGATGTGGCAGCGTCTCACTGGGACGCTGCCACATCTGCGCGGCTGACTGGGTTCGGGTCTTGCCCTCCGGTACGGCCGCCCTGCTCGCTACAGGACGGTTGACAACAGCATGATGAAGCCGAACGCGACGACGGATACCGCGGTCTCCATGACCGACCAGGACTTGAACGTCTGGCCCACGGTCAGGCCGAAGGACTCCTTCACCAGCCAGAACCCGGCGTCGTTGACATGCGACAGGAACAGCGAGCCGGCGCCGATGATCAACGCCAACAGGGCGAGGTGGGTCGGGCTGAGCGAGCCGGCGAGCGGCGCGACGATTCCGGCGGCCGTGATGGTGGCGACGGTGGCCGATCCGGTCGCGAGACGTAGTGCGACCGCGACGAGATAGCCGAGTACCAGCACGGACAGGTGGGCGCTGTTCGCGAACTTGGCCACCGAGTCACCGACGCCCGCGCCGATGAGTGTCTGTTTGAATCCGCCGCCGGCGCCGACGATGAGGATGACCGAGGCAACCGGGCCGACGCTCGCGCTGATGCGGGCCGAGATCTTCGACCCGTCGAGCCCGACCGCGTAGCCGAAGGTGATCATCGCGAGGCCGACGGCGAGGGTCATCGCGACCAAGGGTTCGCCGATGAAGTCGAAGATCGTGCGGGCCATCGGTGGGTGCTCGTCGGCGTTCCAGACGATGTCGGCGAGTGCCTTGGACAGCATGAGCGCGACCGGGAACAAGATCGTCGCCAGGGTCACGGCGAACGACGGCGGCCGCTTGACCTCATCGTGCTGGGTCTTGGCCGTCGCCGTGTCCACCCCGCCGGCGACCGCCGGTGCGTCGACGGGGACGAGCCAGGTGATCAGGACTGAGAGCAGGGGGCCACAGATGATCACGGTGGGCACGGCGACGAGGATGCCGAGGGCGAGGGTCGTGCCGAGTTGTGCGTGGACGGCGGCGATGGCGATCAGCGGGCCCGGGTGCGGCGGGATGAGTCCGTGGAGCACGGACAGGCCGGCCAGTGCGGGGATCGCGATGCGCATCAGGCTCAGTCCGGACCGGTGCGCGACCAGGACGATCACCGGTAGCAGCAGTACCAGGCCGATCTCGAAGAACATCGGGATGCCGATGATGATCGCGACCAGGCCCATCGCCCAGGGAAGCAACGTCGGGGATGCCTTGCTCAGCAGCTTGTCGATGATCCGGTCGGCCCCGCCGGAGTCGGCGAGCAGTTTGCCGAGCATCGCGCCGAGGGCAATGAGCAGGCCGACCTCTTGCAGGGTGGAGCCGACGCCGGACTCGAAGTTGGAGATGATCTTCGGCAGGGGTATGCCCGCGGCCAGTCCGACGAACGCCGATCCGGCAATGAGAGCCAGGAACGGATGCATCTTCAGCAAGACGATGAGCAGCACGATGATCGCGATACCGCCGAGGGTCACCAGGGAGAGGCGGGTGTCGTGACCGGCCCACGGTTCGGTGGATGCGGCGGCCGCCGCGACCGCGCTCATGCCCCGGCGTCGCGTTGGTGCGACGCGGAGGGTCGCAGCTGCAGTCGATCGATGATCTGATCGGCCTGGGTCGAACCGCCGGGGGAGATGTCCACGGTGATCGCATTCTCGTCCGGCGTCGGTGGTTCGAGGGCAGCAAACTGCGAATCGAGTAGTGCCGCAGGCATGAAATGGCCGTGCCGCGCCGCCAACCGCTTCGCGATCTGCTCACGCGTGCCCGCCAGGTACACGAATACGACGCGGTCGCCCCGCAGGACGTCGCGGTAGCTGCGCTTCAGCGCCGAGCAGGTGATGATTCCCGGTCGTCCGGCATCAGTGCGGTCGCGGATCCAGTCGGCGACCCGGTCCAACCACGGCTTGCGGTCCTCGTCGTCCAGAGCGTGTCCGGCCGCCATCTTTGCGATATTGGCCGGCGGATGCAGCTCGTCGCCCTCTTCGAAGTCCCACGCCAGCCGCCCGGCGAGCAGGGCGGCGACCGTCGACTTGCCACAGCCCGACACGCCCATCACCACCAGCACCGGCGGCAGGAAACGTGAAGCAACCATGGACGGCACCTCCGAGCTTCGGCCTCCGGACGCTATCAAGACCAGGAAGGAAACGGGCCAATCACCGATTTCGCCACGCAGAACCTGGCCCGCCGTAACGCGTAGGTCCGGAGGCTGCTCGCCTCCCCGTTGCGGGGGTGATAGCGTTAGATATCAGGAGGTGGGGCATGACCGACGTACTGATCAGGAACGTGCCGGACGATCAGCTGGCGCGGCTCGATGCGCATGCGGCTCGGCTCGGTCTGTCGCGCGGAGAGTATCTACGCCGGCAGATCGCGCAAGACGCCGCACGGGGAACGGGAAGCGTGAGGGCCGAGGATCTCGCCCGCGCCGCAGAACTCAGCAAGGATCTACTGGATGAGCAGGTCATGCGCGACGCGTGGTCGTGACGACGTCGTGGCTGATCGACAAGTCCGCCTACGCTCGCCTGGCGATGGCGGCAGACGCTGAGGAGTGGGCGCTTCGGATTGAGCGAGGCTTGGTACGAATAGCCTTTGCCACCGTCCTGGAGATCGGGTACTCGGCCCGCTCGGGGGCCGATTGGACGACATCGGTCACCCGGCCTCCACTGTCGCTGATGCCTCGCGAGCACGCGACCCCCAAGGCCGGGAACAGGGCCCTTGACGTGCAGGGCATCCTCGCGCAGCGCGGGCACCATCGGGCACCGTCCGTGCCGGATTTGCTCGTCGCGGCCATCGCCGAGTCAGCCGACCTGACGGTGCTGCACGTCGACAAGGACTTCGAACTGATCTCGGAGATCACCGGACAACCCCTCGAACGACTCGACGTAGCGTGAGCTGCAGCGGCGCCACGAGCGGCCGGGCGGCTGGGTCCGCACCTGTCACCCGGCGTAGCGGCCCAGCCCCGTGATGAACGCGGCCCCGTTCGGCGTGCCGACGCCGGTCATCGTGTCGTAGCCCTTGGCGGTCACCTGATCGGTGTAGGCGCGGTCCTGGGCGTCGAAGACGTCGACGCTCGCGCCGAACGTGTCGTCGGCCGGAAGGTAGGCGGCCCGGTTCTGCTGGGGCATCGATGCAGTGACCGGTAGGACGTCGCGAAATGCCCGCGAGCCGGACAGGCGGTAGAGCAGCGGGTTGATGAATCCGAAGCTGATCGGTCGGCCCTGTTGGGCGTCGGCGACCAGGCCGGCGATCAGCGGGCAGGCGAGGCTCGTTCCGGCGTTGACCTGCGTCCGGTAGCGCCCGGGCCGGCCGTTGCTGTCCGTATCGATGTAGCCGGTCAGCATGCCGGTGTCGAGATCGGCGTCGGCCGCGATATCGGGCACGGCCCGGCCGTCGGCCACTCGGTTGTAGATGCGCACCCGCGACATCGACGGAGGGACGAACCCTTTCTGATAGCCGGGTTGCGCATATTCCGAGCTGGTCCCGCCGCCGGCGCCGCTGATGCCCACATCGGTCCACTTGCCGCCGTCAAGGGTGCCGCTGTCGTTGGACCAGCCGGTCTCGAACACCCGGTTGTTCCGCGTACCGAGGCCCAGGGTGGTGCCGCCGACCGCCACCGCGAAAGGGTCCGAGGCGGTCGCGGTCAGGCCAGGGGTGTCGCCGGACGAGAAGTACAGGCCGACGCCCTCGGCCGCTGCCCGCACGTCGATCGCGTGCACGGTGTGCCGGGACACCTCGCCCACGGGGATCTGCCACGAGTTGGACACGATGGAGGCGCTGGGCCGGCGGCCATTGCCGTTCAGTACGGCCAGAACGGCGTTGAGCAGCGCCTGATCCTCGTCGCAGCCACTGCCGATGACCATCAACTGGTTGGCGCCCGGGGCCAGGGCATAGACCGCTTCGGAGTCCATCTCCGCTTCGTCCTTGTACTGCGACTGCTTGTACTGCGACTGCTTGTACTGCGACTGCGCGGCATCAGGCGACGGGGCATCGCACGGGGCGCCCCCGCCAGCGTGAATCTCGCGGAGCTGGCTTGGCTTCGGCGCCGGCAGGTGATTGCTCTTCGCGTAGTCCGTCAGGGTCCGGAACATCGCGGTAGGAGTTTCGTCCTCGGTCAGGGCGACGGTCTGGCCCCGGCCGGTGCTCGTCCACGTCGCACCGTAGGCGGCGCGGAGTTGCGCGGCCGAGTAGCCACAGATCGGCAACGACGCCTTGGTAAGTCCCCGGTAGGACGGGCGGAGGCTGTGCACATGCTGCGCCCAGTAGTGAGAACAGACCGGCGCCGCCGGCTTCCGCGCGAGTGATGCCGTCCGGGTCGCCGACGGCGGGGCGCTACGCAGCCCGGTCACCCCGAGCACGTCCGGTGCGAGCGAAGCCGGCAGCGACACGGCCCGATCATTGGCCTGGATCTCCGTGGGCGCGCCGTTCGCGTTCGCCACCCGGTACCGGTTGAGGTGCACAGCGAGCACCGACTGCACCGTCGACACCGGCCCGGAAGCTGACACGTAGTCACGGCCGCTGTTGGCCTGCACCTGGGTCAGGCCGCCGGCCGTCAGCCACGTCGTGACCGCGGTGACCTGCGCGGGGGACGGGCCGAACCGGGCCGTGTAGGCGTTCGGGCTCAGGTAGTGATGAAACTCGGGATTGCCGGGCGCAGCGACTGCGCCGGCGAACCTCTCGGCGCCCGCGAGATCCGGTTTCAGCCACACCTGAATGGTCAATCGCTGCGAGGCGGGCCCAGCGCCCATCCGAGGCGCACCCAGCAGCGCGCCCGAGATAACCACGACCGCGCAGCCCGCGGCAGTGACCGCCGCCGCGCACCGACCCGTCATCAAGAATCCCTCCACGGTCCGTTGACCGACTGCGCCAGCGCCTACCCAATCCTCCGATTAACCCTATAACGGTCGCACCCGAGCAGACGGGAGCGTCGGTGGCTGGTACCGGCGATCGGCCGCCCGGTGGCCGGCGACCTGTCCGGCCAGTATCGACACAGCGCACCTTAGTGTGCACAATCGGTGAGGTGCCGGTGCGGTCACAGCCCTAGCCGACTTCGCATCATCGGGAGGCGACGATGGCGGGATTCAATCGCGGCCGGCTGCTCGGGGTGGCGTGGTGTTGCACCGTTGACGAGCACGGTGTCGAACACGATGTCGCGTTCGGCTGGACCAGCGGCCAGGCGTACCGGCGCTGCCTGCGCAAGCGGCAACGGCGGTCGATGCCCCCCATTCCGGCCGGCGCCTAGGGGCTGGAGCGCCAGCCGTCTGGCACAGATCTACAGCTCGGCTGCCGGATATACCGCCCCGGTGCAGTTCGTCATGATCGAGAACAACGTATTGGTCGCGGTGACGTAGAGGATGTTCCCCTTGGGGCCGCCGAACGTCAGGTTGGAACAGATCTCGGGCAGTCTGAGCTTGCCGAGCAGGGCGCCGTCGTCCGGGTCGAAGCAGTGCAGGCCGTCGTGCGCGGCCGCCCAGATGCGGTCGCGGTGATCGATGCGGATGCCGTCGAAGCTGCCGGCGTCACACTCGGCCAGCACGTCGCCGCCACCGAGTTGGTTGGCGTCGTCGACGTCGAAGCGGCGGATGTGCTTGCGCCGCGTGTCCACGATGTAGAGCTGCCGCTCGTCGGCCGAGAACGCCAGGCCGTTCGGACGCTCGAAGTCGTCGGCCACCCGTACGACCGCGCCGTCGGCGTCGATGCGGTAGACGTAGCAGCCATCGGTCTCGCTGTCGGCGTGGAATCCCTCGTAGTCGTTCGCGATGCCGTAACTGGGGTCGGTGAACCACACCGTGCCGTCGGCGCGCACGACGACGTCGTTGGGGCTGTTCAGCCGGCGGCCGTCCCACCGATCGGCGAGCACCGTGACCGAGCCGTCGACCTCGGTACGCGTGACCGAGCGGGTGCCGTGTTCGCAGGAGATCACCCGGCCCTGCCGATCGACGGTGCGGCCGTTGGCGTATCCGGCGGGCTGGCGCCACACGCCGACCGCGCCGGTGGTCTCGTCGAAGCGCAGCACCCGGTCGTTGGGGATGTCGCTGAACAGCAGCGATCGCCAGGCCCCCGAGTAGGCCGGCCCCTCCAGCCAGCGACCCTCGTCGTAGAGCGCCTCGACGTACGCGTCCCCGCCGACGCCGCCGAATCGCTCGTCGATCTGCTCGAACACTGCTCGGAACCGTTGCGGGTCGGAGACCACCGGCCGTCCCTTCTGTCGCTGAGCTGACGACCTGGGTCGCTGGTCGTCAGACTGGCCCATCGAGCCAACCACGGCGTCTGGCCCGCCGACGTGCGGGTCGCGCCCAGCCGTCGTGGTAAGCAAGGGGCCCCCGAGCTGAATCTCCTCCGAGCCAGCCGAGCAAGCCGAGCAAGGAGCACGTGGTGCAAGATCTTTCGCCGTCACAGACTGCCGTCGTCACGGGCGCCGGAAGCGGAATCGGTGCGGTGGTCGTTCACGCGTTGGCCGGCGCGGGTTGGACGGTGGCGCTGGCCGGGCGCCGACCGGACGCACTCGCTTCGGTCGCCGAACGGGGGAGTGCCCTGCCTGGCGCGCTCGAGCCCATGCCCACCGACGTCACCGACGAGGCATCGGTGCGCCGGCTCTTCGACGACGTCGTCGACCGGTACGGCCGCGTCGATCTGCTCTTCAACAACGCAGGGACGGGTGCGGCGGCCAGTGAGTTCGACGAGATACCACTCGCCGAGTGGAACGCGGTGGTTGCGGTCAACCTGACGGGCGTCTTCCTGTGCAGCCGCGAGGCGTTCCGGGTCATGCGGCATCAGACCCCGCGCGGTGGCCGGATCATCAACAACGGCTCGATCTCGGCGCACGCCCCCCGGCCCCGTTCGGCGGCGTACACCGCGACGAAGCACGCGATCACCGGGTTGACCAAATCGATCTCGCTCGACGGCCGCCCATTCGACATCGCCTGCGGGCAGATCGACATCGGCAACGCCGCGACCAACCTGACTGAGCGGATGGCCGATGGCGTTGCGCAGGCTGACGGCACCGTGCGTCCCGAACCGCGGATGGATGTCACCGACGTGGCGCGGGCGGTTCTCTACATGGCGAGCCTGCCGCTGGACGCGAACGTCGCGACCATGACCGTCATGGCGACGCAGATGCCGTTCGTCGGCCGAGGCTGACGCGCGGATCAGCCGAGCAGCCGTCGGGTAACCTCGCCGATCGCCTGGTCGAGGATCTCGAGACCGAGGTCGATCTCCTCCGGCGTGGCCGTCAGAGGTGGCGCGATCCGGAACGTGCCGCCCATGCCGGGCAACTGCACGATATTCAGGTGCAGGCCGAGTTCGAGGCAGCGTTCGGTGACCTGGGTGCTGAGTTCGGCCGAGCTCTCCTTCGTCGCCCGGTCGACCACGAGCTCCAGTCCGACCAGCAGCCCGCGTCCGCGGATGTCGCCGACGACGTCGTGGCGGGCCCCGATCGAGGCCAGACCGGTCTGGAGCTGACTGCCGAGTTCCGCGGCCCGCTTGTCCAGCGCGTCTCGATGCGCAACGTCGAGCACCGTGTTTCCCACCGCCGCCACGAGGGGATCGGAGACGTGGGTGGTGAAGAACAGGAATCCGCGCTCGTGCGCGGTCTGCTCGATCTCGTCGCTGGTGATCATGGCGGCCAGCGGCAGCCCGGCTCCTAGTGTCTTCGACAGGGTCAGGATGTCGGGAACCACGTCGTCGCGCTCGAAGGCGTACCACGAGCCGGTACGGCACAGGCCGGTCTGGGCCTCGTCGAGGATCAGCAGCATTCCACGCTCCCGGCACTTCTGCCGCAGCGCCGGCAGATATCCGACGGGTGGCTCGATGACGCCGCCCGAGCTGAGGATCGGTTCCACGATGCAGGCAGCGAGGCTGCCGACCGACTGCGCGTCGATGAGGTCGAACGCGACGTCGAGCTGACGCGGCCAGTCCAGGCCGCCGTCGGCCGCGACGAAATCGGGGCGATAGCTGTTCGGCGCCGGGATGGCGAAATTGCCGGGTGCCGCGGGGCCATACCCTTTGCGGCCGGCGCTGTAGGTGGCACTCGCGGATGCGTGCGTCATGCCGTGCCAGGACCGCGCGAACGACACGATCTCGTGCCGGCCGGTGACCAGCTTGGCCATCCGGATCGCCGCCTCGTTCGACTCGGATCCGGTGGTCAACAACAGCACTTTGCGCAGCGGGGCCGGGAGGGTGTCGACGAGGCGGCGGGCGAGATCGACGACGGGCCGACTGACCATCCCGCTGAACAGATGATCGAGCGTCGCGATCTGCCGCCGTACCGTGGCCACGATGTCCGGATGCGAGTGGCCCAGGATCGAACTCATCTGCCCCGAGGTGAAGTCGAGGATCCGACGACCGTCCGCGGTGAACAGGTAGCTGCCGGCCGCGCGGTCGATGATCTCCGGCGTGAATCGGCTTGCGCCCGCGTAGCGGACCAGATGGCGGTCGACGTCCGACCAGAATGTCGCAGCGTCGTCCGCGTCGGTCCCAGCGCGAGAAGAGGCACTCATTCACCGACCGTAGGAGCCCGCCAAGCATGATGTCCATGGCCGGAGCGGTCAGCCGGGGGAGAATGCGGCCATGAGTCATGACGTGCGGGCGGTGGTCAGTCTCGCCAAGGGTGAGCCGGTGCAGCTCACGACGATCCGGGTGCCCGATCCCGGACCGGGCGAGGCGCTGGTCGCCGTGCAGGCGTGCGGGGTGTGCCACACCGATCTGCACTACCGCGAGGGCGGCATCAACGACGAGTTCCCGTTCCTGCTCGGGCACGAGGCGGCCGGCGTGGTCGAGGCGGTCGGGCCTGATGTCACCGACGTGGCGCCCGGGGACTTCGTCATCCTCAACTGGCGCGCGGTCTGCGGTCACTGCCGCGCCTGCAGCCGCGGCGAGCCGTGGTACTGCTTCAACACCCACAACGCGACCCAGAAGATGACCCTCGAGGACGGCACGGTGCTGTCCCCGGCGCTGGGCATCGGCGCGTTCATCGAGAAGACGCTGGTCGCGGCGGGCCAGTGCACCAAGGTCAACCCGGCCGCCCGGCCTGAGGTGGCCGGCCTGCTCGGCTGTGGCGTCATGGCGGGCCTCGGCGCCGCCATCAACACCGCCCCGGTCACCCGGGGCGACTCGGTCGCCGTCATCGGCTGCGGAGGCGTCGGCGACGAAATAGAAGGGCTCTGCGAGGCCGAGCCCATCGAACAGATCGCAGCACTTGCTGGGCAGGGTGCGGTGATCGCGGTTGGTGAACTTCACCCCCTCGTGGATGCGCCCGGCCAGGGGCACGGCGCAGAAGGAGTCGGCGGCGCCCACCAGTACCGAGACCACCTGCACGGAGTGACCCATGATGTAGGGGGCTTGGTGTTGCTCTTCCCCGCCTGGTGCAGGAGCTTCACCGCCGGCATACGCCGGCCCGCCTTGGCAACCTTGATGCCATAGCCCAGCAGCACGAGCATGCCGACCTGCCAGACGACGGCAATTACGGAGCAGATCACGGGGACCAGCGCGACGCGCAACGACAGGCAGTACACCCAGACGGCTACCAACGTGAGAACCAGCGTGATGACCGCGAACAGCACTACGGATAGCGCGCCGTCCGCGATGTCACCCATCACCTTCGCGAAACCTATGATGTGTACGTCGACACCGTGTCTGACATTGACGTCAGCGGCCGTCCC
>Ga0137418_10005539_pt1 | contig 11593 bp, 13 predicted proteins | sample CZODoug3_1_2_16f_FD_122242 | JGI IMG/M metagenome (GOLD analysis project Ga0137418, IMG submission 122242) | Vadose zone soil fungal communities from Angelo Coast Range Reserve, California, USA - CZODoug3_1_2_16fungal (Hybrid Assembly) | ecosystem: Environmental > Terrestrial > Soil > Vadose... | reverse complement strand
TGCCATCTTATTGGCCGATCGAACATGTGGAAAAGGAAGTTCCTCAGAGGAGGTATTATTTCTTCGGCATAGCTGGCCTCAACCAGAGGCGGGGCTTTGGATCCAGCGCTACATTCTCAATCACTAGTCGCAGGTCATGGTCTGGCTGCCACTCGCATTCTTGCGCGATCACCTGGCGGTCGAGCCACATCTTTGCTTCTCTGACGAGCCGTTCTTCTGGCGACAAGTCTTCTGCCATTATATCTGCACTGCTGACGTCCATCCGAAGCCTAGCCTCTTCTAATTGACGATCTAAATCTAAAACACCGTGCGCATCGAAATGGATATACCTCGCTATGAAGCGTTGAACCGCAACTGCTCGTCCCTCTTTAAGGGAAACTACGAGCTCACACCAGCGGATCCGCTTCCCTGCGTATCGTGGCAATGCTAACTTCCGATCGAACAATTCAGACATTCCCGCATGACTGATCCTTAGAACTTCGTCTTTGTCGCTAATCACAACAAATCTCATTCCATAGTCCACATCAGTATTCCTCATCGACAGTCATGACTTCAGGTTCAAGCGACCCGGCCCCTTCGGAAGATTCTCTGAAAGCAGTTCCTGGTGAGCCTATCCGAATATCGCAGCGACCGACAAGCGATTACGGCGCTGTGCGTGGCAGCTTGCCGTCAGAACAAACGCGTTCGATTCATAACGGCCGCGGCCACCGTGCCGGCAAGTTGCTCCAAAGGCCCAGGAAAGATTTCTGAGGATGATTGTGGCGCTGTGGTTATTCGGTCCTAGAACTCGAGTGGTCGTTCCAACTGCCTGCATTGTAAGGCGGGCCAGGCCATTTCCGCTAGAATCGACGGATCGTCATCCACCACACGGATCGTCATCCACCACATAGAATAGAAATGGCAAGTCATGAGCAGCGAGTCCGAAGAATTCAAGGTGGGCGATTCAGTCTTGATAGTCGGTACGAACCACGACAGCGAGTTGGGAACCATTATAGCAACTGCTGCCGGTCCTGATGGGCAGCGATACCTCATCGTCTTTGAGAACGGAAACCGGAGTGCGTTCAACGCGGAGAACCTATCGCACCGTCGATGAAGTTTGTTTATTTTCTTCAACAAGTGCGACACAAACTATCGAGACTCCTTAACGTTGGGCGACTTTGGAGGAATTATCCGCCATCTTCAGCTCCGAAAAGGACTTGTCCGGGATCGCGACTTACCAGCCGCTGGTGAAAGTAAAATCGAATCCGTTCAATGCCCAGAATTGGCGCTCGTCCGGTGTGAACGTTGTCACGTCGTAAGGGATTCGAAGCGGATTGCAGCCTACGCTTTATGGAAAACCCGTCGTTTCGCCTTAGCGGCAAACGTCAGGCTGAGCGTTCATTTTGTCCAGATTGAAGCCGACTTCAATATTTAGTGCCACCGGAATGTCTTTCCCATTTTGGACCGCGGGCCTAAATCTCCACTGTTGAATCGCTTCAAGAACGCTCTCCGTTAGACCGAGCGGCAATGGTTTAACTACCTTCAGAATGTCTGCCGTCCCATTTGTTTGAATGACTGCTTGTAGGATGACCGTTCCCACTACGCGCGCTCGGCCGGCTTCGCCCGTGTACTGCGGTTCAACTCGCCTAATTACCATCGGCGCCGAGATCCCTGGGCCGACTCTATTAATATCGTCGTACTCAATGGGTGGTGCCGCAGCGAGACTAAAGTCAACGTCGATTTGCGCTATCGCCTCGACAGGTTCGCCGTTTCGTTTGGCTGGGGAAAACCTCCACGATCGCAGTGCAGTGACCGCATTCTCGTCAAGACCAAACCCGACGGTTTTAACTGTTCGCAAAACTTTCATACAGCCCCTCACATCAAAGGTGGCTTCGATTGTGACGGTTCCCTCGATTTTCTTTTCCCGCGCAGTCCGCGTGTAAAAAGGATCGGTGTAATAGAGAACCTCCGGAGACTCTATGGGTCGATCGTTGATCGCCGGCGAATCAACGACGTGAACACGCTGGGATAGCAGAACAACCAAAACCATTGAAGCGAACTCCATTTGGTCCTCCGTTTCAAATGCGTGAGGTACTTCGACTCAGGGGCTCGCGAGTTCAACTTGAGCGAATGTGCCAATCGTCAAACAGAGCGATTATAGGACAGTGAGACCACTTGGACGTAATACCCGGTTATCGGAAACTTGAAAACCCAAAAAACGAACGGTCGCTTTGTGACAAGTTCTGAAAACCCAGGCGCACGGACGTAATAGATCCGCAGGTGTGCTTTTGAGACTGGGATCGTTGGCGAAAAGCACGTCTGCGGCGATTACTCCTCATTAACGCCGCCGTGTAGAGGAATGCGGATTCGTAAACCCCGTGCGACTTTCCGGGGGCAATTTTCCATTCGTTCGTTTCCCGCACACGATCACCTTTTCCCAATCGGAAGCAGACAGCTCGTAACCGATGGCTGCAGGTTAAAAGCGGAGTTTGGGGTCACACCCCTTATAATTCCTCTCATGAACGAAGCACACATTGAATCGCTACAGAACGCGCTGCAGCAGGACAAAATCGATGGATGGTTGTTCTATGGTTTTCGCGGAAGCGATCCGATCGCCGAAAACATCCTGAGGCTGGATCACGCAAAATTTACGACACGGCGATGGTTTTACTTCGTGCCGTCGAAGGGCACACCTCAGAAGATCGTCCACGCGATCGAAGAGGGCACGCTCGATAACCTGCCTGGAAACAAGCGCGTTTATCTCCCGTGGCAACAGCTTCACCAGCACCTTCGTGAGGCGCTCGCCGGCGCGAAGAAGGTCGCAATGCAATATTCGCCTCTGAATGCCATCCCTTATATCTCACGTGTCGATGCCGGGACCGTCGAATTAGTGCGGAGTTTTGGGGTGGAAATCGTCTCGTCCGCGGATCTGGTGCAAGTTTTCGAAGCGGTGTGGAGCAAAGAACAGCTTGAAACACATTTGTATGCGGCGAAGCACATGAGGGAAATCGTGGATGCGATCGTTGCGGAAGTCCGGCGCCGGGTTATAGACAAGGTTTCCGTCACCGAGTTGGAAATCCAGGATTTCATCTTGAAGGAGTACGAGCGCCGGGATCTGACCGCCGGGCATCCGCCCATCGTCGCCATCAATGCGCACAGCGCGGATCCGCACTATGCTCCGAATGCGGATGACAATTTGCCGATGAGAAAGGGAGATTTCCTGCTCGTGGACATGTGGTCCAAGCGCAAGCTGGCGCATGCGGTCTACGACGACATTACCTGGACGTTCTTCATCGGCGAATCCGTTCCGGCCGAACATCAGAAGATCTTCGACGTTGTCCGAAACGGCCGCGATGCTGCGATCAAGGCGGCGCAGCAGCGGTATCCTGCCGACAAAGTCCTGTATGGCTGGCAGATCGACGAGGAAGCGAGACAGTCGATCACCAGGGCGGGCTACGGCGAGTACTTCATCCACCGTACAGGGCATTCCATTCACGAAGAGGTTCATGGCAACGGCGCCAATATCGACAATCTCGAAACTCAGGACAACCGCCGCCTGATGGCCGGGACCTGCTTTTCGATCGAGCCGGGCGTTTATTTGAAAGGGACCTTTGGTGTCCGCAGTGAGGTGGATATGTATCTATCGGAGAAAGAAGCCATCGTCACCGGTCAGCCCATACAAACGCACGTAATACCAGTTTTGTAATTCGGGGACAGACGTATAAATCACCTAATTAGCAAGAGACGTGACTTTGGATGCTAATTAGGTGATTTATACGTCTGTCCCCGAATTACCTCAAAAGGAGAGCGAACAATGCGATCACTAATCGTTGCCGGCGCACTGCTGCTGGCGATCAGCCTGCCCGCGGGCGCGATCGATGAAAAAATTGCCGATCGGCTTTGGGAGTCCGCAAAGGTGCTCGACGAGTTGGTCAAGGCTCCGGATGCCGGCATTCCAAAAGAGTTGTTAAAGAGGGCGGAGTGTGTCGCGGTAATTCCGGCGCTGAAAAAAGCAGCTATCGGCTTTGGCGGCCAATACGGCCGCGGAGCTGTGACGTGCAAAATGGACCAGGGGAAGGGCGCCTTTGGATCGCCGGTGATGATTTCCATCAGAGGTGGCAGCTTCGGTCTGCAGCTCGGCGGGCAGTCTACGGACATCGTTATGCTCTTCATGACGCCCGACAGTATGAAGCATCTCATGCGAGACAAAGTCACCCTCGGCGGTGACGCATCCGCCGCCGCGGGCCCGAAGGGGCGCGCCGCATCGGCCGAAACAAATGCGACCTTGCGGGCGGAGATTTTGACCTACGCGCGAAGCCGCGGGTTGTTCGCCGGAATTTCTCTGAAGGGCGCCGTTCTCAGCCCGGACAAAGACGCAAACAAGGATCTTTATGGCCGCGAAATCGAAGCCAAAGAGGTCCTCGAGAAAGGAAACCTCGGGGTTCCGGAAGCTGGCCGTAAGTTTGTGGAAACGGTTTCCCGGACCAGTTCAGGGAGTTAAAGACAGAATCTCGGGCAGGCGCTGGGCGAACGCCGACCGCGGCATGACTTCATCAGCGCCTGCTTCTTCGGCTTTCCGCTTCAAATCCACCTGCACGTGAGAGAGAAACGCCACAATTGGCCTGGAATGCCCGGCCTTTAGCTTTCGAATCTCTTCAATTGGATCGAATGTGCTCGCATTGAGGTCCACGCAAATTCGGGCCGCATCCGGCGGCACGCCTTCGGCAGTCCGGCACAGAACAACTTCAGAACCAACGTGTTGGGCTGTCGCGGAGATCTTCGAAGAGAAGAAGAGATCATCGATAAGAACAGCAATTTTCATAGCCTATATATAATAGAAGTTCATGCTCACAGAATATTACCAGGCTGCTCGCCAGACAGCAGCTCTCGCGGAAAAGGACTGGTTTGGAATTATCAAGCTCACCGGCAGTGAGCGCGCGTCGTGGCTCCAGGGAATGGTGACGAACGACGTTCAGAAACTTGCGCCGGGCACGGGCTGTTATGCGGCCCACCTGACGCCCCAGGGCAAAATTGTCGCGCACATGCACGTTCTTGTTGATGAGGACGCGCTCTGGCTCACGCTCGAACGCGCCGCCATTCCGAAACTGATCGGCGCTTTCGACAAGCTGCTGATCATGGAGGATGTGCAGATCAAGGATTCATCCGACGAATACGACATTCTCGGTATCGTCGGGCCGAAGGCGAAATCGGTTCTGGAATCGTGGCTCGGCGAACGGCTGCATCTCGACGGCCGTTATGGGCATCTGATATTCGAGGGCCGCCGCGTATTTGTTTCGGACATCGGCTATGACGTTTGGGTGTCGCGGGGGCAGGCGGACAAAATGCTGAGATCTCTTGCCGCCAGCGGTGCCACTGCGATCGATCGAGGCACGTGGGATGTTCTGCGAACCGAGGCCGGCATCCCCGTATACGGTGTCGATATCGACGAAACGACAACGATGCCCGAGATCGGCGAGAGCGGAATCAGCTATGAGAAGGGTTGCTACATCGGCCAGGAAGTGGTTGCGAAGGTCAAATACATTGGCCATGTCAATCGGCGATTTGTGGGTTTAACCCTTGAAGGAAGTGATCTTCCCGAGATGAAGAGTCCCATCTACAAGAGCGGCAAGGAAGTCGGTTATGTAACAACGAGCCTGTTGTCGCCGGGACTGAACAAGCCGATCTCGCTGGGCTTTGTGAGCCGAAGCGCGTATGCGCCTGGAACGGCCGTGGAAATCTTTAGTGCCGAGAAATCCCTGCCTGCAACGATCGTGGACTTACCGTTTGTAAAAGGGCAATAGCCGCAGATTACGCGAATTACGCGGATGGGCGCATCAAAACGACTTTGATGCGCCCATCCGCGTAATTCGCGTAATCTGCGGCTATTTCCCTTCCTTCAATTCGAGCCATTCCTGGGATTGAAATGCGACACCTTTGAGAGTTCCTGGAACAGGTTCTTCTCCGCGTCCGTCAGCTGCTTGGGCACGACAATCTTCAATCGAACGAAGTGATCGCCACGCCCGCCCCCGCGGAGAGTCAGGCCCTGGCCACGGAGCCGAAGCCGCTGGCCGGAGCCGATACCGGGCGGAACGCGAATCTCCTGTTTTCCGTCCAGGGTTGGAACTTCGATGTTGGCTCCCAGGGCTGCTTCCCAGGGCGTGATGGCGACTTCCGTTTCCGTGTCGTCGCCGTTGACCATGAATCGGGAATTCGGCTCCTGACGCAGCCTGACATAGAGATCCCCGCCATTCGGCCCGCCACCGGGAATGCGAACTCGGCTGTCGTCACGCGCGCCCGGAGGAATTCGAACATCGATCGTCTTCTCGGCGTTGCCAAGCCGTACGGTCAGCTTCCGTGTCGTCCCATGATGCATGTCCTCGAGCGGAAGCGGCAGTTCGGTTTCCGCCTCGGCCCGCGATGCTCGCCCACCGCCGCCACCCCGTGGGCGGGCTTCCTCCGGGGTTTCGAAGCCACCCATGCCGCCCATGCCGCCAAAGAGGGTTTCAAAGAAATCGCTGAAGGTGCTGCCACGCTGCCGTCCGGCCTGTTGGAAAATATCGTCGAGGTTGATTCCGCCCTGAAATCCTCCCCAGTTCGGAGGCGGCGTGAACTCGGCGCCATTTTTCCAATTGGCCCCCAGCTGGTCGTACTTCTTGCGTTTCTCCGGATCGCTGAGCACCTCGTAGGCTTCCTGGATTTCCTTGAACTTTTCTTCGGATTGCTTGTTGTTGGGATTCAGATCCGGATGATATTTCCGGGCGAGCTTTCTGTATGTCTTCTTGATGTCCTCTGCCTTTGCGTTTCGAGCAACACCAAGTGTTTCGTAATAGTCGCGGAACTTCACTGGCATGTAACTGAGTTTACTACAGAGTGACTTCGAGGCCTTCCCGGGCAGCAATCACATTGGGATGACGCTTCTGGGCGTTTGCCAGAATGTCGTCCACCACGTGGTCTTCGTGGTACGGATCATGATGATAGAGAGCGATTCGCTTGACACCGGCTTCGATACCCAGCTCGACCGCCTGTTCCCAACTGCTGTGGCCCCAACCGATGTGATCCGGTAATTCCTCAGCCGTGTACTGGGAGTCGACGATCAGGAAATCGGAGTCTTTCGCCAGCGTAAGCAGGTTCTTGTCGCTCCAGTCCGTGCCGTGCTCGACGTCGGTACAGTAAGAGATGACTTTCCCGTTCTGCATGATGCGATATCCAACGCATCCCTGCGGGTGGTTCAAAGGAAGGACAAGAATTCTCGTATCGGCAACCGTGAACGTTCCCTCGACCAGGTCCACGTACTCTCGCGAGCATGGCAGCTTGGACATGTCGACGGGAAAGTACGGGTTCGCCATCATCCCGGCCAGCGCGTCCATGACGAGGTTCGCATCCCGCCGGCCCGCAAAATAAAAAGTGAAATGATTTGCCGCATTGTAAAGCGGCCTGAAGAATGGAACGCCCTGGATATGGTCCAGATGAAAGTGGCTGAAGAAAATATGTGCGTTGATCGGTTTCTGGCCGAACTCGTGTTGAAGTTCATTGCCGAGAAGGCGAATTCCGGTTCCGCCGTCAAAGATCAGAAGCTGGTTGGTGTCCGTGCGGATTTCGATGCACGACGTGTTGCCGCCATACATCATGTTTTCTTTTTGTGGCGTGGGAGTAGATCCCCTCACGCCCCAAAATCGCACACGCATTTCGGCGCTCCTCCCCCCCAAGACTCCGGGCAGTATGTTCTTGTTTAACTATACTTCAAGGATCTTGGGGATGTGCACGAGGTTCCGGCAGCCGGTTTTTGTTACAAAAACGACGTCCTCCAGACGCACGCCCCCCAACCCCTGATAGTAAAGACCTGGCTCAACCGTTACGACATGGCCGGCTCGTAATGGATTCTTGTTGCGCATGTTGATTCCCGGCGCTTCGTGGATGTCAAGTCCCAGCCCATGTCCGGTGCCGTGAAAAAAACCCTGCATGCGGCCTCCGGCAAGGCCGGTGGGAAAACCCTCGCGGCCGAAGTAATTGAGGATTTCCTGGTGAATATCGAACGCGTTCGCCCCATGGCGAATCCGTCGAAAACCGATCTTCTGCCCTTCTTCGACACAACCGTACGCATGCTTCAAGCGCTCCGAAGCGCGGCCGCGAACAACGGTACGCGTGATGTCACCGAAGTAACCGGTCGCCTGGGAGCGGGGAAAAATATCCATGATGATCGATGTGTTTGCCCGAATCGGCCCGCTTCCCTGGTTGTGCGGATCGACGCATTGATTCCCGGAAGCAACAATGGTGTGGCTGGGCACATATCCGCGGGCCATGATCGTTGTATTGATGATGCGTTTGAGAATCTCCGATGTCAGCCGCGTCCCGTCGAGATCCAGGTAACCATCCCTCCGGATCCTGCTGCGCCGCACGGCATCGATTCCTGCTTCCATCCCGCTTTCTGCGGCGCGAAGCGCTTCGTTGATGAACCGGACCTCTTCCTTCGTTTTCAATTCCCGGTCCGGCCAGAATGGATCGGATTTTGCCTCGACGGGGATTTTCATCTTGCGAAGCTGATCGGCGAGTCCCACCGGAAAAGTCGACGGCACTTCCACCTTCTTGATTTTCAGATCACCGAATACCGCGGCCAGCACCTGAGCAGCTCCTGGAAAGGCGGTTCCTTCCTGTTGCAGACGCTTCACGAATGCCGAATGAGCCAGCACCGTATCCACACTGGCCTGATTTTTCGCACGGTCGATCTCGAGATCACTCATCACCAGATAACGCTTGCCCCGCTTTTCAATAAAAATGAAAGGATCGGGAGCAAAGAAGCGGGTCGCCCACAGCATATTGGCGTCGCTTTCGCTGGCGCTGTAGATCAGCCTGGCGTCGTATTGGTTGGTTGCAGGCATGTTATAGTGGGCCCGGCGTTAAACAAATGTCGAAAACAGCCGGAATCATCGTCATCGGTAACGAAATTCTCTCCGGCAAAACGAGGGACGAAAACTCGTTATACCTCGTGCGCCAATTGCGGGATCTCGGTGTTGACGTCCGCAAAATCTCCGTCGTTCCCGACGAACTGAATCTGATTTCAATTGAGGTCCGGGAATTCTCAAACTCCTATGATTATGTATTTACCACAGGTGGAGTTGGACCGACTCACGATGATTTGACAATGGAGGGAATTGCCGGTGCCTTTGGACGCGGAATCAGGCGTCATCCCGACCTTGAATCCACGCTCCGGCAGTATTACCAGCCTGACGCGATTGAAGCCAATCTGCGGATGGCCGACATACCGGAGGGCGCGCGGCTCGTCGGCGGAAAAGGAATGTGGTTCCCGGTCATTGCGGTCGAGAATGTCTACATTTTTCCAGGAGTCCCTGAGATTCTGCAGCGTAAATTCGAACGTATCAAAGAGATGTTCCGCGAGGCGCCGTTTCACCTCAAGGAGGTTTTTCTTCGTGCGGATGAAGGACAGATCGCGGGAATACTCCATCGAGTCCTGGCAGCTTTCCCGGATCTGATGCTCGGCTCCTATCCCTACTTCGATAATCCCGTGTATTCCATCAAGCTGACACTGGAATCCAAGGACACGGCCTACCTGGAACGCGCCCACGCGTTGTTGTTGGAAGAGCTCACGAGGATCCAACTGAATCCTGTAAAGGTTTAGTCCATGTGCAGTACTTCGATCGGGTTGAGCCGGGCTGCGCGGCGGGCGGGTAACCAGCAGGCGAGAACCGCGACCCCAAGCAGAATGAGCGTGGTCGCAGCGAAGACGGCCGGATCGCGGGGACTGACATCATAGAGCAACGATTCGATAAATCGGCCGCCGGCGAGCGCAGCCGCGATGCCGAAAGTGATGCCGACGAGCGTCACGATACTGCTCTGCACCACGATCATGCGCATCAAGCTTCGCGGTTCGGCGCCCAGGGCGAGGCGGATTCCGATCTCCGCTGTCCGCTGCTTCACAATATAGGAGACGACGCCGTAAATGCCGATCACGCCGAGCAGCAGTGCGACACTGGCTGCTATTGTGAGGAGGACCATTGTAAATGTCATCTGGGCTGAGCCACGATCCAGTATGTTCTCCAGAGTCTCCATCTGGGCGATTGCCACATTTCGATCGACGATATCGATGGCGTTTCGCACGTCCCGCAGCGATGCGAGCGGCGACGTCGCTGAACGCACGACATAGCTCATCGTCGCCACGTTGGGGCCAAGCATGGCGTTTGCGGGAATGTCGGGTCCACCGGCGATGGACATGGGCATGTACAGCATGGACGTGGGATGAGCTTCGCCAAGCGTCCAGACGGGAGTATTCGAGACGACGCCCACGATAGTCAGCCATCGGCTCTAGTGTAGTGTCCAAGAATTAACTGGACAGTCCTTTTCGTTTTCTTTTACGCGGCAAAGTGCAGCCGGGTTGTATCTGTTCCAGCGTTTGGCGACACCGCGAGAGTTTTTCTTGAATCGAATCGACGGTGGCCGTCCAGACGAAAGGTTTCGGATTGTCATTCCATGCGCAAAGAAATTCTTCGATAGCCTGTTTCAATTCTTCGACGCTTACGAATGAACCGCGTCGGATCCGCTTCGAGGTCAATTCTCCAAACCAACGCTCAACCAGATTGAGCCAACTGGAACTGGTCGGCACGAAGTGTGGGACGAAACGCGGATGGCGTTGCAGCCAACCTTTAACTTTAGGATGCGAGTGCGTGCCGTAATTATCCATCACCAGATGCAACGTCGTGGGAGTGGGAAACTCCTGATCCAAATGGCGGAGGAATCTTAAGAATTCTTGGTGGCGATGACGCTCGAAGCATTGACCAACGACACGACCCTGCAAAACTTCCAAAGCCGCAAACAGCGTGGTAGTTCCGTTGCGTTTGTAATCGTGAGTCATCGTGCCGCAGCGCCCCTTTTTCATGGGCAAGCCCGGCTGCGTGCGGTCCAACGCTTGAATCTGACTCTTCTCATCCACACACAGGACCATCGCCTGCTGGGGAGGATTCAGATAAAGACCAACCACATCGGTCAGCTTCTCCAGAAAGCGAACGTCTCGCGACAATTTGAAAGTCTCGCTCCGGTGCGGTTTTAAGTTGTGACTTCGCCAGATATTGCTGATGGTGGACTTACTGACCCCTTGTCGCTCCGCCATGATCCGGCAACTCCAGTGCGTCATTCCGTTCGGCTTGGTTTGCAGAGTGGCATTCACAATCGTCTTGATCTTTTTAGCGCTATAGGTCGGCTTGCGGCCTCTTCCTGGCGCAACTTCCCACAGACTTTCCACACCGTCTTCACTAAACCGTGCACGCCACAGCATCACTGTCTTTCGATTGATCTCCAACTGACGCGCAATCACGCTGTCGGCCTGCCCGTCAGCCGCCGCCAACACAATTCGGCTTCGAAGACATACCTGCTGCGGCGTTCCGTGGGCGTTTAGCCATCGTTCGATCTCCTCGCGCTCGTTCGGTTTTAAAGTCAGCGCTTCCAGTTTCGGAGGCATCCACAGAAGCGTAGGCGACCGTGTTCCATCTGTCCAGTTATTTGTTGGACACTACACTAGCGTAAGCACTTCCACTGTGAAGAAGTCGGTCGCCACCAATACCGCCATATGCGCACGGATAAAGTCTTTCCAACCCGTCGCCTGCTT
>Ga0137418_10005538_pt1 | contig 11595 bp, 6 predicted proteins | sample CZODoug3_1_2_16f_FD_122242 | JGI IMG/M metagenome (GOLD analysis project Ga0137418, IMG submission 122242) | Vadose zone soil fungal communities from Angelo Coast Range Reserve, California, USA - CZODoug3_1_2_16fungal (Hybrid Assembly) | ecosystem: Environmental > Terrestrial > Soil > Vadose... | reverse complement strand
GAACGCGAAGCGCGTCGCATTAAAGCGCGCTTCGTTAGTCTTGTTGGAAGAGATGGTCCGCACCCAGGTCACCATTCCGAACATGTTCTGCGGCGCGGTCGTGATGTCGCCCATCGGGCGGCTGCGGCCCGCCGCGTCAGCGCCGGTTCCTCTGAAGCGTGAAATGTAGGAGCTAAAGGTGAGCGTATCTTTCTTGCTTACGTTTAAATCAATTCGCGGGTTGAATTGACTGCCCCGACTGATGTTTGGAACAGCGAGTTGCGCATACTGAAAGTCGGGAATGCCGTCAAGCGGTCCATTGAGATTGCCGAATGAAATGTATTGACCCTGAGCGCCCTGCAGACTTCCGATGTCGAGGCCGCCAGCGACCTGCTGACAGCTTCCGAATCCCGCGAACGCGCAAGTGACGGGAATCACGGAGACTACCCGCGGCGCTATGCCTGAGGCACTCAGGATTCGTGCCGCAATACTATTTGGCCGCGCTGATATTACGGTCTGACGAAATTGCGGAGTTTCAATGAAAGCATTCACCGTATCGGTATTGGTGCTGCGCAGGCCCTCATAGGAAAAGAAAAAGAAGGCTCGCTCCTTGCCACTCCAGGTAGAGCGACCACCTTCGCCAAACCGCGGCAGGGTTATTGGGCCGCCGATACTCCCGCCGAACTGGTTAAGGTGCTGGTTGACTCTGATACCCGGCGCGCCATTGGGACCACCGTATTTATTCACGGCGTTTAGTCCGGGACTGTTGTTCTTGAGAAAGAGACTGCCGTGAAAGGTGTTCGTGCCGTTTTGCGAAACAGTCAGCACCTGTGCGCCTGAGTTACGACCGTACTCTGCCGAGTAGACGTTCGCGATCACGCGCACTTCTTTGACTGATTCCTGGTTCGGGGTTATTACCGCGGCGCCGCCATTAGTCAAACTGTTTACGCTGGTGCCGTCAATCTGGTAATTGTTGGATGTTATTCGCTGACCGTTGGCCGATATTTGCGGTGCATTCTCGATCTGAAAAATCGACCGGCTTGACCCTCCGGGTCCCACGACGTTAGGTAAGAAGACCGCGGCACCCGTGCCACTTCGCGCGGCATCGCCGAATACTCCCGGAGTTAACCGAGCTAACTCATAAGGGTCGCGCCCAAACTGCGGCAGCGCGCGGACCTCCTGCGTGGTGATTGCCTTGTCAACGTTTGCGTTTTCAGTTTCTAAAATCTGCGCAGTTTCCTGAGTCACGGTAACCGTTGCGCTCACGTCGCCAACCTCAAGCTGGACGTCGATGCCCTGTACCGCTTCGGCATTGACCGCGACGTTGTCAAATACTTTCTGTTTGTACCCGGCTTTTTCGACTGTGAGCTTGTACCTCGCCGGTGCTAAACCTGAGAGTCTGTAGAAGCCCTCGCTGCTCGCCGTGGTTTCCTGCGTTTTACCGGTCTCGGTGTTCGTCAGCGTAATCTTCGCTTCAGACACAAGTCCTCCCCCTGTATCGGTGACTGTGCCCTGAACTCCGGCTTTGAATTGACCGTTAGCGGCCCCGACCATAAACAAAAGAAAAAGTCCGCCCATCATGATGCGGATCAAACTGGACGTGGTGCGATTCATTGGAAGGCCCTCCTGCGGCCATTTGAGTGAACAGTTATCGGATTAAGGCCCGAAATCGTAACGTAAATGACGACATACAGTTGAAACATTCCTTCCCAGGAAAGTCGCCTCTGACTTTCAGGGAACGAACTCAATGTGCGCTTGCGTGCGTTATCGGGAGGGAAACCGATTGTATATGTGCCGACACGGATAATGTAGTATTTTTAATAGCACTAAGAAACCAAGAGTTTAATATATATTTCCCCGGAAGTCTCTGTTAAGCTGCGCGGCGCACTTTTAATTCTCCAGCTTCCGCGACAGTTCTGGCGTTCCGAGTGGCCACCCCAGACTGCGACGATTCCTGCGCCATCATGGTTGTGCCGCTCGGTGAAGATCAAACAATCTTAAGAAAGCGTGCAGTTGAAACAGTTCTAAGGAACGAAGGGAAGGGGATTCAATGCAAAATCGGATGTTGATACTTGGCGTGGCTCTTTTGGCGTTGCTGGCCGGCGGCTGCGTGTCCGGCACGCAACAATCAAACACTGGAGCGACGAGGAAAAAGAAGGGGCCGAACGATCCGGTTGTCATCGGCTTCTCAATGGATACCGTGAAAGAGGAGCGTTGGCAACGCGATAAAGATTTGGTCGAGAAGCGGGCGAAAGAACTCGGCATGCAAGTTTCCGTGCAGGTCGCGAATGGCGACGATAATTTGCAGGTGAAGCAAGCTGAAAACCTTTTGACCCAGGGAGTCGATGTCTTGATTGTGGCGCCGCATAACGGTGAGATTGCGGCCTCCATTGTTGAGGCGGCCCACCGACAGGGAGTGCCGGTAATTAGTTACGATCGTCTGATAAAGAATAGCGACGTCGATCTTTACGTTTCTCACCAAGTAGTAAAAATTGGCGAGATGCAGGCGCAGTATTTGCTGGATCACGTGAATAAGAAGCCCGCAAATTTTGTAATTGTCGGCGGCTCACCAACTGACAATAACGCTCTGCTGCTACATCAGGGTCAGATGAACATACTGAAGCCCGCGGTAGATCGCGGCGACGTCAAGATCGTCACCGACCAGTATGCGAAGGAGTGGCAGGCAAGCGCGGCACTCAACATCGTGGAGAATGCTTTGACGCAGGCTAACAATCAGGTTGATGCTGTCGTCGCTTCAAATGATGGCACAGCGCGAGGCGCGGTCCAGGCGCTGGAAGGACAAAACCTGGCAGGCAAAGTTTTAGTTTCAGGTCAGGATGCTGACCTCGCTTCATTGTCGTTGATTGTGCTGGGTAAACAGACGATGACAGTCTATAAGCCGATTCAGCCGCTTGCTTACGGAGCCGTTGATGCAGCAATCAAACTTGCGCGTGGCGAGAAAGTAGCTGCGACGGACGCGATCGACAATGGGGCGAAGAAAGTCCCAGCCGTGTTATTGGAACCTATCGCCGTCGACAAAAATAATATCGTCAGTACCGTGGTTAAAGATGGATATCAAACGTTGGAAAAAATCTGCGCCAATGTTCCGCCGGAGAAATGCCCGAAGTAACCAAAGTCCAATGTCCAAAGTCCAATGTCCAACGTCATCTAATGCCGCACAACCCAAAAAATTTCACCCTATATTACTTACGCTGAGGAGGCGAAATAAGGTGAAAATCAAAAAAATTGAGGACATCGAATCATGGAAAAAGGCTCGACGGTTGACCAATGAGATTTATCAAACAACGACAACCGGGAGATTCGTTCGCGACTTTGGTTTGAAGGATCAGATAAGACGAGCATCAGTTTCGATCCTATCGAATATTGCCGAAGGATTTGAGCGGGGCGGGGACAAGGAATTCTCTCAGTTTTTGGCTATCGCAAAAGGGTCGTGCGGCGAGGTGCGCGCGCAACTTTACGTCGCCTTGGATCAGGGATACCTTTCGGCCGACACTTTCGATCAGTTACTCAGCAGCGCCACTGAAGTGGGTCAGTTGCTCGCAGGGTTCATTCGATACTTCAAGAGATCGCCGCTTCATGGGAGCAAATACCGATAAACTCTCCGGACGTTGGACATTGGACATTGGACTTTGGACAAACCCTTCAACATAAATGACAACGCTCAAGCTGCGTTCCTGGAAATGCGCAACATCACCAAGACGTTCCCCGGTGTGCGTGCGCTGGACGGTGTCACCTTCGACCTTCATAAGGGCGAAATACACGCGCTCGTCGGTGAAAATGGCGCCGGCAAGTCAACGCTCATGAAAATTCTGGGTGGGGTCTATGCGCATCCGCAATACGGCGGCGAGATCTTAATCGAAGGAGCAAAGCAGGAATTTGCCGGTGTGCGCGAAGCCGAAAAGGCAGGCATCGCAGTGATTTTTCAGGAGTTGTCGCTGGTAAAAGAAATGAGCGTCGGGGAAAACATTTTCCTCGGACGCGAGCCCCGAAAATTTGGCGTCATTCGTTGGGAAGAGCTCTATCGACGTGCGCGCGCGTTGCTTGATGATCTGCATTTGCCTCTCGATCCTCATACGACCATTCGCAGTCTTGGCATTGGTCAACAGCAGCTAGTGGAAATTGCGAAAGCGCTTTCACACGAGGCCAGAATTCTCATTCTTGACGAACCCACGGCGGCCTTAACCGACAGCGAAGCCGAGACGCTGTTTGGCATCCTGAATAAATTGCGGGCGCGCGGCGTCGGCATGATTTATATCTCGCATAAACTGAATGAAGTTTTTCGCATCAGCGATCGAATTACAGTTTTGCGCGACGGGCGGACCGTGGGCACAGACTCGGTCGCCGACCTGACCGAGGGCCAGGTGATTGCACGAATGGTAGGCCGCGAAGTGGGCGATATTTTTCCCACTGTCGATCATGAGCACGGTGATGTTGTATTTGAAGCACGAAACATTTCTGTGGCGGATCCTGCCGTAGCCGGGAAGAAGCTGGTTGATAACGTCAACTTCTCAGTAAGGGCCGGCGAGGTTCTGGGCGTTGCTGGTCTCATGGGCGCCGGACGCAGCGATTTGCTGATGGCGATCTTTGGCGCGCACGCCGGACGCATGTCCGGTGAGATTAGAGTTGATGGCAAGGCGGTGCGTATTTCAAGCCCAGCTGACGCTATCAAGCATGGCCTGGGTTTTGTAACTGAGGATCGGAAGCGATTTGGGCTTGTGCTGGATCAGACGATACTCAATAACATGACGCTCGCTGGATTGAGACGCATCTCCGGACGCTTCTTTACCAGTGTAAATGCAGAGTCGGAGGCGGGAGAGCGGGCGATGAAGGATCTGCGTGTAAAAGCGAATTCTGTGTTTACGATTGCGGGCACGTTATCAGGAGGAAACCAACAGAAGGTTGTCCTGGCAAAATGGCTACTGACTAATCCCCGCGTGTTGTTTCTGGACGAACCCACTCGCGGCATTGATGTTGGTGCCAAGCAGGAGATTTACGCGCAAATTAATAAGCTCGCGAAAACGGGACTTGCGATTGTGCTGGTTTCATCGGAACTACCGGAAGTGTTGGGCCTTGCTGACCGTGTACTTGTATTACACGAGGGCCACATGACTGGCGAGTTTACTCGGGCCGTTGCGACTCCCGAGAAAGTGATGGCTTGTGCGACCGGACAAGTGCAGTGCGCTGCTTAGCGTGAACAGCGCGGCTTGCCGCTCGATGTGCGGAAAGGCCCTGCCTTTCCGTTGCGTAATTTGTTTTGTGGGGGAGGCTTTGCCTCCAGCTTATTGTTCGAGGCGCAGCCTCTCACTTTATTAGTCCTGCGGAAAGGCAAAGCCTTTCCGCACATCAGACGGCAGAGCCGCGAAGGCATTGAAAACTGCGATGACCATACCAGATGATGGAGTAGCTGACCGTCCCCCGACAACTTCAGATTTAGCGCCCTTGCCGGAGACTGACGCTATTACGTCGGTAACGACAATCGGAAAATTCAAGATTCCCACCGATGTCCTGCGTGCCTACACGATGGTGTTTGCATTAGTAGCGATCTGGGTCTATTTTCACTTTTCAACTAACCATATTTTCCTCGAGCCGCGAAACTTCTCCAACCTAATGCGCCAAACCGCAGTGACGGGCGTGCTCGCGGTGGGGATGTTGATGGTCATCGTCACCGGGCAGATCGATCTTTCCGTTGGTTCGGTTGTCGGTCTGGCGGGCGGTATCGCTGCGATCGCGCAAGGCTGGCTTGGGTGGGGGCTAGCGCCTTCACTAGCAGCGGGCATCGGTGTGGGCTTTGCAATCGGCGCTATTCAGGGCGGTTTGACTGCTTACCTTAACATCCCTGCGTTTATTGTCACTCTCGGTGGTCTACTCGCCTGGCGCGGTGTCGTCTTGGGGCTTAGTCGTGGCGAAACGATCCCTTTACGATTGCAGGCGTTCAAATCGATTGGACAAGATTATGTTGGTCCGGTTGTTGGTTGGGTAATTGCAGCGGTTGCGGTCGCGGCGATCGTTTGGATGACAATAGCTCGCAATCGCGCACGGCGGCGTTACGGTTTGGGCGTTCCCAGCTTGTGGCTGACAGTGGCGCGTGCGCTTGTGCCGTCGTTAATTGTCGTCGGTTTCATTTACATGATGAACTCTTATGAGCTTGGACCCGGATCGAAAGCGGGAGTACCCAATCCAGTAATCATCTTCCTGGCTATCGCCTTGGCAGGAGCATTCCTGACTCACAACACAACCTTCGGTCGTTATCTTTATGCCATCGGTGGTAACCCTGACGCCGCACGTCTTTCTGGTATAAACATAAGGAGGCATGTCCTTGCTGTGTTTTGTATCATGGGTGCGCTCGCCGGCGTGGCCTCAATAATCTACACCGCGCGCGTTGGCAGCGCCTCGCCTGACGCGGGGCAGTTACTCGAGCTCGACGCGATCGCCGCCTGCGTTATTGGGGGCACAAGCCTGATGGGCGGGCGGGGAACTGTGTTCGGCGCGATTCTTGGTGCGCTGATTATGGCTAGTCTTGACAATGGCATGTCTTTGAAAAACGTAGAACCGTATATGCAGAACATCATCAAAGGCGCGATCCTGGTCGCGGCGGTCGGACTTGATATGGCCGGCCGCAAGCGCAGCTGACGTGCGCAACTTCCTTTTGGTTCCCATTAGAAAACACTGATGCTTCGGCCGATTCTTATTTCCACCATATCGATCCTCGGCTGTACAGCTTTGTTCGGGCAGGCAACCAACAAGTTTGCTACGGGTGGTCCCGGCCGAGATGCGCAGTGGCCGAGCGCCGCGAAAGATGGGTTTGGAACGTCAAACACGCTCTCTTCGAAAGTTTGGTTTACGCTCAACAAGGGGGTCATGACGGAGGTCTACTATCCGCGGCTGGACGTCCCAAATGTTCAGACGCTGCAGTTTATTTTCGTCGAAGCAGATGGCCACCACGTCGAGACTGAAGCTGAAGACACAACTCATCGCATTGAGGTGCTCGATCCCGCCGCGCTCGTCTTCCGTCAAATAAACACTGCCAAAAACGGCACCTACACAATTACAAAGACTTACATTGCTGACCCTGACCGCAGTTCTATTCTGATAGATGTCAACTTGCGTTGGAATAAGACTGGCCCGTGCCGGTGCGCCTTCTATGTCTATTACGATCCCTCACTGAACAATAGCGGCATGCACGATTCAGCATGGATTAACGGCGACTGGCTGATCGCTTCTGATGCCGACAAGGTTTCAGCACTCACAGTCACCAATGTCAGGCTTGTCGATGAAACTAACGGATACTTCGGCACGAGTGATGGGCTCACGCAACTGCGTAGCTCCGGGCACATCATTCCCTACCGGCGCGCGTTCAAAGGAAATGTTGTGCAAACTGCGCGCCTTAACTTTCAACTTCCTTTTGGAACAGTGCGTCAAGCCGAGCGATTTACTGTCGTCCTCAGCTTTGGCCGGAATGCGGCCGAAGCGCTCAGCACTGGGCAGGCGTCAGTAAGAAAGGGTTTTGAATCGGCGCGTCGCGTATATGAAGCGGGCTGGCATAACTATATAAAAACACTGCCGCGCGTTGAGCCAAAATATCAAAAGCAGTTCAACATGGCGGCGCTAACCCTGAAGGCTCTCGAAGACAAGACATATCGCGGCGCCATGATTGCCTCGCCATCAATTCCTTGGGGCGGTGGGCCAAACGCCAACGAGCCAACCATAAGCGGTTATCACGCCGTTTGGGCTCGAGATTTATATCAAGTGGCGACAGCGTTTCTTGCGCTGGGCGATCGCGCCGCGGCCAATCGTGCGCTGGATTATCTTTTCAACGTTCAGCAAAAACCGGACGGCAGTTTTCCGCAAAACTCGTGGGTCGACGGCCGGCCGATTGGTGGCAGCTTACAGATGGACCAGGTTGCTTTGCCGCTGGTGCTTGCTTATCAGTTGCAGCGCACCGGTAGAATAACCTGGCTTAAACATATCAAGCCCGCTGCCGATTTCATTCTCCGCAAAGGTCCAGCTACGCAACAGGAGCGCTGGGAGGAAAAGTCAGGTTACTCGCCTTCCACGATCGCTGCGGAGATCGCCGGATTGGTGTGTGCCGCGCGGATCGCCGCTCTCAATCACGATGAAAATTCAGGCAGATTGTATCTGGAAAAAGCGGACCAGTGGGCGCGTGCGGTGGAGCAGTGGACCGCGACATCCACCGGGCCCCGTGCGAAAGGAACCTACTTTCTGCGCATCACCGAAAACGACGATCCGAACGATGGCGCTCGTATCGAAATAAACAGCGGCGGCGGTACCTACGACGAACGCGAGATTGTCGATGCTGGTTTCCTGGAGTTAGTAAGACTCGGAATTCGACCCGCGCGAGATCCTCTGGTTGCGAGATCGCTTAAGTTTGTAGACAGCTTGATCAAAGTGGAGACTCCTGCTGGTGCCGGCTGGCATCGTTACAATCACGACGCGTACGGAGAACGAGCGGATGGGGGGAACTATGACGGGCGCACTGGCGTGGGCCGTCTTTGGACGCTGCTAACCGGCGAGCGTGGTGAATACGACGTCGCGCTCGGGGACTTGGCGGCGGCGCGAAAGAGATTAGATGCGATGATAGGTTTTGCTAACGAAGGAGGAATGATACCGGAACAGGTTTGGGATCGAAGCGAAAGTCCGGGTGACGAATTTCGTTTTGGAAAAGGTGCCGGCTCCGCCACTCCCCTGGCGTGGTCCATGGCCCAATTCATCCGTCTCGCAATCAACATCAAACAGGGACATAATGTTGAGACTCCTGATACAACGTTGGCCAGATACTCGAAAGGCTCAGCAAACAATTGACAGCTCATTCAACAATGAAGTCTGGTACAAGTAAAAGAGAGTTTGTTTTTGCAGCAGATCTCGGCGGCACCCATCTGCGTGTGGCCACCGTAGATCGCACCGGCGCGATTTCCTGCCGGCAAATGCAGTCAACGCCGCAAGCCGAGAAGCCAAACGAGATTGTGCGCACCTTGATTGATGCCGTTCATAAATGTGAACGTGAGGTTGTCGCGCTGGGGGGCGGGATCTCGGCTGTTTCGATAGCAGTGCCGGGTACCGTTAACGTTGCTGAAGGTGTTGTCGTCAAGGCTCCCAACGTGCCGTGTCTGGATGGGTTTCGCTTGGGCGCTGCGCTAGAGAGCGAACTTGAGTGGCCCGTGACTTTGGAGAATGACGCGAACGCGGCGGCCGTCGGCGAGATGTGGCGAGGCGCGGGGCAAGGATACCGAACGCTCATTTGCGTTACCCTTGGCACTGGCGTAGGTGGCGGAATCATTCTCGATGGAAAACTGTGGCGCGGCGCCGATGGATCAGCGGCGGAGATTGGCCATATTGGCGTTGATCCGTTCGGCGGTATCCCTTGCACGTGTGGTAGTCGTGGCTGTCTTGAGGTCTATGCATCTGCCACGGCCATTGTGCGTATGACACGCGAGGCCAGACCGCGCTATCCAAATTCAGTGCTGCATAACATCGAGGATCTAACGTCGGAAAAAATTTATCAGGCCGGCAAGAAAGGCGATGAACTTGCGATTGAAGTGTTCCGCCGCATGGGAGTTTATTTGGGAATCGGCCTCGCCAGTCTGATTAATGTTCTTGATCCGGAAATCGTCATTATTGGTGGCGGACTAGCAAACGGCTGGGAACTTTTTGAGCAGCACATGCACCAGCAAATTATCGAGCGCGCGTTTCCGATACCGGCGCGATGCGTCAAGATTGTGCGCGCTCAATGTGGAGACGATGCCGGTCTGCTTGGCGCGGCGCGCCTGGCTTTCGATGAACTGGTGGGGCAAGCGCTTCCTGTTCCTGAGCTGAACGAAGGTAGTAACTACATTTCCAAATGAGACGCTTATGAAACGATGCGTCGCAATCCTTTCTTTCACTCTTGGTCTCATTACTATCGCTGCGGCGCAGGACATCACCAGGCTGGAAAGGATTGGTCCTGTCGTCAATTTCACAAAATCAGAAAAGACGATCGTCTTTAACTGCCGGGACAATTCACAGGTTCAAGTAACACCACTAGCCGCCGATCTGGTGCGCGTTCGCACGTCTTTCGCTAAACCAATTCCCGCTAAGGACCATTCATGGGCCATAGCAAAAACAGAATGGGCGACGCCGCGCTGGAGTGTGTCCGAAAATGCAGACTTCGTCCGAATCACGACCGACGAACTCGAAGTGGTTGTTCATCGCTCGCCGCTGCTGATTGAATTTCGCGACGCGAAAACACATTCCATTATCAACGCGGACGAGCAACCGATGGCCTATGACCCCAAAGGTTTATTGAAAGACCTGATGTTTGATCCGCAGGCGGGGCCTTTCGTTGCGGCTGCAAAAAAGCTCGGTTTCGACGAACACTTTTACGGGCTCGGAGAAAAGGCCGCGCGCCTCGACAAGCGTCGCAGTTCGTTTATTAACTGGAATTCCGACACGCCCGGCTACATCGAAGGAAGAGATCCAATCTATCAAACCGTTCCGTTTTACACTGGCCTGCAAAACGGAAACGCGTACGGCATATTTTTCGACAACAGCTATCGCAGCTATTTTGATTTCGCTAAATCGTCGCAGCAGCGTATGTGGTTCGGCGCTGAAGGCGGCGAGATGAACTACTACTTCTTCTACGGTCCCTCGCTTAAGAAAGTCCTTAGCCGGTATGCCGATCTGACAGGTCACATGCCACTACCGCCTATCTGGGCGCTCGGCAATCAACAAAGTCGCTGGAGTTATTATCCCGACACGATGGTCGAAGAAGTTGTAAGTCAGTATCGCAAACGTGACCTGCCGCTCGATGTGCTTCATCTCGACATCGATTACATGCAGGGCTATCGCGTGTTCACCTGGGACCGGGATCGGTTTCCGAATCCGAAAGCGTTGACCGAGAAACTAGCGAGGCAAGGCGTTAAGTTAATTACCATCGTCGATCCCGGAGTTAAGTATCAGCCGGTGGCGAAAAGTGCTGGGCTCGTTACCTCGATCACCCCGGAGCTCGAGCCACAACAGCAGCGCTATTACGTCTTCGATGCAGGTTTGGAAAAGAACTATTTTCAACGGCGTCAGAATGGCGACTTGTTTATTCCTAAAGTGTGGCCCGGCGAAAGCGTCTTTGTTGACTTCACACTGCCCGCTGCGCGTGAGTGGTGGGGTAGTTTGCATCGCGCTTACATCGTCAATGGCGTGGCCGGAATCTGGAACGACATGAACGAGCCGTCTGACTTCGTCGATCAGTCAGGCAAGGCCCAGTCCGACGTGGTTAGCTATGACGAAGGCGAGCACTCAACGCATGCGAAGAATCGCAACGTCTTTGCTCTGTTGGAAGCGCGCGCGACCTATGAAGGATTGGAACGGCTGCAGCCGGATCGTCGCCCTTACGTGATCACGCGGGCGGCTTACGCCGGCATCCAGCGCTACGCAACGATGTGGACCGGCGATACGAACAGCACCTGGGAATCACTCCAGTTGAACATCCCGATGTTCACTTCACTTGGCCTCTCAGGGGAACCGTTTGTGGGCAGTGACGTTGGTGGGTTTATTGGTCGCTTCAACGGCGAATTGCTGGTGCGGTCGTACCAGGTCTCCTTTCTC
>Ga0137418_10005536_pt1 | contig 11596 bp, 8 predicted proteins | sample CZODoug3_1_2_16f_FD_122242 | JGI IMG/M metagenome (GOLD analysis project Ga0137418, IMG submission 122242) | Vadose zone soil fungal communities from Angelo Coast Range Reserve, California, USA - CZODoug3_1_2_16fungal (Hybrid Assembly) | ecosystem: Environmental > Terrestrial > Soil > Vadose... | reverse complement strand
CCGTCCTTCTCTCTCATGGTGCGCGCTAGTTCCGATCCCAATAGCCTCGCCTCCGCGCTGCGCAACACGGTAGCCCAGGTTGATGCCGAGCTTCCCCTGGCTCGCGTGATGAGCATGCCTGCCATCATCGAGCGCCAGGGCGGCGGCGATTCTCTATTTGTAAGCATGCTCGGGAGCTTCGCTACTCTCGCGCTGATCCTCGCGGCTATCGGCATTTATGGACTGATCGCATATTCGGTGGGCCAACGAACTCACGAAATCGGCATTCGCATGGCTCTCGGAGCCAGCAACCCCGATGTCCTGCGCATGGTCTTGTGGCAAGGCATGAAAATGTCCGCGATAGGCACAGCCGTTGGACTCGTGCTCGCCCTGCCCCTGCCGAAAGTTTTTGAGGCCATGTTCTACGGACTGCACCTTAGCGAGCCGCGGCTTTACTTCATCGTCCCCGTAGCCATCATCGCCGTCGCCATGTTAGCCACCTACATTCCCGCGCGCCGTGCGACCCGCATCGACCCCATGGCCGCCTTGCACCAGGAATAAGACCTATCGCACAGAACGCCCGCCCTTACGCGCGCTGTTTACTCCTTCGTTGGTATCGCCGAGTGAATTACACGGTTGCGCGTCGGCTTTGAGTACTCTGTCTACATAGTATCGAGCTCCGCCCAGAGGTCTCATCTGGGGGACGAATTACCTCCAAGCGGTCCAGATACTCTTGGGAGGCTAGATGTCTGCAAAGGACGCTCATGAAGGCATTATCCTCGTAGCCGACGACAATGAATTGAACCGCGAGCTTCTCTCTACCCTCCTAAGCGACGAGGGCTACCAGGTGATTCTTGCGACAGACGGACAGCAAGCCCTGGAGCAGATCGGCGCCGATTCCATCGATCTCGCGATTCTCGATGTCGTGATGCCGCGAAAGACCGGATTTGATGTCTGCCTCGCCATTAAGGCAAAGGCGGATACGCGCTTGATCCCTGTTCTATTGGTGACCGGTCTGAACCGCGATGACGACCGTATCCGCGGGATCATGTGCGGCGCAGACGATTTCCTGGCGAAGCCAGTGAACAAGCATGAGCTGCTCGCGCGCGTCCATTCCCTCATTCGCCTGAAGCAATTTACCGATGAACTGGACAACGCCGAGGCTGTCCTTTCAAGTCTGGCCCTGAGCATTGAAGCCAAAGACCCCTATACCGAAGGCCATTGCGATCGCCTCTCCAAGTATTCGGTTGCCGTTGCTGAGAGACTTGGTCTACCCGAAGACCTGCGCGTGGCCCTTCGCCGCGGCGGCCTGGTTCACGACATTGGCAAACTGGCTGTCCCGGAGCACATCCTTCTAAAACCGGGCCCGCTCACTCCGGACGAGCGCAAAATCATGGAGCAGCACACCCTTGCGGGCGAACGTATTTGCGCCCCGCTGCGCTCCTTTCGCCATGTCCTTCCAATCATTCGCCATCATCACGAAAAGCAGGATGGCTCCGGTTACCCCGATGGCCTGAAAGGCGACCAAATCCCCCTCACTGCACGGATTCTGCAAGTCACCGATATTTATGACGCATTGAGCACCGACCGCCCCTATCGCAAAGCTCTTCCCGCTGAAAAAGCCTTCGCCATCATGCGTGACGAAGTAAAGCGTGGTTGGTGGGATGGTTCGGTCCTGGCTGAGTTTGAGGCCATTGTTAGTGTCCATGAGCTGCAATCCGCGGGGCCGGCCCGCAAATGACTGCAATTCTCAACCGGACCACTCAGTGGCCGCGCGAAAAGCGTCTAATTCAGTTTGGATTCGTTGCCGCCGCGAGCCTCTTACTTCTGGTCGGCTTGGAATCCTATCGAGACACCATTCGCGTCGCCGAGGCTGCCGCGGCCCGAAAACACAGCTTCGAGATCCGCGGCTTGCTTTCCGATACGGCTGCCCGGCTCATCGACGCAGAAACCGGACAGCGAGGTTTTCTCCTGACGGGCGACGCCACCTACCTTGAGCCCTATCACGCCGCAACTAAAAATGTTGACCGGCTGCTAGCCGAACTCAGAAATTCAACGGCCGACAATCCCAATCAGCAGAAGCGCCTCCCGGAACTCGAGCAGCTCGTCGACAAGAAGTTGACGGAGTTACAGCGAACGATCGATCTGCGCAAGCAGAGCGGATTAGCGGCCGCCAACGCAGTGGTTCTGGCGGGCGAAGGAAAGCGTTGGATGGATCAAATCCGCTCGCTCCTCGCGGATATGCAGAATGAGGAAAATCGCGTTCGGTCTTTTCGTACCGTGGAGATGGGCAACGCTTTGAACCGGACCTCTCGAACGGTGATTGCCGGAAACCTGGTGAGCACGTCACTTCTCCTCGCAATTCTTGTGCTGCTTTTCCGTGCGCTTTCCCAACGTCATCGCGCCCAGGAAGGCCTGGAGAAAAGTGAAAAGCAACTCTCCACAACCCTCGCGAGTATCGGCGACGCCGTAATTGCCACCGATATGAATGGCGCCGTTTCATTCATGAACCCCATCGCAGAGTCTCTCACGGGCTGGACTCTCGAAGACGCCCGCGGCAAGTCGATGGACCTCGTCTTCAACATTGTGAACAAGGAAACGCGTCGCCCCGTGGAAAACCCCGTAAAGAAAGTCTTTCGCGAGGGAAAAGTAGTCGGTTTGGCCGACCACACGATCTTGCTGTCCAAGAGCGGTAAGGAATTTGATATTGAAGATAGCGCCGCTCCCATTACTGCAGACACCGGCGCAACCTTTGGTGTCGTGCTGGTCTTCCGGGACATCACCGAGAAAAAACTCGTCGAGCAGGAAACCAGCCGCCAAAAGAACCTTCTGCAGCTCATTCTGGCAAGTGTCGCAGACGGCGTCGTGGTGGCCGACAGCAACGGAAAATTTCTGCTGTTCAACGCAGCCGCGGAGCGGTTCATCGGTGTTGGTGCTATCGATGAAAGTCCTGATCGATGGTCGCAGCAATACGGCACATTTCGCCCCGACGGCGTTACCCCGTTTCTATCGAACGAGCTGCCGTTGGTTCGCGCCATGCGCGGCGAGAGTGTGGATGGTATCGAGGTCTTGGTTCGTAACGCGAATCACCACGAAGGCCGCCTCCTCAGTATTACCGGCCGACCCTTAAAGGGTGAGCAGGGTTCCGTCAAGGGTGGTGTTGTCGTACTCCAAGATATCACCGACCGCAAGCGGGATGAGGAGGCGCTGCGGCAAAGCGAAGAGCGGTTCCGCTTGCTCGTTTCAGAGGTGACCGATTACGCGATTCTGATGTTGGATCCGCAAGGACGCATCGCCAGTTGGAATGCCGGCGCTGCACGTATAAAGGGCTATAAATCTGACGAAATCATTGGCCAACATTTCTCCTGCTTTTACGAAACAGAGGATGTGGAACAAGGTAAGCCCGCTCATGAGCTGAAAGTCGCCACGGAGCGAGGCCGATTCGAAGACGAAGGCTGGCGGATTCGCAAAGACGGATCGCGATTCTGGGCCAACGTGGTGATTACCGCCCTGCGCGACGCGACGGGAAGCCTGCGCGGATTCGGAAAGGTCACCCGGGACATAACCGAACACAAGCGCACCGAAGAACTCATCATGCGCGCGAAGGAAGAAGCGGAACAGGCCAGTAAGTTCAAGGATCAATTCCTATCCACAATGAGCCACGAATTGCGCACGCCCTTGAACGCCGTGCTGGGATTTTCCGACCTGCTCGCGGATGAGCGTTACGGCCCGCTGAATGATCGCCAGCAACGCTACGTCGCACACATTCATACCGGCGGGAAACACCTTCTAAAACTCATCAGCGATATTCTTGACCTTTCCAAAATCGAAGCGGGCCGAATGGAGCTCGCCCGCGAAGACGTGAAGGTGGCGTCGGCGTTTGCCGAAGTGATCAGCGCCCTTTATCCGTTGGCGGAAAAGAAATCGCAAACATTACTCCAACAGGCTGAGTCCCATCTGCATGTTCGTGCTGACGCTATGCGATTTAAGCAAATGCTTATGAATCTTGCGGCCAACGCGATCAAGTTCACACCCGAAGGGGGCCGGATCGAGCTGGCCGCCCGTCAGGTGGACGACCAAGTCAGAGTGGAAGTGCGCGACAACGGCCCGGGAATTCCACCTGAACAACAACAGCGAATCTTCGAAGCGTTCGTCCGCCTGACGGAATCCGGCAGCGCCACCGAGGGCACAGGCCTGGGACTAGCCATCACTGCTCGCCTAGTCGAGCTGCATGGCAGCAAACTGGAGATCGAAAGCCAGCTCGGCGAGGGCGCCTGTTTCTATTTCTCTCTTCCCCTCATTGCCATCGCTCCCGATCAACTCCCACATTCGTCTCGATCCATTCCGAGGGCAAGCAAAGCCCCGAGAATTCTTGTCATTGAAGACAATCCGGTGACGGGGCAGCTCATCCAATCGCAACTCACTTCTTCGGGTTACGAGACTCTGATATGTGGACGGCCGGAACGCGCCCTGGGAATGGCGGCGGAGCACCAGCCGGATGCCATCACTTTGGATCTCCTCATGCAGCCGGTCCATGGGCTAGAGGTTCTGCTGCAGTTGAAAAATGACCCACGCACGTCACAGATACCTGTCATTGTCGTGACTATCGTGGATCAGCCCGGCCTCGGAATTGCCCTCGGTGCCGATGAGTATTTGATTAAACCGGTGGACAAGACGACTTTACTTGCTGCCGTGGAGCGCTGCCTCCGGTCCCGCGGGGGCGTGGCGCCAGCAAGAACCATTTTGGTGGTGGAAGACGATGTTTCAACCCTTGAGATTATTGTCGAATTGCTGAAGGGGTACGGCTATGCGGTGAGCACGGCATCAGATGGTGCCCAGGCCCGTGCCAGTGTGGCGCAGTCGCTTCCCGAATTAGTTATTCTTGATTTGGTGCTCCCCAAGATCAGCGGTTTTGAATTGCTCGCTGAATGGCGCTCCAATCCTCGCACCGCCGATCTTTCCGTGTTTGTGCTGACCAGCAAGGATTTGACCAAGCAGGAGGAAAAGTACATCCACGCGCATGCCGAATCGCTTTTCCGAAAACAGGATTCATGGCGGGAATCATTGATCAAGCAGTTGGAGCGCGTGGTGACTTCCCATGCTTTGGAGAACGCGTGAAACTCTGCATTCTCGTCGTAGAAGATAATCAGCTTAACCGGGAACTGCTCCGCGACTGGCTCGAAGTGGAAGGCTATGAAGTTTGGTGTGCCGCGGATTTGAAGGAAAGTTACGAGGTTTTTTCCAAGCGCCTTCCCGATGCTGTCTTGCTCGATATCAACCTCGGCAAAGACGACGGTCTTGACCTCCTCGCCTGGATTCTCCAAAAACCGCAGACGCGGGAGATCCCAGTGATTGCCGTAACAGCACATGCTCTCATGGCGGAGCAGGAACAAATTCTCAAGGCGGGTTGCAGAGCTTGCCTCGCGAAACCAATCGACTTTCAACTTCTTCGAGAGGCACTGTACCACTGGCAAGACCCGACCGTGCTAAAGGCGAATTCTTAGCGTTTTCTTACCATCGGCGCCTTACCCTTGGGAGCTTTGTGTGCCGGGAGAAACTAATAGGTCGCGTGCCCAGATCCTCGTCGTAGACGATGATGCTGCTTCTTGTGAGCTCATTTCCGAACTCCTGCGCTCCGCCGGTTTCGAAGCCAACCCCCTCACCAGCAGCGCCGAAGCCGCCGGGCGCTTGTCCAAGGAGAAATTCCACGCGGTCTTTCTCGATATGCGCATGCCGCCGCCTGATGGCCTCGCACTCGCTCAGCACATTCGCGACTCGCCTATCAACGCATCCACTGTCATAGTCATGATTACCGGCGAACAAGACACCACACTGATGAAACGCGCGTTCGAAATTGGTGTTCACTTCTTTCTCTTCAAACCCGTAGAACGCAACAAGCTCCTCAAGTTGATTCGCGTCGCGGAACATTCGATTGAGCGCGAGCGCCGGCGTTTCACCCGTGTTGCGCTGCAACGCCCCGTCTCGCTACAAGCCAATGACAAGCAATTGGAAGGAACCAGCGTAGATATCAGTTTTGACGGCATGCTTGTCCAGTCTTACCTCGTCTTTCAGGCCGGTACCCGTGTCCAGCTCACCTTGGACCTCCAAAATGGTTCGACACCACTTCAGCTCGAAGCCCGCGTCCTCCGAACCCTCGGTGCAGACCGCATGGCCATTCAGTTCAAAACCCCGAACGCCACGGAACGCAGTCGATTGCAAGAATTCCTCCTGCCCCTGATTCTTTCAGGTACCCCTGTGCCGCCGCCTGCTAAGAGCTGACACTATTTCATTCATAGGGCAATTCGCTTGATGCGGTAACGCACATCTTGACGCAAGCCGGCAATGCGCGACAATTCTTCCTTGCTGCCGCGAGCGCATGATCTACTGCAACTACATTACCCCCTGGGCTCGCAGCGCTCCCCTAAGGGTGCATTGTGATTCGACAGGTTACTTCTTCCATAAAGTTAGTGTGCTTTTTTTTCCTGACTGCTGCGCTCTCTTTCCCTGATTCCGATGTGCAGGTTGTTCCTGGATCTGTGAAGTCGGGATCTTTCGTGGTTAGGAATCTATCGGGCAAGACTCCGGTGGAGTCGAGGGTGCTTCGGTACAAGTTGAGCTATCCAATCACAATACTGCGATCTTGAACGTGTTGATGCTCTATGATCCGCGTAGCAAACTATTTTGGTGGCAAGCCGACCCCATTCCATCCATTCATCAAACCACCAGCATTTCCCAAATGCTGCCTCACAATAGCCTGATCTTTCTAACCCGATCCAAATTTGTCATGTTCTGGAATGGCTGGGGTTCGGCTGCTCGTATCTTAATCCGCGAATCGAGCGAACACTATTCGAGTTTGGATGAAGGACAAACGAATGTGTTTCATGTGCTCGGAAATAAACGCAGGGATCTTCAGGCGGGAAGATTTCTTCATGAATATAAAGAAGTCGCATTTCTGGGGCTCGGCAGAGATTTTATTGATTCCAAGGATGCGGCGATCAATCGAGGACTCCAGCTGAAAGATGTGAGTAGGGTAGGCGCGCGGTGGCAGATTATTGAGGAGGGTCCTAACGGCGGGACCGCGACGATTGTCCTGGATGAAAAATACCAGGTGATCAAAACGAATTTCTCACGGGAAAATGAATAAGTGATGCGAATTAGGCGGGCGGCACAGAGATTTCGATATCACTCATCCAAGACTCTGTCCAAGCCGGCGATGCCAGTTAATTCCTCCTCTGGCGAGGGCTCAACTGCGCGTCGGGAGGAAGATAGCCGTCAATGCGCTAGTAGATGCACTCGACAGTGACTTTCCGAGTAACTGCATCTTAATGAGCCGCGCCTTTATATCATCGTGCCCATAGCCATCATCGCCGGGGCCATGTTAGCCACCTACTTCCCCGCCCCCTCGTTCATCGTCGCTGGCGAGGATAAACTGCCGAGCGTTCCATCCACTCAGCCTACGCGATCTTTCTGGAATAGTACTGATCGAGGTTGTAGCTGTAATACAGACGTATTCTGCCCCAACTTCTATCTGCCCCAAGTAGAAGAATGTATACCTTGTCGGGGGAAGAATCGGGAAAGTGGGACGAGAAATTGTGCATGGCCACCTTGGGTTCTCCTCCATATGGCTCGAATTCCCATTTTCCTCTAACGGTCGACTCGACGCCCTGTTTTCCTTTGAAATGCTGAATATATTCCCCGTCGGGTTTCAGCTCTAGAGTCTCGAAGCCGGTCGGAAGTGTCGCTTCGTAGACACCAGGTATGTCCGAAGGACCAACGGGTTTTGAACACCCGAAGAGCAGCGCGGAAGATACGACAGTTAACGACACCAGTGCCAGTCTCAGCATTATTTCTTGCCTACTTCTGCGCTGCGATTTAGGAATGAGTGATATCGAAATCTCTGCGCCGCCCCAAAATCAATCCCAGTAGCTCTTGCCCCTTTTCAGTTCGACCCTGTTTGAACCGCCACTTTTGAAGCGGAATTCACCAGTCAGGACTCCGTTCATGATAGTTCCTGTAAACTCCCCCGCATAGGGGGACGATTCGGGAACCACAAATGAGACGGCGCTATCTTTTATTTGAATATCGACGATAACCAGTTCCTCGGGTGCTCCTTCAGCAAATTGAAGCGCACCCTGCAGGCCTTTCCGCGTGCTAACAATTTTGATTTCAGTTCCTAGAAGATCTCCGCCTTGCGAACCGTAGTGCATGTCGGTGTAGGTGCCAGTCAGGCGGGGAGCACTTCGATTCTTGCCAATCTTCACCTGATTCGCGTCGCACTTTAATGCGAAAGCACCTAAAAGCATGATGGAGGCAGTGCCTAAGATTACTTGGTGCATTCGCATATTGCTCCTTTCTTGTACTGCTCTTGGGCCTCTTTGATGCGATCCTTGCGGTTCCCTGGGGCGCGCTGAGAGAAGACGCATGAGGCTTTCGACAGCAATCGTTGCACCATCGTTACGCGTCTCTGCCAATGGATCGGGCTCTCGTCTTTGATGAGCACGAGGGCTCTTTATTCGTAGCGAAGTGCGTTCATGGGATCTACGCACGAGGCACGGTACGCGGGAATGTAGCTCGCTGCCAGGGCGACAGCGGCTAAAAATGCGGCGGCGCTGAAAAGCGTAAGCGGGTCGTTCGCCTCCAGGCCATACAGGAGCGAGTTCGCCCCGCGCGCCGCGGCCATCGAAAGCACCAGGCCCGCCGCAACACCAACGCCCAGCAGCGTCAGCGTTTGTCGCACGATGATGCCAATCACGCTCGCGCGGCTCGCGCCCAGCGCCATGCGGATCCCTATCTCGTTCTTTCGCATCGCCACGATGTAAGATATCACTCCATACAATCCGATCATCGCCAGCAGCGCCGCCAGTGCCCCGAAAAATCCCGAGAGCAGCGCCATCATACGTTCGCGCACCAAACCGTTTTGAATGTCGGTGTGCAAGACGTGAAAATCAAACGTGATTGCCGGACTAATCGCGCTGAGCTTATCTCGCACTACGTTTATCACCGCCGCTGGCGGGGAAGAAAAACGAATGAACAGTATTGCCCACGCACCGGGGCTCGGATATTGGTCGGCAGGCGCAAAAGTAATCGGCGGGGCAGGCTCGCGCAATAGGTCGTACTTGGTGTCTTTAATCACGCCGACAATTTCGTATTCCGAGGGCGGATAGCCGGGCTCGGCGGTCGTTCGAATCACATTACCGATCGGATTTTGTCCGGGTGAATATTTGTGAACAAAGGTCTCATTAACTATGGCCACTCGCGGCGACGTGCGCGTATCGAGGTCGCTGAATTCCCGGCCAGCCAGCAAAGGAATGCTCATGGTCTGAAAATATTTGGGGCTGACCCAGGTAAATTTTGATCCGCCTTCCAGGCCGTTGATGTGCACGCCCAAATTCCAACTGCCGCCGTTTAACGGAATGTGCGTGGACGTAGCGGCAGATTCCACTTGCGGAACCGTGCGCGTCTCATTCAGCAGCTCGCGTATGAATTCGGTATTGCGCTCCGGCGAAAATGTCAGGCGCCGAAAATCCAGAACGGCAATCAAGATCCCACGCTCGCGAAAACCCGGATCGAGTTTCACCAGGTTCCAAAAGCTTCTTACGAATAACAACGCGCCCACCAAAAGCACCACCGACACCGCTAGCTGCGACACAACCAGCAATCGCTGAAACGAAAAGCGCTCCGGCCCGGCGGTGGATCCGCGAGTTCCGGACTTGAGCGCCAATCCCGGGTCCGCGCGCGAAGAGCGAAATGCGGGCACCAGCCCAAAAATCACGCACGTGAATATCGCGATGAGTCCCGTGAAAAGCAGCACGCGCCAATCCATGCTGAGATCCAGTCGAATGGTGTCGCCTTCGGTACTGAGAAAACGAACCAGGCTTCTGCTGAAAATTCCCGCCAGCACGATGCCCAACACCGCGCCGCCCGCGGCAAGCAGCAACCCTTCTGAGAGCAGTTGCCGTATCAATCTCCAACGCGAAGCCCCCAGTGCCAGCCGCACCGCCATTTCGCGCTCGCGCGTGCTGGCCCGCACCAGCATCAGGTTGGCCAGATTCGCGCACGCGATCAGCAACACCATCGCCGTAATAGTCAGCAGTAACCACAAAGAAGTGTCATAAGTTTGCCGCAACCAACTGACCCCGTTGCCCGCGGAAAACGCAGTCAGCCGATAATTCCGGTAAACCTTGAGCGCATTTGCTCCGTAACCGCTCGGAAGCGTTGCATCGATTAGACCGGGACTGATGGCCGCAAGTTCGGAGGAAGCCCGCTGCAGTGTTACGCCCGGTCGCAGCCGTCCCAGTACATGTATCCAGAAATAATCCGCGCGCGTGGTGATTCCAGAACCTGGGAAATACGTTTCCAGCGAGCAGAATGGCAGCGCAAAATCAAAAGTTTTGCCCACCTCCAAGCCAAAAAAGCTACGCGGCGCAACGCCAATCACTTCGGTCGGCCTGCCGTCCACAATTATGTTGCTGCCGATCGCCGCGTCCTGCCCCGCAAATTCGCTCTGCCATAATCCGTAACTGATCACGGCACCCGGCGTGCCACAGCCCATGCGATCGTCTTGCGCAGTAAAAAAACGTCCGCGCAGCGGATAAATTCCCAATGTGTTGAACGCGTCGCCGCTGAACCACAGCCCGCGCGCCCGCCGCATTTGCGCGCCTTCTCCCAGCGAAGCGGACCCGCTGTCCGCCCACGCAAACAGATTCGAAAAGACCTGCTGATGCAGCCGAATCTGCTCCCAAAGCGGATACGTCAGCGCCGTCTCGTTGTCGGTGACGGTGATGCCGAATCCGCGGTTGCCATTTTTTACTTGCACGCCCGCAAGCCGCTCCGGATGCGCCACCGGCAAGCTGCGCAAACGCACCGCGTCAACCAACTGAAAAATGGCAGTGTTCGCGCCAATACCTAGGGCCAGCGTCAGGATCGCGGTAAGCCCAAATCCCCAACTCTTCCGCAAAGTCCGCAAAGCAAATCGCACATCCTGCAGCAAAGACTCGAGCCGTGAGTGCAAGGTATGCGCATCCTCGCCAGGCTTCCGGCTCGGCGCTTCGCCGCTACCCTCGCGACTCTTTCCGCCGCCTGAGTTTCCGCGCTTTGCGCTGGCGCTTGGCTGCGGAGTGTTTTCGGTGGCGTTGGCTTTGTGGCTTTGTGGGGTTGCGTGCTTGCCGTTTGTTCCGTCGGCAGCGCGCGTCTCGAATGCTGCGTTGGGCGCGTCGGAGTCTTCGCGCCGCGGGGCGGTTGGCTCTGCGTCCTGGGGACGTTGCTTTTTCGAGCCGGTTTTAGACGGGTTTTCTTGCCGAGCCATGCGGGCTTGCCCCAAGTACAAGAACGCGACGCGGCGTACTATCTCACATTACTTAACGTTTTGGTATCACCCTTGGGTTTGGTTGGTTCGTTTTGGTTATTGGACGAATTTATACGAATTTGATGTACTCGTTAGACTTCCTTGCTACCGGAAATTGGCGGTTTTGGCTTTGCGTGGTCATTTTAGGGCGTAGGAGCGGTAGAGGGTGTCGCGCTGGGCGGGGATGAAGCCGGCGTCGGAGATGATGCGGCGGAGTTCGCCTTCGTTGGTGCGATTTTTCACGCCGGCGGCGAAGACTACGTTTTCTTCGAT
>Ga0137418_10005535_pt1 | contig 11596 bp, 10 predicted proteins | sample CZODoug3_1_2_16f_FD_122242 | JGI IMG/M metagenome (GOLD analysis project Ga0137418, IMG submission 122242) | Vadose zone soil fungal communities from Angelo Coast Range Reserve, California, USA - CZODoug3_1_2_16fungal (Hybrid Assembly) | ecosystem: Environmental > Terrestrial > Soil > Vadose... | reverse complement strand
AACGTTCTTGCATCTCCTAACAGGAGAAGGGGTCTGGGGAAGGGGACGGCATTTGAGTCTCCTTCCCCAGCAGTCCTGTATAAATCTTTTGGGGTGAACCCCTAACTAACAAAAAAAGAAAGCAGTTTCAATATCGATGAAACGATTTTTTGGAACTGGTCAACTCGGATCGGAGTCTGTATCGGTTGCGAAACTGTTGCTGGCTTGTGCCGTAAGGCAATAGTTCTGGCCCAAATTTCAACTGACATTCTCGGCAGCGCGCCATGGTCGCAAAAAAGGATGCTCTTTGAACAAACGAGCGGGGTCGCCACTCGCGGGCTACTTTAGCCCAGTGGCTACGTACAGAACTGACAATGCGCGCGCCTGGGTATAAATATACCGCTTCTCGTCAGCCGTGAAAATCGGCGGATATAGCCCCATAATTCCAGCAGGGTCAGTCGGCAAAACGTTGACAAACGGTTGCCGGAGCCCAGTTGCGATGTTCAGTTTTACTATCTTCAGCGGGACGGCTGCGGTATCTGGTGTCAAGTAGAGGATATCCGCGGCGGGCGAGCCGCCAATCACCCGGTCGCTCTCGGAAATTCCGATGACAGTTTTGGGTTCCCCTCCATCGATGGGATAGAGTCGAACTGTGCCTGTCATGTCGCGAGCGCTGACGTAATCGGAGTGGTTGGCAGTGAGGAAAAGGCCATTAATTCCCTCCGGTGTGACGGCACGCGGCGAGCCACCGGCAGTGTCCTGCACCCAGGATCGGAGCGGGCGGTCCGATTCGCTTGCGCGCACGACCAGCCTGCGGCCGTCGCTGGCCCAGGTTGCATCGCGATAGTGGAAGTTGGGCGCGCTGATGGTCTTTGACTCACCTATGCCGGTGGGCAACAGCAGGACCTTGGTCGTGTCGCTAGGCAGGATCGAAGTCACCCACTTGTCGTCGGCAGATATGCCGCCGGCAACACCACTACCCAGCAGAACGGCGGGCGAACCATCCAACTTGGCTAGATAGACACGGTAGTCCGTCCCACCACTGCCCCAGTCACCGATCACGGCATACTGACCGTCGCGCGATACCGAAGCCGCGAGCATGACCTCCAACCAGCTCAACTTGCGAGTTTCGCCGCCGAGTTGGCTGACTGCGACTTCATAACGCCTCTCATTGCGCGTCAGCAACACGCGGCCGTCGAACGCGATATCTTCCAAATACAGCGCACCAGGAGTGCGCAAAATGAGGCGCTGCTTACCCGATCGACTCACCCCGTACAAGGCACGGTCATTGTCGCGGCCGTTGGTCGCCGTAAACCATACCTCGCTACCGTCAGGAGACCAAGCCAGTCCTTGTTCCCCTTCCCACTCCCGCGTGAGCGTGCGTTTGTTCCCCTGCAGATCCACGACGACAACGCTACCTCTGTCATCTCCTGCGAGTGGATGGTCCATGAAGGCAATCGCATCTGCCTGCGGAGAGAACCGCATGTGACTGATCCAGCTGATGGTCTCGTAGAGCGGCTTACCTATCGGGTACTCCAGGTGGCACTTGCCATTCTCGACTCGTGCCACCGCGAGTTGGGCGCCATCGGCAGACCAGTCAGCACTGATAACGTGGTCCAGCAATTCGCGAGGCGCACCGCCACTAAGTGGAACACGTGCTAAGCGCCCAGCCGAAGAAAGGGTTGCTGTTCGACGTATAACAGCAAGTTCCCCAGATCGTGAAACGGCCAGTAGCTCACTAGGCGGCAAATCCAGGACGCGTGCGTCCGTTCCGTCCATGCGCAAGCTGTACAGCTTGATCTCCGGATGGTCCCAGGAGGCAGCGTAGATGATGGCCTGCCCGTCGGGCGCGAAACGCGCAGCCGTCAGATAGCCCTGGCGAAAGGTGAGTTGTCGATAATCGGGTTGTTGCGGGCGCAGCAGAAGGGCGCGCACGACGAAAGCGGCAGCCGCCACAAACATAACCGCGAATACCAGAGCTGCGATGCGCCACCGGTTCCGGGCCGTTGGAAGCGCTACCGTTGCTTGCGTCTGGGTCGTGCCCGCGCTGATGCTGTCGAGCGCGAAACCCAGGTCCTTGGCTGACTGGAACCGCTGCCCCGCATCTTTTTCCAGGCAGCGATGCACGATGCGTTGCAGTGCCGGCGAAATCTGCCGTTCGCCAGTGCTCGTCATCTCTGGCGGGTCTTCCTTCAGGATGGCGGTCATTGTCTCCACCGCGGTGCTCCGTTGGAAGGCGCGCTTCCCGGTAAGCATCTCGTAAAACACTGCACCGAGGGCAAAAATATCCGTGAGATGATCGACGCGTTCGCCTCTCACCTGCTCCGGTGACATGTACCCAACAGTTCCTAAGACCATGCCTGCGGAAGTGCAGGCGCTGCTGGCGCGCGTGACGCCCTCGTCGGCGCCCTGCAATACTGTCTGCTTGGCCAGGCCAAAGTCGAGGATCTTGACCCGCCCGTCCTTGGTGACAAACAGGTTGTCCGGCTTGAGGTCACGGTGGACAATGGCTTTGTCGTGGGCTGCAGCGAGACCTTGGGCAACTTGCATAGCGTACTCGGTCGCGCGGCGCGAGGGCAGAACGCCACCGCTGAGCCTTTCGCGCAGCGTCACGCCTTCCAGCAGTTCCGTGACGATGTAGTGGGTTTCGTTCTGCGTGCCGATGTCGTGCACAGAAAGTATGTTGGGATGATTCAGCGCCCCTACAGCACGCGCCTCCTGTTCGAACCTCCGAAGACGTTCAGTATCGCTGGCGAAGGACTCGGGTAGGACTTTAACGGCAACCTCGCGTCCCAGGCGTGTGTCGCGGGCGCGGTAGACCTCACCCATGCCACCGGCGCCCAGCGCGGCAAGGATCTCATACGGGCCCAAACGGGTTCCGACAGAAATGCCCATGCACAGCCTTCATCTGGATATAGGGCGCATTCGCCTACGCGCGAAGAGTCCCTAAACGAATAAATAATAACCCTCGATGGGTTTGTGTTTGCTGATAATTCCGGCCTGGTACGGCATTTTATTCTCGATCTAATTCTGGATCTAACCGAGTTCTCGATCAAACCGACCCCGAGATTGAAGGGGATCCACAAGAAGAGCGACGGGCTCAACGATCGTCGCAACGCCTCACCACAATACACAGGACACGAAATCGTCACAACCAGCGGCGCTGGCAAAGAGCTAAACCGGCATAAATCCCCTACCCGTTCACGGCCGCGGGCAGTGGGCGTACCGGAAGCTGGATTCCCGGGACGCCCATGCCATGTCAGATCATACGTGGACGCATCGCAGTGGTTGCGTTAACTGTTGCGCCAATTTTCGGTGAAGCAGCTGATTTGCGGTCGTGCGTGGGCGTACTTGTGGGCAGCGTGGGCAAGAACTGTGGCACAATGCGCGCCTGGATCACGTGCTCGAACCCGGAAGCGAACTTGATGAGCGTCGGCTCGCTGAAGGCTGTCCCCGTGAAGGTGATACCCACGGGAAGGCCGAACGAATTCCCCATCGGAACGTTGATCGCCGGGTAGCCCGCGATCGCTGCCGGCGACGAACTGCCTTCAGCGAGAAAGTGATCGCCGTTGATCAGGTCGGTCGTCCACGCCGGCCAAGCTGTGGGCGAGACAAGTGCATCGACACCAAACTGTTGGAGAGCGGCGTCGATCCCCTGCGGTCCCCCGATCATTCGCTCGTTCGCCAGTGCGGCCTGGTAATCCGCCTGGGTGAACGGGGCCGACGCAGCCAGTAGGAAGATTTCCTGACCAAAATATTTCAGTTCTACATCCGCGTGTGCCTCGTTGAAAGCAATGGCATCGGCGAGCGTCTTGATAGGAACGCCAACTCGCGTGGCTAAGTAAGCGTTGAGGTCACGCAAGAAGTCATAGATCAACACGGTGAATTCCGAGACGGCCGCGATGATATCCGTGATCGTAGGAATGTCAGCGGGGTCCACAATGATTGCGCCACCATCGCTCAGGGCTTGGATCGCGGCGTCGTAGATGGCGTCGGTTTTCGCACTCCCACCAGTCACGCCGTTGCGCATGACTCCAATGCGAGCCCCGCGGAGACCATCAGGATCCAGAAACTGGGTGTAATCGCTAAACACCTTTTCGCGATTGGCAAACGTTGCGGGATCCCGAGGATCCGGAGTCTGGCTCGAAATAACTCCAAGCACGACGGCCGCGTCGGAGACCGTGCGGCCGTGCGGGCCGACAACGTCTTGGTCGTGAGAGATCGGCACAACACCGGCGCGGCTGGTCAGCCCCAGCGTCGTCTTGATACCGACAACGCCATTGTGGTTCGCCGGGCAGACGATCGAACCATCGGTTTCGGTCCCGACCGATCCGGCGGTGAAATTCGCCGACACGGCAGCGGCCGAACCCGAACTGGAGCCACAAGGATTTGTTTTAATGATGTAAGGGTTGTTACATTGCCCTCCACGGCCTGACCAGCCACTGGTAGCCGGGGAGCCGCGGAAGTAAGCCCACTCGCTGAGGTTAGTCTTGCCCATGATGACCGCGCCACCTGCCCGCAGCTTGGCCGCAACCGTCGAGTCCTGCTGCGCTGGCATGCCCACCAACGCCAATGAACCGGCGGCGGTTTGCATTTTGTCGGCAGTATCGATGTTGTCTTTGAGCAAGATCGGGATTCCGTGCAGCGGACCTCTCACCTGCCCTTTCCGGCGTTCGCCGTCGCGCTGCAGCGCGATCGCGTGCGCGTCGGGATTGAGCTCCAAGATGGAGTTCACTCGTGGGCCATCCTCGTCCTGGTTCTGATCCAGCACGTTGATTCGTTTCAGGTAATAATTCAGTAAGTCAGCCGCGGTGAGATGACCGGCTGTCATCTGCGCCTGCAGTTCAAGGATGGTGACCTCGTTCAGGTTGCTTGGAGCCGAAGCAATGGCAGAGGCCTGGGCTTGGTCAAGAGCAGCGGCGGCAGGAGCAGCTGCGGCCAGACTCCCGAAGGAGGCTGCTGCGGTACCGGCGAGGGCGCCCATGCGCAGAAAGTCCCGCCGGTCGACTCCGGGTGGAGGTTGTGGTTTCGTGCTCGCTGAAGAACGCACGTTAGCGAAAAGCTTTTCAATTCGCCGAAGCATGGCGGTCTTGTTAAATGTTCGCGACATTTCGTTCCTCCTTTATGGGCAACCCCACCTTCGCCGTTCCACGGGCGTGGTGGTTGGTTTTTTTTGCCTCGGTGGACTGACGCACAGAAGTTCGACCCTTGCGATGAATTGAGCCTCCCCTGCGGACATGCGCGCGCGCACCTGGGCTGAACTACCTAGGTTTTCGGTAGGGCCTACTACGACAAAGAGTCCGTGTCAGCATTCCTGAGGCTTCGGGCAGTAATTCTCCCCCCGCAATACCGAAACTGTCAATCTTTGAAAGGCAAAACACGCCCTCCATGGAGAGTAGACCACAGCTCACGATCGATGAGCGGGCCGTCGTGGAGTATCGCAATTATCGACGCCGCCAGCCGTTGAAGTGGAACCCAAAGCGAACAATAAAAGGAGCCACGGTCAACCGAGAATTAGCGTGCCTGCACTGCATCTTCCAGTTCGCGCTCAAGCGAAAATACATTGCAGAAAATCCAACTTCCGATGTGAAGCATCTCAATTAGCGCCAAGAGAGGCCATCCAAGAGAATGCTCACTGTTGATGAAGAACATCGAATTCTCGAAGCAGCGCCACCGCACCTCCGGGTTTCGATTGTGTTGCTGGTTCAGACCGGTGGTCGGACCTACAGTGAGGGACTGTCGCTCGGGTGGGACCAAGTGTATTTGGTCAAAAATCTAAGTGCCGCGTCTGGTGATGTCGCTTATGCGAAAACACACGGTGCAACCAACCTCTCGAATTGGACTGATGTTGGACCGAAAGCCTTGTCTCAGGGGTTTGGGGCAACGCCATCGTGCGTGCCGTGTGGCTTTTCATCGTCGAGATGCCCAGGCAGCAGTCGAACCTGCGAACCCAGTTATCCTTTATATCCATATTAGTGGGAAGTTACGCTAGTTCTGAAGAGTGAGGCCGGGCGACTTTCCTTGCTGCAAAAGGAAACTCTATAGGGCGTGGGAGGCCTTTTGGAAGAGGTTCACGACGCGAGCTTCATATTCCTCAGGAGCGCGGCCGAGGGCTGAAGCGTGTTCGGCGCCCTGCACGACCCACAGCTCTTTCGGGCCGCGCGCTGCATTGTAAATTCGTTCCGCATGGCGGCAGGGAATTGTGTGGTCACGCGTGCCGCAAATCAAGAGGACGGGGAACGGCCGCTCCGCGACGGCCTTCTCGGGGGATGCGTCCTCGGGTTTGAATCCACCCTCTTTTTCCACCGAGTGCATGGCCATCATCGGCGCAGGACGAAAGAGACTTTTTCCAAGCCATGCACCGGCGTGAAGGCCCGCGTAGTCGTAACTCACTTCGCGCAAGTTGGCGAACGGGTCTTCCGCAGAAACGGCTTCGATGCGCGGCTCAACCGCGGCGGATTGCAGAGCGATGGCCGCGCCCATGGAGACGCCGAGCGCGTAGAGGTGATTCAACTTTTCGCTTGCGTAAAGCGCATCTGTGATGGCGACCGTGTCGTAGCGTTCCTTCCAGCCGAAAGTAGCCATGTCGCCGCCGCTTTCGCCTTGCGCCCGCGCGTCCATCATCACGACGCTGTAACCGTGGCGCAGCAAGAATTCGCCGTGGCCCGAATTTCCGGTGCGGTTGTCAGCGATGCCATGGAAAAGCAAAACCCAATTTCCGTTGGGAGCCGGGGGACGCACTTTCCAGCCGCGTAATATGACGCCGTCGGATGCGCGAACCGTGAAATCTTCCTTTGTGGCCCCAGTGTGCTGCAACATGTTGCTCACCCAAACCATCCGCTCGGGCGTCAGCGGCAATCGCGCGGGGTGAAGAATGCCGCCACCGATGGCATTTCCTGCGAGCGCGGCGAGAGCCAGCGTGATTCCCAGAAAAAGTATCGTCAGATAGTGAGAGCGTCGCATCGGAGCCCCTAACACCGGAATTCCTGATTTCAACTTTATCTCTATCTCTGCCCGAAAACCGTGCGCAAGTTCAGACCCGATATTAGCCGCCCTCAGGTCGCATGCCACGGGATCGGCCGATCATCCGCTGCTTGCGGGTCGGATAACTTCTGGTAAGTAAGTCGGGAAACGGACATCTTCCGAGTGCAATTTTACTTCTACGCCACCAAGCGTGTTTAACAGTAGTGCGCAGCACTGCGACATTATATTGGTAAGCTCTACCTACCTCGTATAGCATTCCAGGAGTACTCCACAATAACTATCCAATTTGGAGGCAGTCGTGCCCCCCTGCTGATCTCCCTATCCATGACAATAAACTTGCGCGGACCGCGATCATCGACGGTATCTCCGTCCGCAACGAGGTCCTTTTTACAAACGACAAAGGGGAAGATAAACGATCGATTCAAAAGCGCAGCGAGAAAGCGTTGCAAAAACTGCTCCCTGCATTGCAGCGCGTGCTCCTCCCGGCTGAAACGGTGCTGTACGTAGCGCGGGCTCAAAGCCCGCTTACTGTCTTAGAGCAGCTCACGGCTGGTTGGTGGACGAGACTTCTGGCAGCTTCCGCGATAGTGATTACTAACAAGCGCCTGTTATTTTTCCCGGTCAAGCGAGATGGGAGCTGGAAAGAAAGCGTTCGCTCCCTCCAGTGGGGTGATCTGGAAGAAGTGAAGCCCAACGGCCTGCTCGTGCGGAACGTCACTTTCAAATCCAAGAATGGGACAAAAACTACGTACACGAATTTTCGACGTGCTGATGCCAAGAAAATTGCAGCCATCGCAACTGCGTTGCTTCCGGCAGCGTCTGGGGAAATGACTGTAACTCACGGCTTCGTTCAACTTTGTCCCGACTGCCGTAATGCCTTGACCGATGGCCAATATTTCTGCTCTGGCTGTGGCTTGACGTTCAAAAACGAGAAGACCATGGTCAGGCGTTCAATTTTCCTTCCGGGCGGCGGTTATTTCTACACGGGGCATCCTCTGGTTGCGATCATTCCCGCGATTGTTGAAGGGGTTTTAGTGCTGGAGCTCTTGGTCCTCCTGTTGGCTGGATTAACCTCACCCCAGGCAGTGCCTAACTTATTTTCCGCCGTGCTGATTCTCGGAGTGTTCTGGGGTTTGGAGACTGCGGTAACGATTCTTCACTGCCGTCGTTACATCCGTGACTACATTCCGGAGAAGCGCGACCCAGCTCGCGCGCGTCAAGAGGCAACCCTCAAGGTTAGTGGCTGATTGTTGATGGCGAGCTGTACGGCTAGGAGGGTTCCGAAAAACCCCCAGTCCGCAAGTTGTTGATTCGGCGAGTCGGCGGAACAGGTTATTCGGGGTTCGGAAAACAGATGTTTTCCAAATGCAAACGGCAGGCAATAGTGGGTTCCAGCGGAAACTGGGAGTAGGCACCTCGCATTTCGGGAAGTACGTGATCGCAAGCCGGGAGGGTGCGGGACAGTCGCTGCAGGACTGAATTTGCGAACAACATGCTGGAGCATAACAGTCCGGAGAACGAGCTGAGATACGGTAACTTGGAGGCGCTGAAGAGCGTGTGGACCGGCAAGGATCTCTTTATGCGAGCGACTCAAAGCGTTCGGGATACCTTGCAAAGTGGACCAGCGGCAGTGCAAATCGGCGGCTAGAGGAACTTGATTCTAAGCGTGCAGGTTGAAGCCTCGCGGCTTTCAAGAATCACCAGTTTTTTGAAGGAGTCGGGAGCGAACGAATCAAGTCCATTCAGCATCCTCAGTTAGGTATTTTCATGTAAACGCCCACCCAATACGCGGGCCGGGGCGGCGGTGAGAAACTGTCTCGAAGCAGGGTTTCGCGGGCACACGCGCCGAGCTTTGTCGTTGGATACAAGAGAACCTCCGTCACTTTTCCATTCGCGCCCAGCTTTAAGAGCATCCAGGAATTCTCCGTGTCATCATCCGCAGACTTTTTGCATAGCCGAGCGGTGTCTGAATGCTTCTGTGTAAATTCCGCTCCCAGCCTTGCGTCGTAGGCTTTGCCCTCAGGTGTGCGCAGGTTTGCTTCAACCTGCGTGCGCGCATCATCAATGTTGGTCGGCGTCTCATCGGCGGGACTCAAAGGCGAGTCAAGGCTGTCACACTTCGAGTCACCCCCGAGCGAATCCATACAGTCGAATTGGTCTTCAGCCTTAGCCCATCCAATCAACCCCTCCTTAGTCTTTACCCGGACCCACCAATCCTTACGCCCCTCAGTAATGACTTTGGCAGCACAGTCCCGCAGACAGCCTGAGTTGTCCTTCTCTGTAATTAAAGTGCAATCGTATTCTCTCCTCCGTTGGCCTTTGGCCCAGATGTCTGCGAATCCCTCTCCGCGATACATGTACCGCAGAATGATGTCGCCCGCCTGACGTCGCAGTCCAGGCAGGGGCTGCAACACTTGCACTCGGTCCGGCTCGTACGTGATGTGCACACCTGTCAGTCCGGTCACCACTTACCCGCTCTTCACCGTTGCCACAGGTTTCCGGCCTTCTTTCCAGGTTGAGTACAGCGCAACATCCTTGATGAGAATCCACTTCCTGAAAGTGCAGCCTTCAAATGGGCAGGCCTTGTAGTCAGTGACGGGCAGCAGAGGCTCTGCAGTAGTGGACTTGTCAGCCGGAGCCTGAGCAGCAACTAGCGAGCTCAAGCCTAAACAAGAAATCACCAAAAATCTGAGATGCGCCATAAACTCAGGATAGCAGGCTCTGAACGCCGCAATCTGTGCGTGTCATTAATGGTTAATGCGGCGCTTGCGCGGGTTCAGGTGGGCCGTGGCAACAGCGGTTCGCATTGAGCGCTTTGTGTCCAGTGGAACTGGAGCGTTCCTCACCCTTTCTGCGATAAATCCCGACAACGCCGTAATCGTAGAAATGGAATCCAGCACGAAAGTTGTCGTCATGGGTTCGGTTCGCACCGTGGATTCAATTCAATAACATGATTGAGCCTGTTTTGAAAACGAATGGTTTCTAGAACTCAGTCTGTCTGCCGCAAACATCCGGGTCTGGGGCTGGAAAAAACACGGCCGAGGATCGGTTTCGGCTTCGAACTTCCGATCGAAAACGGCATCGTTGGACCGAATGGACCGAGAATCGCGATTGGAACAATCGACGAAGTCGGCGTAGGGTGTTCGGAGGATGATAGTTGCGTCCCATCGACGTGTAGTTCAGTTTGCGAGAGCACCTGCTAATGGGGCAGGTAGTCATTCGCACGAAATTCTACTAGACTCATATTAGAATCAGATAGTTGCAGGGGGCGTGTAGCTCAGCTGGGAGAGCACCTGCTTTGCAAGCACGAGCCCGCGTTCCAACAACTCCATTCCTTTGCTTCACTCTCTAATGTTTCCAACAATTTCGGGGAATCTGCTTCTCGCTCGAAGTAACCCTCGAAATTACAATTGGATAGGGTTTTGGCACAGTTTTGGTACAGCTGGGTACGAGAACCCCTGGGGTGAACCCCATAGTGAGACAATTTAATGGGTACACTGTCTCACTGCTACGCGTGCCTTGGAAGTCCCAAGCACTAATTCTGAGTTCCCGTTATGGTCTTGAAAACCCTCATAGTTGCCGCTTCGAAACGCGCGTCACCGACTCGACCTTCCGACTCATTTTCGAACTCTTCCGGTGAACGGTAGCCTAGAGCCGAATGCAAACGGCATCGGTTGTAATAGTTTTCGATAAAACCATCGACACTCTCGAGCAGGTGTTCTAAGTCGCGGTAGTCGCGGGCGTATATCTCCTCCCGCTTAAGCGTCTTCATGAAGCTCTCGCAACTCGCGTTGTCATACGGGTAGCCCGGCCGACTGATGCTCGCCACCATCCGGTGATCCCGAAGTACTTGCCTGTAGCCTCCGCACCTGTATTGCACCCCTTGATCAGAGTGGTGAACAAGTCCGGGAGGCGGCTGCCGACTCATGATCGCTCTTTCCAATGCACTCGTCGGTAGGCGAGCTTGCAAGGATCGATCTAGCGACCACCCCACCACCTTGCGAGAGAAAGCGTCCAGGACCACAGCCAAATAGACGAACTCAGCCTTCAGACGAATGTAGGTTATGTCTGCGATCCATAGTTGGTTCGGACCGCGCACGTTCATGCGACTGGCGAGGTTAAGATAAATCTCCAGTTCGTGGTCGCGATCCCTGACTTGCCGTAGTTCTCGATTTTGGATCGTCAACAGGTTGTCCGTCCTCATTATTCGTGCCACGCGTTTGTGGTTGACCATCATTCCGCGTCGGCGCAGTTCTGCCGTGACGCGTCGATATCCGTAGTACCGCTCGTGTTCCAGAGCAATCTCCTGAACAGCAGATCGCACTGTCATGTACTCCTCCTTAGGAGCCCGACAGTCAAGGTAGCGGTAGAACCCCGCTCGGCTGACCTGGGCTAACTGGCACATCCGCTCGATGCTCAAATTGCCTTGCAACGGCATCTCGAATCTCGTCGTAGACGCCTTCTCGCCAGAGATGTCGGTCTGCTGGCGTCGAGCCTCGATTCTCTGCAAGGCACTTCTGAAAAAATCCACCTCCACCGTTTTGTCCGCCAGAAGTCGCTTTAGCTTGTTGACCTCTCTGCGAAGTCTGGATTCGCGGGAATTCTGTGTCGACACCGTCCCTTCGACTTGCGC
>Ga0137418_10005534_pt1 | contig 11597 bp, 5 predicted proteins | sample CZODoug3_1_2_16f_FD_122242 | JGI IMG/M metagenome (GOLD analysis project Ga0137418, IMG submission 122242) | Vadose zone soil fungal communities from Angelo Coast Range Reserve, California, USA - CZODoug3_1_2_16fungal (Hybrid Assembly) | ecosystem: Environmental > Terrestrial > Soil > Vadose... | reverse complement strand
GCTACGGCGCTGAAGCTGGCTTCGGGATTGGTGACCGTTGCGGTGGTTGGCGGAAAAGACTTTACGTTCTCGGAAAAATTGGCGTGTCCTGATTGCGGCATCAGCGTTCCGCAGTTGGAGCCGCGCTCGTTCAGTTTCAATTCGCCGTATGGCGCTTGTCCGGCGTGCAACGGGCTCGGTTCGAAATACGATTTCGATCCTGCCAGAGTTGTGACCGACTGGACCCGACCGCTTTTCGATGGCGGGTTGGGTCCCGGCTCCTCGTCCGCGATTCTGAAGCGCACCCTGGAATTGGCGGCGTACGCGCATGGATTCGAACTGAATACTCCGTTCGAAAAGCTGCCGGCCAAGACCCAGAACCTGATTCTTTACGGCTATCCGCCGATCGGCGCTCCCGGCAACTCGAATGGCGATTTGCAGAAGGCCAAAGGGAAAGCCGAAAAGAGTTTTCGTTTTCAAGGAGTGCTGAAGTTTCTCGATCGCAATTTCGAGGAATCCAATTCCGACACTTATCGCGAGTGGATGACCCAATATATGTCCGCGACGCTGTGCAGCGTTTGTCACGGGAAACGGCTGCGTCCCGAATCGCTGGCCGTCAAGCTGGCTGGCTGGTCGATTGCGGACTTCACTTCGTTTTCGCTGGCTGCTGCCCGTCCCGCGGTCGATAAAATGATTTCGCTGCTTTCGCCGCGGCAAAAAGAAGTTGCCGGCCGGCCGTTGGAAGAGGTTGCGGAACGGATTGAGTTTTTGCTGGCAGTGGGACTTGGATATTTGAGTCTGGACCGTTCGGCGGCCACGCTTTCTGGTGGCGAAGCGCAGCGCATTCGACTGGCGACACAAATCGGCTCGCGCCTGCGCGGTGTGCTGTACGTGCTGGATGAGCCTTCGATTGGCCTGCACGCCCGAGACAACGATCGACTGCTCGGTTCGCTGGAGCAGTTGCGCAATCTTGGCAACACCGTACTGGTTGTTGAACACGATGAAGACACCATTCGCCGCGCCGATTTTGTGGTGGATCTTGGGCCTGGCGCAGGCGATGCCGGCGGCTATCTGGTGGCGCAAGGCAAGCCCGACCAGATTGCCGCGAGCAAGGAATCGTTGACCGGCCAATATCTTTCTGGCGCGGCGCGAATTGCGGTTCCCGAAAAGCGGCGCAGTCCAAATGGAAAGTCGATTCAGATTCTGGGTGCAACTGCCAACAACTTGAAAGACGTCGACGTTACCATTCCGCTCGGCGTGCTTACAGTGGTGACTGGAGTCTCTGGATCGGGCAAATCGACATTGGTAAATGACATTCTGTACCGAGCGCTGGCGCAGAAGCTTTATCGGTCGATGGAGCCGCCCGGAGCGTACCGCGAGTTGCTGGGCACCGAACACATCGACAAAATCATCGAAATCGATCAAGCGCCGATTGGCCGCACGCCGAGGTCGAATCCTGCCACCTATAGCGGAGTGTTTGCGCCGATTCGCGAGCTGTTCGCCATGCTGCCGGAGTCCCGCGAACGCGGTTATAAGGCCGGCCGTTTCAGCTTCAACGTGAAGGGCGGCCGGTGCGAAGCTTGCCAGGGCGACGGGTTGCGGCGCATTGAGATGAATTTTCTCCCCGACGTCTACGTGATGTGCGAAGTGTGCCGCGGACGCCGCTACAATTCGGAAACGCTGGCGGTGCGTTTCAAAGGCCACTCGATTAGCGACATTTTGAATATGCAGTCGGTGGATGCGCTCAAGCTTCTGGAAAACATTCCGCAGATTCAGCAGAAGCTGGCGACCATCGTGGAAGTTGGCCTGGGCTATGTACAACTCGGCCAGTCCTCCACCACGCTTTCCGGCGGCGAAGCCCAGCGCATCAAGCTGGCGCGCGAACTCTCCAAGCGGCAAACCGGCCGCACCCTCTATATCCTCGACGAGCCCACCACCGGGCTGCACTTTGACGACGTTCGCAAATTGCTGGACGTGTTGCAGCGGTTGGTCTCGCTCGGCAATTCCGTGCTGATCATTGAGCACAACCTGGACGTTATTAAACAGGCCGACTGGATTATCGATTTGGGTCCGGAAGGTGGCGATGCCGGCGGCCGAATCGTGGTTCAGGGTACGCCAGAAGTGGTTGCCAGAACAAAAAAGTCCTATACCGGGCAGGCGCTGGCACGCGTGCTTTCCCTTCCGGTAAGTCCGAATGGATCAGGCACGTAGAGTCTGATGAATTCTTGCGCTGGTAACAGTTTCCCAATTACAGTGAATTATCCAGGATGAACACCGTATACAAGGATCTACCGGTTACGCTTGGCGATGTCGCGACCTATCCGCTGGCTTCGCGCAAGAGTAAGGTGTCCGTTGCGGACTTTGCCAAACCCGCTGAACCGAATTCTTCTTTCTCCAGATTTCTTTCCTCACTCCCGAATATTCTTGCTGCCCAGGATCTGCACGCAGTTGCTTTGGCGATTCAGCAGGCTCGGCGCGCCCGCAAAGCAATCCTTTGGGGAATGGGCGGCCACGTAATCAAGACCGGCCTCGGCCCGCTGATCGCCGATTTGATGAGCCGAGGATTTGTTTCTGGAATTGCCATGAATGGCGCGGCCCTGATTCACGATTTTGAAATTGCTCTTTCCGGGCAAACTTCCGAGGACGTGGAAGCTGGGCTGAGCGAAGGAAAATTCGGCATGGCCACGGAGACCGGATTATTCTTGAACCAGATCGCCAGCACCGCAACTTTTTCTGGAATTGGTTATGGGGAGGCTGCGGGAAAATTTCTGGCGTCACGCAAGCTCGCTGGCAAAAACGCCCGAGCCAGCGTTCTGCACAATGCCTACCAACACCGCATTCCGGTTACGATTCACCTCGCAATCGGCACGGACATTCCGCACATGCACCCGGCGGCGGATGGCGCGGCGCTTGGTGCGTCCACCCACCACGATTTTCGATTGTTTTGCGCGCTGGTGAAAGAAATGCATCCTGGCGGCGTATATCTAAATTGGGGCTCCGCGGTGCTGCTCCCCGAAATTTTTCTAAAGGCGGTTTCCGTGGTGCGAAATCTCGGTGTGCCGTTGCGGCCCATCACCACCGCGAACTTCGATTTTATCCAGCACTATCGCCCGATGCAGAATGTCGTCAAACGGCCGACTGCGCCGCTGGCCAAAAGCCGTTCCGCGGATTCGAAAGGCTACGCCATCACCGGACACCACGAACTGCTTCTGCCCCTGGTCGCCGCCGCGTTGGTTTCCGGCTGGCCGCAAGCCTCATCCAAAGGGAAGCCAAGACTGCGGTCAAAAAAGAGAGCGGCGTCCAAATCCTGATGATTCGTCCAGAAGAAAACCCCAATTTGCCGGTGCCCGAAAAAAACGATCGCGAAACTGGCGAGAGCATGGAGGAGCTAGCCGCGCGGATCGTCGTGCATTCGCCAGTACCTCCGGAGCAGCCTCCGGTGCAACTGGAATTCAATCCGCCTGTTCTGGTACCTGCCTCAAATCTTCCGGACGATCTGCGCATTTCCTGGGGATGGCTGCATTTCCTGGGTTTCGTCGGTTTCGTCATCGCCAGTCTCGTGATTACCCAACTTGGCGCGGTTTTTTATTTGATGGCGCAGACCCACAACACCCACATGTCCCAAAAGGAACTTCAGCAGCTCATCGTTTCCAGACCACAGACTCTGATCGCCGCACAGGTGGTCTTATTTGGGATGGTGATCTTTTTCTTTTACATTACGCTGGCGGTACTGAACGACAAACCATTTTGGCGGACGCTCGGATGGCAGAAACTTGGCAAAACTCCTGGAGTCCCAGCCAGTCCATGGCTCTATTTTATCGCTGGCGTGGCGCTGTCACTTGGTGTCGCCGGGGCCACCTACTTCATGAAGCCGCCTGAAAATCTGCCGATTGAAGATCTGCTGAAGAGCCGCACCGGAGCAATGCTGCTGATCTCCATGGCGGTCCTGGTTGCGCCTTTGGTGGAGGAGACTACTTTTCGCGGATACCTTTATCCGCTCTTCGCTTCAAGCTTCACTCGAGCCGCGGAACATTTCGGCCATGACTCCTCCAGCGCTCTCCGAATCGGCTCAACCACTGCCATCTTGCTTACCGGCACGCTCTTTGGATTGCTGCATGGTGCACAGCTTGGCTGGACTTGGGGGCTGGTGGCTGTCCTGGTTGCCGTTGGAATCATTTTTACCTTCGTGCGCGCGCGAACCGGTACAGTCTTGGCCAGCTTTTTGCTTCATCTTGGATATAACTCGATGATTGGTTTGTCCGTGCTCGTCTCCACACATGGCTTCACTCGCATGCCACCACATCCGTAGTGCGGTTTTGGCCGCGCCGCCGTGCTCATTTATAATATAGGTTTGCGGAGATAAGGACGAAATGTACGTAGCACAGCCAATCAAATGGACCGAACGCGGCGTGGTGATGTTGGACCAGCGGCGGCTTCCCGGCGAAGAAATCTCATATACCTATACGACCTATCAAGAAGTCGCTAAGGCGATTCGCGAGATGGTCATTCGCGGCGCTCCCGCGATTGGGGTAGCCGCAGCCATGGGAGTGGCCATCGGTGTACAAAATTCCTCGGCAAAATCTTTGCAAGAATTGCGCGCGGAGTTTCCGACAATCATCGACACTCTTGCGAAGACCCGGCCAACCGCCGTGGATCTTTTTTGGGCGTTGGACCGTATGAAGCGCCGTTTCGCCGAGCTCACATCGCAATCTTCGGATCTTGTGCAGCTCAAGCGCGCGTTGGTTGATGAAGCTAAAGCGGTACACCTGGAAAAGCGCGCCACCGACGAAGCCATCGGCCGCTTTGGCGCGGACTACATGCCGCAGGACGGCCGGGTGATGACCCAGTGCAACGCCGGAGCACTTGCCACCGGCGGTATTGGCACCGCACTCGGCGTGATTCAGGTTGCAGTCGAACAAGGCAAGAAGCTTCACGTCATGGTGCCGGAAACCCGGCCGTATCTTCAGGGCGCTCGCCTGACCGCGTGGGAGCTGCATCGCAGCGACATTCCGCTAACGCTGATTACCGACAACATGGTCGGCCATTTTCTGAAAACCGGAAACATTCGCGCCATCGTCACTGGAGCCGACCGCATCGCCGCCAACGGCGACACTGCCAACAAAATCGGCACCTACCAAATTGCGGTTCTCGCGCGCGAACACAACGTGCCGTTTTATATCGCCGCGCCGGTTTCCACTTTCGATCTGTCCATTGCTTCCGGTGAACAGATTCCCATTGAAGAGCGGTCGTCCGCGGAAGTCACCGAAATTCAAGGCATTCGCATCGCGCCGGACGTGCATGCGGCGCATCCTGCGTTCGACGTAACACCTAACCGCTTTATCGCCGCGATTTTCACGGAACAAGGCGTCGCCAAGGCTCCGTACACCGAATCGCTGCGCGAGCTTGCAGCCAAATCGCTATCGGCAACCGCGCGATAGCTGCGCAATTCGTTTAATAGTCTGGGGAGTTTATTCGTAGCGCAGCGCTTCGACCGGGTCGAGCCGCGCCGCCTTCCACGCCGGATAAATTCCGAACCCGATTCCGATCAACGCGCATAATACCAGCGCGGTAATCATCCAGCCGGCCGAAAGCACCGCCGGCATGTGGATCACGTATTTCAACAACAGCGTAAGTCCAGCGCCAAAAATTACGCCGATGATTCCGCCCAACGCGCTGAGGGTCACCGCTTCAATCAAAAATTGCATTAGGATGTTGCTGCGCTTCGCGCCGATCGCTTTGCGGACTCCAATTTCGCGCGTTCGTTCGGTCACGCTGACCAGCATGATGTTCATCACCCCGATGCCGCCAACGAGTAATCCCACCGACGCCACCGCGAACATCAAAAGAAAAATCAGCCCGCTAATTTTGTTCCATAAGTCCAGAAAATAATCTGAAGTAAACAGCGCAAAGTCGTCCGGCTTGCTGTTGGCGAGCCGCCGCTTGCGCCGCAACAGTTCGCGAATCTCCTCTACCGCCTCGCCCACGAACGCCGGGTCGCTGGCCTTCGCGAAAATCACATAATCGCGCCGGTTGGGATAAAGTTTGCGCAGCGTGGTTACCGGCATCAACGCGATGTTATCTTCAGGATTCGAGCCGCCGGAAATTCCTTGCCGCCGCTTTTGCAGCGTTCCAATCACCGTGAATAATTGCCCGTCGATGGTCACTTCCTGTCCCACGGCTTTATCAAAACCTTCCGGAAATAACAGGTTCACGGTGTCGAATCCCAGCAGCACCACCGGCGCGCGGTGTTCGGTATCGGTGCCGTTGAACTCCCGGCCAGTGGCAATTTTCAAATCAAAAATCTGGGTGATTGATGGCGCGTTGCCTTGCAGGATCACGTTTCTGGCGCGATACGATCCACGCCGCACATCCGACGTGCCCACTCCGAATTGTGGCTGAAAAATTCGCATCGATGGCGAGGCTGCTTTCACGTGGGGCAGCTGTGCCATGTCGTCGGCAAATTCCGGCAACAGTTCTTTTCGCGTGAACCAATCGCTCGGCGGACGGGAAAGCGAAGCCCACGGGAAACGATAAGCGATGATGGTGTCCGAACCAAGATCGCGAATCCCGCCGAGTACGTTGTCATTCAGCCCATTGATCACCGAGCTGACCGCAATCACCGTGGTAATTCCAATCACGATTCCCAGAATCGTCAGTCCGGACCGCAACAGGTTCTTGCGCAGCGTATCCAGTGCCAGCGCAATCTGTTCGGTGAGCTTGAGCGTTTGCTCCACGCGAACCAACGCCTTCAAGCGGCGCGCGCGGGTATCAGCAATCGTGGTGGCTATGGTCGACATGAATTGTTCGTGATCGCGCGCCTATTCGGACCGCAACGCCTCCACCGGATCCAGCTTCGAAGCTTTCGATGCCGGATACGTTCCAAAAAATAGTCCGACGCTCAGCGCCACGATCAATCCCCCGATCACCGACCACAGCTGCACCGCCGCGGGCAATGGCGTAACGATGGACACCAGCTTCGCTGTAAGCACTCCGCCCACCACTCCAATCGCTCCTCCGATCAGCGCAATAGTCGCCGACTCAATCAAAAATTGCAGCAGGATGTCGCCGCGCCGCGCTCCCAGCGCTTTGCGCACACCAATTTCCCGCGTTCGCTCGGTCACGCTCACCAGCATGATGTTCATGATCACGATTCCGCCGACCACCAGCGAAATCGAGGCGATGGCAATGGTCACCACGAAAAACGAAGAGCTGATGTCTTTCCACAACGAAAGAAAAGAGTCGCTGGTCTCAATCGCAAAACTATCTTTGGCATTAAAACTCAAATGCCGCCGCCCGCGCATGATTTGCCGCACTTCATCGACCGAGTCTTGAATTTTTCCCGCCGACCCCGCGCGAATGGTTACCCGCAGCGAGTCGGTCTGCGCTCCAAACTGATTCTGGTACGACGTCAGCGGCATGATGATCCAGTTGTCCAGCGAAGTGCCCAGCGACGAGCCTTCCTTTTTTCCAACGCCGATCACCGTGCATGGAATATTGTTCCAGCGAATCTCTTTCCCAATCGGATCCACGCCGGGAATCAAGTTGTCCACAATGTCGGTGCCAATCACGCAAGTGGCTGAGGCGCTTTGCAAATCCGCGTCGGTGATGTGCCGCCCCTCGGTCAGGTCCACGTCGTAGAGTTCCGCCATTTCCGGGGTCCACGCGCGCAGATTGGTGTCCTTCAGCGAATTGGTTCCGCTGCGTACTTCTATCCGCCCGCCCAACGAAGCGCCAATCCCTTTGCAAGATTTGCAAAGCTCTTTCACCGCCAGGTAGTCGTCGTTATCGATGCGCTTGCGCTTCTGGAATTCCAGCCAGTCGTCCACGTTGGTGATGATCGAAGGTTGCTTGGACAAGCCGAAAACGTCGGCGCCCAGACGGAACACCCGCGTCGCCACATATTGGTTCGCGCCGTTGATCAGGCTGACCACCGCGATCACCGCCGCCACGCCAATCACTACACCCAGCAGCGTCAGCGCGCTGCGTAGCTTGTGCGCCCACAGGCTGGACGTGGCTATGGCCACGGCTTCGGTAAGGTTCATGCTTCCACGCGCGCCTGAAGCGGCGGCTTTGCTTGCGGAGTTGGCTTTAGCAGCCAGACCAGCCGTCAGGGGCTGCGAAAGGGAATCTGTGTAAGGTTGGTCCATGGACAGAGCTGCGCGGAATGCCCTCATCCTAACATACGCAGCCGGGCATTCTGGAATTACCGGCCTGCGCCATCGAAGGCGAACAAAAAGAAAAAAGGCGCCCCGATTTGCATCGGGGCGCCCGGAAAAAGGCCGCTTGTCTTCTCAGAACGATGAACCAAAAGAAAGAGGAAGCCAAAGTTCCGGCTCCCTCGGTAGATACCGCTTGGGTTCAGGTTAGAAGTTAAATTTGACTCCCAGGCGGATGCCCCGCGAGATCTGCCACACGTTCGGCTTACCGTACCGGGAGTTCAGCAGAAGGCCAGCCGCATTGGCCTCGGTCTGCGGATTATATCCATTTTCAACGGTGTTATAGAACCCCGCACCGCCAAAAATCTGGAACGGGAACAGGAAGCTCGGAGAAGTAAAGTTGGATCCGAACCCTTCCCAGTAGGAAACAGGTGCGTGCTGATTGAGCAAGTTGGTGAAATTCGAGCTGAAGGTAAGGGACGAGCGTTCCTTCACTTTGAACGAATGCTGCACGTAGAGGTCGGTCTGCGTGTACCAGGGAGTACGCCGGGCGTAAGGAGTACCCAGCGTCACCGCTCCAGTTACCGGATCAGCTGTGACGTTCACCCACTTGTCGCGACCGTAGATGTAGGTGGCTTCGATTGGTCCACCACCTCCCAGGCCCAAGTCAACGAAGGAGCCCATCGGCGAGCCTTCATACGCAACCTGGAAGATTCCGAGTGTCGTCGTCATGCCCTTCCACGGCAGGCTGTAGTAGACATTGCCCTTCAAGGTGTTGGGACGGTCGGTTGGCAGCGCACCATTGCTCGACTTGCCACTGGCGGCAAAATAGTAGAACGGTTCGTCAAACGCGCGGGTGGTGTCGGGCGAGTTGCGACCCGTAGTGCCGCCGTCACTCTGGTCGGTGGTCGTGAGACCCGTATAGTTGCCCCACAGCTTGCTGTAGGTGTAACTGAACATCCCAGTCCAGTTGTGGCTCATGCTCTTGGTCACGCGGAACTCCACAGCGTCGTAGTTACGGACGGCTTTGGGGTTATTCGGGCAGGTCGGACAAGTGCCGAACGGAGCCGCCGGATTCGCGTCGAACGCGAAGGGCAGAGCACCTGGTGCGGTTTGCACCCCGTATACGTTCCCCAAGGATTTCAGGAAGCTTGCATACCCATCGATGGTTTTGTTTACGCCTTCACCCGGATTAACGATGGTGTACATTTCGAAGTTGCTCGGATCTGCCAATGACGCGTCTTCGAGAATATGGTCGAGACGCCGGCGGTCGTACCGAACTTCGAAGGCATAGTCCTTCGTAATCTGGTAGTCAAACCCGGCAACGTACTCGTGCTGACGATAAGGCTTGACGCCAGGCGCGACCGGTTCCCACGGACGGAAGTTGGTGTTTTCGATGAGCGAAACACCAGTCGCTGAATCGATGAAGGATGGGGGAGTGACGCCACCCGTAAAGTTCGCACCCTGGGTAGGCGGCCCATTCGGGCAGGCCCGGCCATTCACAAAAGTAGCGGTGATGTCGGAAAGGCTGAACCCGCTGGATGTGCCATCGGGGCCGAGCGCATAGGTGCAGGTTTCATATGCCTGTGCGCCGAATGAAGTCTGGGCCAGGAGCAGTTTCATGACGTCGTTAACGACGCCATAGCTGCCGAAGATTTTCATCTTACCGTGGCCGGTCGGATCCCAAGCAGCGCCCAGGCGCGGTGCAATTTTATCGCTCCACGAGAAGTTAATTGCCGTGGGTTTTGTGAAGCCGTTCGGAATAACTCCGTTCGGCACCGGCAGACTCTCTTTTTCCACACGGAGACCAAGATTGAGGGTCAACCCGCGACCAATCGTCCAGGAATCCTGAGCATAAAAAGCGTGGTTCCAGTCTATCGCCGGCTGCGGCAGGATGGTGGCAAAGTCGTTGATGGACGCAAAGCCGTACTGGCCAGCGCAGTTTCCGTAAACATTACTCAACGTCGTGCAGTTACCGCCACCAACGATGGTGGACGGAAAATAGGTTTGAGTAGGGCCAATGTTCACCGTGACGTTCGGGATGTTGCCATTCTGATTGATCACATTGGACATCCGGTTAAGCTGATAGCCAACCTTTATGTTGTGAGTGCCCCACAAGCCGCCCTTAAAGAACGCGAGGTCTTGGTTGAACTGATGGTGCTTGCTAGCGTTGTACTTGGTGTACGACGCATCAAAAGGCGCTGTGGCGGTGCCCTGTGGCTGGATTAGAGCGCTTGGAAGGGGGTTGCCGGTGTTATCTACCGTATCGGTGCTGCCCCAGAAAACGAGCGGAGAAGATGTTGGCCAGCCGAAATCGTGATAGTTCTGGAAGAAATACCCAAAACGAGTGGTTGCGACAAGTCGCTGGGTCAGGCTGATATCGGCGCCGACGTTGTACACTGAGTTAGGAGCCGCGAAACCGAGTCCGTGAGAAAAATTCGTCAGCGGCGCAAAGACAGAATTGTTCAGGAACGTCGCAGCCTGGCGGGCGACTGGGTCAGCGGTCGGCAAGTGGGAGCCTTGTAACCGCTGATACTGATACAGCCAGGAACCGAAAACCTTAATCTTCTGCGTCAACGAAGCATCCAGCCGGGCAGTGCCATAGTACTGCTGGCTATCCTGGGTGAAGTCCTGGGCGCCAAAGGAGGTATCCGGGCAGCCAAGACTGGATGGTGTACCGGTAGCGCAAATGGCCGGATTGAAATTCACCGACCTCGAAGTCGACCTATACAAAGGCGCGAAGCCCGCAAAGAAGAACAGGCGGTCCTTCACGATGGCGCCGCCCACCGCAATAGTAGGCTGCGCAAAACGAAAGTGATCTTTCAGCGGCTGATAGGTCTGCGAAAGGTTTTCAACGCCTAGAGGCGGAGTCGCTAACGCAAGCGGATCGTAACGAAGAGTGGCGTTTGGTGAACCATCCAGCTTGTTGGACTCGTAGCTGAGGCCCAGCGCACCGTGGAAATCGTTAGAACCCTTCTTCATGACGACGTTAACGACGCCGCCGAGCGCGCCGCCATATTCTGCTTCGACGCCCGAGGTCTTGATCTCCACTTCTTGAATGAAATCGAAGGGCACGTTCGCGGCGGAAGCGCCACCGGAGATGTTTTCCGTGTCCTGACCTTCCACCAAGTAGCTGGTCTCCGAGTCTGCTGCTCCACCAATTGAGAATCCAACAGCCAAGCCGTTTCCGCTGCTACCGGGCAAGGAGCCGCCAACTCCGCCAGTAAGACCGGCCGAGCCGCCAGCTAGAGGTTCGCTGCGGGCCATCGGCGCGTATTGAATGACCGACTGGAACGAGTAGCCGTGGGGAGTATTGTCCAAAGTCTCTTGGGTGATGTTGGTGAGGTTCTGCGTCGTTGTGACGTCGATCGCCGGAGCAGTCGAGGTTACCTCGATGATCGTCGAGCTGGCGCCGACTTCGAGGGCGAAATCGACGGTCGGCAGGTGACCAACTTCCACTAC
>Ga0137418_10005533_pt1 | contig 11597 bp, 11 predicted proteins | sample CZODoug3_1_2_16f_FD_122242 | JGI IMG/M metagenome (GOLD analysis project Ga0137418, IMG submission 122242) | Vadose zone soil fungal communities from Angelo Coast Range Reserve, California, USA - CZODoug3_1_2_16fungal (Hybrid Assembly) | ecosystem: Environmental > Terrestrial > Soil > Vadose... | reverse complement strand
CTCCTCTACCACCAGCAGCTCGCGGTCGGCCCGTACGAGCAATGGCTGCGGCGCATGGCCGTGCGCTACGTCGTCCTCGCCGATGCGCCGACCGACTACAGCGCGCGTGCGGAGGCCCGGCTGATCCGCTCCGGGCGAACGCACCTAGTGCCCGTGCGCCGTACGGCCCACCTGACGATCTACGAGCTCCCGGGCGCGAGCCCGCTCATCGTCGGACCCGCCCCGGCGACCGTCCTGTGGCTCTGGCCGTCGCGGATCGTGGCCGTGGTCGGCGGACGCGGCGACTACCGCGTCAAGGTGCGCTGGTCGCCGTACTGGCGCGCATCCTCCGGCTGCGTCTCCAAGACGAAGGACGGGATGGTGCGACTCCACGTCCGCAACCCCGGGCTCGTCGAGCTCAAGTTCGGGCTCGACGTCCAACGTGGCCTGCAGACCCTCGCCGGTCTCTCCCCCCGGTTGCGCTGCAACCCCTAGCCTCCCCGCCGGTACCATCCCGCCCGTGACCGAGGAACAGAAGCCGCTCGCAGAACAGCTCGACGAGCTCGGGGCCCAGCTCGACTGGGTCCGTGAGTACCTTTGACCCGGTCACACTCGAGAAGCGGCTCGTAGAGCTCGAAGGGCAGATGAACTCGCCGGGGTTCTGGGACGACCAGGCCAGGGCGGCGAAGGTCTCCGCCGATCACGCGCGCACCTCGCGCCGGCTCGAGGGCTACCGCACCCTCGTGCGCGAGTACGAGGACGCACGGGAGCTCGCCGAGATGGACGGCGAGATGCACGGCGAGATCGCCGCGACGCTCGCGCCGCTGCGGCGTGAGCTCGAGCACCTGCAGGAGGAGGCGTTGTTCGACGGCGAATACGACGCGGGAGACGCCGTCGTCACGCTCCAGTCGGGGACCGGCGGGACCGACGCGCAGGACTGGGCCGAGATGATGCTGCGGATGTACGAGCGGTGGGCGGCGAACCGCGGCTTCAAGATCGAACTGCTCGAGGCGAGCCCCGGCGAGGAAGCCGGGCTCAAGTCGGCGACGTTCACCGTCAGCGGCGAGAATGCTTACGGAATCCTGAAAGCGGAACGCGGCAAGCACCGGCTCATCCGCCAGAGCCCGTTCGACCAGGCGCACCGCCGCCACACGGCGTTCTCCACGGTCATCGTCGCGCCGCTGCTGCCGGACGACGCCGACGTCGAGATCGACGACGGCGACCTGCGGATCGACACCTACCGTGCGCAGGGCGCCGGCGGACAGCACGTGAACAAGACGGACAGCGCGATCAGGATCACGCATCTGCCAACAGGCATCGTTGTGCAGTGCCAGAACGAGCGCTCCCAGGCGGCGAACAAGCAGACCGCGATGCGGGTGCTGAAAGCGCGCCTCGTCGAGCGCGCCGAAGAGGAGAGAGAGGCCCTGCTGGCGAAAGAGCGTGGAGGCTCCGCCGACACCGGCTTCGGCGGTGCATCCGTCCGCTCCTACTTCCTCCACCCGACCCAGCTCGTGAAAGATTCCCGCACCGGCTTCGAGATCGGCAACGCCCAGGCAGTCCTGAACGGGGAGCTCGACCCGTTCATCCGCGAGTACCTGCTTGCGAAGGCTGCCGGGAAGGTCGTCTAGGGAGTGGGGTACACTCCTCCGATCTCTTCGCAGCAAGGCGTCTCGGGCGGACCGATGCCTGGAAACACTGTGCAGGAACCCGATTACACAACCATGCAAGCGACGGCCGTTGTAGACGCGCCCGTCGTCGTGCCGCCGCCGAGCGCGGCGTCGATGATCGTGTTCGACCAGGTGACGAAGGTCTACGAGCCCGACGTGGTCGCGCTCCGCGACGTGTCGTTCCGCATCGACAAGGGCGAGTTCGTCTTCATCGTCGGCGCCTCCGGCTCCGGCAAGTCGACGCTCGTGCGCCTGCTCCTCAAGGAGCTCGACCCGACGAACGGCAAGATCGTAATCGGCGGCCGCGACCTCTCGCGCCTGAAGAAGTCGAAGGTCCCGATGCTGCGCCGGAACATCGGCTGCGTCTTCCAGGACTTCAAGCTGCTGCCGAACCGGACCGCGGCCGAGAACGTCGCGTACGCCCTGAAGGTGCAGGGTGAGGGCAACTCGGCGATTCGCAAGAAGGTGCCCGAGGTGCTCGCGATGGTCGGCCTGTCGCACAAGATGGCGTCGGCGCCCGACGAGCTCTCCGGGGGCGAGCAGCAGCGCGTCTCGATCGCGCGCGCGTTCGTCAACCACCCGCCGCTGCTCGTCTGCGACGAGCCGACCGGCAACCTCGATCCGGACACGTCGGTCGGGATCATGCAGCTCCTCTACCGCATCAACCGCAGCGGCACGACGATCCTGATGGTGACCCACGATCGCGAGATGGTCGACAAGATGCGCAAGCGCGTCATCCAGCTGGAGGACGGCCGCCTCGCGCGCGACGAGCGCCGCGGAGGGTACGAGTGACCGACGTAAGCTTCACGGAGTCGGCGAGATGCTAGGTCGGTTCAAGCTGCTCACATCGGAAGCTTGGCGCTCGCTCGGCGCGAACCTCTCGACGACGTTCGCGGCGACGATGACGGTGCTGATCGGGATGTTCCTGCTCGGGTTGTTCATCGCCCTCGGCACGTGGACGGTCTCCTGGTCGAATCACGTGAAGAAGCAGCTTGTCGTCAAGGTGTACTTCTTGCCGACAGCGAGCGCTCAGCAGAAGACCGACGTCGCGCGCAAGCTGCAGCAGAGTCGGTACGTCGCTCCGGGCGGGGTCACGTACGTTCCGAAGGAAGCGGCGTTCGCGCAGATGAAGCGCAGGTACCCGGAGCTCGTCAAGAACCTGACCTCGAACCCGCTGCCCGACTCGCTCGACGTCACGCCCGACAAGGCCGAGGACGTCGACCTGCTCTACAACTCGATCGTCAAGCCGCAGAAGCCTGCCGGCGTCGGGAAGGTAAACGACGGCAAGCGGATCTCGCACCGCATCCTCCAGGTCGCGCACGTGATCGAGATCGTCTTCACGATCGCCACCCTGGTCCTGCTCGTTGCGTCGATCCTCCTGATCTCGAACACGATCCGACTCTCGATCTTCTCGCGGCGACGTGAGATCGAGGTGATGAAGCTCGTCGGTGCGACGAACTGGTTCGTCCGCGGGCCGTTCATGCTCGAAGGACTGATCTGCGGCCTCTTCGGGTCGCTGCTCGCCGTCTTCTTCCTCGTCCTCGGGAAGGCGGTCGCGCTCCCGTCGATCCTCCCGCACCTCTCCGGCGACAGCGACGTGAGGGCCCTCAGCTTCCCGCTGACCGCGCTGATCCTGCTCGCGATGGGCCTTGGGCTCGGAGCGATCGGCTCGGGCCTGACGATCCGCCGTTTCCTGCAGGTTTAGTACCCCTAGCCGCCGACCGGCCGATCGCTTAGGCTCCGGCCATCGTGCGGCACACGGTGGTCCTCGCCCTGGCGGCAGCGGCGTTGACAGCCTTCGGGATCGGGCTTGCCCTGCGCCCGATCGCGCATCCTGCACGGCATCAGACGGAGGTCGACCAGGTGCGCAGCGAGCTCGCGTCGCACTACTACCGCCGCCTGTCGAAGGCCGACCTCGCGAAGCCGACGGTCGCCGGCCTCCTGAGCGGCCTGCACGACCGCTACACGACGTATCTCTCGCCTTCCCAGTACCGGGTGGCGCGCCGCGCGTTCGCGGGCGGCTACGGGGGGATCGGGATCACGGTTCTGCCGGCACCGGGGGGCCTGCTCGTGCGCCGGACGATGAACGGCCCCGCGCGGGTGGCGGGAGTCCTCCCCGGCGACACGATCCTGACCGTCGACGGCGCATCGACGTCGACGCTCTCGTTCCGGGAGGCGATCGGCCGGATCCTCGGCCGCCCTGGAAGCCCGGTGACGCTGCGCGTCCTGCGCGACGGGCGCGCAATGCAGTTCCGGCTCGTGCGCCGTGCGTTTGCGCTCCACCCGCTGCACGTGCGCCTGCAGCACCACGTCGGCGTGCTCCGGCGCCGCAGTCACACCACCGCGCGCGAGGAGTTCCTCCTCGAACCCAAGCGAGTCGGCCTGGTTCACACGACAGCCGAAGGTGATGACGGAGTACTTCACGGCGCAACTCTCAAGGCTCAAGGCTCAACTGAAATCACCAATCAGCAATCATCAATCAGCAATCTGCAATGCCTTCCTGCCGATGTCATGACGGTACTGCATGCCATCGAACGAGATCTTCAGGACGCCGGCATACGCGCGGCCGATGGCTTCGGCGAAGCCGTCGCCGCGGCCGACGACCGTCAGCACCCGCCCGCCGGCGGTCACGATCTGATGACCCTGCCTCGACGTGCCAGCGTGATACACGGTGATGCCCGGAATCCTTTCCGCCTCGTCGATCCCGCGAATCGGCCGGCCCGATTCCGACGACTCGGGATACCCGCGTGAGGCGATCACGACGCCGGTCAGGCGGTCGCGGCCGAGCGAGACCGACGTCTGCGCGAGGCGGCCCGCCGCGCCGGCGATCAGTATCGGCAGCAGCGGTTCGTCGACGAGCGGCAACACCACCTGCGCCTCAGGATCGCCGAGCCGCGCGTTGAACTCGATGACTTTCGGGCCGTCGGCAGTCAGCATGAGGCCCACAAAAAGGAAGCCGCGGAATGGATGACCTTCTGCGGCCATTCCGGCCATCACCGGCGCGACGATCTCGCGCATGACGCGCGCGCTGAGCGCCGCGTCGACGAGCGGGCTCGGCGCAAACGCGCCCATGCCGCCGGTGTTCGGTCCGCGGTCCTCGTCGAACACCCGCTTGTAATCCTGGGCCGCGCCGATCGGCAGCGCGCGCATCCCGTCGCACACGCAGAAGAACGAGACTTCCGGCCCTTGCAGACACTCTTCGATCACGAGCCGATCGCCGGCGTCGCCGAATTTGCGATCGCGCATCGCGTCTGTGATCGCGCGCTCGGCGGCCGCGCGATCGTCGGCGATCACGACCCCCTTGCCCGCAGCGAGGCCGTCCGCCTTGAGGACGACCGGCAGGCCGAATTCGCCGCCGCGCACCGACGCCAGCGCAGCGTCCAACGACTCGCACGTGCGGAAGTGCGCGGTCGGAATGCCGTGGCGTGCCATGAAGGCCTTGGCGAAGGCCTTGCTCGACTCGAGCCGCGCGGCCGCCGCAGTCGGCCCGAACAGCAGTCGTCGGTCCGCTGCGAAGCGATCGGCGATGCCGAGACTCAGTGGTAGCTCCGGGCCGACGACGGTGAACTCGATCTGCTCCCGATCGGCGAGCGCCAGGATGGCATCCGGGTCGCGGAGATCGATCGGCACGGTGCGCGCGAGCCGTGCGATGCCCGGATTACCGGGAGCAGCGAGCAGGTCGCCGGTGTCGCGATCGGCGGCGAGTCGACTGACCAGCGCGTGTTCGCGCGCACCGCTGCCGAGGACCAGAACTCTCATTATGTGAACGACTTAGGGCAAGCGATCGTGCTGTTCAGTGGCGAGGCGCGGCTGGGACTATTTCGTTGACCTAGAGGGGGATTGCGCCTAAGATCCGCGTTTACTTGTGATAGCCTAACATATTTGCAACATTCGCCACCCGTGAAGGGGGTGTTCGTCGCGTGGCTGAAGTCAAAATCCAGGAGGGCGAGTCGATTGAGAGCGCTCTCCGCCGGTTCAAGCGGAAGGTCCAGCAGGAAGACATCATCAAGGACATCAAGAAGCATTCCTTCTATTTGAAACCCGGAGATAAGCGAAGAGCCAAGCAAGCGCTCGCGCGGAAACGGAATCGCAAGAAACTCCGACGCGAATCGGAATAGGCCGACCCCCGACGAGGTAGCGACCGATGGAGTTCCAAGACAGGATCCTCAGGTGCGTGGATTGCGCCACGGAGTTCATCTGGACGGCGGGAGAACAGCAGTTCTTTGCCGACAAGAACTTCAAGAACGAGCCGAAGCGGTGCAAAGCCTGTAAGGGCAAAAGGGCGGCGCGTCCGGCCGGCGCGGGGATGGCCCGCGAGCGGGTGGAAACCGTCACCATGTGCTCGGCCTGCGGCAAGGAAACGACGGTACCCTTCAAGCCGACGCAAGGGCGCCCGGTATTCTGCAAGGAATGCTTTCAGTCCCGGAAATTCGCCGGGGCTGGCGGCGTCTAAGCTCCACCGGTCGATCTCGCTTTCGTCGATCCTATCGATAAAAGGCTCGCCACGCTTCCGCCCGTTTGCGTTGCAGACAGGCGGAGGCGGGTGTTAACCTCGAAACTCGCGGTTTTAGCTGGAGCGTTTGCATGCAGATCGAGGAACGGAAGGTCGGCGACGTGGTCGTACTCGACCTGAAAGGCAAGATTACTTTGGGCGAGGGCGACGAACTGCTCAAGGACAAGGTCAACAGCCTCGTCAACCAGGGCCACAAGAAGATCGTCCTGAATCTCGCGGATGTCCCCTACATCGACAGCGCGGGGCTGGGCGAAGTCGTTCGCACCTACACCACCGTGAGCCGTCAGGGGGGCAGCCTGAAGCTGCTCAATCTGACGAAGCGCATCACGGATCTGTTGTCGATCACAAAGCTGCTGACCGTGTTCGAGACCTACGACTCGGAGAACGAGGCGGTCCGGAGTTTTTCGGCTTCGGCCAAGGTCTAGCCCGTCTTCCGCGCTAGATGGCGCGCAGCACGTCATCCCCTGTGGCGGCCCCCGGTACGGCGGTCCACCCGGTATCGGGGCGATCGCTCGCCTTCCACCTGTTCTCGTCTCTCCGTCCAGGCCAGTGGAGCAAAAACCTCGTGATTTTCGCCGGCCTGCTCTTCGGCCGGCGACTGTTCGATCCGCGGGCCGTCGTCGACGCCGTGTGCGCGTTCGCCCTGTTCTGTGTGCTCTCCGGCGTCGTCTATCTGGTGAACGACGTCGCCGATCGCGAATCCGACCGGCAGCATCCGCTCAAGGCCAGGCGGGCCATCGCATCCGGCGCGTTGCCGGTGTCTGTCGCGCTCATCGCAGCCGCGGCGCTCGGCTTCGTCGGGTTGGGCGGCGCCCTGGCGATTGGACGGGGGTTCGCCACGGTCGCGCTGGCCTATCTCGCGCTCCAGTTGTTGTATTCGGGTCCGTTGAAGCACATCGTGATCATCGACGTGTTGACGATTGCGATCGGCTTCGTCCTGCGGGCGGTAGCCGGCGCTGTGGCGGTGCGCGTCGAAATCAGCCACTGGCTGCTCGTGTGCACGATCCTGCTGGCGCTGTTCATCGCGCTGGCCAGGCGGCGCCACGAGATCGTACTGCTGGCCGGCAGCGCGAGGAGTCACCGGCCGATTCTGGGCGAATACAGCGCGTACCTGCTCGATCAGATGATCGGCGTCGTGACGGCGTCGACGCTCGTCGCGTACGTCTTCTACACGATCAGCCCCGAGACTCAGGAAAAGTTCGGGACGCCCTGGCTCGGCCTGACCATTCCGTTTCCCCTCTATGGGATTTTCAGGTACTTGTATCTGGTGCACCAGCGTGAAGGCGGCGGAAGCCCCGCCGACCTGCTGCTGACGGACCGCCCGCTGCTGGCGTGCGTCGCGCTGTGGGCGATCGCCGTCGCGCTGATCATTTACAGACCCATATGAGACTGCCGCTGTTGCTTTCAGCTGTCAGCTCTCAGCCCTCAGCGTGCTGGAGCTCCAGCCGTCAGCCGACAGCTGAAAGCTGATAGCCGTCTATGGCCGACTTCAACGTCCGCTCCGACTCGGTGAACGTCGAGCACATCATGGAGCAGATCCGCGCGCGCATCCGCGAGAAGCGCGGTGTCGACTACACCGAACAGCAGATTCGCGAGCTGGCCGCGGTGAAGCTCGAGAAGTTCCTCGATCCGCGCGGCGTCCGCTCCGATCTGCTCGATCAGTTTCGCAAGGTGCAGCCGGCGTACGAACCGCCGGAGCTGCCGAATTTCGCGTTCGAGGACGCGACGCTGTTCGAGTCGCATCGCGGGCCGATCCGCGGGCTGCGCAAGCTGCTGCTGCCGATCCTGAAGCTGTTCTTCAACCCGAACCCGCTGATTCAGGCGTTGAACATCCAGTCGCGGCTGAACACCATGAACGCCGAGCGAGAAACGCGCCGGGAGTCGGCGCGGCGGCAGATGGACCAGCTGTACTACGAGCTGATTCACAACCTCGTCATCGAGACCACGCGTCTGGGCATCGAGGTGAAGAACCTGAAGATGCGCGTGGAGTCGGTGTCGAGCCGGCTCGAATTCAACGAGCGGCGGGCGCGCGCGCTCGAGAGCGCCGTCGTCTATAAGCCGTCGGAGGCGGAGGCCGCGCAGGTTCAACAGGCGCCGGCACAGAGTCAGCAGCGGTTCATGCCGCCACCGTCTCAGGGGCGTCCATTTCAGCAGACCTCTCCGCGCCCACAAGCGCCGCAGGCCGCAGCGCCAACCCCCGCGGCCGTCGCGCCGGCGACGAATCAGGGGCAACCGGCCGACGCCGGCCGACAGGGGGCGCCGGGTGAAGGGCCAGGTCAGCGAAGCCGTCGGCGGCGACGCCGGCGTGGACGACGCGGCAGCGGCTCGGCGGCGGCGATGATGGGAGCGCCAGGCGCGGTCCAGCCGGAGACGCCGGACGCCTCGGCGTCGACCGACGCCGTCGATCAGATGGACGCGATGGATCGGATGGACGACGACGGGGCGCCGGAAGCGGAAGCATCACGCGCGGGCGCGGTGGAAGAGGTCGACTCGAGTCCGCCGCCCGAGGCGAGCGCGGTCCCATCGACGGATTCGGCGCAGAGCCCGCCGACAGGCCCGGAAGAGTCTTCAACCGCTCGAGAGCCTCAGGGAAGTCCCGAGCCGGGTCGAGGAACAAGCTCCGAGCCTGGCGGCTCCGACACCGATACGCAGTGAAGGTCGCCGTCGTCGTACAGCGCTACGGCCAGGCGATCAACGGAGGCGCCGAGCTCCACGCGCGCTACATCGCCGAACATCTCGCGCGTCATGGCCAGGTCGACGTGTTGACGACGTGCGCGACCGATTACGTCACGTGGCGCAACGAGCTCCAGCCGGGCGTCGAGACGGTCAACGGCGTCTCGGTTCGACGCTTCCGCGTGAAGCACGAGCGGGATCCGCGCGTGTTCGGCAAGCGATCCGATCGCGTCTTCGAACAGCGGCACTCGGTCGGCGACGAGCTCGACTGGCTCGATGCGGAAGGGCCGACGAGCCCGGCGCTCGTGGACTACGTCGGAAAGCACGCTGCCGACTACGACTTCTGTCTGTTTTTCAGCTACCGGTACTACCACGCGTATTACGGGTCGCGCGCGGCCGGCGATCGCGCGATCCTGGTGCCGACCGCCGAACGCGACGCGACGATCGGACTGTCGATCTTTCGGCCGCTGTTCCGAAGCGTCCGCGCGGTGATGTACAACTCGCCCGAGGAACGGGCGATGATTCACGCAGTGTCCGGCAACCAGTCCGTTCCTGGCGTCGTGGTCGGCATCGGATCGCACGTCCCGAACAACCCGCAGCCGGCGCGATTCCGCCAGAAGTACAACATCCGCGGGCCGTTCGCGATTTACGTGGGGCGAATCGATCTGAACAAGGGATGTAAGGAGCTGTTCGAGTTCTTCCAGGGGTACTTGAAAGATCCCACCGGCAAGCTGTCGCTCATCCTTATCGGGAACTCGTTGCTGCCGGTTCCGGACCACGCGAGGATCCGCCATCTGGGGTTCCTCGACGACACGGACAAGTTCGACGCGATGGCGGCGGCCGACCTGCTGGTCATGCCGTCGTATTACGAGAGCCTGTCGATGGTCGCGCTCGAGGCATGGGCCCTGGGTCGCCCGGTGCTCGCGAACGGGAAATGCGATGTCCTCAAGGGCCAGTGCATTCGCAGCAACGCCGGACTGTATTACGAGACCTACGCGGAGTTCGTCGGCACGCTGGAGGCGATCGAGCAGAATCGCTGGCTCGCCGGCTCGCTCGGACGCAACGGCCGGCAGTATTTCAAGGACCACTACGACTGGCCGGTGATCGAGCGCAAATACCTCGAGATGTTCGAGCGGCTGAAAAAAGAGGCGCCCGCCGCCCCCGATCCGTTGCCGGGATGGTTGGACCGCCGCCGCCAGGATCTCCGGCCGGCCGAGGAGGTGATCGCAGCGCTGCCGAAAGGACCGGCGCTCCACGCGCCGAAGCACGCGTCGCCCGAGCCGGACGGGCGGAGGCGGGCGTGATCCAGATTCACCAGGTGCTGGCGACGCTCGGGTACGGCGACGCGATCGGTCACGAAGTCCTGGGGATCCAGCGGGTGTTGCGGGCGGCCGGCTACGAGTCGGATATCTTCGTCGAGACCGCGGATCACCGGCTCGAGCGGCTGACGCGGGACTATCGCGAGCTGGTGGATTTCAGCCGTCGCGACAACCTGCTGCTCCACCACTTTTCGCTCGGCTCGAAGGCGTCGCGCACGGCGTTCGCGCTGCCGGACCGGATGGCGCTGATTTACCATAACATCACGCCGCCGGAGTACTTCGTCGGCGTGCACCGAACGCTCGCAAGGCAGACGTTTCGCGGACGGCGGGAGCTGCAGGCCTACGCCGACCGGTGCGACCTGGCGATGGGCGACTCCGAGTTCAATCGGCGGGACCTCGACATGCTGGGCTTTCCCCGAACGGCCGTGCTGCCGGTCGTCCCCGATTTCTCGCATCTCGATCGCGAGCCCAACTGGCTCGGGGCTCACGACTTCGACGACGACTGGACGAACATCCTGTTCGTCGGGCGGGTGATCGCCAACAAGAAGATCGAGGATCTGATCCGCTCGTTCCACGCATATCACACGATCTTCAACCCGCGCTCCCGGCTGCTCATCGTCGGCGCGCAGAGCGGCTTCGAGCGCTACCTCGCGTCGCTGCATCAGCTTGCCGCCGCGCTCGGCGCAGCGCACGTGCATTTCGTCGGCCACGTATCGGACGAGGAGCTGGTCGCGTTCTACGAGATCGCCGACCTCTTCCTGTGCGCGAGCGAGCACGAAGGCTTCTGCGTCCCGATCGTCGAGGCCTTTTACAAGCAGGTGCCGGTCCTTGCTTACGCGGCGACTGCGGTGCCCTCGACGATGGACGGGGCGGGCGTGCTGTTCGACGACAAGGATCCCGTGCACGTGGCGACGCTCATGGATGCCGTCGCATCGAATACGACGCTGCAGGACCAGATCGTTGACGGCCAGCTCGCGGCGGTCGACCGCCTGCGGTCGAAGGACTTCGCCGGCACGCTCCTTGGTTTTGTCGAGGCGATCCTGTCGAAGCCGCGCGCGCCCGAGCCGCACGTGGCGTTCGATTTCTGGGGTCAGTTCGACGCGGCGCAGGAGCTCGAGGAGCTGCGGCTCTATCGGCCCGCGATCTACCAGGCGCTCCCGGTGGAGCCGGGAATTAGGAAGTAGGAATTTGGATTTGGAATGCGTACGAATTCTGAATTCCAAATTCTGAAGTCCACATTGCGATGATCATCAATCAGTGGGTGCCGGCGGCGCACAGAGGCGATGCGATCGGCGACAGCGCCCGGAGGGTCCGCGATCTGCTGCGCGCGATGGGCCACGAATCGGAGCTCTATGCGCTGACCATCGACGAAGACCTGCGGCGCGACGTCCGCCGGTTCGAGGATCCGGCGGCGCGGCGCGGCGATCTGACGATCTTGCACTACGC
>Ga0137418_10005532_pt1 | contig 11597 bp, 9 predicted proteins | sample CZODoug3_1_2_16f_FD_122242 | JGI IMG/M metagenome (GOLD analysis project Ga0137418, IMG submission 122242) | Vadose zone soil fungal communities from Angelo Coast Range Reserve, California, USA - CZODoug3_1_2_16fungal (Hybrid Assembly) | ecosystem: Environmental > Terrestrial > Soil > Vadose... | reverse complement strand
ATTCGTACCGGCGTGCTCGTCGAGTACGACCGCACGCAGAAGATCTTCTCGAACCCATCCGACCGCCGTACCGAGAATTACGTGACCGGTCGGTTCGGTTGATCGGAGACAGGTATCCATGAACGAGAGCCGTAGGGCCTACCACGTCGAGTTGGACGACCTCCGCAGCGAAATGGTGCGGCTGGGCGCGGAAGTAGTCGAGAAGATCCCGCGCGGCACCGAGGTGCTGTTGTCGGGCGATCTCGTGGCCGCCGACCGCCTCATCGGTGAGGACGACGCGTTCGACGAGGCCAGCTTGGCGCTCGAGGAACGGTGCTATCGGATGCTCGCGCTCCAGGGGCACCTGCAGCCACGTGAGCCCCTGTCCAGGCAGCGCGAGCGCAACGTGAAGCGCGAAGGCGCCGCCACGCGGCGTCTCGTCGCTCGCCCATAGCGCCACCAAGCGCGCCTTCTGCGCACGCGCCGTCTCGGCAGTGCGCCGCAGCTCACTTGCAGGCACTACCCCATGCCATGCCGGCAAGGGGCCCGGCAGCCGTTTCAGCTGTAAAGCTTCGATCATCCGATGAACGCCGCGGCCTGGCGGTACCAGTCGATGAGATACGGCGGGATGTAAAGGCCGAGCATCAGCACGATCGCGAGGTGCACGAACACCGGGATCAGCGCGGGCGGATGCGCGACCCGCGGGGCGGCGGTCTCGCCGAAAATCATAGGCTGCACCTTGCCAAAGATGGCGGCAAAGGCGACCCCGAGCGAGAGCAGCAGGAAGGGCGTGGCCCAGGGATGCTCGCGCATCGCGGTCGTCAGGACCATGAACTCGCTAGTGAACACGCCGAAGGGCGGCATGCCGAGGATGGCGAGGGTGCCGAGCGCGAGTCCCCAGCCGATGGCCGGGCTTTGCTGGATCAGGCCGCGGATCGAGGCCATCTCCTGCGTGCCGCACAGCTGCGAGGCATGGCCGACGGTGAAGAAGATCGCCGACTTGGTGAGCGAGTGCACCGTCATGTGCAGAAGCCCGGCAAAGGCCGCCACCGGGCCGCCCATGCCGAAGGCGAAGGTCATGATGCCCATGTGCTCGACCGACGAGTAGGCGAACATGCGCTTGACATCCTTTTGCCGCGACAAGAAGAACGCCGCCACGACGACCGAGACCAGGCCGAAGCCCATCATCAGGCCGCCGGAGAAATTGCGCTCCAGCGCGCCGTCGACCAGCACTTTGCTGCGCACCACTGCGTAGAGGGCGACGTTGAGCAGCAGTCCCGACAGGACCGCCGAAATCGGCGTCGGGCCCTCGGCATGAGCGTCCGGCAGCCAGTTGTGCAGCGGCACGAGACCCACCTTGGTGCCGTAGCCGACCAGCAGGAACACGAACGCGAGCGAAAGCACCGTCGGCTCGAGCTGGCCGCGCACCTGGTGCAGATGCGTCCACAAGAGCGAAGTGCCGCCCGGACCGAGCACTTTCTCCGCCGCGAAGTAGAGCAGGATCGTGCCGAACAGCGCCTGCGCGAGGCCGACCGAGCACAGGATGAAGTATTTCCACGCCGCCTCGAGGCTTGCCGGCGTGCGGTACAGGCTCACCAGCAGCACGGTCGAGAGCGTCGCGCCTTCCATCGCCACCCACATCACACCGACGTTGTTCGAGAGCAGGCACAGGAGCATCGTGAAGGTAAACAGCTGGTACATGCTGTGATAGAGCCGCAGCCGCGCCGCGTTGACCCGGCCGTGGTCCTGCTCGGTGCGCATGTAGGGCCGCGAGAACAGCGCCGTGGTGAATCCGACGAAGGCGGTGAGCGCGACCAGGAACACATTGAACGGATCGACGAAGAATTGCTCCCTCAGCAGGTCCGCCACCACGACCACAAGCACGTTGGATGGATCGGCGACGAATTGCTGCCCCAGCCAAATGATCGGTCCGCCGGAAATGACTCGGGCCGTGAGCACAATGGCGGCGAAGAAGGTCGCGAAGCTCATCGTCGCGTTCAGCTCGGGGGCCCAGCCGCGGTGGCCGGTGAGGGCGAGCAGCAGCGCGCCGAATAGAGGGAGGCCGAGGACGATCGCGATTTCCACTCAGTCCTCCTTCAGCTTTTCCATGTGCCGGATATCGAGGCTGTCGAAACGCTCGCGGATATGGAAGAAAAATATTCCGAATATGAAGGTGCCGACCAGCACGTCGAGCGCCACGCCCAGCTCCACCACGAGCGGCATGCCGTAGGTGGCGCTGGTGGCGGCGAAGAAAAGGCCGTTTTCCATCGCGAGAAAGCCGATGACCTGCGGCACCGCCTTCTGGCGCACGATCATCATGAGGAAGGAAAGGAGCACGCTCGCGAGCGCGATCCCCAGCGTCGAGCGCGTGAGGGTGGTTGCCATCTGCGAAATCGGGGTGGCCAGGGCGAAGGCGAAGATCACCAGCCCGATTCCGATCAGCATGGTCGTCGGGATGTTGATCAAGGTCTCGATGTCCCAGCGCACGAACAGGCGGTCGATCAGCCAGTGCAGCAACCAGGGAATGAGTATTACCTTGAACAACACCGTCAGCACCGCCGAAACGTAAAGATGATCTTGCCCGGTCGACCAGGCGACGATGGCCGTGGAGGTGGCGAGCGCGGCGCCCTGCCAGGCGAGGAGCTTGATGAGCGTCAGCACGCGCCGCTGCGACAGCATCGCGAACGCGATCAGGAGGAGGAACGCGGCGAGCACGTTGACCAGCTGGGCGAGAAGGGGGATTCCCACGTCAGCCTTTCACCAGGAAATGCGTCAGCATGCCGAGCACGGCGAGCAGGAACGCGGTCGACAGGAACTCCGGCGCGAGAAACAGGCGCAGCTTCGCGAGCAGCGTCTCGATCAGCGCGAGGCCCGCGCCGGCGAGCGCGAGCTTTCCCGCGAGCGCCGCAAACGCATACGGCAGCGCCGACCAGTCGCCGGCATTGGCGATGCCCCAGGGCACGAACAGGGCGATGCCGATGGTCATGTAGGCGAAGAGCTTGATCGCGACCGCCCATTCGATCAGCGCGAGGTGCCGCGCCGAGTACTCGAGGATCAGCGCCTCGTGAACCATGGTGAGCTCGAGGTGGGTGGTCGGATTGTCGATCGGGATACGGGCGTTTTCCGCGAGCAGCACCATGAGAAAGGCTACCGCCGCGAAGGCGAGGCTCGGGTAGAGCGCGAACTCGCGGTGCGCCAGGGTATCGACGATGGTGGTGAGCTGGGTCGAGCCGGAGATGAACGCCGCGGTGAACAGCGTCATCAGCATCGCCGGCTCGGCGAGAAAGCCGATCAGCATCTCGCGGCGCGCGCCCAAGCCGCCGAACGACGTGCCGATGTCCATGGCGGCGAGCGCCGAGAACATTCGCGCGAGGGCGAATACGCCCACCAGCGCGATGATGTCCGCAGCGGGCGCGAAGGGCAGGCCCGTCGCGAGCACCGGAACGATGCCCGCCGCGAGCCACATGCAGCCGAACAGGATGTAGGGCGTCCAGCGGAAAATCGGCGATGCGTCGTGCGCGAACACCGCGTCCTTGCTAAAGAGCTTCGCGAGCGTGTAGTAAGGCAGGAGGATGGAAGGCGCCGAGCGGTTCTGCAGCCAGGCGCGGCACTGGTTCACCCAGCCCGTGAGGAGCGGCGCCGCGAGCACGACGAACACCGACTGCAGGATCTGGAAAGCGACGCCGGGAGCGCTGTTCATCTCACGAACACCAGGAGCGCGATCAGGGTGATGAAGCTGTAGAGCAGGTAGATGCTGATCCGGCCCTGCTGCAGCAGCGCGATCTTCGAGGAGACGAATTCGGCCGCGCGCGCCACCGGCAGGTAGAGCCAGTACCAGTGCCGGTCCTCGACCTTGAGCGAATATCTGGGCGCGGTGTCCTCGGGGCCGGGCAGCCGGCGGTCCGTGCGGTAGATCGGTCCGAACACGTGGCGGATCGGCTGGCCGAAGGCATCCGCGGTGTCCTGCATGCGCGAGGTCTGCTCGGGATAGCCGCAGTCCCAAGGATCGGAAAAGCGCAGGCGGCCGTGGTAGAAGCGGCGCACCAGCAGGAACGTGAGCAGAGTCACGGCTAGGATTACGACGAAAAATATCACCGGCGAATAGCTTGCCTGCCCCACCGTTGTGGGCACGAGCCAGAGCCAGCCCGAACCGAGGAGCGCATCGTCTGACAAGCCATGACCGGTCAGCGAGACGCCAACGCGGTTCAGCATCAGGAGGAAGGAAGTCGGGAAGAGCCCGAGCACGAAGCAGCCGGCGGCAAGCCAGGCCATGCCGTAGCGTTCCATCGGGCCGGCGTCGCCGGCATGAGGCAGAGGTGATCGATGGGCCGGCTCGCGCGGCCGGCCGAGGAAGGCGATGCCGTACACCTTGACGAAGCACATCGCCGTGAGCGCACCCGCGAGGGCGAGCGTCGCGGCGAAAAGCGGCAGGAGGCTGCGCACGACGCCGTGCTGGAGGACCGTCGCCTGCAGTGCGGCCTGGAAGGTCAGCCACTCCGAGACGAATCCGTTCAGGGGCGGCAGCGCCGAGATGGCGAGCGCGCCGATCAGGAAATAGAACGCGGTCCTCGGCATGCCGCGTATCAGTCCGCCCATGTCGTTGAGATTGCGCATTCCCGTGGAGTGCAGGATCGAGCCCGCGCCGAGGAACAGAAGGCCCTTGAACACCGCGTGGTTGAGCGTGTGGTAGAGCGCGGCGATCAGGCCGAGCGCGCCCGCTGCCGGGTGGCCGAAGCCGATGAAGACCATGGCCATGCCCAGTCCGAGCAGGATGATGCCGATGTTCTCGACCGAGTGATAGGCGAGCAGGCGCTTCAGATCGTGCTGCACCAGGGCGTAGAGCACGCCGAAGAGCGTCGTGCCCGCGCCGACCACGAGCACCGCCATGCCCCATTCCCAGCGGATATTGCCGCTCATTCCGCCAATGAGGTCGAAGATGACCCTGACCATGCCGTAGATCGCCGTCTTGATCATGATGCCGCTCATCAGCGCCGACACCGGCGAGGGCGCGGCCGGGTGCGCCTCCGGCAGCCACGCGTGAAGGGGAATCATCCCCGCCTTGGCGCCGAAGCCGAAAAACGCCAGCACGAAGGCCACGCTCGCCCAAGCGGGCTGCAGCTGGGCGGCGCGCAGCGCGTCGAACGTATAGTCGCCGCGGCCCCCGTGCAGGACGCCGAAGCAAAGCAAGATCGCGATCGCTCCAAGATGCGCGATCAGGAGATACAGGAACCCCGCGCGACGGATCGCCGGCAGCTGGTGGTCGGTGATGACCAGAAAATACGAGGACAGCGCCATCGTTTCCCAGGCCACCATGAAGAGATACGCGTCGTCGGCGAGCAGCACGAAGCCCATGCTCGCGAGGAACACGTGGTACTGGAGGCTGATGAGCGTGAGGCGCCCCGAGGGCTCTTCTCGGAAGTAGCCGGCGGCGTAAACGGAAATGCCGGCCGAGACCGAGCCGAGCAGCATCAGGAAAAATCCCGCGAGGGGGTCGATGCGCAGGTGGAAGGGCAGATCGGGGAGCCCGAGCGGCAGCGTCAGGGTCTGCGGAGGCAGCCATACGGCCTGGAGGCCCAAGGCCGCGAGCGCGACGCCGGCGAGCGCGCCAAGCGGAAAAGCGAAGCGCCTGGCGAAGGCGGCGTTCCCGGCGGGGATCAGTCCTGCGACTGCCACGACAAGCCAGACCACTGCGACGAGCAGCGAGCCTGCGAGCGGCGACGGCAGGACGCCCATTCCTACTTCACCTTCATCCCCGGTTGCGCGCCGCTGTCGGGGGAAAGAAGAAACAGGCCCGGCCCGTCACCGGAAGCGGCGAGCACCATCCCGTCGGAAACCCCGAACTTCATCTTGCGCGGCGCGAGATTCGCGACCATCACCGTGAGACGGCCTTCGAGCTTCACCGGGTCGTAGGCGGACTTGATGCCGGCGAAAACCGTGCGCGTCCCGCTGCCGGTGTCGAGCGTCAGCTTCAAGAGCTTGTCCGCGCCGTCGACGTGCTCGGCTTTGACGATTTTCGCGATGCGGAGATCGACTTTGGAGAACTCGTCGATGGATATCGTTGCGTCTGTCGACGGGCCGGTGGGCGTGGTCATCGCGGATTTCTCGGATGTGGATTCGAACAGCGCGTCGAGCTGCTTTTCGTCGACACGGGTCAGGAGGTGGGTGTACGGCTTGATACGGCTGAGCGGCTCCGGCACCCGATTGAACTGCAGCGGCTCGCAATTCAAAAACGACTCGGCTCTTGTCGCAAGACTTGGAAGAACCGGCTTGAGCCAGCACGTTAGAAGCTGAAAGCCGCGAATGCAGACAGAGCAAACGTTGTGCAGCTGCTGCTGCCTTCCGGGGTCTTTGGCGAGTTCCCAAGGTTTGGCAGCATCGAAGCGTTCGTTGATCACATCGGCAAACGCCATTGCGGTTCGTATTGCCTTGCCGAATTCCCGCGATTCGTATGCTTGGCCCACTTCTCCGAACATTTGCGGAACTGCGTAGACGTTCCAGAATTCATCAAGCCGTGTGTCCATCACCTTCCCATCAAAATGCCGGGTGAGAAAACCTGCGCAGCGGCTCGCGATGTTGATGTACTTGCCGATGAGATCGCTATTCACGCGCGCAATGAAGTCGTCGGGATTGAAGTCGATATCCTCGACATTGGCGTTGAGTTTGGCGGCAATGTAATAGCGCAGCCATTCCGGATTCATCCCGAGCTCGAGGTAGCGCAGCGGGTCGATGCCCGTCCCGCGCGATTTCGACATTTTGTCGCCCGAGACGGTTATGAAGCCGTGGACGTAGACGTGGTCCGGCGTCTTGTAGCCGGAGTACTGGAGCATCGCCGGCCAGAACAGGGTGTGGAAGTAAATGATGTCCTTGCCGATGAAGTGGATCATCTCGGTGCCGTCTGCGGCAAGGAACTCGGCGAAGCTGCGGGTTTCGCCTTTTGCCCTTGCCTTTCCCGAATCGAAGTAGTTTTTCAGAGATGCAAGGTATCCGATCGGCGCATCCAGCCAGACGTACAGATATTTCTCTTCGTTGATATCGGGAATCCGGATTCCGAAATAAGGCGGGTCGCGCGAGATGTCCCAGTCGGCGAGCGTTTTGTCGCCTTTGCCCTCGAGCCATTCTTTCGCTTTGTTCGCCACTTGTGGCTGGAGCCGGCCGGGCTTGTTGATCCACTCGCGCAGGAACTCTTTGCACTTCGGATCTGAGAGCCTGAAGAAGTGGTGCTCAGAGGACTTCAGCACCGGCTTCGCGCCGGAGAGCGTCGAATACGGATTCTTCAGCTTCGTCGGCGAATAGACGGTGCCGCAGTTTTCGCACGCGTCGCCGTACTGATCCTTCGCGCCGCAGTTCGGGCACTCGCCCTTGATGTAGCGGTCGGCGAGGAACATGCCTTTCACGGGATCGAAGAACTGCGCAATCGGTTCCTTGTAGACGAGCCCCGCCTTGGCGAGCTTGCGGTAGATGTCCTGGGAGAGCTCGGTATTCTCTTTCGAATGGGTCGAGTGCCAGTTGTCGAATTCGATGTGGAAGCCGTCGAGGTATTGCTTGCGCCCCCCGGCGATTTCCGCGACGAATTGCTCGGGTGGCTTCCCCGCCTTCTCCGCGGCGAGCATGATCGGCGCGCCGTGAGCGTCGTCGGCGCCGATGAGGTGCGCTTCGTGGCCCTGCATGCGCTGGAACCGCACCCAGATGTCTGCCTGGATGTATTCCATGATGTGGCCGATGTGGAACGGGCCGTTCGCGTAAGGCAGGGCGGTGGTGACGAACAGCCGGCGGTGCATGCTGACTTTCAAAAGCCGTCATTCTATCGCCTCGCGCCTCGCGTCGGGCGCGCCGCGGGTCCGGGCTCAGACCAGAGCGATCACCGTCGCGATCACGACCGCCGCCCCGACGGTGGCGGCCATGATCACGTTCTCGCGCTGGCCCCAGGGCCGCTGGCCGGGGCGCAGCGCCCGGTCGCGCGAGATCGACGTCCCCGAAATGGATCGGGTCGAAACGAACTCGGTCGTCCCGTCCGCGCCGATCTGACGCATGAGGCGCTGGGTCGCTTCCTGCGAATCGAACGCGCGCGAGATGCCCTTGGTCGGCGAGGGTGCCGGCGCGTCCTCTTCGCCCGAGTTTCCTCCCGGGCTCTGTGCAATCGGGGCTGTCGCCCCCTGCGGCGCCACCGGGATCGGCGGCCGGGTCGCCAAGAGGGCGGGGCTCAGGCCTTGCTGCCCGGTCTCCATCTGCAGCCTGCATTCGCGCAGGTCGTTGGCAAAATCGGCCGCGCTCTGGTAGCGCGCCTCCGGTGCCTTCGCGAGCACCTTGGCGATGATGTAGTCGAGCATCACCGGCACTTGCGGATTGGCCGAGCTGGGCGGCGCCGGATCATGGTTGGTGATCTGATACATCAAGGCGCTCAGGCCTTCCCCGTTGAAGGGGGTGGAGCCGGTCACGCATTCGTAGAGGATCACACCGAGGGAAAAGATATCCGAGCGATGATCGGCGCGTTTTCCCACGACCTGTTCGGGCGAAATATACTTGGGCGAGCCCATGATCACGCCGGTCTGCGTGCGGGTTTCGCTCGAGCGCATGCGGGCGATGCCGAAGTCGGCAATCTTCGCCCGCCCTTCGGGGGTGATCATGATGTTGGCGGGCTTGATGTCCCGATGCACGACTTGGTGCTGGTGGGCGTAGGCGAGACCCTCTCCGACTTGGGCGGCGATGTCGACCGCCTGCGCAACCGGCAGCGACTGGCCCTGGGCGAGGAGCTCGCGCAGCTCGCGGCCCTCGATATACTCCATGGCCATGTACACCAGGTGCCCGCTTTTCCCGATGTCGTAGATGATGATGATGTTCGGATGGTTCAGGCTGCCCGCCGCCTTGGCCTCGGTGTAGAAGCGTGCCTCGTACTCCGCCATGCCCTCGTGCCCGGCCTCTTCCGTGTTGATGGTCTTGATCGCCAGGATGCGGTTGAGCATGGGATCGTTCGCGCGATACACCACACCCATCGCGCCTTTGCCCAGCTCGGCGACGATCTCATAGCGGCCCAGCAGCCAGGGTTCGGTCATCGTGCGGCTAATTTTTCGGTTTCACGCTGCGGAACGCGGGACCCCAGATCGGGTGTCCGGTCTCGTCGTCCCGTAGGTCGAACGAGGAGTCGACCTCCAGCGCCATCCGGAATTCGTCGCGGCACTGCTGAACCCGGCCGGAGGCGCAATGGATGAATGCAAGATATTTGTGGGCTCTCATCCGGTTGGACGTACCGCGCATTCCGGAGTCGAGGCTCAGCTGCAGCAGCTTCGCGGCGTAGGCGTGCTCGCCGTCCTCGTACGCTCTTATTCCGAATTCAAGTTCCGTCTCGCCCTTGCTCGAGAACGTCCCGCATCCGGCCATCACCAGGCAAACGAGCAATGACGCGAGAGAGCGATAAACGGCCATAGCCCCTTTAGCGGCGGAATCGGTGCGTGATGCTCTGCTCCGTGCCCGGCTTCAATTCGACTGTCTGGACGTGGGCGGGAAACGACCCGTTCCGCAACTCTACCCGATGTTTGCCGGGCCTGAGAGGAATCGATCGCAGGGGCGGACTGACCCCTTGCCTGGTCCCGTCCACGAAAACCTCGGCCCAGGGGAGGGCGACGATATTGAGCGTGGCGTCGCGTGGGGGAGGGGGGACTGCTGCGGCCAGCTCCGCTTCGCTCGGCCTCGGCGCCGACACTGGCTCCCTCTCCTTGGGCCCAGCGCCGGTCTCGTTCGCTTTCGCCGTTTGCAGCGTTGTCCTGGGGGTCGCGGCCGCGTCCCGCGCCCGGCGCGGCGCAGTCGGTTCCCTGGCTTGCGGCGCTTTCTGCTCGTGCTCCTGCGCAGGCGCAGATTCCGGCGTCTCGACCCTGGCCGGTTCGGCCTTGAGCGCTGGTGGCGCCACCGACACCACCATTTTCGCCTCGCCGTCCGAGTTCCGGTGGCTGCGCGCGATGACTCCCGTCCCGACGATCAGCGTGAACGCGAGCGGCGCAGCGACGAGCAACTTGCCGTTGACCGCCAGCGTATCCGGCCAGGTCCTGGGACGCAGCTTCAGGAATTTCGGGATGTGCAGGCTCGGAATACGCAGGGTCGGTTTCGGCGCAGGCACGGGAACCGTTCGCCGCAGATTGCTCGGCGCCGAACTGATCGCGTAGACCTCGTGCTCGCGCACGTGCTTGTCGGTCTTGGCTCCCTCGTAGTGAAACAATTTCGCGTAGTCCTCGGACAGGCGCGCCATCACGTCGTAATACGAGCGCGAAACGAGGATCTGGCCCGGCTCGGCGAAGCTCATGACGCGCTGCGCGACGTTGATCCCGTCGCCGATGATGTTGGGCTGGCCGTTGATGTCCTTGACGAGTCTCACCGGTCCGAGGTTGACGCCGACGCGAATCTGCAGCCGCGGGCCGCTGGTGACGTCCTGGGCGACAACGGCATCGCGCAGGCTCATTCCCGCGAACAGGGTGTCTTCGGGATCCCCGAGAAAGCTGACTGCCGCGCCGTCCCCGGTGTCGAGGATGATGCGGTCGTCGGTGGCGACGCCGGCGATCGCCTCGGTCAGGACGGCGTTGAAGCGTTCCTTCAGAGCTATTTGCTCGGCCACCGAACGCAGCGAGTAGTCGACGATGTCGAGAAACAGCACGCTGCAGATGAATGTTCGATTGGTATGCTCCGCCATCTTTGTCCGCCGCGGTCTGCCTGCCGGGCTGCTCCGCACGTGTGCGGCCCGGGTTCCCTTGGGGCTCCATTCTACCGCGGCAGGGCGCGGCAGGCACCCGAAAGTTGCTAGAATATCAACCCATTGCCAGAGCAGGTAGCATTCCGCGCGAGCGAATCGCGTGAACCACCATGTCAGTCACCCAGGAGCAAGTGCACGGCGCGCTCAAGGAAGTCCTTGACCCGAATACAGGCAAGGATTTTCTCGCGACGAAGTCGGCGAGAAACATCAAAGTGGAAGGCGGCAGCGTCTCGCTCGAGGTCGAGCTGGGCTATCCCGCAAAAACCCAGCTCGATCCGATCCGCAAACTGATCGCGGGAAAGCTCCGCGGCATCGCGGGCGTGAGCGCGGTAAATGTCAATGTCACGAGCAAGATCGTTTCCCACACGGTGCAGCGCGGGGTCAAGCTGATTCCCGGGGTGAAGAACATCGTCGCGGTCGCCTCCGGCAAGGGCGGAGTGGGAAAATCGACCACGGCCGTGAACCTGGCGCTCGCGCTCGCGGCGGAAGGAGCGAGCGTCGGCGTGCTCGATGCCGATATCTATGGACCCTCGCAGCCGATGATGCTCGGTATCGCCGGTCGGCCCGAGTCCAGGGACGGCAAGACGCTCGAGCCGATGATCGGCCACGGCGTCCAGGCGATCTCGATCGGCTTTCTCATCGACATCGATACCCCGATGGTATGGCGCGGGCCGATGGTGACGCAGGCCCTCGAGCAACTCCTCAAGGACACGCGCTGGAAGGACGTCGACTACCTCATCGTCGACATGCCGCCCGGAACCGGAGACATCCAGCTCACCCTCGCACAGAAGGTTCCGGTCACCGGGGTGGTGATCGTCACCACGCCTCAGGACATCGCGCTCATCGACGCCCGCAAGGGACTCAAGATGTTCGAGAAGGTCGG
>Ga0137418_10005531_pt1 | contig 11598 bp, 5 predicted proteins | sample CZODoug3_1_2_16f_FD_122242 | JGI IMG/M metagenome (GOLD analysis project Ga0137418, IMG submission 122242) | Vadose zone soil fungal communities from Angelo Coast Range Reserve, California, USA - CZODoug3_1_2_16fungal (Hybrid Assembly) | ecosystem: Environmental > Terrestrial > Soil > Vadose... | reverse complement strand
AGATTTTCCTGGTCCATGCCCTGCACGAGCTTCATTTCCTGCTCCTGCTGGGCGGCTTTAGCCCTGGCGCTGTCCGGAATGGGGGCGGCCTCGAAGATGGCCCGGTAGACGTTGTTGTCCCTTTTTTCCAGCTCGCCCATCTGCTCCTGCAGCTTCTTCACCTTGTCATTAAGGGTGTAATAATTGTCCTGCAGGGCTTCATTGCGCTGCATCAGCCGTTTTTCATTGGCGGAAGGGAAGTATTTATAAGCGATGGAAACCAGGATCAGTGCGGTCACGACGGCCGCAGACAGGAAGCCCAACACGCGCAGCAGGGTCACCCGCAGCGGAGTCTCCAGCTTTTCATAGCGGAGAGTATTCGTGTTATAGTAGTATTTGATCTTCTTCATCCGGCAACAATGCAGACCATTCAACAGGGTAAGAACGGTAAAACAGCCTGATTTGGTGTACCTTTGCACCGCTCTTATTTAGACAGAGCGTACAAATATAATTGGTGCGAACCAAATAACAACCAAAGATTGTTCCGTTTATGATGACCAGTGCCGAAATAAGAAAGAAATTCCTGGATTTTTTCGCGTCGAAAGGGCATACTATCGTGCCTTCCGCCCCTATCGTGGTAAAGAATGACCCGACATTAAAGTTCACAAATGCGGGGATGAACCAGTTTAAGGACGTTTTCCTCGGCCTCGAAAAGCGCGATTACAACCGCGCGACCACCGCGCAGAAATGTGTGCGGGCAGGCGGCAAGCACAATGACCTCGAAAACGTCGGGTTTACGAAGAGGCATCACACCTTCTTCGAAATGATGGGCAATTTTTCCTTTGGCGATTATTTCAAGAAGGAGGCCATTGCCTACGCCTGGGAACTCGTAACTTCGCCCGAGTGGTACGGCATTGCCAAAGACAGGCTTTATGCCACGGTATTCGGTGGCGCCGAAGTTTCTCCAGGCAATACGCTTGGCGTCGACGAAGAAGCGAAGAAGTTTTGGCTGGAACAAAATGTCCCCGCGGATCGCATCTTTGAAATTCCTGGGCTGAAAGATAACTTCTGGGCCATGGGTGACACCGGGCCGTGCGGGCCGTGCAGTGAAATTTTCTATGACATGGGGCCTGCGGCGTCCGAAGAAGGCCACCCCGATTGCAAATTTCCCTGCGACTGCGGCCGCTACGTCGAAATCTGGAACTTAGTCTTCATGCAGTTCAACCGCGACGCCAGCGGCACTCTCGCGGCTCTGCCGAAACCTTGCGTGGACACCGGCATGGGCCTCGAACGCGTCGCCGCCGTTCTTCAAGGCGTCATCTCCAATTACGATACGGATTTTTTCCTTCCGCTCATGGAGCGCGCCGCCGAACTCTGCGGCGTTGAATTCCGACACGAGGAGAAACTCGAAGAAGGTAAAGGCGGCGCCGCCTCTCTCCGCGTCATCGCGGATCACGCGCGTGCCATTACATTTCTTATCGCTGATGGCGTTCTCCCTTCCAACGACGGTCGCGGATACGTCCTGCGCAAGATTATTCGGCGCGCAATTCGTCACGGACGCTTGCTAGGGGCCGAGAAACCTTTCCTGTCCGAGATGGCAATGACAGTCTGCAAATTGATGGGAACCGCGTATCCGGAACTCCTCGAGTCGCGCGACCGCATTTTGAAAGTCGCTGATGCGGAAGAGACGCGGTTCGCACGGACGCTGACCATTGCTCTTCCAAAACTCGACTATCTAATCCAAACAGCGCTGAAGGGCTTCGATGCGACCGCGGATCAGGTTCTCAGTGATGTGGCCGGTGGTGCGGATAGACAAGAAACCGACTATATGCGAGGGCGCTCCCATTTGGTTGACGGGGACGATGCTTTAGACCTTGCGCGCATTCTTGCAGGGGCAGACGCGTTCAGACTCTCTGACACATACGGCCTCCAGCGAGATTTCATAGAAGATGCTGCGCGCGACGCTGGAGTGCAGGTCGATTGGTTGAGCTTTGATCGTGCACTAGAGGAGCAGAGGACAAAGGCGCGGGCGTCATGGAAGGGCGGGGCGAAGGAGGCGGCGAATCCGGCTTATGCGAAATTGGCGGAGACGTTCAAGACGGAGCCGGATTTTTACTTTGGGACGACCGCGAAGGATGCCCGGATTGAAGCGATATTTCGTAGCGCCGGCGTCTCGCCGGCAGCAGGTGCGGAGCAGAAAGAGCCGGCTGGAAGCCGGCGCTACGAAAGCGTCAACGAGCTGAAGCCCGGCGAGAGTGGCGAAATCGTTCTGGACCGCACGGTGATTTATGCGGAGTCTGGCGGGCAGGTGGCGGATACCGGCGCGTTCTACGACAACTCGGAGTCGCAACTGCTCGCGGAGGTGACGGGCGCGTTCTATCCGGTCGCGGGGCTGGTGGCGCACAAAGTTGTGGCGAAAGAAACGTTGCGCATAGGCGATCGCGTGGCGGTCGTTGCGGATGCGGAGCGGCGGGCGCGGATTATTCGCAATCACACCGGGACGCATCTGGTGAATGCGGCGCTGCGGAATATTCTAGGGACGCACGTGAAGCAGTCCGGCTCGCTGAATGCGCCGGAGCGGCTGCGCTTTGACTTTTCGCACTTTGCCCACGTGGATGCGGAAGAGCTGCGCGACATCGAGCAGCAGGTGAACGACGAAATCCGCCTGAACACGCAAATCGAGACGAACGTGACTTCGCTGGAAGAGGCGCTGGCTTCCGGCGCGCTGGCATTTTTCGGCGACAAGTATCCGGAGCACAACGTTCGCGTGGTAACGATTCCCGATCCGCGCGCCGCTCGCGGCTTCTATTCGAAAGAGCTTTGCGGCGGCACGCACGTCCAGCGCACCGGAGATATCGGCGTGCTGAAAATCGTCAGTGAAGAATCCGTAGCCGCCGGAGTCCGCCGAATCGAGGCCGTTACGGGCATCGGCGCGCTGGAACATTACCAGCGCCAAGCACTGGTCTTAATTAGACTAGTTGGCCAGCTCAATGTTGGCGAAGACTCAGTGCTGGCCCAGGTCGAAAAACTCTCCCAAACGGTCAAGCTTCTGGAAAAGGAGCTGGAAGCACAGAAGCGTAAAGGAGCGCTGAGCCAGATCGATGAGCTAGCGGGACGCGTGCAACTTGTTAAAGGGATTAAGGTTATTGCCGCCGAAGTGCAAAACGTTGACCGCGAAGGACTTAGGCAGTTGGTGGACACCTTGCGCCAGAAGCTGGGCTCCGGGGTCGTAGCGCTGGGCATGCCCGAAGACGGCAAAGTGGCCCTAATTGCTGGGGTCACCAAGGACCTGACCGCTAAAGTCCATGCTGGCAAGCTGATGCAGGCATTAGCGCCCATGGTAGGCGGCAAGGGAGGTGGCAGGCCGGACCTGGCCGAAGCTGGCGGAAAAGACACAAGTGGCCTTAAATTGGCCTTGGAGAGCGTCCCCTCCCTTATCGAGCCCTTGTTATAATGGACTTGGATCAGGCAACTTTGGGTTGAAGGCAGGTCGACCCAAAAGAGCGGTTTTGGGTCGACCAAAGGTGGATCAAGCCAACGGTAAACCCTAGCGGCTCAGCACCCTGAAGCAGCGACAGGACCAGAGCCCATAGTACGGAAGTCGCATTGACGGGAGCGGGGCGCTCTCGAATAATGGTGGCGGTGTGGCTGGAACTCGAATATCTTGTGTGCCTTACCGCAGGGGCATAATGAATAGACGCACGACAATCACGACATGGCTACTCTCAGGAACGCTGGCCCTTTGCACGAATTTCTTCGCGCCAGTCGCTAGCAGCCAGATCGCTAGAGTCGTTAACGACGAAGGACGGCAGTTTTTTGTGAACGCCGAGCCGCCCTTGAAAGTCAATCTGAACGCTTCCAAGTCGCGCGCCAACATCTGGCTGCCCGCCGAGACTTCCTTTCTGGGCCATGGGCGCCCAGCTATGGATATCGGGCGAGATGGCGTGGAAAAACTCGTTCGCGAAGCAGCGGACCGTCATCGAGTGGATCCGGCGCTGGTGCGCGCGGTGATCGAGACGGAATCGAACTGGAACCCAAGGGCGTACTCGCGCAAGGGAGCCGGCGGATTGATGCAACTGATTCCTACCACGGCCCAACAGTATGGCGCCTACGACGTATTTAACCCGCAACAGAATATCGACGCCGGGGTTAAACATCTGAAGAGGTTGCTGGAACGATATAATGGCAACCTGGATCTGGCTCTGGCGGCGTACAATGCGGGAGAGGGCGCGGTTGACCGCGCTCACGGTATCCCGGCGTACCGCGAGACGCAGAATTATGTGCAGAAAGTACAGAATGCCTATTTCCGGCCGGGATCGGGGCGCCTCCCTGATGCTTTTGTCAATCCTCACGCAATCCACCGCGACGTTTCCGCGGATGGCCGCATCGTATTCACTAACGAATAAAAAGAACCTGAGCAGTGGGGAGCGGGTAGTTTTCGGGGAGCTATTGCGGGCCTCGAAAATTGCGAATGTATTTTTGAAGTGAATGCGGGTTTCCGGCTACGATAGAGGCGCGTTTGGGGGTATGCAGTTTGATGTTTGGGGCAAAAAAATTTTTGCACAGGAGCTTCGCCTGTCTTTCGCCGGTTTTTGCGGCCGTGGGCGCCGCGCTGCTAGTGGCCTCGGCAGCACCAGCAAAGATGCATGCGGACGCTTCGGCCACGGCGACCACGGCGTTGCGGCGGCAGTCGGCGTCGTCGCAATTTGCGCGAGCGGAAGAACAGCGCGCGGCGCTGAATAGCAAACCTACCGAGAAACGAACTCTTGCGGATTACAAACAGGTCGTGGCAGGGTACCGACGAGTTGCAATGATTACGCCGCGGGCTCCGGAAGTGCCTAATTCCCTGCTGGCCGTCGCGGAACTTTATACCGAGATGGGCGACCGGTTTGGGCGAAGTTACTACCAATCGGCGGTGGATTCCTACGAATTCCTGGTGCGCGAATATCCGACGAACAAGTATTGCCAGGATGCAATTTTGAGAGTGGCGAAGCTGCAGCGCGAGCAACTGGGAGACTCGTCGCTGGCGACAAAGACTTATGAGGATTTCCTGAAGAAGTATCCGCATTCGCCGCGGAAGCGCGAGGCGCAGGAAGCCCTGGCGGAATTGGCGCTCTTGCAAAACAGCGACGCGCCTACGGCGACGAACAGCGCAGCGGCCAATTCGAATGCTGCCTTACCAGCCACCGAAGAAGTGCAGGCGAGCGCGCGTGTGCACTCGGGCGGAAGGGCGGCCAGCCTGCCGGATGCGGGAGAGATTCCGCGGGTGCGGCGGATTCGTGCGACGGCCAATGGGGATGCGACGCGCGTGACCATCGATCTTGAAGACAGTGTGCAATATGTTTCCGGACGCATCGCGAATCCGGACAGAATCTTTTTTGATTTGCATGCGGCGCGGCTGGCGCCGGAAGTTGCGCGTGGAAATATTCATGTGGACGGCGGCCTGCTGACTGCCGTTCGTGTGGCGCAGAATCATAACGGCGTGGTGCGCGTGGTGCTGGATGTGAACGGAGTGAAGGATTACACCGCTTCGCTGATCAATAATCCACCGCAACTACTGATTGATTTGTATGGAAATTCGACGGAGTCTGCTCCAGTGCGCACCGCCCAGGCGAACAAGACGCAGCAGGTTGCTGAAAATTCGGATGAGAGCGCGCCGGCGAATTCGAAGAGCGCCATCGACAACTCGATGGGCGGGACGGCTGCGAAGAGTAATCCCTCAGCGGCAACGCGCAATTCCCTTCCGAGCGCGACAAGCGTGAAATCGAAGTCCGTCAGAGCCGCGGCAACGAACACGAAGCCCGATTTGATCCGGCCGGCAAGCGCGCCGCAGCCGACGCGCGACGGGCAATCCACGCTGACGCGGGCGCTGGGCTTGAAAATTGGAAGGATTGTGATTGACGCGGGCCACGGCGGGCATGACACCGGCACGATTGGCCCGACTGGATTGATGGAAAAGGACCTGTGCCTGGATGTGGCGCTGCGGTTAGGGAAAATTATCGAGCAAAAGTTGCCAGGAGCGGATGTGGTGTACACGCGCTCGGACGACACGTTTGTTCCGTTGGAAGAGCGGACGAACATTGCGAACCAGGCCAAAGCCGATTTGTTTCTTTCCATCCACGCGAATTCGAGCAGGGATCACGCGGCGCGCGGTATCGAGACGTATTACTTGAATCTGAAAGGCTCGGCCGAAGCCATGGAAGTGGCGGCTCGGGAGAACGCTTCCTCTCAAGAAGGCGTTCACGAACTGCAAGACATGGTGATGAAAATTGCCAAGACCGAGAAAATTGACGAGTCCAAAGAACTTGCCGAGGACGTGCAGGATTCCCTGGCGAAGCGAATTCAGAAGACTAACAAGCCGGTGAAGAATCGTGGCGTGCGGAAGGCGCCCTTCGTGGTGTTGATTGGGGCGGACATGCCATCAATCCTGACGGAGATCTCGTTCTTGAGCAATCCGGCGGACGAACAACTGCTGAAGAAGCCCGAGAACCGGCAAAGAGTGGCCGAAGGGCTGTACCAGGGCGTGGCCAGCTACCTGGAAAGCATGAACAGCGTCACTATGAACCAGCCGGCCAAGCCTGGCACCGGGCAGCCCACCCCGCCCGCCGTTCAACAATCTCGCAACCAAAATTAGGTTGTTGGTGTCTAATAGAAGCCGGGATGCGAAGACCTCACCTTATTGCTGCTTTGCTTCTTGCGCTCACCGCAGCGCCCTACTCGTCTGCTCAAAAACAAGTGCTTCCCCTCCAGTTCGGGAGTTGGTCCGGGCAGCCAAGTCCTATGTGGGTGGAAACAGAAGCTCCGTTAAGTCTGGTAAATATTTGGAAGGAAACTGGGCGCACAACGGGCGAATACTGCCAGTACACATCTGGCGGGACGAAGCTCGACGTTAGCTTGGAGAAATATCGGGATCCCAGCAATGCCTATGAAGCCTATACGGCGCTGATTCGTTCGGAGATGCATCCTTCCACTCTGGGCAGGACGTCAGCCGTAGAAGGCGACAAACTGATTGCTCTGCTGGGAGGATTCATTCTCGAACTGCGCCCAACGCCGGCAATCTCCGATGCAGATTTAGCGACGCTGGTTAGATCCGTGAGCGGGCATGCGGACCAGACGCCGCTGCCGCCCATCCGCGCGTACTTGCCGCGGGGGTTCACAGACGGCACGCAGAGATATGCGCGAGGACCGGCGGGGTTCCGGAACGCGGTTGCGGCGCTGAAGCAGGACGAGTTTGCGAACCTGGCCGATGAAGCGGGCTTTAATTTCGATGCGGAGGCGATATTTGCTCACTATCGTGAGGGAAGAGACGAGGCAGTTCTGCTGCTGCTCGATTACCCGACGCCACAACTGGCGGAGCAGCACCTGAGACACCTGGAGCAGGCCATCACGCCGGCCGCAAAGCAAGCGGGGACGACCATCCAGCGCAAAGGCACGCTCCTCTCCGTGGTACTGAAGCCTTCTTCGACCGCGTATGGCGCAGTTCTGCACAGCGCTGTGAACTACGAGACGGTAATAACGCAGAACGAACCGCACCAGACGATCACCGATCCGCCGATTCTCACCACCGTCGCCAAGATTTTTATCGCCACGGGCGTATTTATGGTCATCGCCGTGGTGCTGGGTGTGGCGTTTGGCGGGGTGCGGCTGCTGGCGAAAATCTTTTTTCCTGGCAAGGTGTTTGACCGTCCAGAGCAGATGGACGTGCTGCAACTCGGGCTTTCCGGAAAACGCATCAATTCCCGCGATTTCTACTAGTGTCGACTCCGGAAGAATGGGTCCGGCAAGCCAGTTGCCGGGCGAGGTACAATTGTCGCCGGGGTCTGACGCGCAAATTGCCGCAAGCTCGCAATCCAACTCGCGAAAAAGTAACGCATTCCCCCTCGTTGGCGTCTAATCTAGCCTAGGGTGAGTCTTGCTTTATGAGTGAAACCGGGCCTCACAGACTTCAGAGATACGTGGAAGGCGCGGGGTCGACTATGGGCAGTTGGGCCTGGCCCGAAACATACCCTTGGCTGGTAGCGTACAGACTACAGAGGGGAGGCTAGGAATGAATTTGAAGCTCGTGTCTCTGTATGTGCTACCGCTATTTGCCTTGCAAATCGCAGGGTCTGGCTGTAACCGGGCGAATCCCCAAGCTGCTGGTCCCCAACTGCCGCCTCCGCCCCTGGTGAGTGTAGTCAAGGCTCAAGCGCAAGATGTGCCCGTTTACCTCGACGAGATCGGGAAGAGCTTTGCTTCCGAGTCGGTTACTGTAACCCCACAAGTGGGCGGCCGCATTATGCAAAGGGAATTCCAGGATGGCGCTGACCTGGCAAAAGGGCAGTTGCTATTTGTGATTGATCCGCGTCCGTATCAAGCGCAGCTCGATTCGGCAAAGGGCGCTCTGGCCCAGGCAAAAGCGGCGCTGGCACTCGCCAAAGTGGAGTTCGCGCGCACCTCGGAACTATTGGCATCCAAGGTCACCTCCAAACAGGATTACGACAGTAAAAAAAGCACCGTCGAGGTCGATCAGGCGCAGATGGAATCGGCGGAGGCGGCCCTCGAAACCGCTCAACTCAACCTGGAATATTGCTATATCCACTCGCCGATCCAGGGCCGGGCTGGCGCGCGATTGGTCGATATTGGAAACGTTGTGCAGGCCAACACGACCGGATTGTTGCTAATCCAGCGCCTGGATCCGATTTATGCGGACTTCACCATAACCGAGCGCGATCTCCCCAATGTGCAAAAAGAGATGACTCGCGGAACGCTAAAGACCTTGGTGAGGCTGCCCTCCGATGCGGAAGAGCGCTCCCACGGCGGCAAACTCACATTTCTCGACAACAACGTCCAGAACGGCACCGGCACGGTCTTTTTGCGCGCCACCATATCCAACCCCGATCACCATTTCTGGCCCGGACAATTTGTCAACGTCAGGCTGGTCCTGGCAACACAAAAGGGAGCGGTGCTGATCCCTAACCAAGCCACGCAGATCAGCCAAAAGGGTCCTTTCGTGTACGTGGTAAAACCCGATAACACCGCGGACCTTCGACTCGTGACCTTAGGCCAGCGACAAGGCGAAAACGTGGTGATTACCCAAGGTGTCGCCGCGGGCGAGAGCGTCATCGTGGCCGGCCAGATGACCGTAGCTCCGAACGGCAAGGTGCATGTGGATACGGCCGGCGCTGGGCCTGCGGCGGGCGCGCCAGCAAGCGCAAAGTAATGGGGACGAAGGTCCATGAATCTATCTGAACCCTTTATTCGCCGCCCGGTGATGACCGCGGTGCTTACGATCTCGGCCATCGTTTTTGGTGTACTCGCTTATTTTGCCTTGCCGGTCAATGACCTGCCCGCCGTGGACTATCCAGTCATTCAAGTCAGCGTAGGCTATCCCGGCGCAACGCCGGAGACCATGGCGAACAACGTGGCCACTCCGCTCGAGCGTCAGTTCATGCAGATTCCCGGCCTTCAGTTGGTGACTTCCAACAGTGGACAGGGTCACTCGAGTTTTGTCCTGCAGTTTGATCTCTCCAAGAGTGTGGATGCCGCGGCAACCGACGTTCAGGCGGCCATTACGCGCGCGACGGCGCAGCTCCCCGTGGATTTGCCGAGCCCGCCCACCTTCACCAAGACCAATCCTAACGACCAGCCCATCATGTATGTCGGAATCACCAGTGACAGCGCCACGCAGGGCCAGCTGTTCGACTACGCCAATACGCAAGTCGGCGAGCGCATCAGCATTCTCCCTGGCGTGAGCCAGGTGGCCGTGTATGGCGCTCAGTCCGCGGTGCGCATCAAGGCCGACCCTTCCGCGATGGCTGCGCGCAGTCTAACGATTGATGATTTGACGGCGGCGCTGAAGAACGGAACAAGCTATACCGGCGCCGGCCAATTTGACGGAGAACATCACACATTTCTGCTGCAGCCCGAAGGACAGTTGAGCGAGGCCAGCCAGTACGAAAATTTAATCGTCCGCCAAGGCAACGGTGCTCCGGTCTACTTGAAAGACGTCGCCACTGTAAAAAACGGATTGCAGGACGAACGCATCAGCATGCGCTTTTGGTACCGCGGACACGAGGTTCCGTCCGCTACGGTGGTCGTGGCGGTTTTCCGGCGCGCGGGATCAAACGCCGTCGAGGTTGCCAAATCCATCCGCGACCTCCTTCCCACGGTGCAGGCCCAGCTGCCCAGCTCTGTTGGAATCGTTCCCATTTATGACCGTTCGCAAGGCATCGTGAACAGCGTCAAGGATGTTCAGGAGACGCTGTTGATCGCGTTCGCCTTGGTTGTCCTGGTGATCTTTATTTTTCTGGGCCGCGCGCGCGACACCTTGATCCCGGTTGTGGCGCTGCCTCTCTCGCTCCTGCTCACCTTCGTGGTCATGAACATCCTGGGCTACAGCCTGGACAACCTGTCCTTAATGGCCCTGACGCTGGCCATCGGATTCTTGGTCGATGACGCCATCGTCTTCCTGGAGAATACCGTTCGCCTCATGGAGAGCGGCCTTAGCGCCCTCGAAGCCTCCCTACAATCCGCCAGGGAAATCAGTTTCACGATTCTCGCCATGACCATTTCGCTAGCCGCTGTATTCCTCCCGCTGGTCTTTATGAGCGGCCTGGTGGGGCGCATTTTTCGCGAGTTCTCCATCACCATCATCGTTTCGATTTTCGCCAGCGGCATCGTTTCGCTGACGCTTACGCCCTTGATGTGTTCCGGCCTGCTTCAGGTGCACGGGGAGCACGCGAAGAAGAACTGGATCGAGCGCGTCATCGGCGGCGCGGAAAAAAAGGTGCTATCCGTCTACGGGCGTTCCTTGTGGTTTTTCCTTCGGTATCGCTGGATTTCGCTGGCGATTTGGGTGGTTTGCCTGCTGGGAACCGTCTATCTGTTCTCTGTTGTCCCGAAGGCCTTCCTGCCCATCGGGGATAGTTCCTTCGCCCTCGGCGTCTTCGTTGCTCAGGAGGGCACGTCGCACTACGAAATGCATACCCACCAAATGGAGGTCGAGGACGTCCTCCATAAGAACCCCGCCGTGGACATGACCTTCACCATGAGCGGCAACAATGCATTTTTCCCCGCCAACCAAGGCCTGGTGCTTGCGTTTCTGAAGGCTCCCGATAAGCGTCCTCCCATTCCGGTCGTAACTGGGCAGTTGATGGGACAGTTGAACTCCAAGGTCCCCGGCCTGATCACATTTCTCAAGCCCCAGCCCGTGCTGCAGATCAGCACCGGGGCCACGGCGCAGTTGCAGGGCCAGTTTGCTTATTCGATTTCGGGGATCGATCCGAACGAGGTCTATGCCAGCGCGGGAACCCTGATGCGCAAAATGTTCGAGTTTCCGGGGTTCCTCTTTGTCAACTCCGACCTGTTCAACCATACTCCGAATTTGCAGGTCGAGATCCTCCGCGAGCAATCCAAGACCTACGGCGTCTCCGAGACAAGGGTTTTGAATCTTCTGCACCAAGCGTACTCGCAGAACTACGTTTATCTCATCAAGAAGCCCACGGACCAATACCAGGTAATCCTGGAAGTTGCCGACGATCAGCGTTCCGAGCCTCAGGATCTTCATCTGCTGTACATCAAGAGCGACGACGGCTCGCGCATGGTTCCGCTCAACGCCCTGGCGACTTGGCACCCGAT
>Ga0137418_10005530_pt1 | contig 11599 bp, 14 predicted proteins | sample CZODoug3_1_2_16f_FD_122242 | JGI IMG/M metagenome (GOLD analysis project Ga0137418, IMG submission 122242) | Vadose zone soil fungal communities from Angelo Coast Range Reserve, California, USA - CZODoug3_1_2_16fungal (Hybrid Assembly) | ecosystem: Environmental > Terrestrial > Soil > Vadose... | reverse complement strand
GAAAGCTCCGACAGCTTCGTTGCCTCCGCTGCCGCTTCGATTGCTACCGGGTGGAGCGAACCAGTTCCCGGGCGGGAATTGCACCCGCTGAAGTTCCAGCGCCTTTCACGGCGCACTGTTACGCCAACTACCGAACTCCATCATTCTGACGGCATTCCGGTATGCTGTCCTGGAGCGAGGACGTGTGAGCGCAGCTACGAAAACTGCCGATGAGCTTGTAGACGGATTCGTTTCGTATCTGAATGCAACAGGGTTTGAGCCGAAATTCGCAGATGCCATTCCAGAGGAGCTTCGCACTTCAAGCTCAGAGTACGACACGTTTCATTGGCAAATTCGGCCGTCCTCACCCAATCCTTGGGTCGAAAAACTCATTGAAAAACTTCCTCAGAGCTGGCCAAAGCCTTTCAGGTCACTTATTGACCGATACCGCTTCTGCAATTTCGAGATCGGCCCTCTGATGTTGTTTTCAAATAGCGGACATGAGCTTTTTTACGAACTGTCCAAAAGAGCTTTCAAAGATAAGGGGCTGTTCCCCACGCTGCACAAGAATGGCTTTCTTCAATTCGGGCTTCCACATGAGGCCAACTATGATCCGGTGTGCTTCGACATGAAGCGCCGTAATCAGGGCGACGCCCCAATCGTCCAACTGGATCATGAAGAAATACTGCAACGGAGCCGTATCCGAATAGTTGGCGAAATTGCACCGTCATTCGCGCAATTCATGCAGCGTGCAATGGATGAGCAATTCGCCGTGGCCTAACTGACGCTAACAGGCCATTACACTCAGAACCCAGATTATTGGTGAGATGGGGATTCTTCGCCAATCATCAGCCCGCTCACTTCGACCGACGTGGGTCGTAGGCAAATACAACGTACACCTTGGAGTGGGGAGCGCCGCTGAGAACTACCCTTAGCGTGTTGGTAGCCCGCAGTTTCACGGATGCTTGAGCACTTCGTGAATGATCTGTGAGAACGATGCGCTCGCCATTCAGAAAAACTTCGTAGCTGCGTACTTCGTCTGTCCCGTGCCCATCACCGTTGGTGACGATCAAGACACAGCAGCCTGTCCGCACTTGGTCAAGATGGAACTTGTCGGTCTGGGCACACGGTGCATCGGAGACACAGGCCAAGAAGGGATGCATGTAAACACTTGGCGGATAACCCGCGAACCCCTGCATTGGTTGCTCGGCCTTTTCCTGTGCCGCAATAGAATAGATAGGAGCGGCGATGAGGGCGCAAAGTGAAGCGACGAGAAGCAGGCAGCGACCGCTACGCATCCGCAGAAGGTAGCACATATCGCAGTTCTGGGTTGTAGCTGACGTAATCAATTACACTCAAAACCTAACTCCGTGCGTTCGCGGAGGCACCCGCCATAGCTAGCGAGGTTTAGCGGGCGTCCTTGCTTGTTCTTGCGCATATAGGACTTGCTAACGATGCCCACAGGTCCGACTTCACTGCGCTGGAAGGTAAACTCCGTCGTGTCGTGCAGCACCAGGATGAGCGCATCCGTGGTTGCCAGTCGATCGCGCGTGGATTGAAAGTGGCCAGCCAGGATCTCGCGCTCACTGACTCGGTCGCTAGAGAAAAAGCGATAGGCCGCTTTGGTGTTTGCCCAGTCCTGACAAGCCAAGGGAATGCTCCCTCCGATTTTATCGGAGAGTTGCTCCAGAAGCTTGCGCAACCTGTTCGAGTGGCGTTCATCCTTGAAGTTGCACCTTGCCAGTTCATTGCCGATCCAGCAGTCGGACTGCAAACCCGCAAATCCCTCGTGCTTTTTCATGACCGTAGCTGGCCACGCCACATCACCTTGGCAGAAGTACTCACCCTGAGGCCGAACCACTAAACTCAACAGCTCAAATGAACTAACCTACGACCCTGTTATTTGTGGGTAATTGAAAGCCGGCAGGGCCGGAGCTGTCCGGAGTTGACCGCATTGACGCGCGGTATGGGGCATTTCAGTGTGCAGATGGTCACGCTAGATCAAGTCCGGTAGCTCGTCGCGCGGAATCAGTAGACGGATGGATCGAGCCTGGCCCGGTGTTCGCTCGATAAGGCCATGAGTTTCGAGCGTCAAAATCATTTGGTGTACGGAAGGCGGGGAGACTTGGAAGTATTGTTGCATTTCGGACTCCGAGGGTGGGGACCCGTGGATTTTGCCGTAGTAGTAAATGAACGCCAGGTACTGGCCTTGCTTATCGGTATGGGGTCTCTTCATTTTTTGACCGGTTGTGGGTGCGAACGCCCGGTTGCGACACTGACGCGGACAACCTGCGTCAGAGCCCAACTACTTGACCAGCGCTTATGTTCGGCGGCGGCTGCTTCTATGCCGAACAATTTCCTATACGCGTACTTTGCCGAACAGCCAATCTGAGAGAGCGATATCGACCACGCCTAATGGCAAGAAAACAACTAGCAAGCTCAGAGACGACCAATGGTGACCCCCGCCGTACCAGACAATCAGCGCCAGGCCGATTAGCGCAATCACAAAGTGGACAGCATAGACGAAGATCGAAAGAAACGGCCACTCTCCGGTCTGACGCTTGTACTTCTTCCAATCCTGAATCGTGTCACTGAAATACGTGAAGGACCGTCTCTTGGCGGCCCCACTCTTCTCGCAGCTGCCAGGCTGCTCTTCCTCACGAAAAGCCTGCGGTTGCTCCGGGCTGTTGATTCGCCGGCGGGCAAGCTCTCTGTTCAAGACGACATTGGCTTCCGGGACAAGCTTCCCCGGGTCGATGGCCAGGCGTAACAGCTCCTCATCCGTCTGGCTCTGATAGTGTCCGCGAGGCTCTGAAGGTCCACTCACCGAATGTAGCGTGCTACTGGCCCCGGCACAAGTTTCTACGGCTTGCCGACGCTGGATCGATGATGGACATGTCGCCTAGCCAGTGGACCAAATTTAAGCCGCTTGCCTTCAGTCTGTGCTACATTCCGCTCGTATGCTCAGCCTAGATGACAAGCGCTGGAATGGACTGACCGGAGGCTATAAATATCCGTTTGACCCGCGGCCGCTCCTCACCAAACTTGAGACTGAGTCGGACACGGCAATGGTTTGAGATGAACTCTGGGAGGAACTGCACCATCCAGGGGACGTTGGCGATGCCTCATACGCAGTCGTACCGCATATCGTCAGGATTTATCGACAGCTTGGGATCGTTGACTGGAACACGTACGGGATTGTTGCGATCATCGAATTAGCTCGCGCCGAAGCTAAAACCTCCGACGTGCCAGAAATGGTTGGCGTCGGACTACTTTGAAGCAAATCGGGAACCCGCCGAGACCGGCTCAGTCGAGTGCTGCACACCGAGGAACAGGAAACAATCGGCGCGATGCTTGGCATCATTGCTATTGCCATTACCAAGGCCCTTCGGAAGCACGGTGTGATCCTTGTGAAGTACTCCGAGGACGAGTTATCGGGCAGTGAGTTTCCTGCCGGATTCTGAGCGTAGTTTGTTTTCGACAGCTAGTGGGAGACCGCCCGGGCCACCCGGGCTTATCAGCCTTCAGTCGCACACGCATTGCTACGCCCGCCCTGATTTCGTCAGTTGACCTTCGCGGGACGATTTACCACGACCTTGTCCCCCACCTCCAAGCTCATAGAGTCTTCACCGACTTCCAAAGGACCGGAGTAAGTTTTTCGAGTGAGTGGGACTAGATTGGTCGTACCCCCAGGCACGATGTGCGAGTAAACCGCGAGCTTTGGCTTCACTCGGTTGAAGATCGTGCCGGCCTCCTCGGCGGTGGTGTGGTGCCCGACAATTGCCTGGAAGCGCTCCTGGCTCACGCCGGGATTGTTCTTCCGAAATGCCTCTGGGTCGATCACTTCATGAATCAAAACATCCGTGCCCTGAGCAAAACGAATGAGATTCTCCGAGTATCGGGTGTCGCCCGAGAGCACCACGGAATGCCCCGCAAAATCGATGCGGTAGCCCAGGGCTGGCTTGACCCGGCCATGGTCTACGGTAAACGCCGTGACCTTGATCCCGCCAGCGTCATACACGACGCCTTGCTCGATGTCTTTCGCTTCGACGGCTGCGCCCTGCGCGGGTAGCCTGTCATCTTCTTGACGGATCCGAATATCAAATTGGAAGGCTTCTTCCAGATGCGACATCATCTCCTTAGTGCCGGCCGGACCCCACACCCGAAGAGGCGCCTTGCGTCCGCGCGCCCAACCGGTCAACCATAGATCTGGAATGCCGACGACATGGTCGGAGTGCAGGTGAGTAAGGAACAAGGCGTCGATCTCTGTGAAAGGAATCTTGATTTGCTCAATGCGTTGAGCGGCGCCTCGGCCGCAGTCGAACAGCAGCTTCTTCTCGTCGGCTTCGACGAGGATGCTGGGCCCGAAGCGATCCATTCTGGGCTGTGGGGAGCCTGTGCCCAGAAGCGTTACTTTCAAATTCTGACCGCGAGCAGCCACAGCAAGAACTACGGTGGAAACCAACAGGAGAAGACACGTCTTCCATGGATGCTCGACAGAAATGTTCATTAGGAAAGAATCCTCGACGGACTATGGAGCAGTCTACACTTTCGCGGCTGCCCCAAGTCAATGCGTGATCAGCGTAATTAACGACGGCAGCGATGCCGACCCCACGCCTTTGGCGCATCCACGGAAGCGGGACGACGGAAACATGCTGCTCATTTTGATCGGGAACAAAACAGTGAGCACGCTCGTGAACCGCAGACGCCTCGCGGATCGTTGATTAGTGAAACAGCCAGTTTCCATTGAGGGGCTTCGCAAGGTTTGCTGCTGTTCGGCCTCGGTTGGCAAGCGGTTTGTGCTGGTGAACATCGTGGCAACTGCCTGATGTAACGCGTTCTGAGTGTCAACGCCATCACACCCACGCCCGGAATTGTAAGTGAAATGCCCAGGTAAGCACCTGGGTCTATGGCACTCGCAAAAGTGTCACAAGGGGCCGATTTCCGTTCCCCGCCCTTGCTACGATCCGTGGGTGACTCGCGCAAAAGCGATTTCGTTGCTGTTGGCAGTCCCTTTGCTGGCTTCGACTGCTTGGGCGCAAAAAGGAGACTGGCGTGCGGTCCAGCATCTTCCCGGAGGAACCCGGCTCAAAATCAAGCTTAGGCACGGGCACTCCTTCGGCCATTGCGATTTCTTGGGAGCGACGGACGAGGCGGTGACCTGCGACTATGGGGGATTGCTGTGGAATGCCCGAGCGCAATATTCCCGCGACAACATCAAGGCCGTGTACTTGGTTCACGATGCGCGAGCCATCGGGTTTGGAATTGGAGCCGGATCTGGGGCCGTCATCGGCGCGGCTATGACCCATGGGCCGCTGGTAACCCGCGAACTCTTTGCGGTTTTCGATGCCGGCATTTTAGGTGGACTGGGCTACATCTTTGGCACGGTTTTGGATCCGTTCTTCCATGGCAAAGCCGTGTATGTCGATTTGAATCCACAGCGAGCGCCCCATTCGCGTTCGCATTGACTGGCTGTACCTCGACACCTAGAATCTCACGGCGATGACGTAGTTAGGCGCGGAGGGCACCATGTCGCGAGACCGGGTACTGCAAGTTGTGTTGGCCTTGGTGGGCTTACTCTTCGCGGCTGGGATTTATCCAGTAGCAATGATCCTCTGGTACCGGGATGACTCCGGACACACCGACGCCATGATGCTGAGCCTCTACTGCACCCTCGGAATTCTCTTGTTGCAGGCTGCGCGAATCCTTCGGCGCATCGCAGCCTAATTGCTTTCGCCGCATGGTCGAGCTTGGCCCACGCCACGGTGATTGGCGATCCTGGCATACCGGGCGCCAGCGAACGCGAACACCTTCCCGGCGTGGCGATTCTCGTGGTCATCGCCGTGCCGCTGATCGTACTGGCTCCAGCAAAACAACCAATCGAGCGCCTTTCGGTGCGGGCAGCGTAGGCCTTTGAGCTAACTATTGAAACCTTGCCCCGGTGGGCCAGGCTGCTCCAGTTTTGATCGATTCCCCCAATTCACAACCTCGCGGGCCCCGTTTCTTGGCGCTCTCCGCAAGGGGTGGGAGATGCAACACCTCGAGAAAGCGGTGCGCATCTCGTGGTGGAAAAGAAGTCAAACACCAGGCCTAAAGACCGCGATGAGAATCTGTTCCATTCTCCATTACTCACTCTCAGCCAAGGGTAAAACGTGGCGCTCGAGCGTTGCATACTCCTGCCACAACAGGTGTTCACAATTGCACAGGTATGGGGCGGTGGTACGGAGTACACTCGTGAAGTCACGACTGAACGCTGCGTGGATAAGAAAGCGGGACGAGAAAGGCCGGCCGCAAGGTGTCGTGCCATCGGGAAGTTAGAAATGAGTCGAGATCGGACAAAGCAACCTGTAGACAACCTGACCAAGGGACTTTTGGCGCCTGACATCGATACTTTGAAACGCTGCTTCGCTCAGAGCCTGAAGCCCACTCTAAACCATGCGCCTGCGCCGCTCACCCGGCAACAGCCTGCCATCCAAGGGCTGCTTGGCGCAGACCTCATCGCGACCAAGAACCTGGCTCCTGAGAACTCCACCGAAGGGATGGAGCTTCTCCCCGTAGCAATAACCCCCAAAAGGGAATAAGCTGCTCGACACTGTAGGCAAGTGCTCGAAGACCCGTTCGCGGGCGCAAACCTTGTGCTTCATGGAGCAATCCCAAGGATTTTCGAAGCGATTCGTAGAGGAACAGAATGGGAAATTTGCCCGCGATGTGAGAACGGAAAGCCAGACTGGACGCGGCAGGTCAAGCGCATTGTCTCTCCCGTATCACGAATAGTTTCAAGCTGATGCTTTGGTTCCGCTGGGTCTCGAGTCATGGATTCGCAACGCCGGATCTTTCGCCACGCGCTGGTTTCCCTTTTGTTCGTGCTGCTCTATCTGCTGTTGAACCGGCCTGAAGTCATTTTCATTTCCCGCATCGGATTTGTTACCTGGTACCCCGCCATTGGTGTGGTGGTGGCGCTCCTGTTGGGGGTCAGTCCGTGGTACGCACTCCTGGTGTGTGTCGCCGATGCTCTTGCCGCGAAGGTGATTTACGGCCAGCCAGTTCTGTCCTTCAGCAGCACCGTAGGTAGCTGGGGAAGTGCCCTTTGTTATGGCACGGCAGCCTATGTATTGCGAGGGCCCCTGCATATTGACCTTGGGCTGCGGCGGCGGCGGGACGTGGTCGGCTACGTTTTGGTGGGCGTGGCCGCCGCGGCAGGAGCAGCCATGTTCGGCGTTGCATCCTTGATCGCCGATCACAGCATTGCCCGGAGTGAATACAAGTCGTCCGGTATCGGGTGGTTTTTGGGTGACGTCATCGGCTTGGTGGGCATTGCGCCCTTTCTTCTGGTCCATGTTCTTCCCCATGTCCGTGGATGGCTGGCGCCGGTGCACTCCCAGTCCCGCCCTTCCGGGGCGCGTTTCACCTTGTTGAAATTCAATGCTGCTGCGGGCGCAGAAGCAGTTGGTCAAGCCGTGACGATGTTCGCGGTCCTGCTCCTAATGTTCGGATCCGCGGATGGGCATTACGAGTATTTTTACCTAAGCTTTATTCCGATTATCTGGATTGCAATGCGTCAAGGAATCCGGCGAGTTGTCACTGGACTCCTCTTCGCGAATTTCGGAATCGTGATCGCAATGCATTTGTTCCCATCGAACGCGGCAGTGTTCACTAAAGTTGCTTTGCTGATGATGTCGTTGTCCGCGGTTGGACTCGTCGTGGGATCCGAGGTCAGCGAGCGGCAACGGCTGGTCATTGATCTTCATCGACAGACCACGTACCTGGATTCACTGATACAAAATAGCCCCCTAGGGATCCTCGTTCTTGACCGCGAAGGCGCGGTTGAACTGGTGAATTCCGCTTTCGAGAGGCTCTTTCAGTGCAACCGGAACGAGCTTGCCTCGATGGTGATACCAGAAGACGAGGCATCCGATTCAACGCAACTGATTCGTCAGATCTTTGCCGGCAACACCTTGCGCAAAATCGTTCGGCAGCGGCGCAGGGACGGAAAGATTCTTGACCTGGCGTTGCAGGGCGTTCCGCTCTCAGTAGAGGGTGAAGTCCGGGGTGCGTACCTCATTTACGAGGATGTTTCGGAGCAGGCTAGGGCGAACGAGGCGCAGAGGGAGCATGCCGAGTCGTTGGACCAGCTGGTACAAGCGCTGGAGCTTCGCACAAAACAGACGACAACACTGAATGAAATGGGGTCCCTGCTGGCGTGCAGTGGAACCGTCAAAGAAGCCTCCGAAGTCGTCGCCAACTCGGTGTCTAGCCTTTTCCCCAGTGCTCCTTCTGGAGCCCTCTACTTATTTAGGTCGTCGCGAGACCTCGCCGAGGCAGCATCTCGATGGGGGAAGAAGGACTCATTAGCGCCGACATTTCCTCCTGACGCGTGCTGGTCTCTTCGCCGCGGCCTGCCCCACTGGAGCGGGCTGGCAGAGAATGACATCGTCTGCCAACATTTGAGCAAGAGTGCAAGGAGCGAGTCCCTGTGCCTTCCCATGGTCGCGCAGGGGAACACGATTGGCGTCTTGCATCTGCAATTTCAGGACGCCACGGAACCCACCCACCAGTCTGCCACCGAGAGTCGGGACTCGCGTGAGCGCCTTGCAGTAAATGCCGCCTCCAACATCGCGCTCTCGTTGGCCAGTCTCCAGCTGCGCGACACCCTGCGGGAACAGTCGATCCGTGATCCCCTGACTCGTCTGTTCAACCGTCGTTTCTTGGAGGAAGCGTTAGCCAGAGAGCTCCGATTGTCTGCTCGCAGTCATCTACCCGTTTCCGTTCTTTTCCTCGACCTCGATTACTTCAAGAAATTCAATGACACTTTCGGCCATGATGCGGGGGACATGGTGCTTCAATCCCTGGCCGATTTGTTTCTCAGATTCTTTCGCACCACGGATGTGTGCTGTCGTTATGGCGGCGAGGAATTCGCCGTTATTTTGCCCGAGTCCTCTTCCAAGGACGCGGTGATTCGCGCGGATGTCCTGCGCGCGGAAGTCAAGAGCCTCCGGCTGAAGTATAAGAAAGAGACTTTGGGTCCCCTCACAATCTCGATCGGTGTAGCCGCGTATCCGGAGCACAGCTCAACCGCCGAAGAGTTGCTCAAGATCGCGGACCAATGCCTCTATGAATCTAAAGCTCGCGGGCGGGACGTCGTGACTGTAGCTGCCCTGAAAAACGCCTAGCGATTTTGCCTTCCGCCCACTATACTCGCCCATTCGAGGGCGCTCGCATGCATCGTCCGCATCTGCTTCTATTCGTCCTAGTTTCATCCATCGTCGCGCCCTCGGCTCGCGCCCAGGACCCCGTCGCGGTCAATCCCACCATCGCCAAAGTCGAATTCGAGAACGACCGCATCCGAGTCCTCCGCGTCCACTACGAGCCCCACCAGAAATTCGCCATGCACGAGCATCCCGCCAAAGTGGCCGTGTGCCTAACCCAGTTCCACACCCGCCGCATCGCCCCCGACGGCACACCCTCGGAAGGCACCTGCCCGGCCGGCACCGTCGTCTGGCGCGAGCCCGAAAAGCATGGCGTCGAAAACCTCGACGACTCCCCCGCCGAGACCGTCGAAATCGAACTGAAGTACGCGCACGGAGCAGCAGCCGCGGTCCCGGTAGGCGGCGGCACTCCAGTCGACCCATTACAAATCGATCTCGAACCCCACCATCACGTCCTGTTCAAGAACCAATACGTCGAGGTCATGGACGTGCGCATCGAGCCCGGAGACACCACCGCTTACCACACCCATGCCCACGACACGGTATTCATTCGTCTCACCGCCTCGGTGACCCAGTCACAAACCAAAGACAAAGACTGGGATCGCGCGCGCCCCTCCAAGCCCGGCGAAGTCGCCTTCGACAATGACTCCCAGCACCCCTTCACCCACCATGTGAAAAACCTGGGCACCACTCCCTACCGTGTCCTCGACATCGAACTTCGCCCCTAGCCGGTGTGGCGCAGGCGCCCCCGTAGGCGAAAAAGAGAAAAGAACACAAGGAAATAAGAAAACCGTCATTCTGAACGGAGCGATGCATCAGCGCCCTCATCGCCCGGCGCACGTCCGACCCCTTGTCCCCGTGTAACTCCAAGCTGGCGCAGTGGCTCGCATTGCCTCAGTGCAATCACCTTTTCAGCCCCCGAATTCCAGGCTTCAAATTATACTTTGCAAAACAAAGAACTTCATGTAAATTAATCCTGGACGCGGGAGAAACCATGATCAAACGCATCGCCGCTATCGCCTTCATCTTCCTCTGCACCGCCATTGCCTGGGGCATCCTCGGCGGCACCATCTTCTCCCGCACCTATTCCCCCCGCAGCGGCAGCCTCTCCGACGCCGTCGCCAGCAACTGGGGCACTCCCCAAACGCAGGTCCCCCCAAGCGCCGCTTATTTCGTCGAGCAAAGCAAAACCGAGACCCGCGTCGAAGACGGCAAGACCATCTCCCGCCAAGTCACAGAACAAGTCGCCCACCCGCTCCCCCTCGAACGCTCCCGCATCGACGTCACCCTCAATCTCGACTACCGCCAGAAGGGCCTCCTCTGGTTCAGCACTTACGCCGTAAATTTCTCCGGCGTCTACAACTACCGCAACCCGAGCGACCAGGCACAAAACGTGAACTTCACCCTCGATTTTCCGGCCGCCCAAGCCATCTACGACGACCTCACCGTCCTGATCGACGGCCACCCCGCCGCCATCACCACCGGCGCAGGCCACGCCAGCACCACCACCACCGTCGCCGCCGGCCAAACCGCCGTCGTCACCTTCGCCTACCGCTCCCAGGGACAAGACGACTGGAACTACAAATTCACGGAAGCCATCGCCACCGGCCAAGTCTCGCAGGTCAAAGATTTCGTTCTCAACATGCATACCAACTTCAAAGCCATCGACTTCCGCCAAAACACCCTCTCCTCCACCGAAAAACACGAGACCTCCTCAGGCTGGGATCTCACCTGGACATACAAAAACCTCCTCTCCGGCCTCGAAATCGGCATGGCCATGCCCGAACACCTCCAACCCGGTCCCCTCGCCGGCGAAATCAGCTTCTTCGCCCCGGTCTCCCTTTTCTTCTTTTTCTTCCTGATGTTCATCCTCACCACTCTGCGCGACATCGACCTCCACCCCATGAACTACTTCTTCCTGGCTACCGCCTTCTTCGCGTTTCATTTATTGCTGGCCTATCTTGTCGACCACATCTCCATCCACTTGGCCTTCGTAATCTGCTCGATCGTTTCCGTTTTCCTGGTCGTCAGTTACCTGCGCCTCGTCGTCGGGATGCGTTTCGCCGCCGTCGAGGCCGGAGGCGCCCAGTTCCTCTATCTAGTCCTGTTTTCCTATGCCTTCTTCTTCAAAGGCTTCACCGGCCTCGCCATAACCATTGGCTCCATCCTCACCCTGTTCGCCGTCATGCAAATGACCGGCCGCATCAACTGGCGCGAAAAATTCACGACCTTAGGAAAATGGAAGTAGAGACTGTCGCTCAATCGTCCCCGCCGCACGCTCCATTTAGAATGAAGCCAGATGTTCGACATCCACAGCCACATCCTTCCTGAGGTTGACGACGGAGCTAAATCCTGGGACATCGCGCTTGCAATGTGCCGCCTGGCGCAAGCCGATGGCATCCAGCACATGGTCG
>Ga0137418_10005528_pt1 | contig 11600 bp, 10 predicted proteins | sample CZODoug3_1_2_16f_FD_122242 | JGI IMG/M metagenome (GOLD analysis project Ga0137418, IMG submission 122242) | Vadose zone soil fungal communities from Angelo Coast Range Reserve, California, USA - CZODoug3_1_2_16fungal (Hybrid Assembly) | ecosystem: Environmental > Terrestrial > Soil > Vadose... | reverse complement strand
GCACAATGCCGCTCTTGCGACAGTGATCGCCGGCATCCGTGCGGACCTGGGCCTCGATCTGAGGATAAGCGATAATACGATCGCCAACATCGCACCGACTACTGACTTTCATAATCTCGCGGCAGGTGTGTTGATCGTCGCCCCGCTTGGTCATGTTGATGTCGCAGCCAACCTGATTCGCCGGCAGCTTACGCCTAACGATGATAACTCACCGTGGGAAGCGATTTGCATTTTGGGTTTCGGAAGCGAACCGGCGGGCAGGTTTCAAGCCAAGAGCTTTACAAATCTGAACGCGATCGGTCACGTAAATGCGATCAGCAGCCTGGCAGCGAGTGGCGCCGAGCCCGTGCGCGCCGGTGTGGTCAATAATACCTGCCACGGCTATGGACGAGGCCCACTCAGCCAAGTGCTGATCACCGGTAGTTGCCGGTTCAGTGACAATCAATACGCGTGCGTAAGTGAAAAAGTGGAAGCCGTGGTGGACGTGACGGCGGAAGCGCTGATCGCTGCGGAGAATCGCATCGAGTGCGGCCGGAATGCGAAGGCGCTCGACGTCAAACTCGGCAACGCAAAAGCCCTGACTGTACTTGGCAACATCGTCGGCGGACCGATCGTCATTAACGGCGCGGCACTCGGCGGACCGTGGCAACCACTCAACGTAATTGGAACCTAACGAAATTCTCGAAGGAAGTTTGAAGGAGGCACTATGAACATCGCAGAACTAAAAGGAGAGAAAACGGTCAAGACGCTAGCAAAACGCTTGCTCGCGGAGCCCTCAAAAAAAACAAAGAAGACCACGAATGCCGAAATGGAAGCGGCGTTGCTCCGTCTTAATCCACAGCTTAATCAGATTCGGGAATTAAAGGAGGGAACTCCAATCGTTGTTCCTGGCGAATTCGCCCTTGATGGCGATGAGTCATTTACGCCGTCGCGCGCGCTAACGGAGGCGCTGTTGCAACAGGCCCGGGACGCGGTGTCGAGAATACGGGCTGTTGTGAAGGAGCGCGTTGAGCGCTCCGCCGAAGAGGCGGATCGCGTGCAAACCTGGTTAAAGAGCGCGGAGGCGAAGGAGTTTGTTCGCCAGTCGCCCGAACTGAAAGAATCTTTTTCCAGTGCCGCAACCGCGGCGAAAACTCTGGCCAAAGAGCAAGCTGAAGCCCTCTCCGCGGAGGAAAGCGCATTGGGCAAGATCAAGTCGCAATTGACAGCGTTTCGCGTCAAGTGAGGCGAATCCGACGCGAATTCGATCCTGGTGTTGTATCGTTGCAGAGTCTGTGACGATTACGCTTCGTGGAGCAATCATCGGCGTGTTGGCCGTTGCGCTGTGCATTGGCCTCTATCTCCTCTGGCTTTGGCGACCCGAGCATCAGGTTCGCCTCCATACAGAACGTTTCTTTCACGCAATCGACGGCAGAAATTGGGAGAGTGTTGCCGATTTCATTGGCGAAGACTATCACGACCAGTGGGACCACGATCGGGCGCGGCTGCTTGACCGGATGCGGGAAGGTTTTCGATGGGTGCGCGGGTCAAGGATTACTGCGCCCGACGCCGCGGTGCGAGTTGAAACGTCGCGTGCGATCTGGATTGGCAAAATCAACGTTTACAGCAGCGACGATGGCGTGATGCAGTTCTTGGATGAACGCGTGAACAGATTACCCACGCCTTTCGAGCTGGAGTGGCACCATGTCTCAGGAAAGCCGTGGGATTGGAAGCTCGTGCGCGTGAGTAATCTGGCGTTCCAAATCCCGGCCGACGCTTACTAGAGCTATCTCCCAGGATGGACAGCGTTAAGGCGCGCACCCTCACCTCAATCCTCTCCCTCTCAGGGAGAGGAGGACGCGTTCGCGCCAGGTGAGGGTTGTTCGTTCCTCAGTGACCGCGAACCTATTTCCCCTGCGCCTGCCGCAATTGATTTTTTGCCGCATCGACTTCGCGTTGCGTTTGCTGGCAAAGAAGAATCCCGCGCAGCTTATCCCCCTGGTAATATCGGGCGATGAATTTTTTCTTCGGGTACGTTCCATCAAGATTCACGCGCGTAGGCTGCAGCGTAAAGTCGCCCACGAAATCCATCCGCAAATCGAACATCTCCGTCCAAAAATAGGGGACCTGCTCGTAACGGATGCGCTTCTTGCCCGTCATATTAGCCCCTGCGACCAGACCTTGCTCGCGGGCGTTTTCCCAATGGGTCTGACGCCGCATGCCGCCCATGACCCTGTCCGGATAAAAGGCGAGATCGCCGATGGCGAAAATTCCTTTTTCCTCGGTCTCGAGATATTCGGTAACAGGCGACCCGTGCGGCCCCGCTAATGGAGTGTTGCGTACAAGCTCGAGATTCGGTTCAGCGCCGCATGCAACGACGGCAAGGCCAACTGGGAAACGGTTACCGCTCTTGGTTTGAATGTTGCGCAGAACGGTTTTGCCTTCGAATCCGTTGAGGGCTTCTCCCATCGAGAGCACGACGCCGTGCTTCGTAAAATAATCAGTCAACCATGTGCCGGTCTCGGGATCGACGTAGCGATTCAACAAGTAAGCGTCGCGATGCATGAGGCCGACCTTCATTTTCATCATGCGCAGGCTTGCTGCGGACTCGCATGCCAGCAAACCACCTCCGACGACCATGATCGTTTTCTCCAGGTTCGCCATTTCGCGTAATGCGAGGGCGTCACGAATCGTTCGCAAATAAATCACGTTACCAAGATTTGTCCCTGCCATGGCAGGTCGTACTTGCCGGCTGCCCATCGCCAGACATGCCTTCGTAAATTCGATGCTTTCACCATTGGCCAGTACAGCCAGACGCCGCTCGATGTTGAATTGCATGACTGCCGTGCCCAAGCGGGCCTCGATCTTGTGCGCATCGAACCAGCGCTCATCGACCTCCTGGAGTTTTTTAAGATTCGCTTCCTTTTCTCGCAAAAAGCCCTTTGAAAGGATCCAACGCTTGTAAGGCGGCAATGCTTCCGCACCGACCAGCGTGACGGAGCCGCGCTTGTCGTATTTGCGAATTCCTTCGCATGCACTCGCTCCTCCTATACCCGCACCAACAACGAGATAATCGCGCCGAATCATATACGAAACTAGGACCATAATTTCAGCGGACGTGCGCCGACAAGCGAAATCGTTAAGGGACCAAAAGTATGCTGTAGCGGCAGATCTCCGACCGCCGTCCAGTCTGGCCGTTGCGACAGATTCGGTGCTTAGAGCGCCGCTACAGGAAATTGCTCGAACGAGCGAAGTCATTCCTTCTTGCATTGTCGCTCTTTCTTTAGGCACACTCCCGTCGCCATGAACGAATCCACTACTCACCTCAAGGATACGACAGCGAATCCGGCGCCCCTTGGGCTGCTCGGCTTCGGCATGACCACTGTGTTGCTAAACCTCCACAACGCGGGGTTTTACGAACTCAATAGCATGATTCTGGCGATGGGGATTTGCTATGGCGGCGCGGCGCAAATTGTGGCTGGGATTATGGAATGGCGGAAAGGCAACACCTTCGCCACCACCGCATTTCTTTCGTACGGCTTATTCTGGTTCTCGCTCGTCGCGTTGATTATTTTGCCGAAGCTAGGATGGGCTACGGCCTCCAACGACACTGCGATGGCGGCTTATCTCTTCATGTGGGGTCTGTTTACCGCAGTGATGTTTATTGGCACGTTGCGCTTGCATGTCGCCGGGCAGGTCGTTTTCGGTTCGCTAACGATTCTTTTCTTTCTACTCGCGACTGGCGATTTCATTAACGCTGGCCCTGGTTTCAAACAGTTCACCGGCTACGAAGGAATTTTCTGCGGATTCTCTGCGATCTACGCCGGCTTGGCGCAGGTGCTTAACGAAGTTTTCGGCAAAGTCATCCTGCCGCTCGGTCCAGTGATGAAGTAAATTTCCACCACGAATGACACGAAGATCACGAAGATGGAATTTGTAGCCGTCGCCCTGCGGGCGACGCGCACGCGTCCCACAGGGACGCGGCTACAGAATAAAAGCGGGAAATTAATGCCGCTCCTTGAGTAAAGTCGCCGCGAGTTTAAGCGCTGAGTCGCTTTTGCCGCCAAGCATTCGAGCGATTTCTTCCTGGCGCGCTTTGCCCGTGACTTCATGCAGATTGGAAAACGTGCGACCGCGCGTCACGTCCTTCGTCACGACAAAATGCGTCGAAGCGGTCGCGGCGACTTGCGGCAAATGCGTGATGCAGATTACCTGATGATCCCGTCCCAACGTTTGCATCTTGGCACCAACGGCGTGCGCGATTTCGCCGCCGACGTTCGTGTCGATCTCGTCGAACACCAGCAATGGAATTGCGTCATGCCCAGCGAGCGCCGATTTGATCGCCAGCATCACCCGTGAAATTTCGCCGCTCGAGGCGATCCCGCGAAGCGGTTTTAACGGTTCGCCCGGGTTCGGTGAGAAAAGTAATTCGATTGAATCAAATCCACTCGGGCGCGGCGCGTCGAGCGCGGTGAGTTTTACTTCGAATTCCGATTGGCGGAACCCGAGATCGCTCAAATTTTGCCGAATATTCTCGGAAAGTTTCGGCGCAACCTTTAGGCGCGATTTGCGCAGTGCTTCGCCGGCGCGGTTCATTTGCGCGCGAACATTCTCGATGTCTTTCGTGAGTCGCTCCAACTCTATGTCCCGCCCTTCAATCTTCCGCATCCGTTCAGCCGCGCGTTCACCGAACGCGATCACGTCGGCAATTGAACTGCCGTATTTGCGCTTCAACGTTTCAAACAGCGAAACGCGTTGCTCCAGTGCGGCGAGTTGCTCCGGATCGAGATCGAGTTTCTCGGCGTAAGCCGAGAGAGTGCGCGCGATTTCGGAAAGCTCGACCACAGCCGCAGCGTGCGCCGACGAGAATTGTGCGATCGAGCTATCAATCTTTTCCAATTCTCGAAGCAGCCGTTGCGTTTCCGCGAGCTGGGCGAGAACGGAATCGTCTGCTTCGGAAAGTCTGTTCGCGATCCCGCTGGCAAGCTCAATCAGCCGTTTACTGTTGCTGGCGAGTTTGTAACGTTTCTCGATTTCTTCTTCTTCGCTCGCGACGAGTTTCGCCGATTTGATCTCGGTGATTTGGTGGCGAAGCAAATCGAGCTCCTGTTCGCGCGCTGTTTCCGCCGTGTTGAGCGCGGCATGTTCGACGAGAAATGTCTGCAATTGCCGATAAAGCGTTCGATATTCCTCCAGCTGTTGTTCGGCGCGCGCGAAGGAATCCAGCAAGTTCAATTGCGTCTCAGGTGAGAGCAACGACTGGTGATCGTGCGGACCATGAAGATCGACAAGTTCGTCTCCAAGATTTTTCAACACCGACAAGGTCGTTGGCGACCCGTTGATGAACTGCCGATTCGTTCCGGTCGAGGAGAGAGTCCGCTTCAGGATCAGATCGTTTTCACAAGGCTCGATTCCCGCTTCGGCAAGCTGTGGATTCAACTCATGGAAATCGTTTCCGCTAAAAACCGCTTCGACCGTGCAAAGATCAGCACCAGTGCGAATCAGGGATTTGTCCGCGCGCTCACCCAGCAAAAGTTGCAGCGCGCCAATAATGATTGATTTCCCAGCGCCCGTTTCTCCCGTGACCGCGACAAATCCCGGCCCGATCTGCCACTCGAGCTCTTCCACGAGCGCGAGGTTTCTAATTCGCAATAGTGTGAGAACGGCGGACATCCGGGAGCCTGATCAATCTCATGCGCGCAATCCGCGGTTACAAATCTCACCTAGTGATTCCGCGCTCGCTTTTCTCGATAAATTGAATGAGTTCGGTGATCTCTTCGGTCTGAGGCAATTCTTTCTGCATCGCTTCAATCGCTTGGCGGCGGTTGTATTTCGAGCGGTAAATCAGGCGAAAGGCTTCTTTGATCAGCTTAACGTTTTCAGGTGGGTAATTTTTCCGTTCCAAGCCAATGAGATTGACGCCGCGAATCTCGGCCGGGTTACCATCGGCGATCATGAAAGGTGGAATGTCCTGGACAATTTTCGAGCAACCGCCGGTGATGGCGAATCGTCCGATCCGGCAAAATTGATGTACGGCGGTGAGGCCTCCCATAACCGCGTGGTTTCCCACCTGAACGTGGCCGGCCAGGGTGCCGTTATTAGAAAAAACTACGTGGTCGCCCACGCTGCAATCATGCCCGATATGACTGTATGCGAGAAAATTTCCGGAGTTGCCGATCCGCGTCTTGCCTTCGCTCGTCGTGCTGCGGTTCACGGTCACGAATTCGCGAAACGTGTTTTCGTTGCCGATCTCCAGATAGGTCGGTTCGCCGCGATATTTTAAATCCTGTGTTTGCTGGCCAATCGAGCAGTAGGCGTAGAACTTGTTCTTCGCGCCAGCCTTCATTGGTCCGCAGAGCGTGATGTGATGTTGGAGCCAGCAGTTTGGGCCCAGAACGACTTCGGGTCCGATTACGCAGTACGGCCCAATGATTGTTCCAGAACCGATTTCGGCGGCCGGATCGACAATCGCTGTCGGGTGGACCTGTGCGTCGCTCATCTCCAACCCCTCACCTCAATCCTCTCCCCTTACGTAAGGGGAGAGGCGGAAAACAATTGCGCGGTCGCTGGGCGTTCGCGTGTTGCGCACACTCCGGGACGCCTCGCCCTTGGCAAGGGGGAGGGTGAGGGTTCACTCCTCTCATTTCTCGAGGAAAGTGAACATCAACTCGCCTTCGGAGACGACTGCGTCGTTCACTACGCAGTAGCACTTCGTTTTCGCCATGCGATTGCCACGCGCTCTCGTCAGCTCGGCGTGAATGAAAATCGTGTCGCCTGGAAAAACTGGTTTGCGAAATTTCACCTCATCCGCGCTCATGAAATAGCCGACACGGCTCGAAGTCTTCGTCAATTTGAACAAAAGAATACTGGCCACTTGCGCCATCGCTTCTACTTGCATTACTCCAGGCATGACTGGATGACCGGGGAAATGCCCCTGAAAAAACGGCTCGTTAATCGTGATGGATTTTATGGCCGTAATTTTGTTTTCGCCCTCGAAGCCGATGACGCGGTCAACCATCAAAAAAGGGTAGCGGTGCGGAAGGATTTTCATCACTTCGCCAGTGTCCAGACCGGAATCGCCTATTGGGATCGCGCGCGGTGCGCTCATCGCGCTTCTCCGCGTCTGCTCGCGAGCGAGCGCGCGAGCCAATTCCGCATTCGCAGCATGTCCGGGCTTCACCGCCACCACGTGACCGCGGATACGGCGACCGACTAGCGCGAGATCGCCGATAATATCGAGGATTTTGTGCCGTACGAATTCGTCTCGGAAACGCAATGGTTCCTTGCTGAGCACCGCCTCGCCGCGCACGACAATCGCGTTCTCGAGGCTGCCGCCCTTGATCAAATTTTTCTCCATGAGTGGCTCAACATCCTCGTAGTAAACAAACGTTCGTGCCGGCGCGATCTCGCGCTCGAAAATTGCCGGCGTAACTTCCATCGACAAAAATTGCGCGAATTGGTTATTTGGTCCGGCCTGTGTGCACGAAATGCGAAATTTATCGTCCGCCAATAAGACAAGGAGTGCACCCGTTTTCGACTCGACGTGCATCGTTTCGCGCACGTCGAAAAACTTTTGGGGCGCCTCCTGCACCGTCACACCAGCTTTCTTGATCAGATCGACGTAAACTTGGCCGCTCCCGTCGCCGATCGGCGGTTCGTTTGCGTCCATTTCCACAATGGCGTTGTCCACCCCCATGGCCCAAAGCGCGGCCAGGATATGCTCGACTGTGTGCACGCGGACGGAGCCTTCGCCGATGGTCGTAGCGCGCTCGACGGTCTTCAAGTTCTCGATCTTCGCGTCGATGGTCGGCTCGTCCTGCAAATCCTTGCGTTTGAATTTTATTCCGTGATCGGCAGGCGCTGGATGGAGTTTCAGCGTGACTTTTTCGCCCGTATGCAATGCGGTGCCGCTAAAGCTGGCGGTCTTGCCCACTGTATGTTGAAGTTCGGGCGTCGAGGCCATTGGAGGTTAAGTAACAGAGATTCCGAATTGTGGCCAGATGTTGTAGCGGTGCTCGCCGCGGCGAGCACCGTTCTTTGGAATCAATGCCGGTCATTCCCCGTCGCTAGGGCTATGGCGTGACTAACAGACCGCCGTTACAGCTCACTGCAATTCGAATTCCCCGCAATCGAACGCCATCATTTCGTCAACATTCGAGATGCGAAATTGGTGAAAAACGGAGCCCTCGGTTTGCCAGATATCGACCGATTTATCGCCCTTTTTCACAATCGATACACCATTCAAATTCGGCGACTCACTTATCGTGAACAACCGCAGGCCGTCGTTTGTTTTCAAGTAGCTTCCGTCACTGTCAAACCCCGCGGCGAGTTCGACGAGTGCTCGCTTGTCGTTTGCCAGCGGATTTGGCATAAGGTTCACTTTAACGCTGGCATTCGAGTTGTTCTCGGGAGGGGAAGCTGCGGCCTGGCTGAGGTCTTCCACTTTGAGGGGACCGACGAGATAACCGCGAGCGTGATATTTTCCAGAGGGCAAATCTTCGCCGTTGTCATTCTTCCCGTCCCATTGTGTCACGAGCGCGTCCGCACCGATTTTGAATTCGTTGAGATCCGCTTCGTGGTGCAAAACGCGAAGTAGCTTTCCTTTTGGATCGTAAATTCCGAGGCTGATCCTGCCTTCCAATGGTGGCGGAACAAAACTGATGCGGACACTTCGCGCGGGTGAAGCTGAAGGCGTCTGCTCTGACGCGGGTGGCGGCGTGGGAGATTCGGCCGGCGAGATCGACATAAAAGGAGGTCGTTCCGCTGTCGAAGAAGGAGTTGGCGATGGTGATTCTCGAGCGAAAACGGCAGTCGCTAAGAGCGCCGTGAAAATCGTGGCACTGGTCCTTATTGTCATGTCGAACGGAGTCGAGACATCTCGAATTAATTGATAACGAGAGATAGAGATTCCTCCCAGCCTTCGCATAAAGCTACGGCTGGGCAAGCGACTTCACTCGGAATGACAAGCGAACTAGACGTAGTAACGCCAGTTCACGTTCGGGAAAAGATTATCGCGGCATTCGCACTCCCCTAGAAATTCTTCATCCAAATTATTCGAGACGAGCTGATCGTGTAAACGGTTGAAGCGAGCGAGATGATCGATGGTGCGCTTGGTCGCGTACTCACGTGCTGTTCCGGTTTTCATCAAAAACGCCCAATCGCTGGACTGAGCGAGTAAGAGTTCACGCACGAGTTGTTTGAGCACGCGGTCAGCGGGCGGGGTGCACTCTTCTGCATGCCTGCGCGCGACTTCACTCATTTGCTGTGCCGCAATGTGTAGCTGTGGATAGATCCACGCGTTGCTAGGATTCAGCCAAACTTCAAGATACCCATTCTCGCCCCATGTTGAGGTCGCTGGCTCGATGATTTGCTGCGTAGGATTCGCCGCCAGATATTCGCTCGGCGTGGAGAGACGAAAGTCGCGCTCGATTGCTGCCTGGCGAATGAATTGTTCGAGGAAACGGGGACCTTCAAACCACCAATGTCCAAATAGTTCGGCATCGAATGGAACGACCACAATCGGATCAAACCCCGCAGCGGCGACTTCACGGATCTGACGCCGGCGTTCCTCGAGAAAATGAATGGCTTGCCTTTCGGCGATTCTCTCTGCGGCGACTGGATCATATAACTGCTTCTGGCCGCCGGCGCCGGTGATGCGGTGATACTTCACACCGGAGAATTTCCGGGTGCCGTGAGTAACTGGTCCCAAATGTTCCAATGGAAGGTCGAATCCGGCGTCGCGATAAAACTCCCGGTAGGCGGGGTCACCAGGATAACCTCCCTGTGCGCACCAAACCTGTCGGCTTGAATCACGATCGCGCGCAAAAGCGGCCGGCCCGGCCGGCGTGTAACAAGGTGCATAAATCGAGCGACGCGGACGCGGCTTTCCAAACAACAGGCCGTGCGCATCGAGAACGAACCAGCGAATATTTGCCTCTTGCAGGATAGATTCCAGACCCGGCTCGTAAGCGCATTCAGGCAGCCAAAACCCGCGAGGCTCGACACCGAAAAGATCCACGTAGACATCGCGTCCAATCAAAATCTGGGCCCGCGCTGCTTCGCGCGATCCGCCTGAGGCTGACTGGAGCAGGGGAAGTAACCCGTGCGTCGCCGCGGAGGCAATGATTTCAAGCGCACCGCTTTCCCGCAGTTCGCGAAACGAGGTAAGCAGATCGCATTTGCATTCATCGACAAAGAAGCGCCGGGCTTCGCCAAAAATTTTGAAGTAGAAGTCCGCGAGCTCGCGGAGCTGCGGATCGTTGCGATTTCGTTTCCGTTCACGCGTCGCGAGATCGATTAACGAATCCAGATGCCGCACGTAACGCTCGCAAAGCAGCTTGTCCTGCAGCATGGCGCAGAGCGTTGGCGTGATTGACATGGCAAGTTTGAACGGGACACGCTCATCGACAAGGCGCCGCATCATGCGCATCAGCGGCACATAACACTCCGTTATTGCTTCGAAGAACCAGTCTTCTTCCAGAAAATGTTCATGTTCCGGGTGGCGAACGAATGGCAGGTGCGCGTGAAGAATGAGCGCGAGAGAACCGGAAGACATTGCGGATTTCGGACTGCGGATTCCGATCAATTCCGCTATCAGGTCGCGTTGAAATCCGCAATGCGCAATCGCCAATCAGCGATTGTTACAGCGTGCGGCAAAAGTCTTGGAAGCGGTCCAACCCTTTTTTGATTACGTCGATACTCGTGGCGTAACTGAGCCGGACAGTGCGATCGTCGCCGAAGGCGGCTCCGGGAACGACCGCGACGTTGGCTTTACTCAGTAGGCGATCGGCAAAATTTTGCGAAGTTAGACCGAGCTGACTGATATTCACGAGCACGTAAAATGCGCCCTCCGGTTTGACGGCAGTAACGTTCGAAATCTTTGAGATGCGGTCGAACATGTAATTGCGGCGCATATCGAACTCTTCGCGCATGTCGATCAACGGTTGTTGATCTCCCTTTAAAGCTGCAAGCGCCCCGTACTGGGAGAAGGAAGAAGGATTGGATGCGGTATGGCTTTGGATGGAATCGACTGCTTTCGCCACGGCCTCCGGCGCCGCCAGATAACCGAGACGCCAACCGGTCATCGCATAGGATTTACTGAAGCCGTTGATTGTAATCGTCAGGTCGTACGCTGCCTGGGAGAGCGATGCGACGCTTACGTGTTTCACATCGTCGTAAACGAGCTTCTCGTAGATTTCGTCTGACAGGATGTAAATGTCTTCTTCAGCGGCAACCTCGACAATCGCCTGCAATTCTTCACGCGTGTAAACAGACCCGGTCGGATTGCAGGGGCTATTCATGATCAACATCTTCGTGCGAGGAGTCATTGCATTCTCAAAGTCTTCGGCACGCATTTTCCAGGAATTGCGCTCGCTGGTCGGCACGATCACGGGTTCAGCTCCCACCAATCTGACCATCTCCGGATAACTAACCCAATATGGAGCTGGAATGACGACTTCATCGCCGGGTTGGCATGTGGCGAGGATCGCGTTGTAGCACGCGTGCTTTGCACCGTTACTCACGATGACCTGCGCCGCCCGATAATCCAGGCCGTTATCGGCAGCCAGTTTTTCCGCGATAGCCTGACGCAGTTCCGGGATGCCGGCGCTGGGCGTGTATTT
>Ga0137418_10005526_pt1 | contig 11600 bp, 11 predicted proteins | sample CZODoug3_1_2_16f_FD_122242 | JGI IMG/M metagenome (GOLD analysis project Ga0137418, IMG submission 122242) | Vadose zone soil fungal communities from Angelo Coast Range Reserve, California, USA - CZODoug3_1_2_16fungal (Hybrid Assembly) | ecosystem: Environmental > Terrestrial > Soil > Vadose... | reverse complement strand
ACGACGAGCACGGCCACCGGAATCACGATCCCGAGCGAGCGGATCATCGCCGCCACGAGACCGACGAAGTTCCGCCAGGACTGCTTGAAGGCCTCTCCGATCACGCTCGAGCCCGCGTGCCCCACCACGGGCAGCGGCTCGTGTACGTAGATCGAGAGCGTGCTCAGCGCGGCATGCGCGCGCAGATAGCGCAACCGGCCTTCGTACCGATCGACTTCCTCGCGGACGCGCGCCAGCTCTTTCTCGACGTCGAGGACGTCACTGAGCTTCCCGGTGCGGGTCGCCAGCAGCTCGATGAGCCGCGCCTCGAGTCGCCGGGCGTTCTGCATGCGCGCGGTGACGTCGGTGAACTCCTCGCCCACGTCTTCCGCGTTTACGTTCACGGACTCGAGCTTGCCGAGGCCGGCGAGCCCGCTGAGTCCCTCGTCGAACCGCTCGGCTGGGATTTTCACCTCGAGGTTCGATGAACGGAGTTGGCCCCGGCCCGTCTGCATGGTCGTGTTGGCGACATAGCCGCCAACGCGGGCCGCCAGGAGACGTACCTGGGAGACCGCGCGCTCGAGGGAGTCGACCTCGACGCTCGTTTGGCCGGTGCGGATTACCATATTGGCGGCCACGCCGGCTCGCGGAAGGCGCGCCGCAGTCTCGTCCGAGACCGCTGCAATTCGGGTTCGCGCTCGGTATTCCTGCAGTGCTGAGGCCGTCATTGCGAAACCGGCCGGCGCGGGCTGAGTGACGACGAGCGAGTCACGTGCGTAGGTCCTGGCCTGACGCTCGAGCGGCGAGTTACAGGCGGCCGCCAGGGCGAGGACTGCGGCGAGGATGGGTGTGCGCATGGGAGTCTCCGAAGGGTAGGTCCCCAGAGAGACGTGCACGACGCCGCAGCGTGCACACCGGCGCAACCCTCAGCCGGGGCGGTCCGTAGGGCCTCCGTGACCCTTCCCCCCATCGACTCCAGCGCGCTGCGCGAGTGGGATCGCATCGCCGCCGGGCCAGTAACGACCGGTGCCAAACGCCGCACGCCTTGGCCCCTCCTGCTCGTCCGGCTCGCCGTGCAAGCTCTCCTGGTGGGCCTGCTGCCGTTTATCGCGCTCGTCCAGGTGGCGGTGTTGCTCTATCAACACGAAGGGTGGCCGACCGCGTTTGCGCTTGCGGGTGGCGTCGCGTGTACAGCAGCCGTCGTCACGGCGTACGGAACGTGGGCGTGGCACCGCTTCACGGGTCGCATCCGCCTCGCGCTCATCGCCCGCCGCTTCGCGCTCCCGCTCGCGGTCGCATACTGCGGTTACGCCCTGATCTATCTGTCGAGCGCCAACGCCAAGTCGGAGCAAGTGCGGGCCTACTATGCGTCACTCCACCCGCTGCTCCGCGTCGCGGTCTCCACGCTCATTCTGGTCGATCGGGACGCCGTGATCACCGACCTGGCGCGCCGACCGGAAGACTATCAGGCAATGGGCCTTCCCCCCAACGACGGGTCGCTCCATTACGTACAGCGCGACGGCTACGCACACGCGGCCGACCTCCGAACGGCAGGTCGCGGCATGGCGAAGAATCGGCTCATACAGCTGTACTTCTGGACCATGGGTTTCGGGACGCTGCGCCATGTCGGGACCGGCGACCATCTGCACGTCGAGCTCCCGATGAGATAGCTTCTGCCCATGCCGTTCACCCGCGACGATATCCGTGAATCGGTGGAGCGCGCCGGCGATGAGCATTGGGATGCGCTCCGTCGCCACCATGAGGACGCCTACCCGAACCCCAAGCCCACGCCCGGCGACGTGTGCAAGGGAGAAGCCGAGCGGTTGAATCAGCTGGGGGTGGGCGATGCGAAGGAGTTCGAGCTGCTCGAGACGCGGGTGGAACGGCTGGGGGACGAGGTTCGCCTCACGCACCTGCTCAAGTACAAGCCGCTCGGCGTCCGGCTGCTCACGGAGCCGTTTCAAGACTATAGGTAGCCGAGCTTACTGTTGCTTCATCGCAGGTACTCCTCGAGCAAGGTCGCGGCGTCGGTCTTCTCGTCCCGATACTTTACGATCACGGGCGCGTAGAGGGAGATCCCCCACCGCGCGGCCGCCGCACCGGGCGCGCCGCGCGCGCCCGGTACGACCACCGCCCCGGCGGGAATCTCGAGTGGCCGGTCCCCGTCCCGACGGTACACCTGATCGCGCACCAGATCGTAGACCGGCGTCGACCCGGTGAGGATCGTCCCCGCCGCGAGCACCGCGCGCTCCCGCACCAGCGTGCCCTCGTACACTCCGCATCCGCCGCCCACCAGCGCCTCGTCCTCGATGATGACCGGCAGGGCCCCGACGGGCTCGAGTACCCCCCCGATCTGCGCCGCGGCCGACAAGTGCACCCGCTTGCCGATCTGTGCGCACGAGCCCACCAGCGCGTGGCTGTCGATCATGCTGCCCTGGTCCACGTACGCGCCCACGTTCACGTACATCGGGGGCATGCAGACCACGCCCGGGGCCACGTAGGCGCCGTCGCGGATGCTCGAGCCGCCCGGGACGATCCGCACCCCGTCGGCGAGCGTGGTGGGCCGCACCGGGTAGGTGTCCTTGTCGAAGAACCTGAGGGTCGGGTGCGCCGACATGTCGGCGAGGACGCCCATCCGGAATCCAAGGAGGATTCCCTGCTTGACCCAAGCGTTGACGCACCACGCGCCGTCCCCGCCACGCTCGGCGGCCCTGATCTCGCCGCGGGTGAGCGCGGTCCGGAATTCGGCGAACAGCGCGCGCTCGGGCTCGCCGTAGCGCTCCCGCTGCTGCGCGGTGAGCGCCTCGACGCGCTCACGCAGCGACATGCGCGGCGCCGGGCAGTAACCCGAGCGCTCCCAATACGACGCGCAGCCGGGCCCGGGTCTGCTCCTGCACGGGGACCAGCGGCAGCCGGAACTGCTCTTCCAGGAGTCCCATCAGCGCGAGCGCCGCCTTAACCGGCCCCGGGTTCGACTCGATGAAGTTCGCTTCCATCAGTGGGAGCAGGCGGTAGTGCAGCTCGCGGGCCGAGTCCCACCGGCCGGCGAGCGCGCTGTCGGTGAGCTTGGCCATCAGATCGGGTGCCTCGTTCGACGCGACGGAGATGATGCCGTCGGCGCCCAGAGCGATCAGCGGCAGGGTCATGGCATCATCCCCGGAGAGCACGCGGAACCCCGGCGGCCGGTCGCGCAGGATGGCCATGATCTGGGCCAAGTCCCCCGAGGCCTCTTTTACTGCGACGATGTTGTTCGTCTCGCGTGCCAGCGTGAGGGCGGTGTCGGCCGCGATGTTCGACGCCGTGCGACCGGGAACGTTGTACAGGACCACGGGAACGTCGTCCATCGCCTCGGCGACGGCCCGGAAGTGCGCCTGCAGCCCCGCCTGCGTGGGCTTGTTGTAGTACGGGGCCACGACCAGGACCGCGTCGGCGCCGGCGGCTCGAGCCGCTCGGGCCCGCTCGATGGTGGCGGCGGTGGCGTTGCTCCCGACGCCCGCGAGCACCCTGGCCCGCCCACGCGCCGAGTCGACTGTGAGCGCGATCACCCGCTCCTGCTCGGCGGGCGTGAGGGTCGCGGCTTCGCCCGTGGTGCCGCAGGGAACGAGCAGTCGGACGCCGGCGGATATCTGCCGCTCGAGCAGCGCCCGAAACCGCGCCTCGTGCACTTCGCCGGCCGCGGTGAACGGGGTGACGAGGGCCGTGCCGCACCCGCGCAGCCACTCCAGCGGTTGGGTCATCGGACCTTCCTTTCCTTCTCAGTCTGCGGCGCGAGGATGTCGTCCAGCACGTCGGCAAAGGCATACATACCCCGGCGCCCCACGATCCAGCGCGCGGCGAGCAACGCGCCGGCGGCGAAGCCCGCGCGGGAGCGGGCCGTGTGAACCAACTGGATCTGGTCGGCGGCGGAGTCAAACCCGACCCGGTGAATCCCGGGGATATGGCCGGCACGGGTGCTCGCGATCGGCACGCTCGTCCCTCGCTCCCGCCCGAGCTCGCGAGACACGATGGCCTGCAGCGCCAGCGCCGTGCCCGACGGCGCGTCGCGCTTACGGGCGTGATGAGCCTCCTCGATGAACGGATCGTAGTCGGTGCCGCGAAACAGCCGGGCGGCGTCCGTGACGATGCGGTAAAACAGGTTCATCCCGATGGAGAAGTTGGCGCCGTACACCAACGCGGCGCCGCGCGACTCCACGACCTTCCGGACTGCCGACTCGTCGCCCTGCCAGCCCGTGGTGCCTTGCACCAGGGGAACCCCCGCGGCCGCGGCGGCTTCCACATGGGCTGGCACGGCACCGGGAGCTGAAAAATCGATCGCCACGGCGTGCCCCGGCAGGAGTCGCGCGGCCTCGGCGAAGTTGGCAGACGTGAAAATGGCGCCGACCTCGTGGCCCGTGGCGCGGGCGCTCTCTTCGAGTACCCGTCCCATCGCCCCGTGACCGAACAGGGCGATTTTCACGCCTCGGCCTTTCGCAGGGCGAGCGCCTGCGCCAGTCGCACATATGCGTCGGCCCCCGCGGCCAGTTCCGCCTCCGAAATCCGCTCGTGGGCGGTGTGCGCGTCCAGGATCGAGCCGGGACCGAGCAGCAGGGGCGTACCCCAGTTTGTGAGGTGAGGAATGTCGGTGGTGAAGCGGACGATGCAGGTCTCGAACCCGGGGACGGTGGCGAGGCGCTGTGGAGACACTGCCGTCAGGTAGTCGATCCGGGCCCGGTCCCGGACCGCGCGCTCGAGCAGGGCTTTCACCGGTGCGATCTCGGTGACGAGTCGGATCTGCAGGTCCGCGTGGGCGTCGGCGGCGACGACATTCGGCCGCATTCCGCCGGCGATGACGCCGATGTTGACCGTCGTCTCCCCGAAGACCGGGTCGGTCGGCCACGTCGCCCGCCGCACGTCCCCCAGCACGTCGAGCAGCGCATCGATCGCCGAGCGGCCGTGCTCAGGATAGGCCGAGTGGGCGGACACGCCGGCGGTGCACAAGGTGAGGCGCAGCGATCCTTTGGAGCCCGTCGCGAGCCGATTGTCGGTCGGCTCGCCGTCGATGAGCCAGCGGCATTCCTCCGCCAGGGGGTGCGCGTTGGCCGCCCGCGCGCCCAAGCTTCCCATTTCTTCGTCCACGACGAACAGCAGTCCAATTCCCTCCATCCCTTCAGCGCGGAGCCGCTCGGCCGCGACGATCTGCGCCGCCATGATCCCCTTCGCGTCGCAGGCACCGCGCCCATGCAGGACGCCGTCCCCGACGCGGGCGGGTACGTGCGGCGGCACGGTATCGAGGTGGGTGGACAGCACGATCCGCGGAGGTTGATCGGTGGTCGCAAGCACGTTGGGCCGCCCCGGCGCGGCGTCGAACAGCTCCACGCTGTAACCGAGGTCGGTGAGGTACGATGCCACAAAGCGCGCGACCTGCGCCTCTTCCCCCGACACCGATGGCACGTCCACCAGTTCACACGCCAGCGAAACGAGGTCGATCACTGAGCCAACTCGCCTGCCGCGGCAGCCTGGTCCAGGTCCACGCCAGCGTGCTCGAACAGCGCCTCGTGCAGCCGCAGAACGGCTTCGCGCACGCGCGCTTCGTCCACGACGAAGGTGAGGTTGACGCGGGATGCGCCCTGTGAAATGAGCGAGACGTTGATGTCGGCGACGGTCGCGAACACGCGTGCCGCGATCCCCGGGGTGGTTCGGAGGCCTTCGCCCACCACGCACACGATCGCCCGGCCCGATTCGACCGACACGGTGCCCAACGAGCCCAGCTCGGCGATGATGTCTGGCAGCGACCCCGCATCGTCTATGGTGAGCGACACACTCACTTCGGAAGTCGTCACCACGTCGACGACCGTGCGGTGCCGGTCGAATACCTCGAACAGCCCGCGCAAGAAACCGTAGGCGCCAAGCATGCCGGTCGAGCTGATCTGTAGGACCGTGACGCCGGCCTTGTGAGCGATGGCCTTCACGGCCCCGGCGCGCACTCCCCCTCGGGCGGTCACCACGGTCCCTGGATCATCGGGTGCGTGCGAGTTGCAAATGCGCACGGGGATGTCGCGCTCCATGGCTGGTTGGATCGTCCTGGGGTGCAGGACCTTGGCCCCAAAATAGGCGAGCTCGGCGGCTTCGGCGTAAGAAAGACTGGGGATCGTCCGCGCCCCCGGTACGACTCGAGGGTCGGCCGTGAGCACCCCGCTCACGTCGGTCCAGATCTGGATTTCCGCGGCCGAGAGGGCGGCGCCCACTAGGGCCGCGCTGTAGTCGGAGCCACCCCGGCCCAGCGTAGTGGTCACGCCCTCGCGCGTCGCCCCGATGTAGCCGCCCAACACCGGGATCAGTCGACGGTCCAGCAAAGGGGCGAGCTCCGCCCGCGTGCGCTGTTCCGTGTCCGGTACGAGGGGGGTGGCCCGACCGTGCGCATCGTCGGTGATGAGACAGTGGCGCGCGTCCACGTACCGCGCCGGCACGTCGGCGGCGAGGAGCACTGCGGTCACGAGCGCCGCCGAAAGCCGTTCGCCATACGAAGCGATCTCGTCACCCAGCGCCGGGCGGCGTCCGGGGTCCTCGGCGATCCGTTCGAGCAGGTCTGCGATCTCGCTATTCGCCCGGCCGAGCACGGTTTGGACCCCCTTCGCGCCTTCGGGGCGGGCCAGCCGTGCGGCGATGTCGGCGTGGCGCTCGAGCAGCGCATCGAGCTGCGGCCGCATGGTCTCGGCGTCGCGGTTCGCCGCCGCGTCGGCGGCCGACAGTAAGGCGTCCGTGACCCCGGCGAGCGCCGATACCACCACGATCGGCCGCGTGGTACGCTGGGCGTGACGCACCAGCCCCGCTACGCGCTGCAGGGCCGCGGCGTCCGCCACGGATGTGCCGCCAAACTTGAGGACCATCGCATCGGCGCGACGCGCCGATGGTGCTGTCGACTCACTCACGGACTCACCTCAGGAGATCCCTCTGGCGCGTCGGGCAAACGCCGCGCCGCGCGCTACGGGTGACACGAACGGTTGTGGAGAAGCTGTTCGACGATCGACTAGCGCGGCGAGGTACACGCCCGCTTTCGGCCGGCCGGGTGAGGCCGGCCGCCGTGCGGGGGGAGGGAAGAGACTCCGGAAGGCAGGTACATGTGCGGGGCCACGTCGAGCGGAAAGCTGCCCGCGGGCCGCCAGCGCTGTCAAGCGGAATGGAGCAGCGCGGCTGGGGGCCCTGCCGAAACTATGATGTACGTAAAAATGCGCAAGATGTGCACGATTCTTGCGACATGACAAGGCACTACCTGAATGGGTAGTAGCGCACTGTAAGTGAATCTGTGCAATTTTTGCACGAATCATGTAGCACCAGTGCATCGTGTGAACCCTCACTGGGAGTATCGTATGAGACGCTCGGTCGGTATTGCCTTGCTGCTGACTCTGACGTGGCCGCTGATTCTGGCCGGGCAGGGAGTGGCGGCGACGGACTCGCTCGCCAAAGCCGCGAACGCCGCCTCCGCGGCGAACACGGTGGCGATCAACTTCGTGTGGACGTTGGTGGCCGGGTTTCTCGTGATGTTCATGCAGGCGGGTTTCGCGATGGTCGAGACCGGGTTTACGCGCGCCAAGAACGCCGCGCACACGATCACCATGAACTTCATGGTCTACGGCATCGCAATGATCGCTTACTGGGCGATCGGTTTCGCGCTCCAGGCAGGGGGCGTGGGTGCGCTCGGTACGCTGGGCGGGTACGACAAGCTGGCGCACGAGGTCTCCCTCACGATCGCAGGCAAGGAGTGGGGCCTGTTCGGCGGCACCGGGTTCTTTCTCACGGGCGTGGCGTACACGGCACCGGTGTTCGCGTACTTCCTGTTCCAAATGGTCTTCATGGACACCGCGGCCACGATCCCGACCGGGGCACTGGCGGAGCGGTGGAAGTTCTCGGCGTTCGTGGTGTTCAGCGTCTTCGTCGGCGCATTCATCTACCCGATCTACGCCAACTGGACCTGGGGCGGCGGGTGGCTTGCGATGCTCGGCAAGAACCTCGGGCTCGGGCATGGGCACGTGGATTTCGCGGGATCCTCGGTCGTGCACATGACGGGTGGCGTCATGGCGTTCGTGGCCGCCGCGCTGCTCGGTCCGCGTCGCGGGAAATACAACGCCGACGGCAGTGTCAACGCCATTCCGGGCCACAACATCCCGATGGCGTTGATCGGAACGTTCATCCTGGCCTTCGGATGGTTCGGCTTCAACGCCGGCTCGACGCTGGCGGGTTCGGACCTGCGCATCGGGGTCATCGCCACGAATACGATGCTGGCTGGGGCGGCGGGAAGTATCACGGCGATGCTGTACATGTGGTTCAAGTACGGCAAGCCCGATCCTTCGATGATGGCCAACGGGGCGCTCGCCGGTCTCGTGGCGATCACGGCGCCGTGTGCGTTTGTTACCGCACCCTCCGCGGTGCTGATCGGTGGCGTGGCCGGGGTGCTGGTGTGCGCCGCAGTGTTCTTCATCGACGGCAAGCTGCGCATCGATGACCCCGTCGGCGCGATCTCGGTACACGGCGTCAACGGGCTGTGGGGCATCCTGTCGCTCGGACTGTTGGCCGACGGCACGTACGGGGACGGGTGGAATGGTGTGAACGGGGCCGTGCGGGGGCTGTTCTACGGGGATGCGAGTCAGTTCGTGGCCCAGCTGGTCGGCGGCGCCGCCAACATTGTGGGCGTGGGCGCCATGGCGTTCGTCGCCTACAAGGTGACGGCGTTCGTCGTCAGCGGCCATCGCGTGGCGCCCGAGGTCGAAGAGCTCGGTCTCGACCTGCCGGAGATGGGCGCGCTGGCCTATCCCGACACGCACGAAATCGGTTCGGCGGTGATCCTTCGCGAGACGGCCTCCACCGGAGGGATCGGGCAGCTTAACCCCGAGCCCGAGGCGGTCTGATGAAACTCATCACTGCTGTCGTCCGCCCCGAGCGGCTGCCGGAGGTCAAGGCCGCGCTGTTCCGCGCCGGCGTCACCGGTATCACGATCAGTCGCGTGAGCGGCCACGGCGGCGAGGTCGAGCTGCTGGAGCACTACCGCGGCCGGACCGTCGTGCTCGAATTCCGCGAGAAAGTGCGGCTCGAGATGGCGGTTTCGGAGCCGTTCGTGGAGCCGACCATCAAGGCGATCATCACATCCGCCCGCACCGGCCAGGTGGGTGACGGGAAGATCTTCGTCCAGCCGCTCACGCGGATCGTTCGGATCCGCACGGGCGAGGTGGACACCGCCGCGGTGACGGCGGTGACAGCGGACGCGGTACAGCGTCAGGCCCTGAAGGAGGCCACCGTATGAGAGTGCAAGCATGCCGTGTAGCGCGAGCCGCGCTCGTGGGCGTCTGGCTCGCCGCCCCAGGGATACTTCGCGCCCAGAGCGGGGCGTCGCCCCCGCCCCCCGCCGACACAGCGGCCAAGAAGCCCGATCCACCGCCGCCGCCGGTGAACCATCTCGAGACCGCGCTCGCGGGCTTCAAGCTCACCGGCTTCGCGGTGGGGTCGTACGCCTACTCCGGCCATAGCGTCGGAGGGACCACCATCGTCGGCCGGCTGTACGACCGGCAGCAAAACACCTTCACCCTGAACGCGCTGGCGTTGGTGCTCGACAAGTCGTACGACCCGGCGAAGTTCAGCGCCGGGTTCCACACTGAGGTGCTGGTGGGCCAGGACGCGAGCGTCATCCAGTCCACCGGATTCTTCAGCTCCACCACGCCGGCCGACGTGCCGCACCTGTACGTCACCCTGAACGTCCCTACGGCCAGCGGCAACGGCCTGCAGTTCAAGGTGGGGCGCATTCCAACCCTGCTGGGCCTCGAGGTGATCGAGACGTACGCCAACCCGAACTGGTCGGAGGGGAACCAGTTCATCTACGTCGAGAACTTCACCGCCACCGGCGTAAGCGTGGAGACTAAGTTCAACGATCATGTCGATGCCCAGTTGCGGGTGATCAACGGATGGGACCAGGTTGTCGACAACAACACCCACAAGTCGTTGATGGGACGGGTGGGGATCTATCCCGATGCACTCACGTCGCTCGGCATCGTGGGGTTCTGGGGTCCGGAAGAGCCGAACAACAACACCGCCAACCGGTACGGCGTCGAAGCGTTGCTCTGGCGCAAGTTGGGCAACGCGCAGGTGTGGATACAAGGTGACTACGGCCAGGAGCAGGCGAACGCAGCACTGCCGGTTCCGACGCAGGACGCGAAGTGGTGGGCACTTGGTGCCTGGGTCACAAATGACTTCAGCCCGACCCTCGGTCTGGCCCTGCGCGGAGACTACGTCAGCGACCAGAACGGCGCCCGCTCGAGCGGTGTGTCCGGCTTCTCGCCGAACACGGGGCAGAAGTTCGGCAGCGCCACCGCCACCCTGAACATCAAGGCGTGGCCGAGTGCCGTGGTCCGGCCCGAGCTGCGGTACGACCGGTCCAGCCTGCCGACATTCGGCGGGAAAAAGGACCAAATCACCGTCGCCCTGGCCCTCGCGTACCTCTACTGAGTCGCGGGGGCTGCCTGGACTCCCGGGGGGCCTGCATCGAGCGTCTGGTTGCGGAAGAAGCGGTACAAGAGCCAGATGTCGACCAGGCCCACTGCGGCCAGGACGGAGAACGCGGCGTTGGTTTCGATGAGGTGAAGCTGTCGCAGTAGTGTCGAGATGCCAAAACCGACGACCCAGGCGTCGAAGCTCATGCACACGCGCCTGAACGTCTCGGGGCGCACCTGGCGAATGATCCGGACGCCGAGCGGGATACCGACGACCAGGCTCGGGAGAATGAGGGGAAGCAGGCCCGCGCTCTCGATCGAAAACATACCGGCGAAGTAGTAGGCCACGGCGGTAAACGTCGATTCCGCGAGCCGGACGAGTCCCAGCCCCGCGCGGAAGTCCTGTTTTGTGAGCCCCTGGTTGCTCAACATCACCGCCAGGGGCGGGCCAGAGATCGTCGTCACGGAGTACAACACGCCCAGGCCGCCTCCGAAGAACAGCCCGGCGCGGCGTTCATCCCTGATCGGTCTGCGGAATCCGGCCGCCTGCAGCAGAATGAGCGGCAGCAAGACGATGAACGTCGCCAGCTTGAGCCATGCCGGCTGCACGCGGTGCACCAGCAAGGTCCCGAGTGCCACGCCGGGTGCCAGGCCGACGATCATCGGGACGACCCGGCGCCAAACATGTGGAACGCTCGCCCGGTTAACCCAGAGGACGTATGCGTTCAGGACCACCTCGACCCACACGAGCGCCGGATTGAGGACGCGATTCGTGTAGAACAGCAGCGCGACAGGTACCGTAATCGAGGAGAATCCGTAGCCGAGCGCGCCGTTGACGGTACCGGCGACGAGCGTGATAAGAATCAGGGCAATTGCGCTTGACGTCACATCCATCGTTGTTCGCCATGTCGTTGAGGTGATCGCACAAACAAAGAAGCCCGACCACGCTGGGTGGTCGGGCCTGGGAGCGGCTCAGAAGGCGAGGAGGCTTAGCGAGTCCTCATGTCGTCACTGGGTGCGCCGAGACGTCCGTCCAACCCTGGGGGTGGGGGGGCGGTTGCGACAACACATCGGACAACACAGCGGCGCGGTGCGCATGTGAAAGGGCAACCTAGAGAGCGGGTCGTGGCGTGTCAACGGCGACGTGGCACGTCATCGCCACCGCCG
>Ga0137418_10005525_pt1 | contig 11600 bp, 12 predicted proteins | sample CZODoug3_1_2_16f_FD_122242 | JGI IMG/M metagenome (GOLD analysis project Ga0137418, IMG submission 122242) | Vadose zone soil fungal communities from Angelo Coast Range Reserve, California, USA - CZODoug3_1_2_16fungal (Hybrid Assembly) | ecosystem: Environmental > Terrestrial > Soil > Vadose... | reverse complement strand
CGAGGGAACCAACCCCGGTGGTGGCGGCTCCGGATACAAGCAGCGATAACACGGGCCTTCTTTAGTCGCGAAGACGCTCGCCTGTCCTTCGAAGCGGAAGATCGATCCGTAAACGTTAGGCTTGCCGGTGAGCACGCACGCATCGTTCACCAGGTAGCGGGTAGGGAAGTTGTCGGTGCCGTCGACGATCACGTCGAAGTCGCGGAAGATCTCCAGCGCGTTCGCGCTCGTCAGCCGCGTCTCGATTTTTCTGATATCAACGTACGGATTCAGCGCCCGCAGCTTCTCTTCCGCCGAATCCAATTTCGGCCGTCCCACATCCGGCGTCGAGTGGATGATCTGCCGCTGCAGGTTGGTGTAATCCACCACATCGAAGTCAACCAGCCCGAGCGTCCCCACGCCCGCAGCGGTCAGATACAGCGAGAGCGGTGACCCCAGCCCGCCAGTGCCGATGCAGAGCACCTTCGCCGCCTTGAGCTTCTGCTGTCCCTCCATGCCGACCTCAGGCATGATCAGGTGCCGCGAGTAGCGAAGGATCTCCTCGTTGCTCAGCGCGGTCGCGGGAATGTTCGGAGCAGTAGTCGTCATAAAAGCTTCTGGGTTTTGCGTGAGCGCAGCGAACGCGTCCCGCCGTCCGCGCAGGACCCTCCCGCGATGCTAGGAACGATCGAGACGTCGTCACCGTCCTTCACCGCCGTCTCCACGTTCTTCAGATAGCGGATGTCTTCATCGTTCACGTACACGTTGACGAACGCCCGCAGCTTCCCCTCATCTGTGAATAGGTGCTTCTTCAGATCAGGATGTTGCACCGTCAGGTTCCGCAGACCCTCCGCGACGGTCTTGCCTGACACGTCGAGTGCAGCCTTCTTCTCGGCATATTGCCGTAGCGGGGTTGGTATATGGATCTTCATTTCGTACCTAATGGATGCCGGTAACTCGTCAATTGTTTCAGATTGTAGTCACGCTCGCTTGATTTACACATCCCGAGCGAAGCGAGGGAACCTTTTCCCGCGACACCGTACGAGATGAGACCACGCGCAGATCCCCCGTCGCATCGCGACTAGAGCAACCGTTACTGGTCGCATCGCGACCGGCTGCTACTAGCCCAGCGCTTCAGCGCTGGGGACCCGACGCAAAAGCTGACCGCGTCCCGTAGGGACGCGATGGACGCGATGAATCACCCCACCACCATCGGCTCATCATCAAACCTCTTGTCTTCTTCCAGATTTCCCGCCAGTGCAAACGAGTTGGTTACATCCGCCTTGCCATTCACCACGCTGGTGATCACGTACGAGCATCCGATCCAATGCGCCTCCGCCAGATCCGTTTGCGACCAGTGCGGCGGATGATCGGGATGCGAATGGTAGAAGCCGACGATATCCAGCCCCGCCCGGCGCGCCTGCTTCTGCGCCGCAATCAGCTCCTTGGGATCGATGTTGTAGCGGTTGTGCAGCGCATCCAGCCGCGTGTTCCCGGCGCGCACCACGATCTTCACTTCGCGCTCATCCTTATCAATGTCCATGGTACCGAGCAGGATGCCGCAGCACTCGTGGGGGTAGGTCTCTTCGCCGTGGGTACGGATCGAGTCGTAGTCAGTCTTACGGATGTTAAGCGGCATTGGCTTTCCAGCGCTCCGGCAGCCAACGCCGAACGGGGACGGCTGCTAGCCAGATCGCAGCGAGCGCGATCAGTAAGTTTTCAAGATTGCCCCACGACGGGCCAGGCTCCAACACTGACAGGGCTGGGTCACTGGGCTGATAGGCGACGCGGATCGGCATGCCCGTCGGATAGAGCTGCTCCAGGTCTTGGACATCATCAAGGGAGCCGTTTCCAAAAAGCCATGGCGTCCCAAACCTGTATCTGTCGCCACCGTATCCAACGCCGTTAACAACGTACCGAAATTTGATTCGGCCCGAGTAGCCATAAAGCTTCCAGAACACTCCGCGGCCGGAACGATGGCGCGATACCGAGGTGCCGGAGACTTCGCCTACAACGGTAGGCCAGCTCTTACTCGCGTACCCACGGGCGAGATCGACGCCACTAGCAATGAGCAAGATGATTCCCAGGATTCCCACCACGATGTCCTTGAAATAGATCATTCTTCCCAAAACCTCTCACTCAAATACTTATCCGCGCTGTCCGGAAAGACCGTGACAATGACCGCCCTACCAGAGACCTCGCGCGCCACCATCTCGCATCCCACCAACGCCGCTCCGGCCGATATCCCCACCAACAAGCCTTCCGCCCGCGCCAAGCGCTTAACCGCATCGTAGGCGGCTTCGGTCGGAATCTCGATGTCTCTATTTGCCAATGAAGGGTCGTAGATCCTTGGCACGATCGCCGTCGCCATGTGCTTCAGCCCTTCCAGACCGTGGAACGGTGAATCCGGTTGCAGCGAGATGCACTCGATCTTCGGATTGAGCTCCTTCAACCGGCGGGTCGCTCCGACAAACGTCCCGCTCGTCCCCAGCGTTGCGACGAAATGCGTGACTCGTCCTTCGGTCTGCCGCCAGATCTCTTCCGCCGTTCCGTAGTAGTGCGCCTGCCAGTTGGCGTCGTTCGAGTATTGGTCGGCATAAAAATATTTTTTCGGATCTGCCGCAGCCATTTCCTGCGCCTTGCGGATCGCTCCATCCGACCCGTCATTCGGGTCGGTGAAGACGACCTCCGCGCCGTACGCACGCAATATCTTCTTCCGCTCCGGTGAGACATTCGCCGGCATGCACAGCACCACGGCAAATTTCTGCGCCGCTCCCAGCATCGCGTAGGCGATGCCGGTGTTGCCGCTGGTCGCGTCCAGCAGCGTCACTCCTTCGCGCAGCTTGCCGCTCTTGCGCGCTTCATTCACGATGCGACTGGCGGCGCGGTCCTTCACCGAACCGCCGGGATTGTGCCACTCCGCCTTGGCTAGAATTTCCACGCCACGAAACTGCGTGCTGATCTTGTCCAGCCGAAGCAGAGGAGTGTTGCCGATTTTGTCCAGCGCATTTTCGCCCAATGCTGATGCGGTTTTAGCCGCCGTCGTCGCGCGCGTTGGAACCAATCTAGTCAATGGCAGATTTGCGGAACCCGGAATCTTGTGCGAGAGTGATGACTCTTAGTCTATAGTTCGCCCATAACGGTGGGCAACGCAACGAGGCAGTCCGGTATCCGACTGCCATAGGTTGATAGGAATTTTATGTCGCGACAGGTCCAAGAGCGCACCTTCGACGAAGCCGTCCAGTGGTTGCGCGACCATAGCTTCGACATCCTGGAAGCACCCGGGACGAAGAAGCGCGTCTTTGTGAAGAAGTACGGCGTCTCCGCCGCCATCGAGCAGGACGATAACGATGGCGTGAAGGTCTTCGCTCGCCCCGGCTACCTTATTAATGGTGAGATCTCCAAGCTCGTCGATCGCGGCTACCAGAAATTCCTGATGACCACCAAGAACGAAGTCCCCGCCAGCGCCGACCACCTCAAGGCTGTTCATGAGTTCACCGAAGAGCTGAAGGAAGCTACCGGCATGTCGAGTCTATATAACGAATCGCTCGGCACCGTGTCAGACAGCTACCACTACGACCGCGTGCAAGACCGCGACGAGGCTGTAACCGACCGCCCCAAGCGCCCCTGGAAAGAAGCTCCCGCCCCCGCCGCAGCCAGCAAGCCAGCCGGCAAAAAACGCGCGTAAGTCAGCACTCAGCCATCAGCGTTCAAGAACAGCCCTTAAAAATTCGTCATCCCGAGCGAGCGCAGCGAGTCGAGGGACCTTGCGTTTCGCTGACTGCTGCTTGCTGACGGCCGAATGCTATCCTGACCGCCATGCAACAACCCGTTCCATCGCTGCGCTGGTACGACGTCCCCGACCCCGCCTCCGCCGACCTCGACGAGCTCGCGAAGCAATTCACGTTGCACGAACTCGACATCGAAGACTGCCGCCACCACCCGCAGCGCGCCAAGGAAGAGGAGCACGAGAATTACGTCTTCTGCATCTTGAAACGCATCCACGTCAAGAAAGACCTCAAGTTCCGCGATTTCTGCGTATTCTTGGGACGCGACTTTCTGATCACCGTGCACACCGGCGAGAACGATCTGATCGAGCGCATCGCCAAGAGGGCAGTGGAAGAAAAGGTAGCGCGCCTCGATCGCAAGTTCTACAACATCGTCGACGCTATCGTCGACGAGTATCTTCCTGTTCTCGACGCCGTCTCTGAGAAGATTTCTGACATCGAAGGCGAAGTGCTCGAGCATCCCGAGCCCGAACTGCTGCGCAAGATCTTTGACCTCAAGCGCAAGCTCATCAACTATCGCCGTATCGTGAGCGAGATGCGCGAGCTGGTGAATGCGGTGATCCGGCGCGAGAACGGCATCGTGGGCGACGATCTCGACCACTACTTCCGCGACGTTTACGATCACCTGGTCCGCACCCTCGACCTCATCGAGACCAACCGCGACCTGCTCACCGGCTCGCTCGACATTTATCTCTCCGCCGTCGCCAACCGAACGAACGAGGTCATGAAGGTGCTCACCGTGTGGGGCACGGTCGCGCTGCCGCTGGTCATCATCACTGGATTTTTCGGGATGAACCTGCATCTGCCGTGGATGCAGGACCACTACGGCGCCTGGTATGCGACTGGCCTGATGATCGCATCGACAGTCGGGATTCTGATCTACTTCCGCCGCAAGGGATGGTTCTAGCCCCGCTTCGCCGCCTTCGCCTCTTCCATCCAGCGCACGATCTTCACCTGAGTGGACTGCGACTTGCCCTTCAGCGCGACCGGTTTCAGCCCGCTGATGCCGAAGCTGTCATCGAGTTCATCGGCGGTCGCATTCGAGATCAGGATCTGCCCCGGCGATGCGTGCGACATCAACCTTGCCGCGATGTTCACCTCGTCGCCGATCACCGTGTAGTCGAGCCGCTGCTTCGACCCGATGTTCCCAACAGTCACCACGCCGGTGTTGATGCCGATGCCGACTTCCATCTGCGGCCACCGTCGCGCCTTGGCATCGCGGTTGATCTGCTGCATCAGCAGTTGGATCGTCATGGCGGCGCGCACCGCGTTGGCCGCGTCGTTGCCTTTGGAATACGGGGCGCCGAAGATGGCCATCAACCCGTCGCCCAGGTATTTGTCGAGAGTTCCGAAATGATCGAAGATGACCTCGGTCACGCGCCCAAAGAATTCGTTCAGGATCTCGACCACCTGCTGCGGCTCCAGTTTTTCCGCGATGCCGGTGAATCCGCGGATGTCGGCGAACAGGATGCTGACCTTCTGGTTCACACCACCCAGCTTGATGTCGTTCGGATTTGCCGCCAGCATCTCCACCAGTTCCGGCGCCAAAAATCTTTCCAAAGCCGACCGCTGTACCGCTTGCTCCGCGAGCTGCATGTGGGTCATGGCGTTATCGATCGCGGCCGCTGCCTGTGCGGCTACGAGTGCGAAGACGTTCAGCTCTTCCTGCGTGAAAGCCGCCGCCTTGCGCAGATTGTCCACGTAAAGAATGCCGTACAGCCGTTCGCCGATCACCAGTGGTGCCGCCATCGCCGAGCGCAGTCCGCTGATCTTCATGCTCTCGCTGGCGGCAAAGCGTGCGTCCGTTTGCGGATCGCTGATCAGGATCGGCTGCCGCTCCTTCTTCAGTTGCTCGATGATGGTCGAACTCAGGATGATCTTGCGCGTGTCCTTGGTCTGCTGCGAGCGATAGCGCATATCGGATTGCAGACTCGATCGCCCGGCGTCGTCCAGGAACATCATGAAGCCGCGCTCCACGCCCTCGATGCGGAACACCAACGACATCACCTGTTCGGTCACGTCTTCCAGCGAGAGTTTCGAGTTCAGCGATTTGCCCGCGTCGTAAAGGACCGTGAGCAGGAATTTTTCTTTCTCCAGCTTCTTGATCTCGCGAACAAGATCTTCGGCGGTGCCGGTCGGAGTATCGAACTCCAGAGATTTTGCCGACAGCCCATGCAGCACGTTGTTCAGCGTGGGCGAGATCTCCGCCTTCTTGATGACGAACGAAACGTTGTCCACCGATTCGAAGCGGATCTCATAGGTGCCAACGTGCGCAACGTCGCTTTCGCGGATAGCCGTCTCGTCATTGATCTTGTGGCCATTCACGCGGACGGCGTTGGTGCTGCCGCGGTCAGCGATCACCACTGTGCCGTCGGGAAGCTGCTTGATGACTGCGTGGAAGCGGGAGACGCTGAAGTCGTTGAGGACGAGGTCGTTGGAGTGGCCGCGGCCTACCGTGATCACAGGCTTGGTGATCTCCAGAATGCCGCGTTTTCCTTCCGGAGATGAGATCAGTAAGCGCGCCAAGCCATTCTCCTCCGGATCATTGCGCCGGCAGCGCTTCGTCGATCTCGATTGGCTTGCTCTTTTCTACCTTGATGGACTTGCGCACCGTCTGCCGGCCCGTCAGCGTGAGCCCGATATCGTACTTGCCCGGCGCCAGCGGAACTGTGAATGGAGTCTGCTGTCCCAGTCCTTTTCCGTTCAGGGAGATCGCTGCGCCCGGCGGATTGCTCTTGATGCTGACGTTTACATTCTCTTCCGCGGTCGCCGCGTTATTCCCGCCAAAGACCTTTTTCAACTTGCTCAGCGGCGAATTGCTGCCGATCGGAGTAAGCGGCTTCAGCACGTTCGAGAGTGCGAACGGCTGACCGGCGACCAGCGTTGTGGCGATAGTCGCATCTTCGTAGCCCGGCTTGCGCAACACGAATTGGTGCGCGCCTGCGACGATCACCGCCTGCGCCGGCGTGACTTTGCCGATGCCTTTTCCATCCACCAATATCTCGGCGCCGCCCGGGTCGCTGTTGAAGGTGACTTCGGACGTTGCTACTGCCGCGCGAGTCAGCGTCGCGCCCACGAATGCTGTCTTTCCCGCGGCCACGGCCACTGAACGCTTCTCGTCCACATATCCCGACTTGATGAATGTGATCTCGTGCGGCCCCGGCGCCAGCCGATAGGCGAAGTAAGGCGTCTTCATCGAAGGATCGCCGCGCCCATCGATCTCGATCGCGGCGCCGTCCGGGTTGGAGAACAATTTCAGATCGCCGGTGCCAGAAGCGGGTGTGCTGGGCGGCTGGCCCGATGTCGCGGCAACCTTCTTCGGCACGATCGGCTTGGGTAGAACAACTGCAACTGCCGACTCGGCTGCGGTCTTCTTCGGCGAGACCGGCGGTTCGCTGACCACCGGATTCTCTGGGCTGGGTTCCACACCCTTCTCCACTGGAGGTGTGGCGATGACTCTCGCGTCAGGAGTGACCGGTTTGTCATACGAAGTCACGCGATTCCAGACGCCCACGGACGCTAGCGCTACTAGCGCAACGAACACGCTCACGCCGATCCAGATCTTTTTCCCCACCGGCGGAGGCTGCATCTTGCGCGGCTTCACCCCGGCTTTCGCCGCCGATGCGCTCGCCGCCGTAACCTTCGGAGAAGACTTCGCCGGTGCCGGAGCAGCACCGCTCGCTGCCGGGAACGCGCTGGAAGGGATCTCTTGTGTGCTGTCCACATTCGCGCCCAGCGATTTATAACTCTGCAGATCGCGCGCCAGCTCCGCGCCAGTCTGGTAGCGCTCCTCGGGTTTTTTCGAGAGCGCCTTCATGATCACCTTGTCGAGTCCGGGATGTATGGTCACATCCAGCTCGCGCGGCGGCACCGGGTTCTCGTGGATGATCTTGTAAATGATGGTGGTGACGTTCGTGCCCGCGAATGGTTTTTCGCCGGTCGTCATCTCGTAGAGCATCACCCCAAAGCTGAAAAGGTCGGTGCGGCCGTCGAGCGCGTGCCCGCGCACCTGCTCCGGCGCCATGTAGTTCGGAGTGCCGAGCACCTGTCCTGTGGAAGTCAGCCCGCCGCCCGATTTCGCGATGCCGAAGTCCATGATCTTGGCGGTGCCGTCGGGCTCCAGCATGATGTTCGCCGGCTTCACGTCACGGTGGATCACGCCGTGATGGTGCGCGTGGTCGAGCCCGGCGCAGATCTGCTTCGAGATGTTGATGATGTCTTCCGGGGGCAGCGTCTTGCGCTGATTGAGCACGCTATGCAGCGTGACCCCCTCGATGTACTCCATGGCGATGTAGAACAGGCCGTCCTGCTCGCCCGCGTCGTAAATCGTGACGATGTTGCCGTGGTTGAGAACGCCCGCGAGGCGCGCCTCGTTCTTGAAGCGGCGCAGCATCTCATCGGTCTCCAGGCCGTGCACGTCGAGGCGCATGGTCTTGAGCGCGACCGTGCGTCCAATGGTCGGGTCGACGGCCTTGTACACCCGGCCCATCGCGCCTTTACCCAGCTCACCCGTGATCTCGTAGCGGCTGACTTTTTCGACCGGCTTGCTCGTTTCCATAGACCCCTATGACGATCATCTGGACGCACATCGGGCCTTGCCGGCTTACTCTTACCGATGTTACGTATCGAACCTAAGGCGTGCTCTTTTGGGGGAGAGAACGAGAGTGAAAAATATCCCAATTCAGAGAGCGAGTCAATGTAACTAGGCGGTTTGGATTGGGTGGCACAGCCACCCTCGGCTGTGCGGGTTTTGACTGTGTAGGCACGGGCGTCTCGCCCGTGCAACCGTTTCGAATCGGGAAGAACTGATATCAGGCCCCGGTGTTCTAATCACTAATCACAAATGGTTCCTACCGCCTCCCCCTTTGCACCTCGCGATAAACCTCACTTTTCGACACCCCCATCTCCCGCGCCAGCACCTTCAGCGCCGCCTTTTCGTCCAGATTCTGCTCGCGCATTATGGCATCCAGCCGCTCTCGGGCATTTACCTTAGCGGCGACAGGAGCCGAACCCTTCCCGATCAGCAATACGATTTCGCCTTTGACTTCGCCGACGCGCTCTTCAAACACCCGCAACACCTCGCCCGCGCTCCCGCGCACAAATTCCTCGTGGATCTTGGTCAACTCGCGCGCCGCCACCACTGGCCGCTCGGCGCCTAGCACCGCGACGATATCGCGCAACGAATCGATCAGCCGGTGCGGCGCCTCATAGAAGATTTCCGTCAGCAACGACGAGAGGATCCCCTCCAGCGCCTCTTTTCGCTGCCCGCTCTTCGCTGGAAGAAATCCATTGAACCGGAACGCATCGGTCGCCAACCCACTCGCCGCCAGCGCCGTCGCAAACGCCACCGCTCCCGGGATCGGCACTACCGCGATCCCGCGCTCCACCGCCAGCGCCACCACGCGATACCCCGGGTCGGATATCCCCGGCATTCCTGCATCCGACACCAGCGCGACCTTCGTCCCCTGTTCCAGCTTCGCGACCAACTCCGCCGCGCGTTCGGCTTCATTGTGTTCGTGGTAGCTAACGGTCGACTTCTCGATGCCGTAATGCGAGAGCAGCTTCTGCGTCTGGCGAGTGTCTTCACAGGCGATCAGGTCAGCTTCTTTGAGCACGCGCAGCGCCCGCAACGTGATGTCTTCCAGGTTGCCGATGGGGGTAGCCACCACGAAAAGCGTGCCCTTCGGAGCTGCGGATGAGGCCGTCATGTCGCGCCAGTCTACCAATACACCCCCGCCAGCCGCAGAATTGACGCTGCTTTCACACGCCCCTACAATCGAAGTAATGCCTTTATACGAATATGAGTGCAAGAAGTGCGGGCACCGCTTCGAGAAGATCCAGTTGTTCTCGGACCCCATGCTCAAAAAGTGTCCTGAGTGCGGTGGCAAGATCGAGCAGATGATCTCCGCTCCCGCCTTCCAGTTCAAGGGCAGCGGATGGTACGTGAATGATTACGCCAAGACGCCGGCGAACGCCGCCAGCGGGAAAAGTGGCACCGACAGCGGGCATTCGGACAGTGCCGAGATAAAGTCGGACGCGAAGCCGAAGACCGAAGGCGAATCGAAATCCAAGTCAGACTCCGATTCCAAGAAGAGCGGCAAGTCGTCCGAATCGGATTCCAAGAAAGCCAGCAAGAAGTAGATATGTTCGAAGTCACCGTGGAAGACAGCTTCGCCGCCGGACACTACCTGCGAAATTACAAAGGTAAGTGCGAGAACCCGCACGGCCACAATTACAAGGTGCGCGTCACCTTGCAGGGCCGCGAGCTCGACCACGCCGGCCTGCTGCTCGACTTCAAGGACCTCAAGACAGTGATGAAGCCGACCATCGACCGCCTCGATCACCAGATGATGAACGATATCGAGCCCTTCAAGACTCTGAATCCATCGGCCGAGAACCTGGCGAAGTATTTTTTTGACGAAACCAACACGCGCCTGAAGAGCGCGACCTCAGGCCGCGTCAGCGTGAAGGTGGTCACCATCTGGGAGACCGACACCACCACCGCCACCTACTTCGAATGATTTTTGTTTTTGCCTTTGAATTTCCTGCCGACTGTCGACCGCCGACTGCCGACTGAACCATGCAGATCACCGAAATCTACCGCTCCCTGCAAGGCGAATCCACTTTCGCGGGGTTGCCGTGTATCTTCGTGCGCCTCACGGCATGCAATCTGCGCTGTACCTGGTGCGATAGCGAATTCACCTTCACCGGAGGCGGCAAGATGTCGCCTGACCAGGTGCATGTCGAGATTGCCAAGCTCGCCCCCGTCCGCCTCATCGAGTTCACCGGCGGTGAACCCATGTTGCAGGAGCGCGAACTGGTTCCGCTGATGGAGCGCCTGCTTGGCGAAGGCTATGAGCTGCTCATCGAAACCAGCGGCGAGCGTCCCTTGGCGAAGGTTCCCAAAGCGGTGCACAAGATCGTTGACGTGAAGTGCCCGCACTCCGGCGCAGCCGACAGCTTTAATCTTGCGAACCTCGATGCGCTCACCGCCCGCGACGAGATCAAATTCGTCCTCACCGACCGCACCGATTATGAATTCGCCCGCGACTTCACCCGCGAGCACGATCTCGCGGAAAGCGTTAACTCGGTCATCTTCTCACCCGCATTTCGCAAGGACGCGCGCGGCGCCCGCGACGCTACGCATTGCCTGTTCGATCCGCAGCAACTCGCGGAATGGATACTCGAAGATGGCCTCAATGTCCGGTTGGGCTTGGAGATCCACAAGTTCATCTGGCAGCCAGAAACCAAGGGTGTATAGGGTGAAAAGCAGCTAAAAAGGAGCCCATGGCATCTGAAACTAAGTACCCGAAATGAACAAAAACCAGAGCGCCGTCGTTCTGCTCAGCGGAGGCATGGACTCCTGCGTCTGCGCCGCCATCGCCGCACGTGAGCACGGAGCAGAGCACGTCGCCGCCATGCACATCAGCTATGGCCAGCGCACCGAAGCGCGCGAGCGCGAATCGTTCAACCAGATCTGCGACCGCCTCGGCATTGCCAAGCGCATGCTCATCGAGAACCGCAGCCTCGCTCAGATCGGCGGCTCCGCACTTACCGACAACACCATCGCCGTCCCGGAATCCGGCCACATCGGCGCCGGGGTCCCCATCACGTATGTCCCCTTCCGCAATGCGCATTTTCTTTCGGCGGCGGTCAGTTGGGCGGAGGTCCTGGGAGCAGAAACGATCTACATCGGCGCGGTTGAGCAAGACAGCTCCGGCTACCCCGACTGCCGCCCCGAGTATTACGACGCTTTCAATCAGGTCATCCGTGTGGGCACCAAAGAAGGAGGCATCGTGATCGCGACTCCGCTCATCGCACTTCGCAAGGCAG
>Ga0137418_10005524_pt1 | contig 11601 bp, 6 predicted proteins | sample CZODoug3_1_2_16f_FD_122242 | JGI IMG/M metagenome (GOLD analysis project Ga0137418, IMG submission 122242) | Vadose zone soil fungal communities from Angelo Coast Range Reserve, California, USA - CZODoug3_1_2_16fungal (Hybrid Assembly) | ecosystem: Environmental > Terrestrial > Soil > Vadose... | reverse complement strand
TTCGAGCGAAGTATTCTCGATCTGCTTGGCAGTTAGGACCGAGCTTCTTTCTCCCGAGTCCACGGGAGCGACTTGGCCGGCGACCGCTTCCACCGAAACCGTTTCGCCCTGACTTCCGACCTCAAGCGAAATGCCAGCTACATTTCGGACGTCGCCGGGTCGAACTGGGATTCCGGACTGTTCCCAACCCTTGAAACCGGCGGAGGAAACTTTTGTAGTGTAGGCGCCCGGCGGTATCGATCCAAAAGAAAAATACCCTTCTGCGTTAGTCGTAGTTCTACGCTTGTCCTTGGTGGCATCGTTGATGAGCTCGACGCTAGCCTTTGGAACAACCGCGCCAGACTGATCATAGACCGTGCCGGTGACGGTGCCCGTGGACTGCGCGAATGATTTCGGTTGGGCCAACATCATGACCGTCACAGCCAGCCCGAATGCCAATCCGATACGCTTCAGAAATTCGCTCTTGGAATTCCGCCTCATCTGATATCGCCTCCTGCCCTTCGTGGGGGACCCCCGCAGCGGGGTTACACTGTTGTTGTGCCAGTACAACCGCGCTTCTGGGCGCAGCCACCTGCTTGTAAGCCTGGAGCTATTGCCGTTGACCATGTTAACGTTTACCTTGAGGTTGTTAACGTTTACATACGCCGTCAGAAGTTGTACTATCCTTTGGCAAACAGTGTCAACAAAAATCTGCTGTCTTTGTTGAGGTTTAACGATTTCTGCAGTCGTTTTCAGCTACAGGTTTTCATAGCCCTTTCGATATAAAAATTCATATGGTGGGATCGAGCGGAACGCTTCCGTCGCGAGAGCGAGCTTTTCGCGAAAAGCGGCATTTTATTGGCTATTCAAGTGGCCTGTTCGGGTTCTGCACCCGCGCACAATGCAGGCGTGGATTTTCGAGCGGTTGATCCGTTGCAGGCAAATGCTTACGATGCTACGTTGAATCATAGGTGAGCGATGCAACGTCGAAGAGGGTTGGCTTGCCTCCTGGTCACTATCAGTTGTTTTGGAATACTTCCCATCATTGCTCTTGCGCAAGCCAGCGGTCGCGATGGTGGTGGTGGCTTGTCGATTAGTGGATATGTTCGGGACGACGAGAACCATCAAGCGCTGAGAGCGGTCGCTCTGGAACTCATCACAGCATCTGGGGATACCGCCTCTCCTAGCCTCATGTCTGGAGTAACTGGGGAATTTCGATTCAGCGGCTTGGTTTCCGGAGACTATCGAATCCTTGCCAAAGGGAGCGGCTACGAAGCTGCGAGTCTAGACCTCATGTTAGGCGGAACTCCGTTGACCAACGTGAATGTGAATCTCAAGCGCGTCGATACATCTGCCGCCGCGGGAATGGGCGACGCCATCTCAGCCCACCAATTGAGCGTGCCGGAGAGTGCGCGTCAATATTTTGACAAAGGGATGAAGGCTCTAATCGGGTCCAAGCCTGACTATCGGCGGGCTCTGGCGCTGTTTGAGCGTGCTGCCAAGGAGTTTCCGGACTACTACGAGGCCTATGCCGAGATGGGCGTGGCCCATCAGCATTTGGGAGAGGGTGCGGAAGCGGAGAAGGCGTTGCGCAAGTCTGTAGAGATGAGCGCCAGCCGCTATCCGGACGCCCTGTTTCTATTATCGGAGATGTTGAACGATGAGGGGCGTTTTGCAGATGGCGAGGGTTTCGCGCGGCAATGCGTTCAGCAGGATGACTCTCTTTGGAGCTGTGATTTGGAACTGGCGCGTGCGCTGGCTGGATTGAAGCGTCCTACCGAGGCGGAAGCCGCAGCTGCCAAGGCGAGCGAATTGAATCCTGCGAATGCCAAGACGTTTCTCGTGCTCGGGAATATTCACATTCAGGAGCGAAAGTATCAGGCCGTGGTGGAGGACTTCGACGCTTACCTGAAGCTTGATCCCACGGGGCCTGCGAGCGATTCGGTGCGTGCGAGTCAGGCGCAGGCGCGGCGGGCGCTGGAGAAGCAGCTCTCGGCTGTTCCGCAGCCACACTAGCTGGGCGAAGAGTATGTTTCGGGGCTCAGATACAATCGCCAAGCAGGCACCGGTTCCGACGGTTCTCTCTACTACGCGCGCATGAAACCTCGTGGTGGTCCCACAAGAATTGGTCTTGGGTATTGGTCGTGCTGGCTGGCCTTGGCTGGAATAGCGCTGGCGCAGCAGGTTCCGGCTCCCGCCGGCTCGAGTGCTGGTCCGATTGTGTTCCGGGAAGTGTCTCCCAAAGCCAGCGGGATTACCTGGGTCCACGACAACGCAGCGTCGCCTCCGCACTATCTGCCTGAGACGATTGGGCCCGGGTGCGCGTTTCTGGATTACGACAACGATGGGTGGATGGACATTTTCTTAGTGAACAGCGGCCCTTCCGATTTTTTCACGCCGCAGAAACCTCTTCGCAATGCTTTGTACCATAACAATCATGACGGGACTTTTACCGATATGAGCGAAAAAGCGGGACTCGCCGAAACGAAGTCCTTCGGCATGGGTGTTGTGGTTGGGGATTACGACGGGGACGGATGGCCCGACATCTACATCACGGGTTACGGACGCAACGCGCTTTACCACAATAACGGCGATGGAACCTTTACCGACGTCAGCGAAAAATCGAAGACTGGGCTTGCGGGATGGTTCACGGGCGCGGTGTGGTTTGATTACGACAACGACGGCAAGCTCGACCTGTTCCTGGCGAGCCACGTGGAATACAACAAGAACATCACCTGCGGGAACAATTCGCTGGGGCGGAAATATTACTGTATTCCTCGCATCTTCAAGCCGACCTGCAGCCATCTGCTGCACAACAATGGCGATGGCACGTTCACGGATGTGAGCCGGGAGTCGGGGATTGCGAAGTCTCTAGGGAAGGCTTTTGGAGCGGTCGCTACGGATATCGACAACGACGGGCGCATGGATTTATTTGTTGCGAACGATACGGCGCCGAATTTCTTGTTCCACAATCTTGGGAATGGGAAGTTTGAGGAAATTGGGCTGGAAGCGGGAGTGGCGTACAGCGATACCGGCAAAGCGCGGTCCGGCATGGGCGTGGATGCGGCGGACTTTGATGGCGACGGCTGGCAGGATCTGTTTGTCGCTAATATTGACGTTGAGCTCTTCAGCCTGTACCACAATCAAAAAAATCTGACATTTTCGGAAACTCCCGGAGAGATTGCGAAATATACCCGCAATCTGAGCGGATGGGGCTTGAAGTTTTTCGACTATGACGACGACGGCGATCCTGACTTGATTCTGGCTAATGGATATCCCGATGATATGGTGGGGCTCGTGAGTTCGCGCACGACGTATCGGGAGCCTCTGCTCATGTTCAAGAATCGCGGGAGAGTGTTCCACAACGTCAGCGGCGAGTCGGGGCCGGTGTTCCAGAAAATGCTTCCTGCGCGGGGGCTTGCTGTCGGTGACTTCGACAATGACGGATATCTTGATGTACTGGTTTGCAACAACGGGGAAGCTCCGGTGCTGCTGCACAACGAGGGTAACCACCAGAACCACTGGGCGGGGGTGCAACTGGTGGCGACTGCGAGCAATCCCGCTAGCGTTGGCGCCGTTCTTACATGGACGGCTGGGGGTGTTACGAAGAGGCGGTTGAAGACGGGTGGCGGCAGTTTCATGTCGTCGCACGATCCGCGGGAGGTCTTGGGTATGGGAGCGGCGACGAGGATGGACAGCATCGAAGTGCGCTGGCCTTCCGGTAAGGTGGACCGCGTGGAGAACCCTCCCACGGATACTTACATTCGGATTATGGAGGGAAAGGGATTAGTGCAGGCAGAGAAGCATTAGTCTGGTTCGATCGGCGGCAAAGTGCGGGCAGTGGCCTGGGGAGCGTCGGGAGGAACAGGAACTGGCAGGGGAACTTCCATCGTGCCGACGTGGCTGCTGGTGGCGTCCTCTACGCCGAGGCGCAAGGTTACGGCCTCGGTTGGGACATCGAGTTCCTGATGCAGACGGAATCCGCCGGTGAGTACGTCTTTGTAGTTGGCGGGTCTCAGGTCGCTGGTGACGGTGCTGATCAGGCTCGCGACCAGGCGGTCGTCATCGTTGAAGCCGGTCACCATGAAACTTAAGACGCCGTGGTACGCGCCAGAGGGCGTTATGCCGAAACGTAGGTCGGAGGGGTCTACGGCGTAATCGATGGCGTAGTGTTGCATCTCGACCGGGCCAGTCGGCGTGCCCTTTTTCTTCGTCACGGGATAACCTGCGGCGGCACCGTCGACCTTGTGGGGCTTACCTAGAGGCACGACCCGGATTGAGAACACAATCTGCCGCGATTCTGGGGATCCCTGCTGCATGGCGGCCACGCCAATGCGTTGTTGCGGACCGCGCGTATCTTTTGCGCCCGCATCGGGATCGACGGCGTAGTAACCGCGACGATAGGCGAGGTGGTAGCCCTTACCTTCCAGGTCGACTTTGATCTTCCGGAAAGCGCCGTCGTACCTCCTGTTGGTGGGCGTGTAAGAGAACGTGTAGTAGTGGGACCCCTCGTCCACAGCTGTCTTGATGGCTTCCTCAAGACCGTTGGAATTGAGGAAGGCCTTGCCTCCGGTGTCGGCGGCGACCTGCTCCATGGTTGCCTGCTGACTGCCAACCGTCTCGCGGAACGTTCGGGTGTCCCGATCCATTTGTGATGACATAGGAAGATTGGCGCTGGTGTTGGCGAGGTTGTTGGCGGTAGCGCCTGGGGTAGAGGCGGCCGAGTCCGCCAGATTTGGATATCGCGGTGCGCGCATGGGTCAAGAATAGAGACAGATTGGCCAGGGAAGACAGTTTCATGATCGCAACTCAGGCTTAAAACACCGGCATTCAACGTTAACTTCGCGGAGGAGACGCGCTTCTGACGAGAGAGTTTAGCACAAACTTCCTGAAGCCCTTGTCAGGAATACGGGAATCGATCAGGAGAGCTTTGTTGGAACATCTTGGGAAACTTGGCGACATGAAGCCAGCGCCCGTTGACATTTCTTTACATTGATCAATGCCTAATGCCGATCCACGAACGTTTGTACCAGGTCACCCAGTTGTTCGGCAGAAAACTGGTTGCCCTCAACGTTTGCTACAAGCTTCCCGCTCCGGTCGATGATAGCGGTGTGCAGGGAATGGTTCATCAGGCCCTCATCTTGAAAGGCGTCCAAACTGAAGAGACCACACACGTGCTGCACATCGGATGCCGAGCCGGTGAGGAAGCGCCAGGCGCGAGGGTCGGCTTTCCAGATGGCGGAGTATTTGAGGAGGACATCGGGGCGGTCGTGAACGGGATCGAAGGTTACCGTCAGTAGTATCAGATCCGAGCCAAGCTGTTTTTGAAACCGTTTTTGCAGTTGGCGAAAGTGATTGGAAGAGCGGAAGCAGAACTCGGGCAAGGCGCAACGGGTGTAAATGAAATTGAGAGCTACCACCTTTCCGGCGAATTTAGAAAGTGTGACGCGGCGGCCATTCTGGTCGAGCAGCCTGAAATCCGGCACCCGGTCCCCAATGTCCAGCGGTTTGACGGCGGCCGTCGAAGAAGAATGCTCGATGGTCTGGTTCATCAGACGGAGGCGGCGCGCGGTCAGCGGATCTAGTTCGAGGCCTTGATATCGCACCACCTGGATGTTTTCGACTTGAGAAGCATCGTTTTCAACCACCAGTGTGAAACTCACCGTAGTTCCGGGCGCGAGGCCTTCCAATTCCTTTGTATCGCGCACCGTGAATGGCATCACCATCGCATCCATGTAACCGGCAATTGCCGCGCAGGAGACCGTCACGGACTTGTGGGGCGCGTCTACCTTCACGACCATCCCTTTGACAAAATACCGCTGTGTGCTGGCCCAAGCCGTCGTGATGCAGAGCAGGAAGACGATGAGGATCACCGCTCGCTCCGCGATCTCCCAAGCCGGGTTGGAATGCCTGCCCTTCATGGTGTGGCGTTGGGCCTTGGAGTTGTGGCGCTCCCTGGCGCCGGCGGTTGCGCCCCTCCCAGGTGAACCGCATGCCGCTCTAACGGCGTGGGCTCCTTGGCGAATTCTTTGATCTCAAGGAACTGATTCTTCGCGATTTTGGAAAATGACTGCTGGGTGCCGCTGACGGGCCACGAAATCTCCAAACGAATGACTTGCGCCGACTTGCCCAGTCCGATGTGCTGTTCCGCGGGTGACGCGCCGAACGAACTCACACTGCCCACAGTGCGGAAGATCGAGCGGGCCGGACGGCTCTCGTTCTCGACCGTAATTTTGATTCGAGCCCCGAATGCCGGGCGATTAGTCTTCACTCCGACCAGCTTCAGATTGATCCAGTCGTTGCCGTTGCCAGGATTCTCGAACAAACGAAACGCGTGGCTATCTCCCGGAACGGCGCCGCCGATAAGGGTGAGAATGTCTTCGTATCCGTTGCGGGCGACGTCGGCAAAGGCCACTCCGTGACCTTTGTGCAATTCTCCAGTGCCAGAAGCCGCGGTCACATCGGAGAAATACCTGCCGTCGTGATTCCGCAGCAAGACGTGGGGGACCAGTGAAGCGTAGTTTGGATTTCCATTGCCGAGATAAATGTCTAAGAACCCGTCGTTATCCACATCGCCAAAGTTCGAGCCCATGGGCATGAAGACCTTATCGAGGCCAACCTCTGTTGTTACGTCCTTAAACGTGCCGTTACCGAGATTCTTGTAGAGCTTTTCCCCAATGGCGTTGTGAGGCAGCCCCAGATACGTTCGCACGCTCTCATCGACAGAGATAAAGTAACTGCTGACAAAGAGGTCAGGCCAGCCGTCGTTATCGTAGTCAAAGAACCAGGTCGGGAAACTGATCCAGGGGCCCAGCACTCCGGCTTGTTGCGCCACGTCTGTAAAAGTGTTGTTGTGGTTGTTGTGGTAGAGAAAATTATTACCGGCGTAGTTCGAAACATAGAAATCGGGGAAGCCGTCGTTGTCGTAGTCTGCGGCGGCCACGGCCTTCGTGAAGGCAACGTGGTCTACTCCGGCAGCGTGGGCAATCTCTTTGAACGTGCCGTCTCCATTGTTCAGGAACAGCTGAGGTGGGCCGTTCTCGCTGCCGACGAAAAGGTCCAGCAGTCCGTCGTTGTTGATGTCGGCCCAGGCAGCGGTCTGCGTGGCCGTAGCCGGTTCCGTTAGTCCCGCTTCGCGCGTCACATCGGTGAAAGTTGTGTTGCAGTTGTTGCGCAGAAGCGACTTGCGCATCGGCACTTCCCAGCCGCCGCGCAGCACGAGAATATCCATGCAGCCGTCGTTGTTGTAGTCCGCTTGCAGGATGTTCAGGCCGCCTAGCTGGTCGATGAATCCAGCCTGCCCGCTGCGATCTGTGAATGTTCCGTCGCCGTTATTGTGGAAATACTGGAGGTGCTCGCACATGTTCATGCTCGACTTAACTACGTCGAGAAGCCCATTGTTCTCAAAGTCGTCGACGATGACTCCGCCCGCCATCGAAAACGCATTTAAGCCCGCCGTGGCCGCGACATCCACGAAATGCGGCGCATCCTCCTTTGAGGCAAAAGCCGAGGGAGGGATCAAGAACGCTTGCGGCACGCCCGACGGATACTCACCGACAGTCATGTACGCATAATTCATCAGCCAGCGCGCCGTGAGGTCATCCGGAACTTTCTCGAGAAATTTGCGAAAGTATTCGATGGCTTCGCGCGAAGCTTCTTTTTTGGCGAATGCAGTCTCCGGGCGCAGTGGAAGCACGCAGTGATCGCCTTGCCCATGGTAGATGCCGTTGTCCATTTCCGACTTATGCAGGTATGCGATGCCGAGTTCTTCTTCAATCTGGGGCAACACTGCCGGAGCTTTGGCGGCGGCCACCTCCAGCGCCTTCTTGTATTGCGCAATCGCTTTGTCCATCTCTCCTGGATAGGCGTAGAGCTCGCCCAGGGCATAGTACTCTTGCGTCACGTCGACTGGCGGAAGGTTCGCCAGGGCCGCTACATTCGCCGGATCGAGCAGGGCTTCCATTTTCCGGGTAGCGTTCGCGAGTGTTTGTTTGCGCGACTCGCAGACCTGTTTCAGATCCTGACCCCATCCGGCTGGCTTCGGAGAACGGAACAGGGCTGATTCCGCTTCGCCGATACCTGAAACATTGGGCGTGTACTTGATACTGCCGAGGGCCGAGACTGCTGCGGCACGATCACGGTTCGCCTGCTCCATTTGCGTAACCGACTCGAGTGGCAATACCTGGAGGATGGCATAGCCGGAGGAGATGTGAGCCACTGCGGAAATCCCGCCTGCTTTTGCTCCTGCCAGCGCATCGCGCAGCTCGACGCGCAACCTGGCGGGATCGGTGAGGCCCATATAGCCGCCGGACTCCGCTGTGGGATCGGAGGACTTCTCCTTCGCCAGAACGGCGAAATCTTCGCCCTTCTTCAAGCGCTCGCGGAGGCGTTCCGCTTCTGCCGCAGATTCCACGACGAGGATGCGCAGCGGCACGGAGTCCTGCGGGGCGGCAGGCAGGGAAGACTGTGCCATCAGGGCTGCGGTTAACGCCCAAACTACGCTGATCGGTCTCACGAATTTCATCTTACGAGTCTCGAATCCCGCTTCAGAGTACAACAACTGCTAGCATGCTACACTCTGCTCGAATGCGGAATTGTGTACTCTTCCTCTTGCTTTCAGCGGTGGCAGCGGGTCAAAACTCTTCCGTTCCAGGCGCTCCGATTCTCAGATTTGAAGACGTCTCCCGCCGCTCAGGGCTCTCCGTTTCCCACATCTCTTCGCCCGATGCGCTTTACATCATGGAGTCGACCAGCGGAGGGGTCGGGTTCATCGACTGCGACAACGACGGCAAGCTGGATATTGTCAGCGTCAACGGATCTTCGGTGGCCCGCTTTCGGCGTGGTGGGGATCCGATGATTACTCTGTACCACCAGGGCGCAGGGCTTAAGTTTTCGGATATCACTCGTTCCGCGGGCCTCACCCGAAAGGGCTGGGGTATGGGCGTTATCGTCGCCGATTTCGACAATGACGGATGGCAGGACATTTATGTCACGGGCTACGGCGGCAATGTTCTGTACCGGAATTTGGGGAACTGCAAGTTTGAAGATGTGACCGAAAAGGCGGGGGTTCGCGGAGGAGGCTTTAGTACCGGCGCAGCCTGGGGTGATTACGATCGCGACGGCCATGTCGATCTTTTTGTTCCGCGTTACGTGCACGAAGATATGAACGCTTTGCCGGAGACGCACGAGAACGGTGCGCCCTGCAACTATCTTGCGGTCCGCGTTCTTTGCGGGCCGGACGGGCTTCCAGGCGAGTCGGATTTGTTGTTTCATAATCGCGGCGACGGTACTTTTGAAGAAGTTTCGAAGAAGGCGGGAGTGGACGATCCCGGGCATCGGTTCGGGATGCAGGCGCTGTGGGCGGATTTCGAAAACGACGGCTGGCCGGATATTTACGTTGCCAACGATACCGGCGCCAACAGTCTCTACCGCAACAAGCACGACGGAACGTTTGAAGACATTGGTTTGTTGTCGGGATCGGCGCTGACGGGCGAAGGCCGCTTGCATGCGTCGATGGGCGTCGATGTCGCGGATTTCGATCACAGCGGGCGGTATAGCATTATCGTCACCAACTTCAGTCAGGAAGGCGCGTCGCTTTTTTACAATCGGGGTACGGAGGGGTTTGACGATATCAGCGCCAAGGCCGGGCTCTTGCTCCCCACCTTTCCTTATGTGGGTTGGGGCACAGCGTTCTTTGATATGGATAACGACGGCTGGCCTGACATTTTCGTCGCCAACGGGCACGCCTATCCTCAGATGGAAGAGGTGAAGGGAGGTGTGCCCTACCGGGAGCCTCTGCTACTTTTGCGGAACAAACGAGACCGGACTTTCGAGAACGTTACAGCCCTCTCGGGCTTGGATGGTCTACCTCGTGCTTCGCGCCGCGGGGCGGCCTTTGGGGACGTGAACAACGATGGCAAAATCGATATCCTCCTGCTCAATCTCGGCGAGCCGCCTACGCTTCTGATTAACCGCACCGAGAGTTCAAACCACGCCGTCTCGTTCAAGTTGATAGGGACTAAGAGCAACCGCGCCGCTATTGGCGCCCGCGCCACTGTAACTGCTGGAGACTTGGTGCAATTCAACGAGGTCCGCGGGGGTTCCAGCTATGCTTCGCAGAACGACCTTCGGTTGCATTTCGGATTGGGAGCTAATGCGACGATGAGCACGGTAGAGGTTGCGTGGCCCAGCGGGAAGAAGGAGTCTTTCCATGACTTGGCCGCCGATAACATCTACACGATCGTTGAGGAAAAGGGCGTCGAGAAGAGAGCCCAGCTCGTGTCTGTTAAGGAGCGAAGCCAGGATGCCGCGGCGATGCTTGTGAAGGAGCGTTAGAAAGTAATCGACCTTCTAGTCAGTGCGCTGGCGCAGCCGCAGTCGCTTGAGTGTCTCCTCTAGGGCGGTCTGTGCGGCCGTATCGTCGGCATGGCTCACGACATACCGCTGCAGAGGTTTTTCCGCTTTGTTCCATTCCCGGGCATAAAACGCGGCCATACCCAGATTGCGGTCGAGCCCCTCGAGTTGCGGATTCCAGGAGCTGGCTTTTTCGAACCAGCCCACGGCTTCCGGAAAACTACGGTTGCCCGCGGCGAGCGCGCCCAAATTGTTGTAGGCCTCGGCGATTGCCGGAGTCACCTGCGCCTTGAATTGCTCTAGTTTTTGAAGTTCCTCTGGAGCGGCGTGTGCCGCTGGGTGCTCCGAACGATCCGGAGTCTCCTGTTGCGCCAGACTGCTCGATCCAATTACTCGGGCCTCAGCTGCAGGACCAGAACTCATGCCTCGGGTGTCGTCCTGTTGCGCCGCAATCGCCATCTCTTGCTTTGCTTCCTCCCGTTTACCTGCCTTCACCAGCATTCTTCCCAGCAGATAGTGTGCGCGGCCATTCCGGCGCTGGTCGCCGGCACTCTGGGCCAGGGAGATCTCTTTGCGCAGCATCGCCTCCGCCTCGGCCGAGCGGTCCAGCGCGATGTAGACTTCGGCCAGATTCACCAGCGTGTTGAGGTCTTGAGACTGTAGCGCAGCCGCTTGCGACAACTCTGTTTCGGCTTCCCCATAACGATTCTGCTTGAGCGCGATGTAGCCCAGCATGTAGCGACTGCGGACGTCATTCGGATTGATCTTCAGCTCGGCTTGAAATTCAGGAACCGCCTTGGCGTACCCGGCGCTTTCATCGTGCCGCAGATACGCTAGAGCGAGATAGTAGTGCGCATCCATCGCGTGGCCATCTTTTGCCATCGCCTTATGGAATTCCTCCACCGCCTGCTCGGGATAATCGAGTAAGCTGTAAGCGCGGCCGAAGTAGATATGCAGCAGCGACGTATCTCCCAAGCCTGCAATCATCTCGTCAAACAGTGTTCGAGCCTGCTTCTCCTGGTGCAGCACAAGATAGACGCGGCCCAGTAAATAGCCGGTATTGAAATCCGGATTGGCTGCTACCGCTGCCTCGAGTTGTTCTCGAGCCCCTTTGTAGTCTTGCAGGTGAAACAGCACACGCCCCAACAGATAGCGCGCCTGCGCGTCACGCGGGTCGGAGCGAACCGCCTCCGCGGCGAGTTCTTTCGCGCGGGCGAGTTTCTCTGCGTCGAGAGCCACGCGCGCGTAGTCCAGCCGAAGGTCCTTTGA
>Ga0137418_10005523_pt1 | contig 11601 bp, 11 predicted proteins | sample CZODoug3_1_2_16f_FD_122242 | JGI IMG/M metagenome (GOLD analysis project Ga0137418, IMG submission 122242) | Vadose zone soil fungal communities from Angelo Coast Range Reserve, California, USA - CZODoug3_1_2_16fungal (Hybrid Assembly) | ecosystem: Environmental > Terrestrial > Soil > Vadose... | reverse complement strand
ACCCTCATTTGGAGAGATAACCAGCACTTGCTGCCTCGGCCGCCATTCCCGCTCAACAAGGACGCGTGCGCCGCGGGGACTCACGTTTTCTGTGATCGTCCTTTCTTTAAGCCCTGGTTCATCGTAGAGACAGATTTCCAGGATCACCGTTTTCGCGATTCGTTTTTCCATTCTGCCAGTCGGCATAGGCATTGTCACATCCACTTGCCAGGGCAACGTTTTTCCATTGCACCCCGCTGGCCGGCGTGTTTAAATGCTGGTTCGTCTCAGTCTTGGAAGGGCAACCTCCTGCTTGCACATGGCTTGATGTGCTGGCACCAGAAACACTACAAGGGAAAGCGGTCCCTCGCGGGTGGGGATTGAGGAACTCCGTGCCTGGAGCAGTCTAGGCCGCCGAAGCGCTCCTTTACGCGGCACTTCCCAAAGATTTTCTACCACGGCCTACCTGGCCGGCAATAGGAGATATACTGCAATTTCCGGCAGGTAATTTGCGTAGGCTGCCCAAGGGTTTTGGACCGGAATTTCCGATTTGGCCTCTGGCTAGCTTCGAAGTTTCCATGCCGGAGTGGCGGAACCGGCAGAGGCGCTGGACTCAAAATCCTGTGACCGCAAGGTCGTGAAGGTTCTGCGTTTCTGTTTGTCGAGGGAAGGACAGGAGCGCCCGTGACAGTGTGCAGCAAAAGGGCAGCGTTCTAACCAACTGAACTACGTCCCCAACCGTGTTTTCTACGACTTGCCGTAAAACCTTGTGGGACAAGGCCTTTGCAAGTTTTGCATACGTTGCACGTTTTGCTACCGTTGCTTACGGTAGCAGCTGTCCCTGACCGCTAATAAAACTCCGTGCGTCGTTGCGAGTAATAATTTAACACAGCCCGCGGCTTTTGTCCCATCGCCCACAAAAGTTTTTAAGGCAAGAGCGAGGGGGCAGCTTACGAACGCTCGTCTTCCTGGTCTTCGATCGGATGTCTCTCAGGGAGCATGCGCTCGTGAAGGATACGGGAGACAAGAATGCCTCCGCGTTCCTGGCGGTAAAATACGACGTGCTTGCCGTGTTCAAGACGATGTAATCCAGGTCGGATTTCATCACAGGGCCTCCCCAAGGCCGGGCTGTCGGCTAGTCTTTTGCAACAGGCCTCAAGTTCGTTGAGGTAAAGGGCTGTTTGGTCATTGCCCCAGGTGCGCAGCGTGTATTCGGCGATACTCAGTAGGTCGGCTTCTGCCCGACGCGAAAACCGAAACGTTGCCACGGCTAGCGGGATGACACGGGAAGTTTAAGACTCTTCCGAACGCGCGCAAATACATCGCCCTCGACTATACCGCTCTTGTCGCCTTCATCAATGGCCGATCGTAAGGCTGCGAGCTTCGCCTCGTATCGCTGTTCCTCACGCTCCAAAGTCCTCAAACCGGCGCGCACAACTTCGCTCGCGTTTTCGTAACGACCCGTTTTAACCTTCTTGGCTACGAAGCGATCGAGCTCGTCTGTCAGATTGACGTTCCGAGTTGGCATGGCACCGGCCTTTTTTCGCAATGTTCAGTTACAACGCCACTCTAGCACTATTGGCAAAGATTGCCAAGATGCCAGAACGGGCTAGGTATGGTTGCCGGCGGCTCGGAGAAAGGGCACCTCGCGATCTGGAATTTCAGTACCGGTGAGGTAAGAGCTTCGCACCCACGCGCCCACGTGGGTAAGGTCGACGCTTTGCGTTTCGGCAGTTTCTTCGGTCGGAAGGTGCTGGTCTCCAGAGGCATCGATGGCATGCTGAGGTTCTGGACGTTGGATTTGACGCAACCGCTTCGCCTGGACTTCGGTGAGGGGGTCAATGCGATCGCCCCTTTGGGTGACGACCGGTTTGCGGTCGGTGACTTCGGCGGTTTGGTGGTATTTCGATTCCCTAAAAGCGACCGACCTTAGGACCTGCAGGGCTTCCTTTCCAGCTCGAACTAGAAGATACAAAATACGCCGAATCCAACATAGGACAACGATTTCGAACACCGTGCAACGCGCGACCAACGGTTCCCTAGACCGTTGCAGCGCTCGGCTCCTTCGGCGGTAGTTCAATTCCAGGCTTTTACATTATTAAAGGTATTAAAGGTAGCGCTGCGGCGGATTTCCGGACCGCCTTAGAGGCACTCGCATTTCTACACGCTGATTGCACAACAGTTAAATCCAGGAATTTATGTCTCGCATCGTGCGTTGAAGGTCATCGGCCAGCAGATATGTTATGGGTTTCGTGTTCAGCCAGTCTGCCACCTCTCCGCGGAGTGGTTTCAACAGTTTAGAATGCTGCGGTTTGCTAATTCTACCTGCCCGATTCGCACTGACCGATTTTCACGCATTTTGTTTGCGTTAGGGGCTCCCCAGTTGCGGCCAAATGCTCTCATTTGCAGTCTGGCGGTCTTTAAGCACGCGAACAAACAGACGGCTATCCCGGGGCCTGGGCCTTCTTCTCTCTCTAATCTTTCTAAACCGTTGTAGGGGGGAGAAAGCTTTCTTCTAACTCCCTAAACACGGAAACGGACCTCCGCCACAACCGATCCAGACGAACACAAAGGTCACGATGTACAAAGTCCTCAGTCGTTGAGAAACGCGGCGATCAGTTGGCTACAGTATGGTTTTGGACTCATAATCGACTCAAAAAATCTCATGAGGAAATGAGTTCTAGGAAATAACCCAATAAATACTGCATAATTGCATTGCACAACTCGAGCACGAGGGCCAAGAACAGCGGATTGTAATGGGGCCATCTTGCCCGAGGTTCCGGGAGAGTATCAACGTAAGTCTTTTATTATCTGCGCGTGACGGAGGGCTCGTAGCTCAGCGGTTAGAGCAGCGGACTCATAAACTGCGACCGGACACGTCAAACAAACGAGATAGCTGAAAACTCAGGAGTTTAGCTTCCCTTCGCAGCCCATCACTGCCCATCATTTCCGATCCTACAACGCAAAAAGAACGCAAACTGAATTTGCAGTTGTTTCTCCTCAACGCCCAAGGTGGCCGCGCGGTGCTCGTCCTTGGTACAGCGGCTTGTCGAACTGAGATTTCATCCGTGAGAACCGTTTTGCTCGGCGGCGGTTTAGCAATAGCAAATTGCCCGATTCCACCGCCTGGTGTTCGGAATCAATAACTTACGTTCGGGTGAGAGGCCTCAGTTCGGGGCAGAAGGCCCTCGCTCGGCAGCAATTGTGCAACCATTGTGCAACTTGAAAGACTAGGAGTATCCGAGCCGAGACTGGGATGACTACAGCCTGGGACCTTTGCTGACCGACGCCCTTGCTGCATGTTGGAAGTTCCAGCATCCTCACTGAACTCTGCGCCCGCCAAGTCCCAGAAGCCCTGCACCTCCGAACGTAGACCGGGTCTAGACTTCTCACACGCGGCAGCACAAATCTCGCCCCATGCCGTTCCATCTTACATTTTTTGTTGTCCCTACCAAAAACTCCGTACACATTGAAATCGTTGCATTTACAGAGTCGCGACCGGTAGCCTTTCCAAGCCATGTTGAATCTGCTCTTTTCTCTGCGAGACTGTTTCCGCACTCGCGCAGCTCTACAAGCTGAGATTCTCGCTCTCCGACATCAGCTCTTGGTCTTGCAGCGTCCGAGCCGTCTTCACAAGTTCCGCCTCGGCCGGGCTGACCGAGCCCTGTGGGTTTGGCTCTCACGTTTGTGGAATGATTGGCGATCGGCACTGCTCATTGTCAAGCCGGAGACCGTTGTCGCCTGGCATCGCAGGGGTTTTCTCCTCTATTGGACACGGAAGAGTCGGCGTTGCGAAGGCCGCCCAACAGTGTCTCCAGAAGTTCAAAATCTGATCCGTCAAATGAGCCTCGCCAACCCGCGCTGTGGTGCTCCTCGCATTCACGGCGAACTCTTGAAACTCGGCATTCAGATATCACAAGGAACGGTCGCCAAGTACATGGTCCGCCGCAGGAAGCCACCTTCGCAGTCGTGGCGCGCCATTCTCAAGAACCATGCAATGGATTTGGTCTCTGCAGATTTCTTCGTCGTCCCAACGATTGCGTTCCAACTCCTATTCGTCTTCGTGATTCTCGACCATCAGCGCCGACGTCCCATACATTTCGCGATAACCGCGAACCCGACAGCGGAATGGACGGCGCGTCAACTTCTCGAGGCTTTCCCTTGGGATAGTGCGCCGCGGTATTTCTTGCGCGACCGCGACGGCGCGTACGGACAGAAATTCCGCGAGACGGCGAAATGGATGGGCATTCACGAAGTCCTGACTGCACCTCAAAGCCCTTGGCAGAATGCCTACGTTGAGCGGTTCATTGGTTCCATTCGGCGCGAATGCCTGGACCACATCATTGTCTTCCATGAGGCCGGGTTGCGTCGAATCCTCAAGGATTATTTCGATTACTACGAACGTTGCCGTACACATCTGTCGCTCGAAAAAGATGCACCTCTCAGCCGACCCGTCGAGCCTCCCTTGCTCGGTCACGTGATCCAAATTCCACAAGTCGGCGGCCTGCATCACCTTTACACTCGGAAAGCTGCCTGATCGAAGCGGGCTTCCAAACGCTCGCAAGATTGGAGAACTAGCTGTGTGCTCGTTTGCTGTGCGAAGTTCAATGGTTTGGTCCAGTGCATCACGGCACGGAGTACGGCTTACTTCACTGCTAGTTTGCCAACTGAGTTTTTGGTAGGTGATTATACAGTTGGCCGATGCCAGCAAACACGAAACTAAGAATGCCGGCCGCTGTGGCCCTTTTCCATCGGGAAGAACGCTTGGCCAGTATCAGAGAGGGCGGATCGCGATTGATAGGCACTTCGGTCATTAGTCCATCGCCTTGTGAGGAATCACCGCCAGAGACAATAGCAAAGGCCTCGAAGACACCGGACGAGTTTGTTCCTTCGATTTCGCGAAGTGGTTACCCGCTGGACCATCCCTTCGCTGCGGGCCGACATTGTTATGGAATCACTACTCAAGGAAGCGAGTTTCTCTAGTAGGTTGGCTTACCAGTGCTGCTAGCGCGATGCGACCGAGCGGAGGGCTGCGATCGCCCAAATCAAAATGGTCCCGATCGTCATCACAATCAGGAGGACAGAGGATCCTGACGTTAACAAGTTCGCCGGAGGTTTCTCGTTGGACTCCGGCCACTGGTAACCGCATGAATTGCATTCCCAAAGACTCCGAGAATGTGGCAGGTGCCCGCCAAGGAGCGCACGGGTGTAGTCCACGGGCTTGTTCAATCCCTGGAAGGAGATTTCGAGTGACCGGCACTTTGGGCAGCGGGGCTGCTGATACTCCTCCACTCCTTCCACGTCGAACTTCTCTGGAACGCCTTGAGCTAACAAACTCGCAGCCGAATCACCATCCGCCTTTCTGACGCAAAGTTTGACACCACCGAGGAGGTTGGACCAAAACCAGTCCATTCGAATTGTGTTCTCATCCGCCAGGAAACATTCGACTGCCGCCGAGTCCAGAATGCTACGGGAGAGGAGGGCGGGTGGCAGGTCTCGAAACCTGCGGAGGACAAAAAACCGCTGGTTCTCGTACGAGGAATCAGAGGTTGCCATCGCGAGCCAAATGTATATGAGACGTAGCCCCCCTCAAAGCAAAACACCCTTGGGTCGCACCGATAGAGTTATCAACGTGAGTGGTGCAACTTGGATGCATAGGCGGCTTACCGGACATCAAATGAGGCCAAGTTTCCGATTAGCGTTAATCGGGCACTTGGTGAAGCGATTGGCAATCAGGTCGAGTACACCTTGCTCTCATTATTTCGCTATGGCCTCCTTGACCATTCGAGCAGCCTGCCCGGCTGCTGGGTCGTCTCAAGCAACAGCGGGAGTTCAGCACATCGAGATTCTAGGGTTTCGATGCAGAGCGAAAAGTCCGCTTTGACCAACGCCGCCACATCATGCTCGGGCTGGCCGATCAACCGCTCGACCGCTTGGCTGAGGACCTCCCCGACGCGACTCACACCGAGGATTCCTCTTAAAAACGTCACGTTCGGTTCCAACCAACGGTGCGTGTATAAATGTCCCTCAAATTCCCAGAGGCACGGAGGACCGCCACCGCCATCGCCAGTCCACGGAGAAAACACCGGATTCTCATATTCCGAGTACATCAAACACGACATGTATTGCACGGCAGAAATTGCGCGGCCAATCGTGTCTATCGACCACCATGCAGTCCACAGGCGATCCACATCCGGTAATACAACTCCATAGGTCGTCAACGCGCCGAACCAGTGATACGGCCTTGGCGCCATACCCTGAAAGGCTAACCCTCGTTGATTGTCAATTTCCTGAAGTATTGTTTGCCGCATGAACTCCGAAATGGCCGCCGTTTGCTTGGGATTTAGAACCTCGAAGATTCGTCGATCCGCCAAAACAGGATAGAAGTTCTCGACGAAACCGCCGTATCCATGGACGCCTCGAAGGTCCTCGCGCCATGTTTCGAGACAGAACGGAAGCAAGTAAGTTAGAAGAGGACCTTGAATTTCCGTGTAGCGCAGATCTTGGGTGTAATCCCAGAGGTCACTCGCTTCAGCCCGTTGTCCGGGGCGCAGTCGCACGAGCCGGCGCAAGTGACCATCATCGTGATCAAAAGCTTCTTGCGTGATCTTCTCGGGCGGAGCCACGCTCCCCATTTCGCGCCAAAGCAGTTCCATGCGTCAATCTTCGCACGTCGCCCTCATTTGCGTTTTTGTCTGGGTATTCGATGACCTTGAAACGCTAACTCCTGATTTGTTTCATAACCGGAGTTAAACGACTTGTACGATTTCCGCGTTTACCAAGCATTGGGTCTTCTTCCCAGCTATCGACCTGAGTTCCGTTCGTTGACTTGCCTTTGAGCACGGCCTAATATGCCTCGCCAAGAGCGGATTCCCAGCAATGATTGGCCAGACCATCTCGCACTACCGCATCGTCGAAAAGCTCGGTGGCGGCGGCATGGGAGTCGTCTACAAGGCCGAGGACACCCGGCTGCATCGCCTTGTCGCGCTCAAATTCCTGCCCGACGAGGTCGCCAAGGATCCCCAAGCCCTGGCACGCTTCCAGCGCGAAGCACAGGCCGCTTCCGCACTGAACCATCCTAATATCTGCACCATCTACGACATCGGTGAGGCCGAGGGGCAGGCTTTCATCGCGATGGAGTTTCTCGACGGCGTCACGCTGAAACATCGCATCGGGGGCCGTCAGCTGGACATTGAGACTCTGCTGTCGGTCGCTATCGAGATCGCTGACGCGCTGGACGCGGCCCATTCGTCCGGCATCATTCACCGGGATATCAAGCCGGCGAATATTTTCGTGACCAAACGTGGACACTCCAAGATTCTGGACTTTGGCCTGGCCAAGGTAGCGTCCGGGAGTGCGGGGCACGAGGCGACACTAACTGGGGATGCCGACGCTTACCTCACGAGTCCCGGTACAGCCGTGGGCACGGTCGCATACATGTCTCCGGAGCAGGCCAGGGGCAAAGACCTCGATGCCCGCTCCGACCTTTTTTCATTCGGTGCCGTCCTGTACGAAATGGCTACGGGCCGGCTGCCGTTCGCAGGGGACACCTCGGCAGTCATCTTCGACGCCATCCTGAACCGCGATCCGGTGCCAGTTTTGGAAGTTAATCCAGGGCTTCCGCCTAGGCTGGAAGAGCTGATCCGCACCGCGCTCGAGAAGGATCGTGACCTGCGATATCAGGGCGCGAATGAGATGCGGGCGGAATTGAAACGGCTGAAGCGGGATACCAGTTCGGGCAAGGTTCGCCACGTGGCGAGTGGTTCGGGCGACGCGATGGTTACGCCCGGGTCTGGACCGTCCGTAGCAGCCCCATCAAGCGGGCAAGTTGCGGCAGCTGCCCAGCACGGCGCAGCCCGCAAGGCGTTGCTAGCCGGCGCGGTGGTTGTTCTGTTAGCGGTTATTGGGTTCGGAACCTACAAGTACGCTACGCGTAGCCGGGGTTTCAACCTGCAGAATATGCAGATCGCGCCACTTACTAATAACGGCAAGGCGGAACGCCTGGCGATTTCGCCCGACGGCAGATATGTCGGGTGGGTGGTCCGCGACGGTGAGAAGCAGAGCCTGTGGGTACGTCAGGTCGCAACGGGCAGCGATGCGCAGGTTCTGGCGCCGGAGGAGGTCAGCTTCGAAGGAGTGACGTTTTCTCCCGATGGAGACTACCTGTATTTCGTTCGCAGCGAGAAAGCGACCTTCAACTTTTCGAACCTCTACCAGATGCCCTCGTTGGGCGGGGCGGCGACGCAGATCGTGAAGGACGTAGACACGGGCGCGAGCTTTTCCCCGGATGGGAAGCAGATCACATACGTGCGCGGCGCTCCAGATAAGGGTTTGTGGAACCTTATGATCGCGTCGAGCGACGGCAGTGGTGAGCGCACGCTGGCAAGCTTTCACAGTTTTATCGGACGGATTTTCATAGCATCGCCGACCTGGTCCCCGGACGGCAAGAGCATTGCACTCCCACTCGTAGAGTTCGGCAGCGGAGCCCACCCGGTGCTTAAGATCGTATCCGTGGCGGACGGGACAGGGCGGGACCTCTTTCTTCCGGAAGTAGGATCAGCTCTGGGCCCGGCCGTGTGGCTACCGGACGGAGATGGCCTGCTAATGACGATCCGCGATAGCACACCAGGGGCACGAGGGCAGATCTGGTTTGTAAGTTCGCCAGGCGGAGAAGCACGCCGTTTCACGAATGATCCTACGGATTATTCGATCTGTTGTCTGGACCTGACGCGCGACGGCAAGACGCTGGCAGTCATGCAGGACAATTTGAGTTCCGATCTGTGGGTCGCCCTGGCGGCGAATCTCGACGAGGTTCGACAAGTAACCTCGGGAGAACAGTATCCAGCGGTGTCTTGGACTGCGGACGGGCGATTGCTGACCCGCGGCTCAGGTCCAACCGTAACCATGGGAGCGGACGGCAGTGCTTCCACTCGGGTGCCGCTCCGTGAGGCCACTACGTTCCTGGCGTCGGCTTGTGGAGGCGGGCGTTATCTTGTCTACATGACCCGCAAGGGCACAACCTCCGACGTGTGGCGAGTGGACGCGGCTGATGGGGCGAATCCGACGCAACTTACCCAAGTCGGTTCTGTGGTTCGACCCGTGTGTTCTCCAGATGGGAAGTGGGTGGCGTACGGCTCGAGCAGCCCGAACACCTTTGCCAGCGCCTGGCGTGTTTCGATTGACGGAGGTCCGCCGATCAAATTGGCGGAGAATCTCGATCGCCAGCAGCTGCCGATTTCTCCCGACGGCCAAATGCTGGCGGTTCGCCAGTGGGGCAAGACGCCGACCAGTCCCTCGGTTCTTGCAGTCGTATCGGCGGAGAGCGGGAAGATGCTTCACGCGTTCGAGGCTCCGGCGGGGATGCAAATATTCGGCTGGCCGGGTGATGGGCGTGCTCTCAACTACGTGTTGACGCGTGGGGGCGTGGGCAACATCTGGGAACAACCGCTTACCGGGGACCCAGCCACGCAAATCACTCACTTCAAGAGCGAACTAATCCGGGACTTCGACTGGTCCCACGACGGCAAGCAACTGGCAGTCGCGCGCGGCCACATGAATAGCAACGTCGTGCTGATCTCGAATTTTCGCTAACGCCTTGCGCTAACAGCCAGAAGCCGCCAACGCTCGAAGGGATTGCGGCTATGCGCCGACCATCCGAAACTTTCTCAGCGATCGAGAGCCAAGTTTGCTCCCCAATTGCTCACCAGAAAGTCCGAGCACAGGCAGGATACGACAACAGTCGAATGAGTGCAGTGAGGCAAGGTTGACCCAAATGTACGTGAGTAAAGCGGTAAAGGCACTCATCCGAGACGTGGTAAACTGTACCTCCGCACGCCGGAGAGGTGGCAGAGTGGCCGAATGCGGCGGTTTGCTAAATTTACCTGTCCTGTCCCTGCTCATTGCTGTTCGCGTTTTTTGTTAGAGTTAGACGCTCTCAGTTGCGTGTGGATCTTCTCATTTGCGATGGGACGGTCTTCAGAATCACCCCAAGCGGCACGCTCACCACGCTACACAGCTTTTGCTCGCAAAGTGGTTGTCCGGACGGCGAGTTCCCCCAAACGGGGCTGGTCCAAGCCACCAACGGGAACTTGTACGGAACAACGATCATCGGCGGGGCCTACGGCTCTGGGACGATCTTCGAAATCACCCCAAGTGGCGCGCTAAGCACGCTTTACAACGTTTGCTCCCAAGGCGGCTGCCCTGACGGCAATTACCTGTACGCGGGGCTGATCCAGGCCACCGATGGGAACTTGTACGGAGTAATGGAGATTGGTGGGGCAAACAATGGTGGAACAATCTTCAAAATCACCCCAAGCGGCACGCTGACCACGATTCACAGCTTTTGCTCGCAACCGGCTTGCGCGGACGGCCAATACCCGGCAGCCGGGCTCGCCCAGGATACCAACGGGAACTTGTACGGGACAACGGCCGATGGCGGCGCCAACGGCGATGGCACGGTCTTCAGCCTCTCTGTAGGTCTGGGGCCGTTTGTGGAAACACAGCCGACCGCCACGAAGGTGGGAGCGACCGTCAACATTCTGGGCACCAATCTGACGGGGGCGACCAGCGTCAACTTCAACGGCAAGGCGGCAACATTCACTGTGATGTCGAGTTCCGAAATCACAACCACAGTACCCGCGGGTGCCACTACCGGGGAAGTCCAGGTGGTAACGCCGAGCGGCATGCTCTTGAGCAACGTGTCCTTCCGGGTGTTGCCGTAGGCCATAGGAAATGAATAGGAACGCGGAAACGCGCGGAAGTTCGATGAGACTTGCGAATCTGGCGTTGGGAATGCTGGCAATCGGCGTGTGGGTGGGACCAAACAACCTTTACGCTCAACGCCAAGCGATTGATGTGAACAGATCTAGTTTAACGATCCGAGTCTTCAAGTCCGGCGTGTTTTCCGCGTTCGGACACGACCACGAAATAAGAGCCCCGATTGACGAGGGTGGGATCGATTCTTCCGCCAATCCAAGTGTTCAACTGCGCCTGGACACGCGCAAGATGCGCGTTCTGGACCCGGAGATCTCGGCAAAAGACCGTGTCGAGATCCAAGAGACGATGCAGGGACCTTCCGGCGCGTGTCAACGACTTTGAGACACATGTTCCCAGAGTTTATTGAGCTTTATTTTCTAAGTTGGGCGGTTTGTTGATCCAGACCTCCGTTGGAAGCGCAGCTGGTTTGGGTGCTTTGCGAACGAAGCGTTCTGGGTGAGTTCGATAAGCCGTATCGAGAACGCTCTGCCGCTGCTCGAGGATCAGCGCACTTTGTCCGTAGTGAACCATTGCCGGCGTCAACAAAGCCAAGCCAGAGTGGCGGTGTTCTTGGTTGTACCAACGAAAGAACCCTTGCGCGAAGGCGCGACTGTCCTGAAGGCAGCCGAAACGATCTGGGAACTCCGGCCGATACTTCAGGGTGCGGAACTGACTTTCCGAGTACGGATTGTCATCCGAGACATGCGGCCGACTATGGGTTTTGGTAACTCCCAAGTCGGCCAGTAAGAAGGCCACCGGTTTGGAACTCATCGAGGTGTCGGCCGTGTGCGCCCCCTCATGGCGTTCCCACAACCCAGGGCGCTCACGACAAAGTGCGACACCTCTCTTGGTATTTGTGACTGTCGC
>Ga0137418_10005521_pt1 | contig 11601 bp, 12 predicted proteins | sample CZODoug3_1_2_16f_FD_122242 | JGI IMG/M metagenome (GOLD analysis project Ga0137418, IMG submission 122242) | Vadose zone soil fungal communities from Angelo Coast Range Reserve, California, USA - CZODoug3_1_2_16fungal (Hybrid Assembly) | ecosystem: Environmental > Terrestrial > Soil > Vadose... | reverse complement strand
CCACGCCGCTGCGCCAGCTTGCAGATGGCGTGGACCTAGCGACCTTTTTCGCCATCTGTGGAGCGGCCGTGCTTGTCCAGATCGGCATTGCTTTCACATGGGACCGGCCCCACCGCTAAGGCCGCAGCCGTCATATCGAAACTACCATGTCGATTCTGCTGACGCCCAAAGGCCCGGGCGTATCTTTTATGATCATGGCGCGCGGATCGAACGAGCTGCCGGGCGGCGGATGAGTCTCAACCCACTCGCGCAATGTTGGTGCCAGCGTTTGGTTCTCGGCTCATAGGCAGGCACGCGCTTCTGGTTCATGATGGTGCCGAGTGCTGGCGTGGTCTGGTTTTGCTTATCTGAAAACAGGCCGGCTATCACAAAGCCGCTGGAATTGATGACCTTGGCCGCGAACTTGGCAAACCGCCGCATGTTCGTCCGCTGCCCCACGTCGGCGCCGGGAGGGCGTCGTCGTTTTCGAATCAAAATCTATTCGCTCGTATTGCGCCACGGTTATGGACGGCGTCGCCGCGCTCTAGACTCGAATCTCGATTCGAAATCCCTTCGCGCAGTTCGGCGCATGAAAGGAGTTTCGATCATGGATATTCGTTCGCTTGCACGCAATGCCGCCCGGTCCGAACACTTAAGGAATGTGAGGCGCAGATCGCGACCTGCAAAAGGTAAGCGATCCTGGACACCGGCAGAACAGGAAACTGTGAAGCTTCTGTTCCCCAATAGGCGCTCCCTCGAAAAAGCCTTACCTGATCGAACGTGGATCGCAATTTGTGCCCACGCGGGATTCTTAGGCCTTCGCAAAAAGCAGCACAGGTGGTTGGCTTGCGACCTCAGTAAACTGAAGCGCATGTGGTGCGCAGGGGCGACGAAGAACGAACTATGCGAAGCGCTGCCGAGATACAGTTGGAATCAAATAATAGCGCAGGTTCTGGCTCGAAGATTCTTGAGACCGAAAAGGCCTCCGACGAACACCGGCCATCCGGTTATTGATCAAATCAGACAGCGGGCTCGGTATCTGAATCTTACCATGAATGACGTCGACGCGATGTCCGGCACAAAGCGATATTTCAACGCAGCGGGGTGGACCAAGCAGCGTCGTCCCTATTTGATAGCCGTGGCCAAGGCGATCGTAGCACTCGATGGCGAAGTGACTGCCGTCTGGCATTAACATCCGGCGGCCCCGGTTCACGCCCACTTTAGAAAAGAAAAACCCGCCGGGGGGTTTAGCCGGCGGGCCTTCCTGCGCAATACTCTCGGGGTCGCGGAACCACGATTGACCGAAGCCTAGCTCTAGCCGGTTAAGCTTCTGAGAAGCCCGCCTGGGCGCGAAGCACAGGCGGGCGGGATGGCGTTAGTTTTCCGGCAAAAAGTTAAGTCGCATCCTTCTGCTTCTCACCGTGCCAAGCGGCGTAATAGTTTTTCTTCAGAGCGGTCAGCATTTCCATGGCGTGAACGACCGCAAAAACCATTTCGCGGTCCTCAGTTCTTGTGTTCATCGCGTACTGAACGGCGATCCGCGCCATGCATGCGCAGTCGCAAATCCCGGGCTCGAGATTGCGAAATGCTTCGGAGTGAAGCTTATCGATCTCGCTTTCCGTGATCGGTCGATCAGTTGTTGGAAACTCGACGATAGGCGCGCTGAAATGCCACCAGATGGCGCGGAAGCGTGAAGCCGGCGATCGTTTGGCTCGCCTGCACGCAAAGTGTGCCCCGCTTCAGGGTCCCAAATTCGCTTTGTGCCAGTTCCGCAGCCCCGGCGCGCGCCAGAATCGCCCGAGCTTCCATGAGAAACACGCGACAAGCCTCAGTCAGCGCGATGAAGGCAGAGGGGGTGGTGTAATGAGCAATATCCCCGCCTTTGGATATAGCGTCCCTCATCCGAGCGACGCCGGAGGGACTTTAACCCTCCTATTCATACGCTGCCCAGCGCACACTACGAACCTCTCCGCCACCCCAGGGCGCCCGGCCTGTCCGTCACGGGCTTCCGGTTGGTTTCGCGGACCACGCCTTGGGGCTTCCCGTTTTTCGTGAGGTGCCTCGCGATCGAGCAGTATGGCGTAGAAAAGACCGAGGATCGATTCCTGCTCGCTATCTCTAGGACAGTGCCGCAAAGAACGTGGAGATCAGCATTCGCTTAAAGCGACCGGAGGTACGTCAGACCGGGACGGCGGCATCGCCGTGCGTCTGAGAACAACGGACAACTACTATCTCGTCCAACTGGATGCGTTGACGAATAGAGTTCTGTTCTCGCTCGTGACCCACGGCGTGCCCGAGGATCGTCGGCGTCGATGCGGATATAGCTTCGCACACTTGGTATAGGCTGACGGTTCGGGCGGTAGACAGTGAATTCACCGTCTCGCTCGACGGGGTTTGAGCAACCACGGCGTTCGGTAAAACTCTATCCCAGGCCGGCCGCTTTGCACTTCGGAGCAAAGGCGACAGCGTTACACGATACGACCAGATTGAGATCGCACCGTTGACATGAGTCCGCAATGAGCCGGTCATCTGCCGCGTTCACCTTTCGGGGGCCGTCAAGAGATTCCCATGACGATCACGATCGAACGCCGAAGCTTCATCCAAGGAGCGGACTTGCTGCCGCCGCAACAACAACGCTGGCGGCAAGCCCTGCATTCGCCCAAAGATTGTCGGTCGCAGTCTAGATTAGATTTGCGACGAGCATTTCGCGGCCAGCGTGTTGGGAATTGCGATCAGATAAGGGAAATACCAGAATGCGTCGCCGCATTTCGTCGTTAGTTCAAAGTCGACCCCCGCGCACGGCAGCCCAGCCGGCATTGGGATCCCGCATTCCACTGGTGTCGCTGATTCAAGCCCTGTCCGTGGCCGAACATTTGAACTTTCGCCATGCCGCCTCTGCTCTGGGCGTAAGTCAGTCCTCCGTCAGTATGCGCATCATCCAACTCGAACAAGATCTTGGGATTCTCCTGTTCGAGCGGCGCCACCGCGGCGTCCGTTTGACAGAGGCCGGACAGCATTTTCTCGACCACGTTGCCACCGGTATGGAGCACCTCGAACACGCCGTGAGGACGGCGGGTGCGATTGCACGCGGTGAGCAGGGACGGCTCCGCGTCGGTCTATATTCGTCAATCTTGGCGGGCTTTATAGCCGAGCTCCTGGGTCAGTTTCGTGAACTGCATCCGGCGGTCGATTTGCAGATTTCGGAAGGACGAGCGCGCGACACCATTCGGGAGGTTCGCGAGGCGCGGCTTGACGTCGCTTTTGTCGTCGGTGCGCCAGCATCTGGCGATTGTCACTCGAAGCCACTGTGGACAGAGGCTCTCGTTGTCGCGCTCCGTGAGCGCCATCCTCTCGCCGGAGCGCAAAGTGTGAGGTGGTCCGAGCTTGCCGGCGAAAACTTCGTGGCACGCCGCGGCGGCGCGGGGCCCCAGGTGCATGACCATATCGTATTGCGCCTCGCTGAGCACTGGAGCCAGCCTCGCATTCAGCGCTTTGATGTTGAGCGGGATACGCTGATGTCGATGGTCGCCCAAGGCTATGGCATCACATTGACGAGTGAAGCGGCGGCGCGAGCGTCTTTTCCTGGCGTCGTATTCCGGCCCATTCTCGACGAGCCGGAGCCAATCGCCTTCAACGCGGTCTGGTTACCTCACAACCGCAACCCGGCGCTCCTGACTATTCTGGCGCTTGCGCAACGCAAGTCCCTAGGCTGGTCACCCGAGAGTCGATGACGACATCCGCCGCGCTTTCGCAAAGACCCGGTCCGTCGCCATGAACCGCTCCAGCATTGGCGCGATCAGCTTTGCGGGTTCGGCGATCGACTGCCCAGTTTCCCGGGCGAGCACCTCGGCGTAGGCAACGAGATCGCGATGAACAGACGGGGGTAATTCAATGCTGAGCTTGACCGGCTTGTCGTTGACAAGGGATCCGAGCTTGAGTTTTGTCATTGGGCTGACTCCTGATGGTAAGGCGCCAGCATGAGGTCGCGATTGACGATCACCCGCACCGGGAACCCCGGGCGGATGGTAAGTGTCGGCTGAATGTCGAGATTCCGGCTCACGACCCGCTGCCCGACCTGATTAAAACTTTGCGATCCGCCGCGCCGGATTGCCTGGACGAGATTGTTCTCATTGCCGCTGGTGCCGGCTTCGGATCCGACGCTGAGCAGGGTTGAAAGCACCGCGGCCTTGAACAGCACGCCCCAGTGGTTGTCGACCTCGTCCTCAAGCCCGGAATAGCCTGATGTGTCGGTGCCCGGCTGGCGTTCCAGTACGATCGACCTGCCGTTCGGCATGAGGAGCCGGGTCCAGACCAGCAGCACGCGTGACTGACCGAAGGCGATCTGGCTGTCGTACTGGCCAATCAAGCGCGCGCCTTGCGGAATGAGACGATATTTTCCGGTCGGCGTGTCATAAACGTTCTCCGAGACTTGGGCGGTGATCTCGCCCGGAAGATCGGAGCGGATACCGGTGATCAGCGCGCCGGAGATAATGGTGCCGGCCTGCACTACATAGGGCGAGACGGGAGATTCCAGCCGATCGACACTGGTCGTTCGACGATTGGCCGAGGCGTTGACGAAGGCGAGCTTGCGGTCCTGACCGTTCTGGGCAAAAGCAGAGTCGGTCGATGGCTGCGCGGTCGGACCCGACGCGGCGCCGGTATCTGATGTTACTCCCGACGCGGGTGTCGGCGCAACCGAGGGCAACTCCCGGACATTGGTCGATGCGAACAGCCGGCTCAACCGTGCCGCCTCGATTTCCTGCGCACGACGTTGCGCCTCCGGATCGACCGCAGCCGCGGTCGGAATAACTGTGTTTGACGCGGCGCCGGCGTTGAGCATGGGCCGACCGAGGTCGCCGGGCAGCGGCGGTCCCAGCGGCGGCGCTTGCCGCGGGATGCCGGCATAATCGCGCGGCAGGCCGGCCAGTCCGTCCGCCGTGGTGCGGTGATCAGTGCTGTAAAGCTCCTCAGGCGCGGCGTTACGATGGCGGTTGTTTTGCAAGGCCCAAAACACCGCGCCCGATATGGCCACGAGCGCGATCGCGGCACCGCCTGTGAGCACCTTACGCGAGAGCCGCGTCACGCGCGGTCGCGCCGGCCGAAGCCGCAAGCCTGCGAGGGGGTCGCTGGCCGGCCTGATTGGATCGGGTGCTGCGTCGTCGTGCCGCTCGTCGCTCACCACAGCCTCCCGTCGGTGCGAGAGATACGAATGGTCTGCTGATGCTCGCCACCAAGCCGCAACTCGGCGGCGCCGAACAGCCGGTCGACGATGTAGTAGTTCTGCCGCACCCGATAATTGACGAGCTGGCCGTCGCCTTCGGGTCCGATGACGAACAGCGGCGGCGCTTCGCCCTGAGCAATCCCGCGCGGCATCTCGATATAGACCTTGGATCCGTCATCAAAGGCGGAGAGCGGCCGCCACGGCGGATTGTCGCCGGTGATGACATAGCGGAAGCGTAGTTTTGAAACATCGATGCCGGCGTCGATGGGTGCCGCGGTCACAGCCGCCGCGTTCTGACGACGCAAGGCAATGAGCTGGTCTTCGGGATACTGCCAGGACACTGAGGCCATGTAGGTTTTCTCGGTCGAGCGCAGTTCGAGGAAATAGGTCCGCCGATCGGTGTTGATGACGAGATTGGTGACGAGATCGGGTCGGGTCGGCTTGACCAGGATGTGGACCTTTTTGGCGGCGCCGGTTTCGCTCTCGGTGTCACCGATGATCCAGCGCACAGTATCGCCGGCGGCGACGGGGCCGGAGCCGGTGAGCTGCTCGCCGGCCTGGAGCGCAACGTCGGTGATCTGGCCGGGCGCGGTATAGACCTGATAGAGCGCGCCACCGGTGAATGGATAGACCTGTACCGCGTTGATAAAACCGTTGCGCACCGGCTGGACGCGGGCGGCAGCATTAGCCTGGTTGACACGTGCCGCAGGGGCGGCCGGCTCAGGCGTGGGTTTGCCGCGAGGTAATGGCTTCAACTGCCCGGGCAGCGGCAGCGGCTTGGGCAGCTCCACGACCTCGACCTGCGCCGGCGGATCGGCGAGCAGCACGGCGGGCTCCGCGGGATCGTCGAGCGCAATCTCCGGCGGCTTTTGCAAATGCGAGCAGCCAGCAAGCACGGGTGCGGACATTAACAGAAGCGCCAACGCGGATTTACCGAAAGATGTATGGCTAAGTTGGCGCGAAGTCGGGATCGTGGTTCCACGGAAATACAACGTCATTGTCCCAACTCCTTCGACCAGTTGATGGCGTTGACGTAAACTCCGAGCGGATTCTTCCGCAAACGATCGGCGTCGTGCGGGGTTTGAATCACGACGGTCAGAATCGCGGTCCATCGCTCGGTTGTGGCGAGCGAGCCATTCTCGTAAGCGCGCTGGATCCAGGCGACGCGGAAACTATCCGGCGAGGCGCGGATGACGCTGGAGACCTCAACCGAAATCTGCATCTTGCCGAGATTGGCGAAGGGATCGTTGGTGCGGGCGAAATCGTTGAGCGCGGCGGCACCGCGATCGGTGGTGAAGTCGTAGGCGCGCAGCCATTGCTCGCGCAGCACGATCGGATCGACCGGCAATCCCCTGATATCCTCGATAAAGCGCGCGAGGTGATAGGCGATCTGCGCCTCGGTCGGCTGATAGTCTGATGCCGCGGGTGCGACCGCCTGCGCCTGACCGAGGCGGTCGACCTGCACCACCCAAGGCGTGACGGTGCCGCGCAATGATTGCCAGACGAGACTGAGCGCCAAGCCCGCCGACAGGATCAGCGAGCCAAATGCCATCAGCCGCCAGTTTTTCGCCTGGACCCGCGCCGAGCCGATACGCTCGTCCCAAACTTGCGCCGCTTTCTGATAGGGCGTCTCGGGCTGGGGCGTGCGGCCGTAGCGGACCGCTGGTCTTCGAAACATAGACTATTCCCCTTCAGAAAGATCGACCGATGCGCCGCCGCCGCCGTGATCGCCGGAGCGAACGGCGTGCGCCGCGGCCGAGGTCCCATGGTTCATGGTTTGCGCGCGCTTCATCCGGCGCGCCCAGGCGGGCGGCGAACTGTTGGCAGACGATGCGGCGGCCGATGTTGAGGCGGATGCAGCAGCATCGGTGCCCGCCGAACTCCCCTCACCTGTCGCGGCCCGGCTTCCGCCGCCTTCGAAGCTGCTCTTGAGGCTGCCAGCGGCGCGGCGCAGCGGGCTCATCACGGCGTCCGCCCCTTTCGCAAGGCCGCTCGTCGCGACACCGGATGCACCGCCGGCGCGATAAGCCGCCGTGGCGCCGCCGGCGAGCGTCGCACCGCCGCGCGCGGCTCCGGCGGCCATGCCACCGGCTGCGGCAAATCCGCTACCCGCCATGCCGACGCCAGCTAATCCGGCCGCGACGACGCCACCGCCCGCTGCGGCCGCGCCCACGGCGGCGCCCGCGCCGAGTTGCGGTCCGCCGGAGACGAGGCCATTGGCGATGCCGGGTCCGAAAATGCCGAGGCCGAGCAGCGAGAGTGCGGCGAGCACCATCGCCATGGCGTCGTCGATCGATGGCTGCGTTCCCGCCATGCCCGTGGTAAACTGTGAAAACAGTGTCGAGCCGATGCCGACGATGACGGCGAGCACCAGCACCTTGATGCCGGATGAGATGACGTTGCCGAGCACGCGCTCCGCCATGAAGGCGGACTTGCCGAACAGGCCGAAGGGAATGAGCACGAAGCCGGCGAGTGTCGTCAGCTTGAATTCGATCAGGGTGACGAAGAGCTGGATCGCCAGGATGAAAAAGGCGAGCAGCACCATCACCCAGGCAAACAGCAGCACCATGATCTGGATAAAATTCTCGAAGAAGGAGATGTAGCCCATCAGCCCGGAGATCGAATCGAGCAGCGGCCGGCCGGCGTCGAGCCCGACCTGGGCGACGCGGCCGGGGCGCAGGAAGTCGGCGGCCGACAGACTCGATCCGGCGGCCTTCAGGCCAAGGCCGGAAAAGCTCTCGAAGATGATACGGGCGAGATTGTTCCAGTTGCCGATGAGATAAGCGAAGACGCCGACGAACAGCGTTTTCTTCACCAGTCGCGCGATGATGTCGTCATCGCCGCCCCACGACCAGAACAGCGCTGCCAGCGTGATATCGATCGCGATCAGCGTGGTGGCGACGAAGGCCACCTCGGGTTGAAGCAGCCCGAATCCGCTGTCGATATATTGGGTGAAAACCCCAAGGAAACGATCGATGACGCCGGTGCCACCCATGGCTCACTCGCCTTCCAACGTTGGAATGGACGGCCAGCCCTGTGGCAGCCGACTTTTGTCTTTTCGCGGCCCGGGCGCCGGGAAACCGATGTTCGGCGCGCTTTGGTCCGGATGTGAAGCTGGAGTTGGAATCTTGCTTTGTCCGAGGAATTGGCGGCGTTGCTCCGCCCAGATACGCCGGCACTCCGCAAGAGCATCCTTTTGCTCTGATGTCACCGTCCGGCATCGCGCGAGCTCGGCAGCCAACGGGTCTACCTCCTGAGCCGAAGGTAACGCCGGGATTTGGTCTTCGTCACCGCGCAGCTTGATGGTGCAGGCCGCGACGACCAGAACCATCACCGCGACGCCTGCGACCATTGACAGTCGATCTAATCTGCTGCGCGCGCTCATGGATGAAACATCGTCACGGTGGTTGATTGATAGCCGGTGCCGGGGTTAAGGAAGCGACGGAGCTGTTCCCTGGCCTGGTCTTGCCCTGCGGCCTGCTGCGCGGCCTGAAGGTTCTGTGCGCGGCCCTGGGCAGCGACGGCAGCGGTAAGATCGGCGAGTTGCTGCGCCTGCAGGGCGAGAAGCTGGTTGCCGGCTTGCGTTGCCGCAAGGCCGCCGGTTGCCGACTGGCTCGACGTCACCAGCGCCGACATCTGGGTGCGGTTGGTGTCGAGATTGCCGACGACGCCAGCCTGCACGCGCAGCGAATCCTGCAAGGCCGCGACGGAGTTCTGCCAGCGCGCTTGCGCGTTGGCGATCAGGGTCTGACTGGACTGGCTGGCGTTAGCGCCGCCGTAAGTGGTCTGGAACGCGTGATCGATCTGCTGGACGTTGAAAGTGATGTTCTGCGCTTGCGCGAGAAGCTGTTGCGTGCGCTGGATCGAGGATTGAAGCTGTTGCAGCGAAGAATATGGCAGGCTCGCGAGATTGCGCGCCTGGTTGATCAGCATCTGCGCCTGATTTTGCAGCGCGGTGATCTGGTTGTTGATCTGCTGCAGCTCCCGTGCCGCGGTCAAGACATTCTGCACGTAGTTGTTGGGGTCGAACACGATTCCCTGCGCCAACACAGGCGTGGAGAGTGGCGGTGCGGCGACGGTAAGCCACAGCGCGACGGCGCTCGCCGCCGCCAGATCACGGAGCCTGATCATGATGGTGTCTCCAGGTTGCGAAGCTCGGGGATGAGATCGGCGGCCCAGCCCGCATTGCGCAGGCGCAGCCAGGCGGCCATAAAACCGTCGCGGCCGTGTTCGGCGAGCACGCGCGCGATCTCGGCCTGATCGGTCTTGGAGGACACAGCGCACAAGGCGAGCGCGACCTCGCCAAGGCCGAGCTCGAACAGCCGGTTGCCGCGTCGCGACTGGCAGTAATAATCGCGCTTCGGCGTGGCGCGCGCGAGAATCTCGATCTGCCGGTCGTTGAGTCCAAAGCGTCGATAGATCGCGGTGATTTGAGGCTCGATCGCGCGCTCGTTCGGCAATAGTAGCCGGGTCTGGCAGCTTTCGATGATCGCCGGCGCAATGCCTGATATATCGATGTCGGATAGCGATTGCGTGGCGAAGACGACGGAGGCGTTCTTCTTCCGCAGCGTCTTCAACCACTCGCGAAGCTGGCCGGCAAAGCCCTCGTCGTCCAGGGCAAGCCAGCCTTCATCGACGATCAGCAGCGTCGGGCGGCCGTCGAGGCGGTCTTCGATGCGATGGAAGAGATAGGCGAGCACGGCGGGCGCAGCGCCGGTGCCGATCAGCCCCTCGGTTTCGAACGCCTGCACCGAGGCGTCACCAAGCCGCTCGGTCTCGGCGTCGAGCAAACGACCTGAGGGGCCGCCAACGCAATAGGGTTGCAGCGCGCGCTTGAGGGCTTGGGATTGCAGCAGTACGGACAGGCCAGTGAGCGTGCGTTCCATAGCAGGCGCCGACGCGAGCGATGTGAGAGCCGACCAGAGATGCTCCTTCACCTCTGGCGTGGTGGTGATGCCCTCGCGCGTCAGGATGTTGACGATCCAATCCGCGGCCCAGGCGCGCTCGGGAACATCAGGGATGCGCGACAGCGGCTGTAGCGACACGGAGGCCGACGCGCCATCGGTCAAATCGCCGCCGAGGTCATGCCAGTCGCCACCCATGGCGAGGGCTGCGGCGCGGATCGAGCCGCCGAAGTCGAAAGCAAAAATCTGATTGTGCGGATAGCGCCGGAATTGCAGCGCCATCAGCGCCAGCAATACCGACTTGCCGGCGCCGGTCGGGCCGACCACGAGGGTGTGGCCGACATCGCCGACGTGGAGCGAGAAGCGGAACGGTGTTGCGCCCTCGGTCTTGCCGAAGAACAGCGGCGGCGCGCCCAAATGCTCGTCTCGGTCAGGGCCTGCCCAGACCGCTGACAACGGGATCATGTGCGCGAGATTGAGCGTCGAGACCGGTGGTTGCCGAACGTTGGCATAGGCGTGGCCGGGCAGCGACCCCAGCCAGGCTTCGACAGCGTTGACACTCTCCGCCATGCAGGTGAAGTCACGCCCCTGGATCACCTTCTCAACCAGACGCAGCTTCTCATCAGCAATGCGGGGGTCGTCGTCCCAAACCGACACTGATGCCGTGACAAACGCCTGCCCGATCGCGTCGGATCCGAGTTCCTGCAACGCAGCATCGGCATCCATGGCCTTGTTATGGGCGTCGGTATCGAGCAGCGTCGAGGCTTCATTGGTCATGACCTCCTTGAGGATCGCGGCCACCGATTTGCGCTTGGCAAACCATTGCCGCCGGATTTTGGTCAGCAACCTCGTTGCATCAGTCTTGTCGAGCATGATCGCCCGTGTTGACCAGCGATATGCGAACGCTAGCCGGTTGAGCTCGTCTAAAATCCCGGGCGTCGTGACGGTCGGAAACCCAACTACCGTCAGTATCCGCAGATGCGAATTGCCGAGCACCGGCTCAAGACCACCAGTGAGCGGCTGGTCAGCCAGAATCGCATCGAGATAGACAGGTATTTCCGGCACGCGAACGCGCTGGCGTTTGGTCGAAATCGTTGAATGCAGATAGGTCAGCGTTTCCTCATCATCGAGCCACTTAAGTTCGGGCATAAAACCCTCGACAAGCCCAAGCACGCGCTCGGTACGCTCGACGAATCCGCGTTGCACTTGTCGAGCATCCGCGTCTTGCCGGCGATCGCGGCCCTCGTAGAGAAACCCTTCCGCGCGCGCGGTGTCTTCTGGCGGCGGCAGATGGAGAAAGGTGAGGAAATAACAGGATTCATAATGCGCGCCCTCCTCCTCGAATTCGGCGCGGCGCTCGACGTCGACCAGGGCTGACGCCACATCCGGGAAATAGCCTTCCGGATATTGGTTGGCGGGATGCCGCTGTGCTTCGACAAAGACAGCCCAGCCCGAGCCGAGCCGCCGCAACGCGTTGTTCAGCCGGCCGGCGACGCC